>Ga0306868_1001191_pt1 | contig 14264 bp, 15 predicted proteins | sample AntRauTorckE6832_FD_190411 | JGI IMG/M metagenome (GOLD analysis project Ga0306868, IMG submission 190411) | Saline lake microbial communities from Rauer Islands, Antarctica - Metagenome Torckler E6 #832 (v2) (version 2) | ecosystem: Environmental > Aquatic > Non-marine Saline and Alkaline >... | reverse complement strand
CACTTCTCTTCTTAATATCTTTCATTGTGTAACGATAAAGGTTTAAAAAAGCGATAATTACACCTAAAATAATACCTACTAACAAAAAAATATTACCAGTATTTAACTGTTCATCTAGCCATTTTCCACCAAATAAACCAGCAAAGATTGGGATAATCATGATCATTCCAATCTGAGTAATCAATCCAAGATTCTCATAATCTTTAAATTTTAATTTTGACAAAACCATCGCCTCTTTCTATTTACTTTCTAAATAATACATCAAATAGAGTTGATTGTCAAAAAATTAGCAAGCAAATATTAAAATTAATTAATAACTAACTTTTTCTGTTTGTTTAATTCAATAAACGAGTACAATTATGTACTCGTTTATATAATTATGTTATTCTATTTTCATTTCTTTCAATTTTTTAGGTATAATCAATTTCGCTTCTGTTAACTTTTTAACATCGTTAACAGTAAACTCAGGGTTTATTTCTTTTAATACAATACCCTCATCAGTTACTTCCATTACACCCATTTCAGTAATAATCAAGTCTACTTGTTTTTTTGCCGTTAATGGTAATGTACATTCTTCTAGAATTTTTATATTTCCTCTAGATGTATGAGTCATCGCAACAATTACTTTTTTAGCGCCAGTAACCAAATCCATAGCGCCACCCATACCAGGTACTAGTTTTCCTGGAATCATCCAATTAGCTAAATTTCCCTTTGAATCAACTTGCAACGCGCCTAGAACTGTGTAATCTAAATGGCCACCTCGAATAATTGCAAATGAAGTTGCACTATCAAAAAATGCTCCATTCTTCTTTATTGTTGCTGGTTGTGATCCAGCATTGGTTAAATTAGGATCTTCTTCTCCTGGTTTAGGCGCAATCCCCATACCAATAAATCCATTTTCAGACTGTAATGTTACATCAATATCTTCAGATATATAATTTGCAACTAGAGTTGGTAAACCAATTCCTAGATTAACCAAATCTCCGTCTTCAAACTCTTTCGCTACTCTCTTTGCAATAATTTCTTTCATTTTATTTTTATCCATTATTGATCATCTCCAACAATAAAATCTACAAAGATATGTGGCGTCATTACATAATTAGGATCCAATTCTCCTGGTTCAACAATTTCATCAGCTTGTACAATAACTAAATCTGCCGCCATTGCCATAATTGGATTAAAATTTCGTGCTGCTTTATCATAAATTAAATTTCCGCTTCTATCAGCCTTTTTAGCTCTAATAAGAGCTACATCAGCTTTCAGTGGCTTTTCTACTATAAATTTCTTACCATCAATCTCTAATATTTGTTTGCCTTCTTCTACAACAGTACCTATACCAGTAGGTGTCACAATAGCACCTAATCCTGCACCAGCAGCTCTAATTTGTTCTGCTAATGTACCCTGTGGTGTTAAGATAACTTCTAATTCATTTGCATTCATTTGACGTCCCGTTTCACGATTGGTACCAATATGAGACGTGTAAACTTTCTTAACAAGTTTATTAACAATTAATTCTCCGTAATCCTGTCCTTCAAACGAAGTATCATTAGCAATTAATGTTAAATCCTTTACCCCATTTTTAATCAGTTCTTTAAGTAAAAGGTCTGGACTACCAACCCCTAAAAAACCACCTACCATTATTGTCATGCCATCTTTAACAGATGCCATAGCTTCTGAAAGACTTCTCATTTTTTTCATTAAATCCCCCCTAAAGACCTACTATAAATAATATGACTTAATTGCTTCTAAAATCTTCTTTGAAGCATTTCCATCACCATATGGATTAATTGCATTTGACATTTTTTGATATGCATCAAAATCGTTAATCAATTCGTTTGCAACTTTGAAAATGTTTTCTTCTTCTATACCTACCATCTTAACAGTTCCAGCATCGACAGCTTCAGGTCTTTCTGTTTCAGTTCTTAAAACTAAAACAGGCTTTCCTAAAGCAGGTGCTTCTTCTTGTATACCACCAGAATCAGTTAAAATCAGGTATGATTTATTCATAAGATTAGCAAATGGTTCGTAATCTAATGGTTCAATTAAGTGTATTTGTTCAAACCCTTCTAAATGTTTTTTAGCTAACAATCTTACCTTTGGGTTTAAATGCATTGGAAAAACAAGTTCAATAGCCTTATTTTCAAGAACAAGACGTTTTGCAGCTCTAAATATATTTTCCATAGGCTCGCCTAAATTTTCTCTTCTATGAGCCGTTAATAGCACGACTTTTTTTTGTTCATAATCAATGCCGTTGAGTACCTCATTCTTAAAAATATAATTTTCTTCTATGACCGATTTTAATGCATCAATAACTGTATTGCCTGTCATAACTACTTTATCCTGCGATATATTCTCATCTAATAAATTCTGAATATTTCCTTTTGTTGGGGAGAAATGCAAATTCGCAAGACGCCCAGTTAAAGCTCTATTTGCTTCTTCTGGATAAGGCGAATATAAATCACCACTCCTAAGTCCAGCTTCTACGTGACCAATATCAATCCCATTATAAAAAGCTGATAATGTTGCTGATAATGTTGTAGTCGTATCGCCATGTACCAAAATCATATTTGGACGTTCTTTATGTATAATTTCTTCTAATGCTAATAGTATTTTAGAAGTAATCTTACTTAATGTCTGATGACTTTCCATAATATCTAGGTCATATTTTGGTTTTATATCAAATTTATCTAATATTTGATCTAACATTTCTCGATGTTGTGCTGTCACACAAACACATAAATCAATCGCTTCATCTTTTTCTAAGGCTTTAATAACTGGTGCCATTTTAATGGCTTCAGGTCTTGTGCCGAATATTGTCATAATTTTAATTTTTTCAGGCATTTTTATATCTCCTTATTCTACATCAGAAGTACGTTTAAACGGTATAGCAACTATTATTAATACAAATACTAAAGACAATAGTGAATCCATATATCGATCTAATGAATAAAATATTGCTGTAAGGCCTAGAAGTGATGAAATTAAGTATAGAACTAACACCGCACCTTTGTGGTCCAAGCCAATATCTAATAACTTATGATGTAAGTGTTCTTTATCCGCTTCCATAATTGGTTTTTTATTCAAATACCTTCTTAAAATGGCATAACTTGTATCAAAAATAGGTAATCCTAATGCTAATACTGGTAAAAAATAAGCAATAGCAGCTGCACCTTTAACCGCTCCCAAAATGGAAACAACAGATAAAAAGTAACCTAAGAAAAGAGCCCCAGAATCACCCATAAATACTTTTGCAGGATTAAAGTTATAAGGTAAAAAACCTAATGAAGAACCAGCCAGAATAACTAGCAATACAGCTGTTTCTACTCGATTATTGACTAAAGCAATATATGCTAAAGTTAAAGAAGCAATAACTGCTGTTCCGGCAGCCAATCCATCTAAACCATCAATTAAATTTACAGTATTTGTAATGCCGACAATCCAAAATATAGTTGCAGGTATACCTAAAATACCAAGGTTAATATAGCCATTATTCCCAAAAAAATTAGTGAAAATTTCAATTTGTACACCAAAAGCAACAACGCTAGTAGCAGCTATAATCTGCAAAATTAATTTTACTGTGGCTGATAAATCATAAATATCATCTAAAATACCAGTAATCACTATTATAATAGCCCCAATTGAAATCCCCATAACAATATTCTTAGGGTAATTAGTGAAATATAACATACTCACCATGGTTGCAATAAATATTGCAATACCACCTAACCTTGGCATAGGTATGATATGGATTTTGCGATCATTCTGTGGGTGATCAACCGCATTAATTTTTTTTGCTAATACAATTGTTAGTGGTGTTAGAAACAAGGCTATAATAAAAGCCAATAAAAAAGGCCCTGTTAAAACATTTATATACTTAATCATTTTATCGTCTCCCATATATACTACTCTGTTACCATTTTACCCTTTTTCATCGAATCTATCAACATAATTTACAAAAAGTAATACAAATGAAAAATATTAGCCTTAAATTTTTCAAATAAAAAACTATGTTTCATCACTAAAACATAGTTTATAATAATTTATTTTACTTCTTCTACTAATCCATTGGGTAAGGTTTCATCATAATAAACCCAATCAACAACTTTTAAAGTTCGATATTTATCTGAGTCATCTCTAATAATCACTTCATCAATACCCGAGTTAATAATTAATCGCTTACACATTGTGCATGAATTTGCATCTTTTACATAATTTCCGTCTTTTATTTCTTTTCCTACTAAATACAAAGTTGAACCAATCATTTGCTCTCTTCTTGCTGATATAATTGCATTGGCTTCGGCGTGTACTGAACGGCATAACTCATAACGTTCACCACTAGGTATTTTTTTTACATCCCTATAACATACCCCTAAATCAATACAATTCTTTCGTCCTCTTGGCGCACCAGTATAGCCTGTAGAAATGATTTCATCATTATTAACGATAATAGCACCATAATTTCTTCTTAAGCAAGTCCCACGTTCCAGAACTGTTTCCGCAATATCTAAATAATAATTATTCTTTTCTCGACGATTCATCAAGTCAACTCCTTCTAATTATTTAGTACCATATAAACGATCCCCAGCATCTCCAAGTCCAGGGACTATGTAGGCATGGTCGTTTAATTTCTCATCAATTGAGGCAATATAAATATCTACATCCGGATGGGCATCATGTAAAGCTTTCACCCCTTCAGGACAGCCAATAAGACAAGCAAACTTTATATTTGTAGCCCCTCTGTCTTTCATAAATTGAATAGCAGCTATTGAAGACCCGCCTGTAGCTAGCATCGGATCTACAACGATTAGCTCTCTTTCAGAAACATCACTCGGCATCTTGCAGTAATATTCTACAGGTTCTAATGTTTCAGGGTCACGATATAATCCCACGTGTCCTACTTTAGCCGCTGGTATTAAATCTAAGAAGCCGTCTACCATTCCTAACCCTGCTCTTAAAATTGGTACAATACCAACTTTTCTTCCCCCAATTACTTTAGATGTTGTTTTGCAAACTGGTGTTTTCACTTCAATTTCAACAAGAGGAAAATCTCTAGTCACTTCATAAGCCATTAGTAAAGAAATCTCCTTTACTAGTTCTCTAAACTGTTTTGCACCAGTATTTTCATCTCTAACCAATGTAACCTTATGCTGGATTAATGGATGATTCATCTCATAAACGTTTCTCATTTTTACCCCTCTCGTTAACCTTCTATTGCCATTATTTTATCTACTCTACGTTCATGTCTGCCGCCTTCAAAAGACGTGTCAAGCCATGACTTAACTAAATCAATTGCTAAACCCTTACCAACTACTCTCGCACCAAAGGCTAAAACATTTGCATTATTATGCATTCGCGCCATTCGAGCGCTAAAAGTATCACTTACAACTGCTGCTCTAATACCTTCTACCTTATTTGCAGCCAAAGAAATGCCAATACCTGTACCACAAATAACAATGCCTAAATCTGCTTCCTTTGATTGAACAGCTTCTCCAACAGCTTTACCATAGTCTGGATAATCTACCGATGCTGTTGAATACGTTCCAAGATCTAAAATCTCAATACCTCTTGATTTTAGGAATTCAATAACATCTTCTTTTAAATCATAACCACCATGGTCACAGCCAAAAGCTATTTTCATGAAACACCTCCATAAATATTCTAAACTAATAATCTAATTTTATAAATTTATTGTTTTATAACCTGCTGATTTTCTTAAACGATTCATAATCGCATGTCCTACACCTATTAATTCAAAAGACTCAGAAATCACAACATCAACATCATTGTCATCAAAAGCTCTTAAAGTTCTAAATAGATTTGAGGCAATCTGGTCAAAATCATTTTCATCACCAAGGGATATACAAAAATGATTATTAAAAACTTTAACAAAAGACTTACTGCCCATAAAACCAACTTTTTTATCTGAAAATTCTTTTTCTATTATTTCTTCAATATTTTTGATTTTTTCTGGTGAATAATCGAAGTTCTCAAGAATAAAAACTTCAGCTTCGGGGGAGTAATGAACATATTTCATCCCAGGCGATTTTGGCGTTAATTCAAGATTCTTTAAAGCTTCATCATAAATAACCGTCGGAATTACTTTCCTTAACTCTTCAATAGTGATACCACCTGGCCGTAAAATTGTTGGGTGATCAGAGGACATATCTAAAACAGTTGATTCTAATCCTACTTGACAATCTCCACCATCAATAATGCATTCGATTTTACCACTTAAGTCATCTATTACATGTTTAGCAGAGGTTGGTGAGGGTTTCCCCGATAGATTTGCACTAGGCGCTGCTATAGGGACCCCAGCTATTTCAATTAATTTCTGTGCAATTGCATTGGATGGCATACGAACGGCTACTGTATCTAAACCAGCACTCACTATACTTGGTACAAGTGCACTACTTTTAAACACAATTGTTAAAGGCCCAGGCCAAAACTTACTAATAACTTTTTTCACAATGCCACTGTAATCTTTTACTAATGCATCTAACATTTCAATTTCTGAAATGTGAATGATTAAAGGATTGTCTCCTGGACGGCCTTTCACTTCGAAAATCTTTGTAATCGCTTCTTCATCTAACGCATTACATCCTAATCCATAAACAGTTTCAGTTGGAAAAGCGACAAGGCCTCCCTCTTTTAAAACCTTTGCAGGATAATTCAATATTTTATTAAAATAATTTTCTTGATCAATTTTTATAATCTTTGTTTCCATTTTTACACCTCATATGAGTACTACTTTCTTTCGAATGACCACTTTAACATTGATGGTGTTAAAAGTGTTGTTGATACAACCATTAAAATTGTTATTGCCATCATTTTTTGATTAATGATGCCTAGGCTTAAGCCTAGATTTGAAATAATAATGGCAACTTCCGCTCTGGGAACCATACCAATACCAATTTGTAATGACTCTTTTGTAGCAAAGCCTGAAAATTTTGCGCCAAATCCACTACCAATTATTTTTCCTAAAACAGCTACTACTATAATAAAAGAACCAATACCAATAACAGAAAAAGCAAGTTTCAAATCAACGCCCATGCCTATGACAACAAAAAATATTGGGACAAAAAATAGACTCGCAATTCTATTAATTTCATAGGTTATATTATTTCTATATTTTGTCATAGAAAACAATACTCCAGCAAAAAATGCACCTGTGATTGCCGCAACGCCTAACTCTTCTGAAAGAAATGCTAACAGCAGACACACGATCAAAGCAAGAGATACTATCTTTTCATCAATTTTTATTCTATTATCTATTTTTATCAATGTATACCTTAAAAGTTTCCCCAAAATAAAAACTATTAGGAAAAACATTAATATTTTTATAATTACCATCATCAAGCTTGAACCCGCGGTTGGTTTTAAAATACCAATAGATAACGTTAGCATAATGATACCCGCTACATCATCCATTATAGCCGCTCCTAAAATTGCAACACCTTCTCTTGAACGTAAATGTCCAATTTCTTTCAAGGTTTGAACAGAAATGCTTACACTTGTTGCTGTGGAAACAATCCCCATAAAAATACTCGCTTGAAAGTTTTTTGTTAATAAATAAGTCGTTATACTAACAAATATACCCGGTACTAAAACACCACCTAATGCAATAAGGGAAGAAGACCGACCTGATTCCTTTAATTCATCTATGTCTGTTTCTAAACCAGCAATAAACATTAAGAAGATTACACCTATTTGACCAATTTCTTCAATTGTGTTGGTTTTGGTCATTAAACCAGCACCTAAAATAATCCCAACAATAATTTGACCTAGAACTTCAGGTTGATTCATTTTTTTGGCTAGCATACCCCCAAGCAAAGCTAATAATAAGATGATTGCAATATCAAAAATAAAGATTAATTCACTATTCATTCAACACGTCCTTTCACCTAAACAAAAAAAGTTACAATGCCTATAGAATGAACCTATATTGTATTTCTTAAATTAACCAACATATAACCGACTCCTTTTTTTATCTTTACATAGTATACTCCTTTAACAGTTTTATATCAAGGTCTATTAAGAAAAAATGTAAAGATAATGAATGGGCAAACAAAGGCTTGTTAATGAAATAACAATATTTTTTTTCAATTAAACCTATTTGGTATTATATTATTTTGTTGCCCACTATATAATATCTAAATAAAGTTTTTTTGTTATGTATTTAACAATATAAAAGGCCCTTCATCTGGTATGAAGAACCTCTATTATTTTTATTTACTAATTTTCTTAAGATCTTCGGCCTGATAGTAGGTTGAAACAGTATCAATCATTTCATCAATATCCCCATCCATAAACGCATCTAAATTATGCATTGTTACAGGCACTCTATGGTCAGTAATTCTTCCTTGTGGGAAGTTATACGTTCTAATCTTTGCACTTCTATCCCCAGAACCTACTTGACTTCTACGTTCTTCTTCAATCTCTTTATTTTGTTCACTCAATTTTAATTCATACAATCTAGCTTTTAAAACACGCATAGCTTGGTCTTTATTTTTATGTTGCGACTTACCATCTTGGCAAGAAACAACTAAACCTGAAGGCTCATGAGTAATTCTAACAGCAGAATCTGTCGTATTAACACTTTGTCCACCATTACCCGACGATCTAAAAGTATCGATTCTTAAATCGTTCATATCAATTTCAACTTCAACATCATCAACTTCAGGCAATACTGCAACAGTAGCCGTTGACGTATGAATTCGTCCACTTGACTCAGTATCTGGTACACGTTGCACACGGTGGGTACCACTTTCGTACTTTAATCGAGAATATGCGCCTTTTCCTTCTATCATGACAGAAGCTTCTTTTATACCGCCGACACTTGAAAGTCTGGTGTTAAGCATTTCAACGCCCCAGCCAACCTTTTCAGCATATTTAATGTAGAGTTTTAACAACTCTGAAGCAAATAATCCTGCTTCGTCTCCACCAGCACCAGCTCTTACTTCTAAAATAACGTTTTTATCATCATTTGGATCTTTAGGTAATAATAGCATTTTAAGATCTTCTTCTATGACTTCTAACTTGTCGTTATTTTCTTCTAGTTCCATTTTTGCTAACTCTTTAAATTCTTTATCATTACTTTCTTTTAATATATCTTTTGCTTCATCAATTTCTTCTTTAATTTCTTTGTATTCTCTATATTTTTCAACAATTGGTCTAATTTTAGTGTGTTCTTTAATATACTCCTGAAATTTCACTTGATTATTTATAACCTCAGGATCAGATATTTTCTTATTCAAATCCTGGTATTGTTTTTCTATAAACTCCAATTTATCAAACATATAACACCTCTTTCATCTAATTATGGTATCCTAATACCACTCTATCATGTTTCTGTAAGTCTTTTATGATTTCAATATGATGAAAATCTTTTTTTAACATTTCCGATACATCAACACCTTGATCATATCCAATCTCATAGGCCAGTAGGCCTTCCTTCTTTAAAAACTCTACACTTTTTTTAGTGATTTCTCTATAGTAATCCAGACCATCTTGTCCACCGTCTAATGCCAACATTGGTTCATAATTCTTTACCTCTTTTTGCAAGTCTAAAATATCCTTTGATGGTATATAAGGCGGATTTGATACAATTATATCAAAAGATTCATCTGTTTTTAAGTTTTCAAATAAATTACTTTCAATAAAAGTAATTTGATTTGCCACATTATTTTTCTTTGCATTACTCTTGGCAACTATCAAAGCCTCTTTTGAAATATCAATAGAAATAATATGAGCATTTTTTAAAAATTTAGCTAAACTAATACTAATTGCTCCGCTACCGGTTCCAATATCCAAAATTTTTAAGTTTGATTGATTTTTAAATCTCGAAATTATCTCTTCAATTAAAATCTCCGTATCCTGTCGTGGAATTAAGACATTTTCTGTTACAATGAAATTTAATCCCATAAACTCTTGGGTTCCTATAATATATTGTAGAGGTATACCCTTTTTTCTTTTCTTTATTAATTCTTTAATTTTTAGCTCATTTTCTTTTTTAATGTCTTCATCAGCATTTAATATTAAATCTATTTTCTTTAAATGACAAATATGCATTAATAATAATTCTATTTCTTTTCTTGGCACATCAGAAATTTCTTTGAATTGATGCACCCCGTAATCTAAAATTTCTTTAATTGTCATTGTCTAAAGCTCTTTTTAACGCTTCTAAAGCAACTTCTAATTGGTCATCATCTGGTTCACTTGTTGTAATCTTTTGCATCATCATACCAGGATACGAAATGATTTTAAAAATAATATTATCACTTTTACCTGCAAGTTTAATGATTTCATAAGAAAACCCTGCAACTAAAGGCAACAGCATTAGTTTATACATTACTCGTAAGGCAACTGATTCCCAACTTAAGAAAGAAAAGATTATTATACTCGTTAACAAGACAATTGTTAAAAAATTCGTGCCACATCTAGGATGTAATCGGCCAAATTTTCTTGCATTTTCTACAGTTAATTCTTGTCCGCTTTCGTAATTATAAATGGATTTATGTTCAGCGCCATGGTATTGAAAAACCCTCTTAATATCTTTCATATTTGAAATAAAGGCTAGATAAGTAACAAATATCCCTATCTTCATTATACCTTCCAGACCGCTTAAGATTATACGATTGTTTGTAAAATATTTAAACAAATTGCTTAGATATGTTGGTGCTAAGCCAAATAATAAGAAAGCAAGGACTAATGCCATCACCATCGAAATTCCGACAATTATATTTTCTGCCTTATCACCGAATTTGTTATAAACCCACTCATCAAATTTACTCGTTTCATAATCATCATTTTCTTCAGCAAAATATTCAGCTGAAAAAGATAGAGCTTTTACACCAACAATCATTGATCCAACAAGGGCCACCATACCTCTTAAAATTGGTATCTTAGAAATTATTTCATTATTCTTTATCAATTTATCTTGAAAAACAAATTCTCCATTACTTTTACGTACAACTATGGAAATTTTGTTTTTTGCTCTCATCATTACACCTTCAATAAGCGCTTGTCCACCTACTGAAATTTTTTCATTCATAACTAAACCTCCTTAGTTATTGTTTATAAGTTTATCATAGCACTTACCACAAAGAGATTCATATTCTACTTTATTCTCTCCATCGATTGCTACTTGTGCTCCATCCGATACAAATTTGCCATTTACCTTTCTTGCATTAAATAGTGCCTTTTTACCGCATCTACAAATTGTTTTTAGTTCTTCTATTGAATGGGCTAAAAGCAAAATACGTTTAGACCCTTCAAAACCATTCATTTTAAAATCTGTTCTTAAACCATAGGCAATTACAGGAATATTTAATTTAATAGTAATATTGAATAGTTCATCAATTTGTTTCTTTTTGAAAAATTGCACTTCATCTGCTAAAATACAATCAATTGGACCACGATTTTTTAACCAGTCTTCTACTTCATTATATATATTCGTTTCATTTTCAATCACTAGATCAATTTTTTTATTAATACCTAATCTAGAAACAACTTTATTATCACCTTTTGTATCTATTTTGGGCTTCATCACAATTGACTCCATGCCGCGCTCTTTATAATTGTAAGCTACTTGCATTAGATTAGTAGATTTGCCACAGTTCATTGCACCATATCTAAAGTATAATTTTGCCATAGTTACTGCTAATCGCAGTTTTCACCTCTACTTTCTCAATATAAAAAATAGGTTAGGAACCTCCTAACCTACCAAATCCATACTATTCAACATCTGTTTCTTCAGTTCCATACTTCTTTCTAAATAATTCAGCTCGACCGTCTTTCATGCCTGACTTCTTAGCACCAGTATAGAAAGGATGGCATTGAGAACACACGTCTAATCTTATGTCTGCACCTTTTGTTGATCTAGTAGTAAATTGATTCCCACAAGAACAATGGACATCTACCTCAGAATATTCTGGATGAATTCCTGCTTTCATATTTTCACCTCTTTCATAGCTATTTTGATTTAACTCTATTTAATAATATCAATTTGAATCGTCAACTTCAATATTATAACACGATATGATAAATTAATCAAATGGAAATTATAAAGAAAATGATTGAATAAATTCTTTATTATTTTTAGACTTTCTTAAACCATCAATTATTCTCTCTGTGGTTCTTGTTGTTGAACCACTGGCATAGGCCCGTCTCATTTCCCATACCACTTCTAATTCTTCCTCTGATAATAATAACTCTTCTTTTCTAGTACTTGATTTATTAATATTAATCGCAGGAAAAATTCTTTTTTCTGATAATTCTCGACTAAGCGTTATTTCCATATTTCCAGTACCTTTAAACTCTTCAAAAATAACATCATCCATACGAGAACCTGTATCAATTAAAGCTGTTGCTAATATTGTTAAACTCCCGCCAGCATCAATATTTCTAGCCGCACCAAAGAATTTTTTAGGCATATATAAAGCAGCCGGGTCAAGTCCCCCTGAAAGTGTTCTGCCACTTGAAGGAATAACTAAATTATAAGCTCGAGCCAATCGAGTAATTGAATCAAGTAAGATGACAACATCTTTGCCATGTTCTACTAAAGCTTTTCCTCTTTCTAATACCATTTCCGCAACTTTAATATGATTTCTAGGTTCTTCATCAAATGTTGAGTAAATAATATCACCATCTATTGTTCTTTTCATCTCTGTTACTTCTTCAGGTCGTTCATCTATTAATAAGACAATAATCTCAATATCAGGATATTCTTTCGTTATTTGTTTAGCAATATTTTGTAAAAGTGTTGTTTTACCCGCTTTAGGTGGTGATGCAATCATTCCTCGTTGTCCTTTTCCAATAGGAGCTATTAGATCAATTACTCTTAAAGCTAAATTTTCTTGAGTACCTTCTAGAATCAAACGTTGTGTTGGATATGTTGGCGTTAAATCTGCAAAATCAGTTCTGTTTTTGGCCTCTTCTGGTTTCATACCATCTACTTCTTTAACATAAAGTAGAGCACTAAAGCGCTCTCGACCTTTAGGTTTTCGAGTAATCCCACGTACTTTATCACCAGTTTTTAAACTAAATTTTGTTATTTGAGAAGCGGATACGTATACATCTAAATCACTAGATAAATAATTACTAAACCTTAAAAAGCCATAACCTTTATCTGTTACTTCTAAAACACCTTCAACCTCTCGATCCATTTCATCTTTGTCATCTAATTTTTCAACAAATGAATCTGGAATCTCGCTATCATCATGTTTTTCCCCATTGATAATGACATCAATTAATTCTGATTTTTTTAATTTTGAGGTTTTTTTGATATTGAGACTTTTTGCAATAATCCGTAAGTCTCTAACGGTCTTTTTTTCTAGGTCGCTCTTTCTCATGGTTCCCCCTTAAAGGTATCTTTTTTCATAATTGTTACATCTATATTACATTTATTGAACATTTTAAGTTAATTTGTTTAGCAATTGATTATTTGTGGTATGATTTGAATAAGTTAAGGAAATAATTTTAGATAGGTTATATATCTAAGTTATACTCTAATAATACAACATTAGTAGTATACATTCAATACTAAAGGAGAAAAATATGAAAAAACTAACTATTATTCTTATGCTTATATTAATAATAGGTTCAGTTTCATATGCAAACGAAGTAGAAGATAATAATGTGGATATTTATTATAATGACGAAGAAATCAACTTTGCAACAGAACCTATTATCAGAAATGATTTACTTATGGTTCCTATGCGACAATTTTTCGAATCCTTTGATGCAAATGTTAATTGGATCAATGAATCAAGACACGTCCTTGCTTATAAAGGCAATACTTTTATTAAACTTCAAATTGATAACCCCATTAGTTATAGTAATGGTAAAAAAGTTACGCTTAAATCTCCACCAATTATCGAAGACGATAGAACAATGGTACCTGTTGAATTTGTTGCTAAGACATTTGATATGAATCTTAAATGGGATGAGGAACGTACGCGTCTAGATATAAAGAATAAATACCGCGACAATATCTATTCTTATTTAGGAGAAACTTTTTTCAAAAAATATTATCTAAGGAATGAAGAAATTGAATTCTCCTTACCTCATAGTTGGCATAAAGTTTCTGACAACAAGTACGCTGTTAGTATTTATAATGGTTTACAAGAATATGAATTAAATATTTCAAGCGGCTATTTAAATGAAATATCCCTTGATGAATATATTCAAAACATTCAAGAAAACATTCAAAAAAATGACTTAAACCAAATGATTTTTTCTAAGATATCCAATGTTGAATTTAACGA
>Ga0306868_1001188_pt1 | contig 14273 bp, 20 predicted proteins | sample AntRauTorckE6832_FD_190411 | JGI IMG/M metagenome (GOLD analysis project Ga0306868, IMG submission 190411) | Saline lake microbial communities from Rauer Islands, Antarctica - Metagenome Torckler E6 #832 (v2) (version 2) | ecosystem: Environmental > Aquatic > Non-marine Saline and Alkaline >... | reverse complement strand
GCAACTGCGGTTGCAATCGCAGCAAAAGCCGACCTGCGCGAAGCCGACCTGAGCGGTGCCGACCTGAGCAATGCCGACCTGCGCGAAGCCGACCTGAGCGGTGCCGACCTGAGCAATGCCGACCTGCGTGGTGCCAACCTGCGCCGCGCCGACCTGAGCAATGCCGACCTGCGCGAAGCCGACCTGCGCCGTGCCGACCTGAGCAATGCCGACCTGCGTGGTGCCAACCTGCGCGAAGCCGACCTGCGTGGTGCCGACCTGCGTGGTGCCAAGTCATGACAACTGAAACCCGCCCCAGCGCCGCCCACCGCTGGACGAAATGTTCCGCCGCGCCACTGTTTGCCAGCCGCGCCGGACCGCAACCGACCAGTGACGCCGCGCGGGAAGGCACCTGCGCGGCATGGGTGGCTGAATTGTTGCTGACCGACCGGCCCGTGGAAGTCGGGATGATGCATGAAAACGGTTGGGAAGTTGACCACGACATGATCGGTCACATGCAGGACTATGCCGACATCTGCCGCGCGGATGGCGGCCAGATGTGGGTTGAGGAATATGTCACGCTATCGCCCACCATTTCCGGCACGCCCGATTGCGTAACGCTGGCGGATGGTGTGCTGACCGTGCGGGATCTGAAATATGGATTCAGGCTGGTGGCACCTGACAGCCTGCAACTGATCGTCTATGCGGCGGCGATCTTGATTGCACCGCCCGGTCCGGTCCGCACGATCCGCACCGAGATTTACCAGCCGCGCGGCTTTCACCAGGACGGCCCGCGCCGTTGGATCGACTGGACGCCCGATCAGATCCGCGCCAAGGCCGAGTGGATCATCCAGCGCGCAGAGGAATGTTACAAGCCGGACCCCATCGCCACGCCTGGCGACCATTGCCTGTATTGTGACGGCGCGGTCGGTTGCGTGGCGCTGCAACAGACGACCGCCACGGCGCTGGCCATTGCCGAGACGACCGGCCACCGCGACCGGACGCCGGCAGAAATGGCACAGGCCTTGCATTTTTACCGCAACGCGCTGGAGATCATCACCGCAGCGGCAAAGGCCACAGAGGTTGAGGCCGAGGCGCGGGCCAAGCGCGGCGAACGTCTGCCGGGCTGGGGGCTTCTGCCCCGGTTGGGCAATACCCGCGTCAAAGCATCGCCCGCAGCCATCAGGGCACTGACTGGAAAGGACGCGACAAAGACCGTGCCGATGAATGTTGGCGACCTCAAACTTGCGGGCTTGACCGAAGCGCAATTGTCGCTTATTACCGAACGACCAACCACCGGCCACAAGCTGGCCCCGCTGGACCCAGACACACTGACCCGGCAACTTAACCGCACCAATGGGGGCACCTCATGAACGGACCCGGACACAACTCAGTTGCAGGCGAGGAACTTTTGCAACTTATCGAACGATGGGAACATCTGAACATTGAAAAGCGTGAAATTGCGATGGTTCAGAGTGAAGTCATGGCAGAAGCCAAAGGGCGCGGATATGACACCAAAGTGATCCGCAAGCTGATCGCCGAACGCAAGCGGCACGCTGACGATATAACCGAAGAAGAAGCCGTGTTAGAAATGTATCGGGAGGCGATAAAGATGCCGACCGGACCTCGCAACCAACCAACCAATGGAGACACATAATGTCACGACACACAGAATACGGTAATTCACCAGTCGGACGCCTTATCTCAGGCGATCCGTGGACCAAGCAGACCACCGACGCGAACAACCGCCTGATCCCCGAAGACAAACAACCATTTTGGTTTGCCGTGGCGATTGAAAAGAACGCCCCAGGCATGAATGAAATGCTTGGCCTGATGTTCAAGGCGGCGCAGGCCGGATACGGGCAGGCCCCGCAGATCATGGCGCAGATCAACATGGGACTGGCCGCCACGGCATTTAGCTGGAAGATTGCGGATGGCGACGAAATGCGCGCCAACGCCACGACCGGCGAGCAGGAATTGCGCTGGAAGCACGGGCAGGGATGCTGGGTTGTCAAGTTTTCGACCACGCTGCCAATCGCATCGGCCAAGTTCATGGGCGGCGTGCCGACATATTGCGACCCGAGCGAGATCAAGCGCGGGTATTACGTCACCGTGCCGTTCTCGACATCTGCCAACGGCAACATGGACCACACGGCAGGGGTCTATCTGAACCCTCAGACTGTTTGTCTGGTCGGGTTCGGCCCGGAGATTGTCGGTGGCCCATCGCTGGAGCAACAGCTTGGCGCAGGACCGGGCGCATATATGCCCGCAGGCATGACCCAGACCCCGCAACTGCCGAGCGGTGCTGCGCAGGCCCCCGCGCAGCCCGCACCGTCAGGTATGCCCGCACCGGCACCGTCAGGTATGCCCGCACCGGCACCGTCAGGTATGCCCGCACCGGCACCGTCAGGTATGCCCGCACCGGCCCCGACACCCGCCCCTGCACCGGCACCGTCAGGTATGCCCGCACCGGCCACGGTGGGAAACGGTTCTGGAATGCCGACGCAGCCGACCAATACGCCAAGTGGGGAGACTGGATCCCCTACTAGCTATGGTGGATACATGGCACCCCCGTCAACGGGAGGGGGTATGCCCGGCGCGTAACGGATTACAGGGCGGGCTGTCATGGCCCGCCCGTCACACACAACAGGGAGACTGACACATGACACAATTCAAACTCGGGCTCGCCAGCGATTGCACGCTGATTTGCGCCTGCACCACAACCGACGAACGGGAAGCCTGCACCAGAGCGTGCGACGCGGTGGTGTTGTGACAGAGTGGAATGATTTCCCTTACGATCTGGAATCTTATCCGAACGTATTCAGCGCGGTAATCGTCCACGCGGCCAGCGGCACGGAATGGATATTTGAGGTGTCCGACCGGGTGAATCAGTCCCGGCAATTACTAAATTTCATTCATGCCCTCGGCCAGCATCCCAGCAATCGGATGGTAGGTTATAACAACGTGGGCTATGACTATCCGCTGTTGCACGCCCTATTGCGGTTTGACTCGTTTACCGCAGCAGACGCATATCAAATATCCATGGGGATTATTGAAACGCCATGGAACGACCGGTTCAAAAATAACGTTTGGGCGTCTGACATGATCGTGCCGCAAGTCGATCTGTTCAAGGTCCACCACTTCGACAATCAAGCCCGCATGACCAGCCTGAAGCAGATCGAGATTGCCTTACAGTTGCCGCACGTTGCGGACCTGCCATTCCCGCCCGGCACGGTCCTGACGCCCGATCAGATCCCGCATTTGCTTGGATACAACCGGCACGACGTGGCCGCCACGATTCGGTTCTGGCAAGAGTCGGCGGCAGCTTTGGCGTTCCGTGACGAAATGTCCGCGGCACTGGACCAGGACCTGACCAACGCCAGCGACAGCAGCATCGGATCGAAGGTGTTTATATCCCGCCTGAACGCGGCCCAGCCCGGTATCTGCGGCAAGTCTGGATCTTGGAGGCAAACCCCCCGCGCGCGCATCCCGCTGGCCGACTGCATTTTTCCATATGTCCGGTTCCAGACACCTGAGTTTAACCATGTGCTGGACTACCTGCGCGCCAAGACGATCACCAAGACAAAGGGCGCGTTTGACGACCTGACGGCCACCTGCCACGGCCTGACGTTTGTGTTCGGCACCGGCGGTATCCATGGCGCTCAGGACGGCACGACATGGCGCAGCACGCCGGACCGCGTGGTGCAGGGCCGGGACGTGCGCAGCTACTATCCCAATCTGGCCATCGCAAACCGTGTCTATCCTGCGCACCTGTCCGACGTGTTTTGCGATATTTACAAGGACGTTTACGACCAGCGGATCAGCCTGCCCAAAAGCGATCCGCGCAACAAGGCCCTCAAGCTGGCACTCAACGCAACCTATGGCAACTCGAACAGCAGCTACAGCCCGTTTTACGATCCGCAATATACCATGACGATCACGATCAACGGGCAACTTTTGCTTTGTATGTTGGCCGAACGGCTGGCGGCCATCCCGTCGCTGGAATTGATCCAGGTCAACACCGACGGCATTGAATATATTGTTGATCGGGACCGGGTGGGCGAGTGCGACGCGGTGTCGGCGGAATGGGAACGCCTGACCGGGCTGGAATTGGAGTCCGAGGATTACGCCAGCTTCCATCAGGCCAATGTTAACAACTATCTTTGCGTGGATTCGCACGGAAAAGTTAAATGCAAAGGCGCGTTTGAATATCAGCACGGGCTGGGATACGGCGACGGCTGGCACAAAAACCAGTCTTGCAAGATCATCGCCATTGCCGCCGAAGCATATCTGGTGCGCGGCGTGCCGGTGGCCGATACCGTGGCGGCCTGCACCAACGCTTTCCATTTCATGCACACCCTGAAGGCCCAGCGCAACGACAGGGTGGTGCTGGGCGGCGCTCTGTCCGATTACGAATGCCAGTGGACGCCACCAGACGCCAAGGGGCGGCCCGTGAAGCGCAAGATGCACACGGGCGGGGCGGCCCAACAGCGGACGGGCCGCTACTACGTCACACACACAGGCGGCGCGCAACTGTGGAAGATCATGCCGCCCCTGCCAAAGCTGCCGATGCACGACCGGCCCCAGGCGATTGCCAAGGGCGAAACGGTGCTGATGTGCAATGACCTGCACGATTTTGACTGGGCGTTGCTGGACCGGGATTATTATGCGCGGGCCGCTCAGGATCTGGTGGACAGCACCGGCGGGTGACGGGAGGAACACCCGCCGGGCTTGGAGACACCACACAACACGGACACTGTGCATTATTTTTAGGATCAGCGCAATGGGGTGTTGACAGGGTGGACAATAGCTGGTAATAATAGCCCATAGAGACACACCGGCAAGGAGCGACCAACATGACCATGATCTACGCAATCCACCCGACCAACGCCGACCACCTCGCAACCGTTACCGCTGAGATGGAGACGCTGGGTGCGCCGACCATCCGCGTTGTGGATTGCGGCGACCACTATATCGCACTTGAGGGGTCGCACAGGATTGCGGCGGCGCACGCCCTCGGCATGGAGCCGATCTTGGAAATTTACGACCAAGACGATGTTATCGAGATTGGCGGATACGATTGGTTTGAGGCCTGCGACTGGTGCGGCACAAGCTACGCAGCCGGTGAAGTTGCTGGCGCACTGTTCAACCCGTCGGCGGCGGTTGACTACAGATTTTGACACACCGGCAAGGAGCCACACGATGCCCAACACCCCAATCGGAGCAACTGACATGCACCTTTACCAGCTATGCTACAACGCGCGCCGGATGGACCGGCAAAGTGAAGCGGAATTGTGGGCGCGGTTCAAAGCGGTCCGGCCCCAGGACGCTTGCGCTATCACACCGGCCCGACCTGCACCGCATCCGACGCCTGAACAAATCGACGCAGCGCTTGAATGGGCGCGCGAATACCTGTCGACAATGTAGACAATAAGGATGCAGAGAGACAACCAAACCGGAGACATCAACATGAAAACCATCACACCCACACCGACCCCAACGACGTTTTTCCTGCCCGCCGATGACCTGCGCGCCGCGTTCCACTGCATCAGCACCGAACAGACCCGCAATTATTTGTGCGGCGTGCTGATCGAGGCCGACACACTGGCCGCAACTGACGGCCACCAGATGATGACGATTGAATTGCCGGACGGATGCCACGTCGGCACGGAATGTTTTACTCAGGGTATGGACGCGCCACGGATGCCCGGAGCCACAGGCGCGGGGTTTATCCTGTCCTGTGGCGCAACCGACAAGGCGTTCAAAGCCAAGGCGTCTGACGGCGATCTGTGGGTTTATGGCGACATTGAAACCAGGATCCTACAGTTTGTGATCAACCATGGAGAAGGCGGTGAAATGACCCGTGTCGGCGTGCTGGAATTCGAGCGCATCGACGCAAGGTTCCCGGATTGGCGGCGCGTGGTGGCCAAAGGCGGCGGGGGCGCTGCCAGCTTGTGCTACGATCCTGCCGTGCTGCCACGCCTCGTTAAAGCCGCTGACGTGATCGACAAAGGTAGAAGCATCCGACTGACCGGTGGCGAGGGCGAGGGCGATCCGATCCGAGTGGATTTTGTAGCGTCTGCGCGTCTGCGTGGCACGATCATGCCGATGCGGTGGACGGGCGCATGACCCTCAAAGACTGGCAAGCCCGGTGGGGCGACCACATCCCCGCACAGGCGCTTGCCGAACTGGTAGGCATCCTGAGTCCCGTCATGCCCTCGCCCGCCCCCACGGCCCGTCACAGTGAGGCTGTGGGGGCGGCACAGATACGTTTGGCAGCGGGCCGGGCCGGTGTGCCGCTGTTTCGCAATAATTCAGGGGCTATGACAGACCGGACGGGCCGCCTGATCCGGTTCGGGCTGGGTAACGAATCGCCAGCCCTCAATGCCCGCTGGAAGTCGTCCGACCTGATCGGGCTCCTGCCCGTGTTGGTACAGCCGTCACACGTTGGCAAAACTCTTGGCGTGTTCCTGGCGGTCGAAACCAAAAAGCCCGGCTGGCACCTGACGCCCGGCGACAAACGCGGCCAGGCGCAGGCCGCTTTCCTGCAATCCGTTCGGGGCTTCGGCGGTGTCGGTGGGTTTTGTTGCACGGCCGACGATTTTATAGGGTTGACGCAAAGGACAATAGCGGGTAATTAGGGTGTAGAGAGACACACTAACGGGAGTTACTGACAATGTCATACGGAACAGCAAACCACAACGGCGAGGAGGTGGAGGTGGCGTTCAGCGCCACCGGCGTTGTCACCGACTATGGCGTGGACCGCTCGCCCACTTGGATCGAGTGGGATAATGTGGCGATCGATGATCTGACGATGCTGGGGGTTGCGGTCGATGTGTCAAAGCTGCCGGTTGATCTGCAAGAGGCGATCTATGCGCTGGCCGACGATCTCGAATTCGAACAGGAGGATCCTGACTATGACTGACAACAACCACTCTCGCTTTGCCAACCTGCGCACCGGAGGCAACATGCCCCGCAAACGCACAGGCTTGATCCGCGACGCCATCAGTCTGTTACTCATCATCGCCATGTGTGTGGCGTTTTATGTGGTGACGCCATGAAACTCAGAACCTATTTCCAACAGCAGCGGGACAGGCGCGGGTGGCGGAAATCGTCTCCCCCACGCGCACATCATATGCCTGTCGCAGCGCGTTGCACTCCGCCAAGCTGGGCACGGCATAGCCCGGCCCGCAGCAATCATCCACATCACCGATCGCACCCCGCATCCAGCATCCGCACCAGCCTATCGCCAGTGCGCAGGGATTGAGGCCCCCCGTCCAGGGCCAGCGCCGCCGCGTGCTCAGTCACGGCGCGCGCAGTCGCATCGCATATCCCGCTATCGCTCACCACGGTCGCGCAGCCGGTCACGAGTAGCGTTGATATCAGGATCGGTATAGTCCTCGTCATCAGTCCGTTTCCTCGTTTTGATGTAATCATCTGCGGCTTTGGTTTTAGCCTTGTCAGACGCATCCTTGCGCCCTTTGGCATAAACCCCCAGCGCGGCGGCAATCAGCGCCCCAGCGCCCGCGAGGTAGGGCCAGAGGCTGGCCAAGAGGGTGCTGATCATGTTGCCCACCCGCGACGCTTGGCCAGCTTATAGCTGAGCTCAACCGATGCGGCCAATGTGAGGCCAAGCAGCGCGATCAGGTCCGGGTCCATAGCGATCTGATCGCCAACATTAACCGGCACGATGCCGTAAGTCACCAGCGCCGCCGCCAGATATCGCAAGATAATCCTGCTAATAGGTCCGATCATTTTTTGCCTCCAAATATGCTGCGGATAATTGCCGCGATTGTGGCCCAGAAGCCCGGCGTGTCAGCAGTCGGTGCAGGCGCAGGCGGGACCACAGGAGTCGCTACGGGGGCCTGTTGCCAGCCCGCCGCCTCAAGCGCCGCTGCGAATACCATGTGATGCGTCCGCACCTTGTCGTCTGACCCATCAGCGCCGTTCACGATCCGGCGGGGGTTTGTGCGGGGCGGGTTGCCTAAGTCTTGCGGGAAGTTGAAGTCGGCTAGCTTCTTGCCGGTGAACATACCTTCGCGCATACCTTCCACCGCGATCCGGGCCGACACGTCCAGCTTAAGCGCGTCGGCGTAGTTGGCGATGCCGAATTTATCATAGTTATAATCGTGAGTGATTTGCAGTTGCCCGCGCCCGAACGCCCCGCCGCGCCAATATGCAGACTTGACCCACGGCAACTTGCCCCCCGCAAAGGCCCGGTCGAGCCTGCGGATCACCTCCGCATCCGAGGGGTTTTTATTCTTGTGGTGCGGGAACACCGTTTCCTTGATCGGATACATACCGCCGCCCGTCTCATGATGCACCTGCGCCAGCACGTTGGCCATGTGGTGCAGCGGCAGGGCGCGGCCCGCGTCAAGCAGTGCCTCGATGCCCTGCACCTGTGGCGTAGAAAGGCTTGCCCCGAACAGGCCGGAATTGCGGGCGCGTAGGGCGGCGAAAAATGTCTTGCGTTTCATCAAAACAACCCCATGATTTTATCCTTGAAGAACACTGTAATGAAAGTTGCCAGCGCGCCGATAAATCCCATTACGATCATTTTCCCATTCCCCTTAGCAGCGTCTTTATGTCCGACGCAATTTCATCAAGCCTGCGATCCATGCGGTCTCGACTGTCTTTCGCGGCTTCCATGTCCTCTTTGCGTTGAGACCACAGGCGCCTAATCTCGGCCCCGTTCGATATGCTGCGCGCCTCAAGCCGGATTAGCCAAGCAATCGCGGCGATGACGGTAATGGCAACTGGCCAGAATGTTCTTATCATGTCAGTCATCTACCCGCCTTAACGTTTCAATTTCAGCAAGTAAGGCTTTCGCGTCGGACACGTCATTCAGAAACGCCCGCTCGCAGTGGTCGGGATTGCGCTGCCAGAAGAATATGGCGTCAATAAACCGCTCGCCACGGCGGCGCTGCCTGTGCATCCGCGCGCTAACGCTTTCGTTTGCCCCGGTGTCTGTCAAGTCGCGCGCCGTCGCTACATTGGCAAGCTGCGACAGGGCCGAACCGATCATGGATATGCGCTGCATCATGGCCAGTATTTATCATTGGTGAAGTCTGCCGGGATCGGCTCCATGGCTTTGATTGCGTGGGCCGCAAAGATGTGCGCGCTCTCGTTCGCTGCCGCCGCGGCCCCAAAAGCAGCACAGGTTTGCGCGTCCATTGTGGTCATACTGTTGTCAGCGGCGATCCATGTGAAATCCGCCGCGCCCATTCCGGGTCTGTCTTCCCGTCAATGTCACCCGGCAATTCCAAAGTGAGCGTCCATCTGTGCATCGGTGACTTTCTTGGACATCATCAACAGGCGCAGCAGAAGGTCATTGCGGTTGACTACCATTTGCCCAAGCGCGTTAATTTCCGCGACAACTTGCCGATCCGCGCCCTCGATGTGCTGCGCGATTATGTCGGTGACGATCTTCGGCAACGCGTTACCCGGCACCCACGCCTTTGCCTCTGCCGCCGTAATCCAGCCTTCGCGCAAGGCTAGTTTGGCAAAGTCGAGACGGGACATGGACGCGCCCGCGCGGGCTTGGGCCAATGCTATTGAGGGGTCTGGTCTGCCAATCTTGATAATCATGCGCCTACCCCATCTGTCAAATCGGCTTCGTCAACAGTCCATTCGTTGCGCCATTCGCGGTCGGTCGGCACATCGGACACGTCTACAATCTTGTACGCCTTTCCAGTCGGCACATCCTTGGCCGCGATCTGCTCAATTGTCAGCCCACACTCGCATGGGATAATAATTGCCACACCGCCATCGTCGTTTTGGTAGATGATGCGTTGGTCCATGGGGTTTCCTTTCAGCGGAAAACTGCGATGTTGACGACAGCTACATCTTTCCACTGTGTGCTGTCTGAGCCCGTCATTGTTGAGATGGGCAAAGATGTTATTGTGCTGATCTGATCAGCCGCTTGTTGCACGGTGCCCTGCGCAGCTGGATAAAGCGAGCTCGTTGTCGTGCTCGTTGTCGTGCACGATCCGACCCAAGCATAATTCGCATCCTCCATATTCGTCGTAAAGTTTACCGTATAAACACCCGTCCCATTATCCGTGATACTCGAAACATTCCCGCTGGCCCGAATTGCCACTGTTCCGGTGCCGTCGAAATTCACCCAAGCGCGACAGGCAAACATAGGGGCTGAACCTGCGGCGTTAAGCACGTTTGGGATGGCTGCTCGTGTGTAAGCTGTCGTCGCAAGCTGATATGTGTTTGTCGCCGGCGCGGCAGTGGGGGCAGTCGGAACGCCTGTAAACGTGGGGCTGGCAACCGCTGAAACATTCGTGCCGATAACAAGCCCCAGCGTGGCCCGCTGCGCCGCCGCATCCGCGTCGTCCAGCAAGGCCCAGCCCGCCGCCGTCACGTCCGCAAACTCCACGCCATCCGCAGCAGCGTTGACCCGCACCACGTCCAGAGCGCGCCCGGTTAACGGCGGAAGGTTTGCGGCCACCAGTGCGGCCGTCGTGCTATTGGCAAACTCCCCAAACGCCACCAAGTCCGGCGCGAATTGCAGCGCCTGCCAGTCGAGAAACGCATCCATGTTCGTGTCAAACGCGGCCTGTGATTGCCCCTTGTCAGGGACGGTTCCGACAAATTGTCTGATTACTGGCGCCGTCATAGCGTTTCCACTTCAAGTTGAACTTTCGTCATGCCTCGAACGTCGCTGACAGTTTGGCATGAACTGACGAAACCATAAGCTAAAAATTCAGGATTGTCATCAGGTCCGGCAAATACTGCCGCCACCCCGTCCAAATCGTTAATTGTTCGCCAGAAAGGGCTGACAGTGTAATTATCCAAGCGAACACGATAGCCAACCTTTGCCGCTGGAGTCCTGCGCAAGAGGGACGTAAGCGTGCCCTCGGTTTTCTTGACCGACCGACTGCGCAGCCCGCGCGTGGACGACACTTCCACTTCCCCATATTCATTGGCAAGGCCCATGACAATCGTGCTGACCGCCGCATTGAAACCTGTGTTCGTGATCGTCACCTCTACCGTCGCGCCGATTGGAATGTTTAGGTCAAACGTCGCATACGTCCGCTCAAGAGATTGTGGCGCAAAAAACCAGCGCCAGAACGATCCGAGATATGGTGTCGCGTCGAGGATGTTATAGGTCACGTCCGCCACGTCGCCGGTCGTGTTCAGCGTGCCAACAATTGTGATCTGAGTGGCACGCAATCCAAAAAAAGCCATAGCCGACAGCCGTGGCAATCCACTCAGCGTATAGGTGATGCTGTCCGCGCGTTCCGTTATGGTGTCGATCACGCGGTAATTGTCCGCACCGAATTGCAGATCAAACGCAGCGTAACGATCGGCCGGCCCAGCGTCAAACCACTCCGTCGATGCCGCCAAGCCAGGCTCTTGCGTGGTGCTGTCCGCTGATACCTCGAACAACCGCTCACCCACCCGTCGCACGTCGCCAAGCGTATATGTGCCCGCCGTCCAAGCCGTTTCAAGCGCAACGTTTGTGCTGTCGATGTTGCCCTCGGTGATGGCGAAAGGTTCAATGATCCTCAGCGTCATAGCGTTTGCTCCAACTGGAATGCCAGCGTATCGTCTGCCGCGTCGGCCCCGCGTCCAGTATTGCCTGCCGTGATTTCCGACGATGACACAAGCCGCTCCATACTTACGTTAAGCGCCCGCATCTCTGCGCGCAACTCTGCGTCCGATTGCTGGGGCGTGAACGTCTGGCTGTTGCTGGACCGCGACAAGGCGCGCGCGTAGTCCTGGCCGGTTGCGAATAGGTCCTCGTTGACCAGCGCGCGGAGGCTGTCCCCCAACGCGTCAGCACCCGCCGTAATTTCGGCAAAGGCGGGCGACAGTTGCATCAAGGACGCCACCAACTCGCTATCGCCCAGCGCGTCAGCCTCATCCACCAGCGCCCGGAACGCGGCCCGCGTGGCAGGCAGGGTATCAATCCCAAGCGCCGCCATTTCAATGGAAAGCAATTCCGTTGCCCGAGCGATACGTTCCGCGTCGGTGAAGAAATTGTCGTAATACGACTGAGACACGGCGTTGAAGTTTTCAAGCGATCCGAACAGATCCACAAACGCCGCAGCAGCGCCTCCGCCCGCAAGGGAAACGTCGTAGAGGTTCAGGCCAAGATCAGCCATGCGCGAATTGACTGCCGTCAGCGACTGCGCCAGACGCTCTATAGCAGCCATTGCCCCTTCGCCGTCTTTTTGCAGCGCCTGCAAGCCGGGGACCATGCCCGCGAAAGCGTCACCCATACGCTCAAACGCTTCCATGATGGCCTCTTGCGCAGCTTCATCCGACAGGCCCTTTGTGGAGACCTTCAAGGTATGCGCAAAGCCGTCAAACACCGCAGCACTAATGCCAAGCGCCTCAGCCGAGTTGACGATACCGCCTCGCATTTCATCGATAGCCTTGATCAACGGGTTTGCAACTTCATCGCTTGCGTTTTTGTATCTAGTGCTCACGTTTTTGGACAAGCCCCAAAACCGCGAGGTTTCAATTTTGCGGAACGTCTGCACCAACGTATCCATGCCGTTGACGGTCACGCGCAAGCCTGAGTCAAGTTCTTTGGTTTTCTTTTTAAAGAGGCTGAACACACCAGCAACCGCAAGCAGTGGAACAGCTACCGCGCCCGCCGCCATGGCAAACCCGCCAAGGCTTGCCGTCGCGCCGCCTAGTGCCGAACCGATAGCGCCAATACCGCCGGACAGGCCTCCGGATGCCAGCCCGCCCAGAACGTTGCCCACGCCGCCAAGGAAGCCTGCACCGCCCGCAAGGCCGGCCATACCCCCGCCGCCGCCAAAGCTGCCCAGCAATCCACTCAGCAAGCCCCCGCCGCCAGTGCCAAAGCTGCCCAGCAATCCACTCAGCAAGCCCCCGCCGCCGGTAGCGGCCTGACCAGCAGCGCCAGCCATAGCCTGACCAGCACCACCGCCCGTAACCGCCGTCATAATCGGAATGATTATCTTGTTCTGCGCCGCCATGCTGATCATCTGGGAAAGCATGGATTTAAAGCTGTCGAGGATGCTGTTAGCAAAACCCTTAAAGTCCCGAAATCCGCGCGTCACGAAATCACCGAACGCATCCGACACGCTGCCGATCCCGCGCAACAACGATCCGCCCAACTCGCGCCCCATTTCTACGGCGGATTTCGTGCCGTCTGCCATGGCCTCGGCAAACCCGCCCGCCAACGTGGTGGCTTCTTCGATCGCATTTGCAGCCTTGCCAGCGGACCCGCCGCCAGTGCCGCCGATATCTTCCAGCGCTGCATTCATCGCCTCTGCTTCGGCGGCTGCACGTTCGGTGGCAGTGCCGCCGCCGCCTGTGCCGCCGATATCTTCCAGCGCTGCATTCATCGCCTCTGCTTCGGCGGCTGCACGTTCGGTGGCAGTCTCGCTTTCTGCCATTGCGTCCCGCAGCGCGGCGATGCTTGTGAGGGGGCGGGACGCTGCTTCTGACAGCATCCCCGCCGCCTCGGAATAACCCGCTGCCCGACCGCGCGCATCATCTGCCGTGCCGCCAAAGAGCTCAGGCACCTGGAAGGGATTGTCCGAGAAGGCGCTGTCGTAAGCTGCCCGCGCACGCTCTCCCAGATTGACGGCTTCCGGGACTGCAGACTCCCATTCCGAGAGATCAGGGGCTGCGATGGCCCACTCAGGACGCCGACCGCCAAGGGTCAGCACTGTGTTAATCGCCTCGGTGATGCCCGCAATGCCGGTCTCCATCACCTCGAGCAGACCGTTGATTGCAAGTGCACCAACGCGCTCGAACACATCCGGCAGCGCGCCCCAGATGGCCTGCACTGCAAGAAATGTACCCTCGAAGGTGTTGACAGTGTTGTTTGCCCAGCCGACCACCTCCGCTGTTGCATCTTGCAGCCCATCGTAAATACCAGCCTGCGCTGTGGCCCATCCGGCTTTCACGCGCTCCCAAGCCGCATCCGCGCTGAGCGACACCCGGTCCCAGACTTCGACCGCCACGTCCTTGAGCAGGTCCAGCGCCTCGCCAAACCCGCCCGCGCCAGAAACCAGCCGCCCAAACATTGCGACCAGATACCCCGCCCCGACCACAAGCGCCCCGATGCCCGTGGTGATCAGCGCCGTCTTGAGTGTTCCCAGCGCGCCCACAAAAGTAAGCGTGGCAATCTTGGAAAGTGCCAGCGCGCCCACATATTTAACGCCAAAAACCGTGACGGCAACACCAAGGGTCGCCCCTACAACATCAAGGTTTTCAGCCATCAAAAGGATTGCCCGCGCAAACGATTCACTACCGCCAACCATGGAATCGAGCGACCCAAGTGAAAGCGTCATTTG
>Ga0306868_1001185_pt1 | contig 14355 bp, 15 predicted proteins | sample AntRauTorckE6832_FD_190411 | JGI IMG/M metagenome (GOLD analysis project Ga0306868, IMG submission 190411) | Saline lake microbial communities from Rauer Islands, Antarctica - Metagenome Torckler E6 #832 (v2) (version 2) | ecosystem: Environmental > Aquatic > Non-marine Saline and Alkaline >... | reverse complement strand
GGGAGAAGGTCATGAGCGATCAAACACGGGCCAGTCACCCGAAGGCGGCCCTTTTAACCACAGACGTAGAGATTCGCAGCGAGTCGTGCTTGATTAGGCCTTGATGATGCGCAAATACCCGTCAATATCGCTTTTGGATTAACTGGGAGATTCGATTAATGCGGGCACTGAATCGTGGAGATCGTAGTGCCACCGTAATGAAAACGGCCGCCACCGTCGTTCTTCTGGTCGGCGTCCTTCCTCTGGCAACCATTGGGATCTACCAGTACTTGAAGGTTGTCCTCGGGCCCACCTATGACGCCGAAAAAATGTTCCTCAACTACGAAGTGTTGGGATCAGGACCAAAACAACTGGTACTTATTCATGGCTTGACAGGTTCACTGAATTACTGGAAGCAGGATATTGAACGTATCAGCAACACCCACACGATACTGTTGATTGACTTACTGGGATTTGGCGGCTCACCCAAGCCCAATAGCAATTACTCGCTTGACACACAATTGCAGGCAATCGAAAAGGTCATTATCAAAACAGGCTTTGGTGATCGACAATCCTTGGTCGTGGGCCATTCAATGGGCGCCACAATCGCGCTGGCTCTGCTGGGAAAACATTGGGATTGGTTTGATGGCGGCGTCTTCATCAGTCTTCCTGCGTATCGCGATGCTCAGGAATTCACCACGCGCATGTCCACCCATTCGCTGTTGGACAGGCTTACAACCAGCAGTGCGTCCCCATACCTGTGCATGCTTCATCCGGTTTTTATGAACGGCTTATTCAAACCCGCCAACCTGACAGATCAGGTTTTTGACGATGCAAAAAAGCATACCTGGCAAAGCTACGATTTTTCGTTGAACGAGATCGTTCTGGGGACCGATTTGTCGGGGATCGCACGGTCCGCGAAAGACAAAAAAGTAGTGTTCATTCATGGCGACAGTGACCAAACAGCACCGATAGAAAACGCGCGACAGTTGGCAAACATTTTTTCCGACGCCGTTTTTGTCACTGTCCCTGGGGGCGACCACCAGTTCTTTTTGAAACAGCCTCAGCTCGTCTGGGACATCATTCAAAAGGTAGATGATACGTGAGTGTCGAGGCGTTGCTGCGCTCGCAGTGTATTGCTTGCCATGGCGCTGATGGTAAAGGTGTTCTTCCGGGCGTACCGAATTTTACCGATAGAATAGGACGGCTCAGCAACCCGAATAGCGAATTTCTCGCCCATATCATCAATGGGTATCAAAGTCCGGGAAGCCCTATGCCTATGCCGCCCAAGGGCGGAAATAGCGCTTTGTCAGATACTGACATTGCCTCGGTGTGGGCTTGCATCAGGGAACAGCTTGTTCATTGAAGAGGGAGAGAAATGGACTCGATAAACTGGACAGGCGGAACGATGAAGATTGTATTTTTTGAGGCGGAGAACTGGGAGTGCGACATCTTGCAGCAAATTTGCTGCAATCATGAAGTTGTTTTTACCGAAGAGGCGCTCGGCAGACAGAACGTTCATTTGTACAAGGACGCGGATGTTATCTCACCCTTCGTTCATTCGGTACTGGATCGTTCCGTCCTTGAAGGTTTTGAGCATTTACGTTTTATCGCTACCCGGTCAACCGGGTACGACCATATTGACCTGGATTATTGCGCCGAGAACGCAATTCCGGTTAGCAATGTGCCTGTCTATGGTGACCACACCGTAGCGGAGCATGTTTTTGCACTCCTTCTCACCATTAGTCACCACATGCCGGAAGCGATTAATCGCACCCGCAAGGGCGACTTTTCGCAAAAAGGCCTGCGGGGGTTCGATCTTCAAGGCAAAACCCTGGGGGTGATCGGTACCGGAGCTATAGGGAAGCGGGTTGTTGAGATAGCGCAGGGGTTCCGCCTGAATGTCATTGCCTGTGATCGCAAACCGGATGCCGATTTTGCCAGCCAGTGCAAGGTGACTTATGTCGACATAGAGAGTCTTCTGGAGCAGTCGGATATTGTGACTCTGCATGTGCCTGGCAGTAAAGCTGCCACTCCTCTTCTATCGCAAAGGGAGTTTTCGCGAATGAAGGATGGCGTCGTACTGATTAATACTGCCCGTGGCTCACTCGTCGATACACAGGCTTTGCTGCATGCACTGGCAGATGGAAAAGTGGCAGCAGCCGGTCTCGATGTGTTGTCGGACGAGCCCTCCATAAGGGAAGAGGCGGAGTTGCTCCGCTCTTTCTTCGACAAGAAACACGATCTCGAAAGCTGGTTTGCGAATCATACGCTGCTGCACATGAGAAATGTAATTATAACTCCACACAGTGCATTCAACACCAAGGAGGCTGTCGAAAGAATCCTTATTACCACCGGCGAAAATATCATTGGTTTCGCCAAGGGCGAACTCAAGAACACAGTCAACTGATGTGAAGGCGTTATACGGAGAGCTGATACAGATTCAGCCTGCTCGCCGGAAAAAATTCAAGTAACAGAATCATCGTTCTGCTGAACCTGCTGCCGAACACCGGTAAAATCGTCATGGATAAACTGGCTGTCCTGTCTAGTATTGGACATTTTTGGTGAGCCAGGGGCCCATTGGCGGCTTCAAGCAAGCTATCTATTGAGCGGGAACCACTGAATTCATTTCCCGTCGAACTCTGCTTGTTCGCTCATAGATAACTTTTCGCATTCTGTTCATGGCGCCTAGTGGCCTATGCTCGGGTAAACTGTTCCAGGGGTTGAAAGCTACGTTTTCGCAAAATGTATTTTGTGCCTCTGTATCGAAAGTCTGTTCGGGAAAGTGGATGCGCGCCACCGCAATAAATGGTGCCAGCTCTTCTTCCCATTCGATCATGGAGTTTTCAACACTCATTTTGTCGTTTGCTCGAAGCTGAACCAGAAATTCCATGCAGCTCGCACTTTGGTCAAGGGTCGTCTTCATCGCCTCGCGAAGATAATCTACGCCCGGCTCCTCGACCTCCGGAGCATCATTCGTCCTGGCGGTACATGAGCGAACTGAGTATTTTACCGCCTTCCGTTGTGGCCCTTTCCCAAGCTGGAAAGGAACCTCCGACCAGTACCGAGTATATAAAGGGTTGGCAATTGTTTTACGAGTCATCTCGAAACCAATAAGCGAGCCTTGCAGCCCCAGATCGAAGGGTATCGCTAATTTTTGCCAAAATCCGTCGGACAATAAATGTCGATGCACAGCCACATAGGTTTCGGGTGCTTTTACGAAAAAGACGGGGTGACTAATCAAGATAAAATCTTGTACTGTCGCTTTCTCTGCCTCTTGCCAGTCTGCCTCCACCGGCGACGAAAGCAGCTTTATCGCCATACCCCTCGCGTCCCCTTTAATGTCGGGGCGATCAGGGTCAGGATTGCCATTAGAGAAACGCACCCACGCGGGATAGGATCTACCAGGTTGGAATACGCCTTGGCTCAACGCTTTCGGCAGACCGTTTAACACTTCAAACTCTGCTTTCAAGCAGCCGTGGGCTTTAGGGTGAACATCCCGCCTGGCTTCCCCACTAATATACCGATCACGGATAAGCCATTCGGTAAGGTCCGCTGTTTCATGCGCTAAAAGCGCCTCATCTGGATATAGTTTTTCCCCTAGCGCTGAATCCGCCTCGGGATATGCCTTTTCAATAGCAATTTCCTCAGTGGAACGGGTCTGAGGCTGAGTTGGTGTCGAACTGCAACCAGCCAGTATGAGTTGCAGCAATACAAGGGGCGTCAAAAATTTCATAGGGAAGTCCAGCTGAGCATCTGGAAACAATACAACCTGGTTTCGATCCACACCAGTTATTTATCGCGACATCTCGATCCCCTGGTAATGGACGCCTGGAAGCTCCTCGAACAGGCTGTGTTGGCTGAAATCTTATAGTCGGCCTGGCTGCCTTTCTCATGTGCGCTGTCGTACAGACGGACTTTGTCCCTCTGTGTGACCTGGCTTAAAAACCCACGGAAACACACTCTCATGCACACATCTAATTTCGATGTCCACGGCATGAATTATAGGAAGTTCCAGTCATGAATGCGGAAAGAAAAATCGTCCTGGTCACCGGCTCCAACGGACGCATCGGCACCGAGGTGATGCGGCGGTTGACCGGACGCTTCAGCGATGTCGTGGGTCTTGACCGCAAATCGCCGAGTCCACCGCCGCCGAGTTGTACACAAATCCCGGTCGATATTACTTCCGATGAAAGCATGCGGGGGGGACTGCGTGTTCTGGGTGAACATCACGGCACGCACATTGCCGCCGTGATTCATCTGGCTGCTTACTACGATTTCCTCGGCAAGCCGAACCCGAAGTATTACCAGGTCACGGTCGAAGGCACGCGGCGCTTGTTGCAAGGTCTGCGTGAGGGGTTCGAGGTCGAACAGTTCATCTTCTCCAGTACCATGCTTGTGCACAAGCCGGGCGATCCAGGCCAGTTCATCACCGAAGACTGGCCGCTTGGGGCGACCTAGGCTTACCCCGAATCGAAAGTTCGTATCGAAAGAGTGATCCACGCCGAGCGCGGCGACATACCTGCGACCATCCTGCGCATGGCAGGCGTCTACGATGACCTCTGTCATTCACCACCGCTGGCGCATCAGATCCAGCGTATCTACGAGGGACAGCTCGCAGGGCACCTGTATTCAGGCTCGACCTCGCACGGCCAGAGGCCTTTATTCACCTCAAAGACGTGATCGACGCTATCGAGCGCGCCGTGGAGCGCCGCACGCAATTGCCCTCGGAAGTCGCGATTCTCATCGGCGAGCCAGAGACCCTCAGCTACGACGAGTTGCAGCATACGTTCCAGCGGCTGATTCGCGACGAGTCGTGGGAGACGCAGAATATTCCAGGGTTCATCGCCAAGGCGGGCGCGTGGGTTCAGGACCACATACCAGGCCAGGATCCGTTCATCAAACCGTGGATGATCTACCGGGCCAACGACCACTACGCGCTGGACATCACGCGCGCCCGTACCGTACTTGACTGGGCGCCACGTCACTCGCTGCGGCAGACCCTACCGAAGATGGTGGCGGCATTAAAGGCCGATCCTGCTGGATGGTACCGCGAGCATGGCCTGGAGCTGCCTTCTGCATTGAAGAAGACGGCGGCGAGTCCTGAGCCGACGGCGCCCGCGCAGGGCTGCGCGATGCATGCCTGCCCGATGCATCCGGAGGTCTGCCAGTCCTCGCCGGGCAACTGTCCGCCTTGCGGCACGACCCTGGAACCCTCCGAACCGGCGAAGACGGCCGAATATACCTGCCCAATGCACCCCGAGGTGGTGACCCGCGAACCGGGCAACTGCCCCAAGTGCGGCATGACCCTGGTGCCGCGCGGCGATTCGATGCAGCACGGCGACGAACATCCGGACATGATGGTCGAAGACCATCGCAAGATGCTCTGGCCGCACTATCTCAACCTGATGCTCGGCCTATGGCTACTGATTAGCCCATTCACGCTCGGCTATATGAGCGACTTCGTACCCGACGCGAACCAGTTACGGGTCATGGCCGATCGTGGGCTGCCGGCTTTCGAGTTGCGCAACCTGCTGATGACCTGGAGCGATGTTATCAGCGGTATCCTGATGATCGTCTTCAGCGTGCTGTCTGCCGACGCGTGGCGCCGTAGTCCCTGGGCGCAGTGGGCCAACGCCTTCGTCGGCCTGTGGCTGCTGTTGGCGCCGCTGCTGTTCTAGACGCCGCTACCGGAGGCCTATGCCAACGGCACTCTGGTCGGTGGGCTGGTGATCGCGCTTGCCGTGCTGATCCCCATCATGCCGGGCATGAGCATGGCCGGCATGATGGGTAAGCCAGATGTACCGCCAGGCTGGGCCTATACGCCATCGAGCTGGTTGCAACGTATGCCGATCGGGGTACTTGCCCTGATTGGGTTTTTCACCGCACGCGTCCTGGGCGCCTACCAGCTTGGCCATATCGACTCCGTCTGGGAGCCGTTCTTCGCCGGTAGCGGCGCCATGAAGGGCGTGATGAACGGTACGGGGACGATCATTACTTCGGATATGTCCAAAGCCTGGCCAATCGCCGACGGTGCCCTGGGCGGCATCGTCTACATGCTCGAACTGGTGATGATCTGGATGGCCGGCAAAGACCGCTGGCGCACCATGCCCTGGATGGTGCTGGGGCTGGCCGTGTTGATCCTGCCGCTCGGTGTCGTCAGCATCTATTTTGTCATCGTCCAGCCGATCGTGATCGGCACCTGGTGCACGCTGTATCTGATCGCCGCGCTGGCGATGGCGGTGATGATTCCGTATTCGCTCAACGAGTTCGTCGCCATGGGCCAGTTCATGGTGTGGTCACGCAAGCAGGGCAAGCCGTTCTGGCGTACCTTCTGGACCGGCGATGCGATGGACGGCGGTAGCGACGACACTTCCAAAGGGCTCGTCGCGAGCTCCGGGGACCAGATCGCTCAGGCTACGCGCGGCGTCACTTATCCCTGGACGCTGTTGATCAGTATCGCGATCGGCGTCTGGCTCACCTTTACGCGGCTCACCTTCGATAGCTTCGGGACCATGACGAACAGCGATCACCTGGTTGGACTGCTGGTAGTGACTTTCACAATCATTGCCCTGGCTGAAGTCGCGCGCAGTGTGCGCTTTATCAATATCCCGTTCGGCGTCTGGCTGATCGCGGCACCGTGGCTGCTCGACGGCATCACCTCGCCGCTGGCGACTTGGAACGGTGTGATCTGCGGAGCGCTGCTGATTGTCCTGGCGATACCGCGCGGGCGGATCAAGAACACCTATGCGGGCTGGGATCGCTATGTCATTTAGCAGGCGTCAAGCCCAGCGGTTTTCGAGCGGGACGAGCAGGACAAACATAATAAAATCAGTCTTCGGAAAAACACTATGAAACGATCCTGGCAACACTGGGAATCAGCGCTCTCCTCGATGTGCTCGCAGCGCTTATGGTGATTTACTCGGGAATCTTCAACGTGGCCGCAACGGTAGAGGACGCAGCTTCGCTACGCTGGCTACTGATCACCACGCGCGAAGCGTCCATAAAACGTCATGCGCAGGATATTCAGGCGTCGGCGCTGGCCGGCGCGGCGCAGCTGGAGCGCGGATTCAGCCTCTACCGGGATACCTGCGTCATGTGCCATACCCCGGTCGGTCGGACGCCGACCTCGATGGCGATAGGGCTGAATCCGCAGGCGCCCGGGTTTATAGAGATCGATATGGGTGCCGCCGAGCTGTTCTGGGCGGTTAAAAACGGCATCCGGTTTACCGACATGCCTGCAGGGGGCCCGTCCCGAAGCGATCAGGAACTTTGGGACATGATCGCCTTCATACAGGTGCTGCCGAAAATGAGCGCCGCGGACTATGACTCGCTGGATCGTCGCATTCCGCCCGGGCCAGAGCCGCAAAAATAAGTCACCCGATATCGACGAACGGTCCCTGTTCCATCCTGAGTTAATTCATTCCGATTTGAGAAGGATATTGCGATGTCATCCATAAGTGCAGCGCCGCCGGCGGCGGACATCGGCGTGATCGGCCTGGGCGTGATGGGCGCAAGCCTGGCGTTGAATCTTGAAGGCCACGGCTACCGGGTGGCGCTGTGGAACCATACCGAGGCGAAGGTCACCCGCCTCATCCAGGGCGCGGATGCAAGTCGGCAGTGGATAGGCACCCAGACGCTGGAAGAGTTCGCCGCCGCTCTCAGCCGGCCGCGCCGCGCGGTCCGTCGCTGATGCCCGGGGGCGCCCGGCCCGCGTACGATCACCTGCGGCCGATCCTCGCGCCCATCGCCGCGAAGACCGATTCGGGGCCGTGTGTCACTTACGTCGGCCCGGATGGTGCCGGTCATTTCGTGAAGATGGTGCACAACAGCATCGAGTACGGCGTTATGCAATTGATCGCCGAGGCCTACGATCTTCTGCATCGCGCGCTAGGTCTCCACTCGGCGCAGACGGCGGCGCTCTTCGCCGAGTGGAACCGCGGTCCGCTGGAATCGTACCTGATCGAGATCGCGTCGCAGGTGCTGGCCGTGCGTGACCCCGAGACCGGCAATCCGCTGGTCGAGATGACTCTCGATCAGGCGGGACAAAAGGGCACCGGCAAGTGGACTGCGCAGGCAGCCCTTGATCTCGGCGTGCCGGTGCCGACCATCGCTGCCGCCATCGATGCGCGTGTGCTGTCCAGCATGAAGGCCGAGCGCGTACGCGCCAGCAAACCGCTGGCGCGCGTCGCCACGCCCCGCGTGGCGGGCGATACGCATGAACTCGTCGACGCCGTTCGCGATGCGCTCGATGCGGCAACGGTCTGCGCCTACGCCCAGGGCCTGGCCCTGCTGCGCGCGGCCTCGGCCGAATACAACTGGAACGTCGAATTGCGCGAAATCGCGCGTATCTGGAAGGGCGGCTGCATTATCCGCGCACGCCTGCTTGACCCCATCATGCAGGCGTTCGAACGTGACCCTGAGCTGCCGAACCTACTGCTCGACGCCGACATCCGGCCCGGGGTGCTGGCGGCAGAGCACGCCTGGCGACTTACGGTACGGACGGCGGTGGACCACGCTATTCCCGCCTGCACTGTCAGCCACGCTCGCCTATTTCGACAGCTATCGCTGCGTCGTGCTGCCGCAGAATCTCACCCAGGCCCAGCGCGATTTCTTCGGCGCCCACACGTATCAGCGCGTCGATCGGCCCGAAGCGGGTTTTGTGCACACGGACTGGCCGGCGCAGATCGCATCGACCGCGATCAGGGTAGAACCGTGACCGCCGGCGCTCTACGCCATGGCGAAGCGTGGTGTCCTCAACGTCCCGATAATCGGAGTCGCCTCCTCGAACTGGAGTCCGGAGCAATTGCGCCAACGGGCCACGGACTCCATCCAGGAATCCAACGGGATCGATGACCGGGCAGCCCTAGATCGGCTGCTCTCCTTGCTCGGCTATGTGAGTGGCGACTATAACGACGCGAACACGTTCACGGCGATAAAAAAGGCGCTGGGCGAGGCCCGCCGCCCGCGTTGTTCGAGCCGGTCGTCAACGGGCTGGGTGCCGCGGACATGGCCGACCAGGCGCGCGTCATCGTTGAAAAGCCGTTCGGACGCGACTTGGCCTCCGCGCGGATGCTCAACCGTGTGCAGTGCTGCGCTCGATATTCCCGGACGAGGCGATCTTCCGCATCGATCACTTCCTCGGCAAGGAAGCGATCATGAACATCCTCTATTTCCGCTTCGCCAATTCCTTCCTTGAGCCGATCTGTAACCGCGAGCATGTGGCCAGCGTGCAAATTACGCTGGCCGAGAATTTCGGCGTTCAGGGTCGCGGCAAATTTTACGAAAGCGCCGGCTGCCTGCGCGACGTGGTGCAGAACCACCTGTTCCAGATTCTCGCGCCAACTATCTGCGCTTCCGGCTCTCACCGCGCGCGTCAAGCGTCCGGGGAAGGAATTCACCGGCGATCAGCGCGAGCTGGTCCTGCTGAATGCGCGTACAGATGAGCAGTCGCCATATGACCGCCTGCTCGGAGACGCCATGGCTGGCAACGGTGCCCTGTTCGCCCGCGCGGACAACCTGGAAGCCACTTGGGTCGCGGTGGACCGGGTATTGACGGAGCACCACCGGGCGATTCCGTATGAAGCCGGCAGTTGGGGGCCACCAGAGGCGGATGTGCTCATCGCCGCGGACGGTGGCTGGCACAACCCCATGCCCGATGAGACGTAATGATGACGTCGGACGAGGTCGTATACCTGCTGGATTTGGATAACACCCTGCTCGACAACAATCGGATTCGTTGCTGACCGGACGAACAACTTGCGCATATCTTTGGCGACCGCCCCCAGAGGAACGATGTTGGAAAATTCTCGAAGTTCGACGCGTAGGGCTTTACCAGGCAGGCTATTTGGATATTTTGCGGCGCTCATACACTTTAACTATCTAGCCGCACGCACAAGGTGTTAACGGGCATTGCGCTGGTATCAGAGTCGCATCAGTATCAGCAGCGTTATGTTCCGTGCGTTATCAACAGACGAAATCGCCCAATAATGGAACAGCGGCGAACTCCTCCATTACCGGAGCCTGTTCCCAGCTCATGTCCGCGGTTTTTCGCAGTTGCGCCTTGGCCATGGCGGTTACGTTTTCAGGCAGATCGCAGACTTTTCTGCCCCAGCCCTGAGCCTCATCTAGCAAGGATTGATGCGGGACTATACGGTTTACAAGATTCAGTGCCAGCGCCTCGTCGGCGGGTATTGGGGTGCCGCGCAAAAACAGTTCCATGGTTTTGTGATACCCCGGCCGGCGCGTTAGCAGCCAACTGGTGCCGACCTCGGGCACCAAGCTGATTTTGCCGAAGGCCGTCACCAGTGACGCGCGCTCTGAAGCGATGATGTGATCACAGGCCAGGGCAAAGGCGAGCCCCACGCCGGCAACGGGTCCATTAATTGCCGCAATGAAATGCTGGTCAGACTGGCTGATGGCACGCACCACGCCGCCAAACTGGTAGCTAATTCAGCGCCAGATGGTTGTAGCGCCGTCTGCCCCGGACTTTATGGCCTGTTCGCCTTCCAGGATGAATTGTAAGTCTCCACCCGCGCAGAATACCGAGACGTAAGTATTTGTATCGGGCTGGGCTCGCTCGATTAGCTGCCGGTAGTCAATGGGGTTGTTCATTTGGAACTCTAATGGGCCGCTACGCCGCTATAACTTTACCCTGGCCCGTTCGATGATCTGCGGGTAGTCCAATCCGGTGGGCAAGGTCCCAAATGCCAGGCCACCGGCTTGAAGCCGCGCAGCACAGAATGCATCGGACACCGCACTGTTGCCGGCGCGAATCAAAACTGATGCCTGCAACGCCAACGCCATGTCTTCAACGATGCGACGTGCTCGCAATTCCATATCTTCACGCGCGCCGAGTTGGCTTTGCAACCCTTTAATATGGGCATCGTAGTCTGCGTTTTCGCCTTTGGCGGACCATAGCTCGGCGGTGAATGCTTCAACTGTTTCCGGCTCGCGGCCCATGGCGCGCAGTACGTCCAGGCATTGGATATTGCCCGAACCCTCCCATATGGAATTGAGCGGCGCTTGGCGGTACAGCCGTGGCAGGATGGATTCTTCCACGAACCCCGCGCCGCCCAAACATTCCTGCGCTTCGTTAATCGTTACCGCCGCGCGTTTGCAAATCCAATATTTGCCGATGCCGGTGGAGATGCGGGCGAAGAATTTCTCTTGTTCATCGCCGTGGCGCGAGGCGTCCACCGCGCGCGAGCTGCGCAGCATGAGCGCCAGCATGGCCTCGGATTCGAGCGCCAGATCGGCCAGCACGTTTTGCATCAGTGGTTGCTCGATTAATTTTTTACCGAACACCTCGCGGTGGGCTGCGTGGTGAATGGCCTGGGCGGTGGCCTGGCGCACGAGGCCTGCCGAGCCAGTCATGCAGTCAAGTCGGGTGTGCATCACCATATCAATAATGGTGGGCACCCCGCGCCCCTCGGCGCCGACCATTTGTGCGTACGCGCCGCGGAATTCGACTTCGGAGGACGCGTTCGAGCGGTCACCCAACTTATCCTTAAGACGCTGAATATGAATTGCGTTGCGGCTGCCGTCCGGGCGCCAACGCGGCAGTAAGAAACAGCTTAAGCCATTATCGGTATTGGCGAGCACCAGAAAGGCATCACACATCGGCGCGGAGAAAAACCATTTATGACCGACCAGCTCGTAGTCGCCGCCGGGGCCGCCTTGGCCAATTGGGTACGCGCGTGTGGTGTTGGTGCGCACATCTGAGCCGCCCTGTTTTTCGGTCATACCCATGCCGATGGTCGCGCCAGTTTTTTGTTCGGCCGGGATGCATCGTGGGTCGTATTGGGTAGACGTAATTAGTGGTTCCCAAATTGCGGCGACGTCGGGTTGGTGCCGTAACGCAGGGATCGCCGCGTACGTCATCGTAATAGGGCAACCGTGGCCAGACTCAAACTGGCTGTTCATATAGCCGAGTGCGGAGCGGACAACATGCGCGCCGGGCCGTGATTCATTCCAGGGCAGGGCGTGCAATTCGTGTTGGATAGATGTGGCCATTGCGCGGTGATAGGCGGGGTGAAATTCGACTTCGTCGATGCGGTGGCCATAGCGGTCGTGCGTTTTGAGTTTGGGTGGGTTTTCGTTGGCCTGAAAACCGGCTTCGATTAGGTCGCCACCCGCCCACGCACCAAATTTACGACAGCGCTCGGCGCCCCAATCGCCACCTTCGCGGTCCAAGGCTTCGCGCAACGGAGTATCGGAATCGAAGGCGTTGTAACCGGCCAGGGGCGGGGGCTGATTGGTGACCTCGTGGGTGGGTTCGGTAATATCCGGAACTTCCAACTGCTTTGAGACTTTTTTTACACGGGCGCGCATAACGGGTTTCTCCTGCCGGTAACGGCGCGTATGGACTGCTCGACGCCGACTTATTAGTCGATGAAGAGTTTTAAGGCACTTGGTAAGTACCGGGGCCGTTATTTATAACAATTCCTTTAAGGATTGTAACGCGCATTGGGGTTAATTCATCATTCCGGAAAATACGCAGTATTTATCCGGAATTCATGCCATTTAAACCTTGGGGTCTGGGTTCACTCGTTCAAAACATGATCCCGGAAAGGGACCTTGCTATCTGTGTCGCCGTTAGAACCACCTAGCCCGTATATTGCACCAGTTTCGCGGACCACCGAAGGAAAATGTCGTATTATCAGCAGCGTATACAATATTTTGGTAGGCGCACTCCGGTTACACTTCGTCACGCTGCCGGTTTGTCGCCTCATCTCGCTTGTCATATCGGCTGATACCCCTCAAAGCGTGGCACCGCCACGGTTTGATGAGGATCGGGCAAGCTGGCAGGACCTCGAAGCGGAACGGGCGGTTTTCGGTATTCCCGAAAGAAGCGCGTTCTGCAGAGAGACAAGTCCGTGCGAGAACAACCGAAAATTCCGGCAACTCATGAAATATCCGGGCCAGATGAACTATGCTTATATTTCAGGATATTGATTCGCTCCAGCGAGCAGCAGCGGAACGCTGGGTTTCACTTGCACATGAAAGCATCGAAATACGAGGCAGTTTTCACATTGCGCTGGCTGGCGGCTCAACACCGCGCAAACTTTACCAGTTGATGGCGACGCCTGAATTATCACACCAGGTCGACTGGAAGTCAGTGCAGATATACTTTAGTGATGAACGCTCTGTCCCTTCAGACCATCCAGACAGTAATTTTAATATGGCGGCCAAGGCACTGCTTCAACGCGTGCCCATACCGATTGCAAACGTACACCCAATGCATGCTGATCCTGTTAGCATTCAAAAAGATGCCGAACGTTATGAACAAATTCTGAAAAACAATCTGCCGTTATCCGAGAATGGTTTTCTGGTACAAATGATTCAGGCAGATGGAGAACTGGAATGGTATCTGGATGAAACAGCGGAACGGTACATTCTGAAGGAATAATTCGGAGACCAGCGCCGACATGCGCGTCTTACTCGCGCAGAAAACCGACGACGCGGTGCTGCCGATCCTGCATCTCAACGGCTACAAGATTTCAAACCCGACCATCCTGGCGCGCATCGAGCGTGAAGATGAGGAGAGAACATGATCGAGCCGAAAAAAACACTTGATGTCCTGCTGCCGCCACCCCTCAACGACGACATGCTGGAAGGAATTCAGCGGGATACGTTTGCCTACTTCCAGGACCAGACGAATCACGCTAATGGGTTGGTATTTGACCGGACGGATGATCGCGCACCGGCCAGCATTGCGGTCGTGGGTTTCGCGCTGGCGGCGTATCCGGTCGCGGTCGAACGTGGATTCTGGTCGCGGGCAGAAGCCGTTGCGCTCACGCTGACGACACTGCGGTTTTTCTGGAACAGCCCGCAGGGAACCGAGCCGGACGCGACCGGCTACAAGGGCTTCTACTACCACTTTCTCGACATGCAGACCGGACGGCGGGTGTGGGAATGCGAATTGTCGACCATTGACACGACGTTTCTGCTCGCCGGCATGCTGACCGCCGCCGCCTATTTCGACCGGGACACCGGGGATGAGGCAGAGATTCGAACGCTCGCTGACGCACTCTATCGTCGGGTCGACTGGCAGTGGGCGCAGAACGGTAAGCCCACAGTCACCCATGGATGGAAGCCGAAGAGCGGTTTCCTGAAATACCGTTGGGAAGGCTATGACGAGGCGCTGCTCCTTTACGTGCTGGGCCTCGGCTCACCGACGCACCCGCTGTCTGAAGCGAGCTACGCGGCTTGGACGTCGACCTATGACTGGACGACGATCTATGATCAGGAGTTCCTCTACGCTGGCCCTCTGTTCATCCATCAATTCTCGCATCTGTGGATTGACTTCCGCGGCATTCAAGACGCGTACATGCGCGACAAGGGCATCGACTATTTCGAAAACAGCAGGCGAGC
>Ga0306868_1001184_pt1 | contig 14359 bp, 10 predicted proteins | sample AntRauTorckE6832_FD_190411 | JGI IMG/M metagenome (GOLD analysis project Ga0306868, IMG submission 190411) | Saline lake microbial communities from Rauer Islands, Antarctica - Metagenome Torckler E6 #832 (v2) (version 2) | ecosystem: Environmental > Aquatic > Non-marine Saline and Alkaline >... | reverse complement strand
AGCTGGAGAATGGCATATTCCATTTGGAGATAGTTTTGATGAAGATGAATTAGTGGCTCTTCAAAGACATCTTTCAGATTTACCAGAGGGTGGATATAAAGTAGGAGGCCTGTTTACAGGTAAAGGTGGCTTTCTTATGTTTGATAATGCTATGAAAAAAGAGATAGGAATAGATCCTTTTGTAGACCTTAAAGTAAAAATAGCTACAGCTAGATGCGCCAGAGTAAGCTATGAGAACTTTGAAGGTGGAGATGACTATGAGAAAGACATCAAACTTCATAATAGATTAGCAGAAATGGGTCATTGGTCACCAATGGAACACTGTGCTAGAGCTATGACCGAAGAAGAATTTAAACTTCATATAAGAGGAACAGTAGCATATGATGGAGAAGAGGACAATTGGGAAGAGATGTATGTCCCTGATAATTCTATATTAGGATGGTCTGGTAACTTTCAAGGCTTTATTCAATATCGTAAAATGTTCAATAATGAAAACAAAAAAGATGACAGGGTAGTATGACTGAATTAACTTATCAACGTAGACGAATAACTATATCTGGTTATTCTTCTCTTATTGTATATTTTTTATTTAAGTATACTAAATCTATTATACAATGGAACATGGGTAAACTATCTTTTGTCAAATGGACAAGCAATTCTTTAAGAGAATTTAGCTGTCATTACTTATTAAGGTATAAAGGAAAATTTGCAATTAGGTGGGATTTCAAAAAGGAGTTAATAGAATATGGGTAAATCTTTAAAACAACAGTTAGACGAAGAAATAGAGCCAGTATGGGTATGTATGGAGTGTGCACTTGATAGAGGTGCTAGATGTCCGGAAGGGCATTTAGTTACCATGCACACAGGCACGTGCGGTATCTGTAAAGAAGAAAGAAATGTTACAGAGCCTCGTGATTTTGGTATAACCAGAAACAAATTAAAAGTAAAATCATGATATTACTAGATAAAGAAGCAAAGGCCTGCCCTCCCTGGATATCCAAACTACGAAGAAATCAGATATTTGTGTTTGGATCCAATGAGTCAGGTATACATGGAGCAGGTGCAGCGGCACTTGCTCACGACAAATGGGGAGCTACTTGGGGGCAAGGATTTGGCCCTTCAGGTCTTACTTTTGCAATACCTAGTAAAGACTGGCAAATTAATACTATGGAAGTGCTTTCTATAGCACCCTATGTAAATAGATTTGTACAGTATGCTATTACACATCCTGATTTAGAGTTTTTAGTTACAGAAATAGGGTGTGGATTAGCTGGGTATCAAGCAGAAGACATAGCTCCTTTGTTTGAATCAACTTTAGACGTAGGGAATATTAAACTTCCGATGACCTTCTTACAGGTTTTAGGGGACAAAAACAATGAAGGATGAAACTAGATGTATTACAACACGATAGGGAAGTAACCAGTAATTCCCTTAAAAGTAAAGCGTATGGTATCGACACATCTCAACTAGGTATGTTGTACCAGGTACTGAGTCAGTATTCTAATCCTATAGGCTCTCTTATCCGGGAGTTAGCAACTAATGCTATAGACTCTCACATAGAGGCTAAACAAGATAAGCGTATCTCAGTAAGAATTACAGATGGGAGCACCTTAACAAACAGCAATGCTGCATTTGAAGTAGAGGATTATGGAGTAGGCCTTAGTCCGGACAGAGTAGAGAATGTGTATTCTCAATTTCTAGCGTCCACTAAAAGAGATTCAAATGACGAGCATGGTGCATATGGCCTTGGTAGTAAATCACCGTTTAGTTATACAGATATGTTCTTCGTGACCACTAGGTACGATGGCACAGAGTATTTCTATGCGTTACATAAAGGTAGTAATAGTCCAACCATTGAACTTTTAGATGAATCACCTACAGAGGAGCCTAATGGTACGACTGTTAACATTAATATCAAGCCCGGAAACATGGGCAAGTTTAAGGATGAAGTAAAAAGACAGCTTGCTTATTTTGATAATGTAAATCATGAAGGTACAAGTGTCAGTAATGACTACCGTATCTTTCAGGGTAAGCATTTTATCTTCCGGGAACATGCTCAGGATCTAAACCTTGACGGAGTTCATATCTGTTTAGGTAAAGTATTTTACCCTATAGATTCTAGTATTATAAAGTTTGAAACAGAGCAAAAGTCCTCTTATAGAGGAACTTATAAGACAGGTGTTAAAACTCCTATCGGACTCAAGTTTGAGATTGGAGACATTCCGATCATGTGGTCTAGAGAAAATATAGAGTACACAGATAAAGCTATTCAGCTTATAAAAGATAAGTACGAAGCTGCTCAGGAAGAGCTAAAAGCCATGTACCTTAGCCAGCAAGATGAAGTAGAGACTGTAAAAGAGTACTTTTATCTTAATGGACAAACACAAGCCGATACTTTAGAAGTAGGTCAGGGTGTAGGTATACCTTATATTTCACATATAGTAGAAATAGACTTAAATTTCTCCAAATATGAAAGGTTACCACACTTCCCATCTATAGAGCAGACTGCCGGATTAGTCTATAAGTATCATAAGTCAGTAGAAAACGGTGTGGCTAAAACACCAAAATACAATAATTCACTTCCAGACATTTCATTAAGTAAAGATGCTGATGGGGAAATAACTTCTTTTAAGAATCACACTTCGTTATACTTTTTAAGGAACAGCTACAGTACGCTGAAAAATAAGTATGTGAAGGAGATTAAAGGTCAGAACTATTTTAAACTCATTAAAAAGCGAGAAGGTAACGATAAAGTTGAGCAGAGTAAGATACTCACTATATTTGGATACCCAGATGCATATTCTTTTGACGACATAGACCCTGATGAAGTAAAGCTAATTAAAGAATATACAACAGAGTGTATAAAAGCTTACTTAGAGAGTGTAGACGATTATGATAAAGATATCACAGTCTCAGAAGAGTTTAAGCAAGCTAAGAAAGGTTCTGGTAAAGTCAATATGCTGGATCCGACATCAGATACGTATGATAAGAACCTTAAACTTCATCTCAAAGAAGCTTGTAATTCTTTATTACAACACTCCTCTCCGGAGAGTTCATTTTCTGTATATGAGCCTACTGTACAAAAATTACTGGACTCAAAAAATGCTCTTCGTATATATGGGTTTCAGGAACATTCAGACACGCTAGAAGATGTAGCTTTATTTATGCACCGAGCTATGCCTGATTTGTGGCAATGGAGCCAAAGTCGGCATGAAAAGCTTTCTATACTTAAAATAGCTAAAAACAAGGAGGACATACTATTGGAGTTATCAGAGAACGCAATACCGGTAGAAGAATTTTTAACCAGAAATAGCCAGATCCTTGTTAGAGAATTAACCCTCTATTATATCTATTCAGAGATAGAACCAAACAGTCAACGTCCGTTAGGTGATTTAAACTTTGGGACGTTAAAGAAGTTGATGGAAGGCTTAGGTATGGACGAGTATTATAGAACAGTCTTACCTGCTAAGAAGATGGTTGAGAGTATTCACAACAAACAGTTTCCTATTACAGGAGGCTATGTAGACCAAAGTAGCAATATTCCAGCACGGATTCTTAGAGTGTTTGAAGATCCAGCTTACCTTGATACGTCTATGCTAAAAGACTACCAGATAGCAGCAGATTACGTCAATAAGTATCCTCTCCTTTACAAGTTAGCTTCCTCTGAAGAGTTAGATGAAGAAGTAGTAGAGGAGCTCAAATTTTACCTAATGGGTAAGTCTAAGGTACACCCTTCTCTTATAAGACGGTTAGAAGAGTATAAGAAAGGTAAATTATTACAATCATTAAAAACAACAATCCACGAGGACTATAATGGGTAAATCAGTTCAATTTATTAAGTATACTAATTCACAAATACTAGTGCGTTTTGAAGGCGTTAGTAGGAATATAGAAGGAGACCCTGCTAATATTCAGAAAATCTTCAAAGCCTGTGCAGACGTTCAGAAAGATCCTACAGAAGACAATAAAGACTATCTTAAAGGTCTTCTTAACCCTATTGCTAAGCGTGAGTTTACTGACCGGCTTGATATAGATGATAACGGAGACATTTATCTTAAAGGTACGCAAGAATCTATGCCAGAAGGCCTCAAAGACCTTGTAGTTACCTATATGGACAATGATGTGTCTGTTGATTCTCTTGTAAACTTTTGGGAACTCTGCCTGGCTAACCCCAATGAAACTGCTCGTGAGGGTTTCTATAACTACATCAAAGACTTTGGTGTAGTGATAACAGATAACGGGTATGCTATTCTTTATAAAGCAGTAAATACTGTGAATGCTAAAGATGGCACAGATCCAACAATGGACGTTAGCCTGTCTCAGTACGTAAGTAACCAGTATTTGCGTATTAAAAAGATGAAGAAGTCTCCTAAAAATTACCACGTGTACTCTGTGTTCTCTAACGAGACTTTGGAATACCGGTATGAGATAAGTATGCACGAGTCTAAAGAGCCTAATATAGGTGAAGAGGACGTAATAGAAGAAGATCATGGCCTTTTATCTGATCTTTACAAGCAGATTATCGAAGAAGGTAAAAAGATGGTAGAATCAGACGAACGTGTGACTATATATGAGCCTTGGCACGTCGGAGATTATGGTATGGAGATCCGTATGGGTCAGCCAATTACTATGCCTAGAGAACAGTGTGATCCAGATATAAATGTTGACTGCTCATACGGCTTGCATGTGGGATCTCACCGATATGTATCTACCTTTGGCCGGGGTATGGGTGCTATTTTAGCAGTGTTAATCAACCCTGCAGATGTGGTAGCTTTACCACAGTATGACCACTCTAAGATTAGGGTATGCCGGTACTTCCCGTATGCAGAGATAGAACGAGACGAGCTGGGTTACTGGGAAGAAATCGAAGAAGGGTATTTCGAAGAAGACTTTATGGCTCACGAGGCTGAAGAGGTCAAGAAAGCCCTTGAGGAACTCTACACTAAGAAAGCAGAAGGTGCAGAAATTGACGAGGAAGAAGAAGCTTATCTCAATAAGCGTCTGATCATCCTTGAGAACCATTCATAATCCCATAACTTTAGGAAGGAGAGGAGGATATCCTCTTCTTCTATTAACATTAACTAAATTAATTATCATGGATGATGCATACTATGTTGGTATACACAGAAACTCTTTTCAAGCAGGAATACCTGCTAAAATTGTAGGGATGAAATTTATAACGCCAGAATACAACGAGAAGCGTTTGTGCTATCATATAAAGTTTAGTGATGGTTCAGAAGACTGGGCTCCGGTAAAGGATAAAGATCACTATAAGATTATTTCTTTTGAGGATATTCTAGACGGTAATATACCTGATGTCAGTGAATAGAGATCAGGCTATATTAGAGATACAGAATACTCTGGGGGTTGTAGCTCATTATGAAAGAGAGCAGTTTTTAGATCATTTATTGAGTCAATTCAGAGACCCTGAAGGGTGGTTAGCTAACGTCGATTACGACTACTTTCCTACAATATTAAGGAAACACTATCATAAAATGTATAAATATGACAAAAGAGCAAACAAAAGCAATTTTTGAAGCCGGCAGACTGTCTATTAAAAAAGACTTTACTTTTAAAGAGTGGTATAATGCACAAATAGGATATACAGCTTATAAAGATAGAATAGTCCCTAACTACGACAGACTTACGATGATGTATAAAGAGTGCTATTACTCTAAAGGAATTAGTCCTTCTAAAGGGCTAAATAGTAGAGAATATGAATGTATGACTATCAGACATATTGTTAGAAGTCTTCTTAAGAAGCAGTTTAAAAGCAACATTACCTATAAAGAAATAGCAAAGCTAGAATACAATGCAGGCGCTTCGTCTGAAGTAAATCATTCTTCCATTATAAATTCTCTAAAGCTGTGGGAGGGTGATGTACTTTTAGCAGATAAAGAAGTTGTTAATGCAGTAACTAAAATATTCAATAAATACATATACAATGAACCTACCTAATAAAGTACTATTGATATGACTATTTTATTTTCTGGTACAAAACTGAGAATAAAATCTTTATATAAAAGATTTTTGGACAATTTCAACAGTATTTTTGTATATCTTAAATACTTGTACTATGTTTTACTGTGCGAATATGCAGAGATGGTAATTCCAGAACCTAAATATTTTGCTGTAGGAGACTGTATAAGGTACATTAACAAGGACGGCCTTCTAGTTTACTGCAAGGTCATCATGATTTACGGTCAATGCTTAATCTTAAAACCAACCAATGAATTTTAAAGAATACTTAACTACGACTAACGCTTTACAATATCTAGAACAAAACCCACCAGAAAGGGACGAACATTACATAGAACTATCTACAGGCACTACACTAAATTTTTCAAAACCCGATAAAAGTGATATAACAATTGATGATATCTCTCATGGTGTTTCATGTATATCAGAACAACCTGATGCTACAACACCTGTAGAGCCTAGTCGTCAGCTAGCACCTTGCCGACCTTTTTGGATTTAACCACGAGACAGGAGAATAAAAGAAGCCAGCCTCCGATCAAAGAGACTGGCTTACATAGGACTTCATAGGAAACTAGTGTAAGTTCTTACTTAAGTAGTCTGTTTTAATGATCTGATTAGCCAGAGGTAGGGAACGTCCCCAGTCTTTGGCTACTCTAGATCCTTCAAAATCACTATCCATTATATAGTTGGCACTTGATGTCATAGCTCTCCCAAAGTCGCTATATACCTGCATAACAGAGATAGGATTTCTAAGAATCTCTTCAAATGTAGTAGGACTTAGATAGAAATATATATCTTGTTCTACACGATACAGCTGGTTAATAGCTACATAACCTGCACCTTTCAAGAAGTCATCATCATCAAGATCTTCAAATGCAGCTTTAAGAAGTGCTGCTGTAGCCATTAAGCTAATCAGTACTTGCATCTCTCGAAGAGCCATTTTAAGGTTGTCAATATTGACGTCAGAAAGGCGATCTTTTGTGCCCTTTTTGCCGTAGGCAAACTCATCTGCATGGATAGCAGAGCCTATCAACCCTCTTATACTTTTAGTAAATCCAATGTCATACAACGTCCGGTAACGACCCTTAAAGGTACGGCCAAGCATTCTATCATATTGCTCTTTTCCAAATCGTTGTTTGAATCCATAAGGTATCCAACTCCTGAACTGTCCAAGAAGACGCCCGACTAAGTACTTTTTAAGAAGTATAGGTGAGTTAGGGTCATAGTTACCGTGTAAGTACTTATTAACTTGAATCACTTTATTCTTCATACGTGCAAACTCTGTAAGAGACTGGCCAGGAGTATCCATAGGCTTCCACTCATCTGGTTGTGAGTAGCGTTCTTTCCAGTTTGCTTTTTCATCATATGCTTCAAAGAGATCAATTTCTACCTCTTCACCTGTTTTATTATCCGTTACTGTAATCTTCTTATTAAGCATCTGTGCTACCATAGAAGCGGCTTGTACAGTATACTCTGTACGACGTTGGATAGCATACGGTGTAAGGTTATTAGAGATAAAGTTAAATGTCTTACTCTTATTACGAGCCTCTTTATTAGAAGACTTACCGTACTCTGTCTCAGTAACTTCAAAGAGAACATCAAATAGCTTTACAAGGTTAGCTATCTTCATACTTCCACCCGGTAGAATAGAACGTGTGATAAGACCATATGCCTTAGTAAGTTCTTTTCCTGTGAAATCTCTTCCAGAAGCTGCCCAGGTAGCATTAGATAGAACACCAAACCCTACGTTAGCAATACCTGCTGTAAGGTTATATCCCATACCTTTTACCTGAGTATATTCAAGTAGTCGATCTCCAAGCTTACCCCATACAAGGTTTTTACCACCTAGATCTCTGTATTCTTGCTCCATTTTCTCCATAGCGTCAGTGTAGTCTTCTTGACTAACTTTCCTATCCTCAAGCTGTTCTTCCAGCTCGTCTCGTTTATTCTCTAGTTCTCTCATACGAACTCGTTTTTCGTGGTTAGTAAATGGGTTCCATGTATCGAACAGAGGTATGTTAGACTCTTTATACTCTTGTCGTTTCTCGTTATATACAATAGCCTCAACTGAATATCCCATAACTTCCGTCAGTTTGATAGCCCCCTCACGAAGAGATACCGGATCTCCATAACGGTCAAACAGTTGCTTACCACCTCTAGTCTCTATACGCTTAGCATCTCTGGCTACTTGCATAACTAGGTTAGCCCTGTCTTCTATAGATGATTTCCATTTATAGTTTATAGCCATTCCTGCAAACATACGAAGGGTGGCCGGGACGTTAAAGCTAAGCTTATCTGTTTCAATTTTTCTATTTGTGAATAGAACATCAATAGTGTTTTTAGGTTTGCCAGTGGCCGGGTCAATTTCTTGGTAGTCGCTAAGTTTCTCTACTCTAAGCTCTGCAGTACGGCCGGCGCTTATAGAATTCACAAGAGCTTCATTAGCATACCGAAGAGATCCCTTAAGACCTCCTGTATTATACTCTTCAATCAGGTCTTTCTGTACTCTAGGGAAGAAGTTTCTAGTTAGATCTCTAGTATCGTACCTAGGTAAAAACTTCTGCAGTTTAGAGATACTGTTAATATAGAAGTTGTAAAAGTCTCTTTGGTTATCTGTCAGCTTCTCAAAAGCAGAGTCATAGAATCCGGTACTTTTACCTCTCTTATCCTTAGCTCTAGGCACTGCTACAAGATAGTCAGCTGCAGTTTCTGCATAGTAGTTAGTTATCTTTTCTCCAACTACTCCAAACTTCTCATCAAGAGCCCTCATAGGATCATTTTTCAACTCCCAATTTTTAAGCTCTTGTTCTATCCATGCTTCTTCTGATAGCTCGGTGCTTGCAGATACATAATCTACAGCCAGGTCATCTTTTTTAACTCGTCTGGCACGCTTATACTCCTGATACTGCATTTCTGCCTGTTGAACCATACTCTGAGCCTTCTGTTTACCATATTGCTCTTCAAGATAGCTGATATACTCTTTCTTAGAGCCCCAAATAGGGCTTTGATATCCTTTTACTAGTAACATACGAGTATCTACAGTCTCACGTAGCTCATTAATCTCCTTGTGATACAGGATAGAAGCAGCGTTTTTCAGTCTGGTAGCACTTTGAGGATCTAGAGTTTCTGCTTTTTTAAGCTTAGCTTTATAAGAGTTAATGATACCTTTCTCTCTAGCATAGTACTTAGAGCTATACTCATCAATAAAGTCACCTGTCCAGTTACCTTCTTCATCTTTCTGTTTAAATACTTCCCAGTCCTCATCTTCCATCTTATCAAGTTGCTCATTGAGCTTTTGATCAAATTGAAGTAATTCTGTACCGGCTGCTTTAGCATTAGTAGTTAACAGTTCGAATAGGTACTGAGCTAGTTGATTATCTACTTGAGAAATATCAAGTAAGTACTGCGTACTATATCCAATGTCTTCCATAAACTGAAGACTTTTTACACTGATATGCTGATCTTCTGGCATGTCTTTATTAACTAAGTCACGCACACGTAGCAACATAGCATTATTAATAGCATCTCTTGCTGGTTGCATAATTAGATCAGCTTGGTATAAAGCTTCACGAATAGGGTTATCATTACGTCTCTGCTGAGGCTTCAGGTAATCTTGAGTAATCTCATAGTCCCAACTTCTGGTCGTATCTTTGGCAGTAGCAAACACAGAATCTGAACTTCTCTTATCGGACGCTATTTCCTTAGCCCACTCGGCTTGTGCTTTAGCAACTGCTATAATACCGTCAGCTGTAGCATTATTTACCAAGTTAGAGAGCTGTGTCTGAACACGGTCAAGAGCCTTCTCTAATTCCTGAGACTTCTTAACGTCGTTAGATTTAAGCATCTTAGCTTTAATAGTAGAAATACGAGTAGTAAGAGTCTGAGCTATCTTCTCTACAGTAGGATCTATGTCTCCAAAGGCAGGGAACCCAAGCTCTCCAAGGCCTTTATTCGATACATTTCTGGTATCCTGAGGTGTTGCTTTTACATCAGAGTCTTCACCAACAACTGAGTCTTCCATCAAACTAATAACATTACCTATCGTTTGTTCAAGAACTGAGCCTGGATTTACAGTAATCCCCATAGCTTCCGTTATGGTAGTAATGAGATCTATGATTAGATTCTTAAATCTATCTCGGGCTGTCTTGTTTTCAAATGGTATATCATTAAGCTTTTTCTGAAAGTCTTTATTGGTCATAGCAAATGCTACGAATTCTGCTAGATTTGTAATTTGATATTCTTCAAATTCACCTCGTGTAATTAGTTCTCTCTTAGCTGTATGGTATAAAGCATTTAATTTAGCTACTGCCGGTAATTTATTTTCATATATAGCTTTGACTGTAGCAATATGAACAGCTTCATGAAGTACAATTTCTTGAAGCTTCTCTATATTAAATTTGTCAGGGTATATGAAAATATTTTCTAAAGTAACTTCAACTGTATTTTCATCTTTATTTTTCGTACTATTAAACATCACACTAGCAGACCTAGAATTGCTGGCACTATTAACAAAATTTATAGGAGTTTTTACGTCTTTAATGTATTTAATTAAAGCTTCTGCGACCGGTTTATGCTCTTCGTCAAAGTCTACCATCTCCATAAACTCAGAGTATGTTATATCCGTTTTTAGAGTATTACCTTCTACAGTTACTCTATCAGCAGGAATGATATCTTTGAACGGGCCAAGATCTTCTAGCAAGCCTACATCATTAGGTTTAGTTCTACCTTTATCTCTATTTACAGGTTCAGCAGGTCTCTTAACTACATTATTAGTCAATATGCTTTCCCCTACTACAGTTCCGGCCTGATACTCTGATACATTAGGCTGGCCAAGAGTTGCTACTCTATTAAATCTAACAGTACCGTTAGAAGAGGTACTTCCGTGCTTGAATAAAGAAAACGTTTTACGAGTATTATCAAACATACTGATGTATCTCGGATACTCAAGACCCTCATCTGATTGATACGTTAGATGATCAGATACCGCTGAGGTTATTGGTGCTATAATAATTCCATCAATTCCGTTCTTGCTCTTTATCACACCATTTACTATAGGAGAATCTCCATCTATTCTAGTAGCTAGCTTGGGATTATGCTGTAGTATCTGCATAGCAGATATATTAGCATCGTAGTCAGCATTAAATGCTTTTTTAATCCCTAAATACTCGAGATAAGCCGGTGGAATATATTTAGAGTATTGCACAGCTCCCTGAACGCCTCCGGTAACAAGATCATAGAGTACTAAGTCTTCAGCTAGTTTTCTCTCTTCTTCTACTCCTGATTTCAACATAGAAGCTAAAGCAGTAGAGTTATTAGAATCATCAAGCCTTATAGACTTATCAGCTTGGAATTTGATAGTAGATGGAACTTCACCGGGCTTAGTAGACTTCTCTACTAATAATCTTTGTAAGAAGTAATTTTCTTTACCCCAGGTATTTTTAGCTTCTTGAAGCCTGTTTGCCAGCGGTGCAGTTTCTTCATCCCCAAATATTAAACGAGATCGTATAGCAGATACATCTCCTAATCCCATCTCTTTAAATCCAGAGTTCAAGTACTTACGAGTTTCTCTCCATATAGTTGTTAACTGATCATTACTGTAGTTTCTACCGGTAAGTTTATTTAATACATCTACAGTCGGCTCGAAGTATTTAGTGTACTCTGGTAGGAGAGAAGACACAAGTTTCTTAGTGTTATTATAAATAACATCCATTGAAACAGATTGCTCACTGTAATCACCTTCTATATTAAACATAAGGTCTCGAGTATTAGCAATCTTACCTAATCCTCCTTCCCTTACTTGTTCAGCTTCTTTTGCTCTACGTAAAGCCTGTATAGCACGATTATCTGTACCATCAGATTCCGGGCTTAATATAGCCTGCTGTAGCTCTCTTACATCTTGAGAAACTTCATTAAGCTCTCTGAATGTCATAAGTACGCTTATTTGTCGAGAGGCCTGTTGGCTAGTCATTTCTTCCAAAGGAGGCAGATCCAACATATCTTTTAGATCTTTATCGCTTACAATAACACGCTTGAATTCTCCTTTTACTTTAGTCTTATACTCTGAGATAACTGTATTAATAGCAGTAGGCACAGCATCCAATGAACTTTCTTCAGATGAAGCACTATTAAGTTTCTCAGCTTCAGCTACCATTTCTCGTACAATAGGTTGTGACGTAAACTTAGCAGCATATCCAAGGTCTACAGCGTTACCTTTGCTATCCTCTAACATAAGAAGAGTAACTACAGCGCCGGCCGTGTATGTATTCCAGTTTATAGGCCCAAGTATGTTCAGGTTAGCATTATCTACTGCAGCTGTAAGGAACAGAGAGATGTTGTCTCCTTTAGTTCTTACTTCACCGTTATACTTAGACGTACCCTCACCTGATAGAGTGCTAAGGAAGACATCTTTTCCTCCTATATTAACATCTATCGTCATAGCTCTAGGCTCGTTTTCAACTACTTCTTGCAGTTCTAGATTAGCTTTCTGCTTATCCTGTATAACTGCAAGAAGTGTATTAGCAAGCGCACCGATACCTACAAGCTTTTGACCGGACCTCTGATTCAGTCTATAGTCTCTCTGGCCTCTGTAAGAAGCGGGGGAAGCTACAGCTTGTGAACCTTTTTGAACAGATTCTATAAGAGCTCTTTCAGTAAGAAGGTCATCTTTATCCAGAGGACTCTTCAGTTTTTCATACATGCTAGGATGGCTAAGCACAGACTCAAAGATCTCTATGTACTTGTTCTTAAGAAGATCATCAGACACTCCTTTGAAATCAGCAGTAGCTGCACGCACTCTAACCAGGTCACTTCTTCTAGGAGTTCTAGGTTGAGAATTAAATGCATCTATAGCTTCTAAAGAAGAATCTTCTGTATACTTAAGAGCATCTTCTAGCTGATCAGACTTAATAGGGAATCCACGAGATTCTCTATATTGATCAACAGGTACTTTTTGAATATAATGAGTTTCTTTTAATCGTACTTTTTTAGCAGCTCTTGTGATAGCTGTATAGATCATTCTACCAGCATCCCAGTCTTTGTGCATCCAAGGTATTTCTACGTATACATTATCCCACTGACTACCTTGAGATTTATGGATAGTCAGAGAGTATCCGTATGTAGCAATATCTATTGACTTCTTCCAAGAAGTCAAACCACCTTCATCACTTTCAGAAAAAGGAAAAGTATGAAACCTACTTTTACCTTGAGTACCATAAATTAACTGATATCCATGTAAAGAAGCTTGGTCTAAGTTAGGAGCAAGTAACACTCTACGTGTTTGACCAGTATCATCAGTATATCGTACTAGATGAAACTCATGTTCTTTTTTATAAACAGTTTCTGTAAAACTTTGCTCTATTACAGGATCATTTACAGTAAATACTTGAGAATTTTTCTTTGTGTTATTAGCTACAGCTACTAGAGTTTCACCATCTACTATAGGATTAGAAGACTCTTTACCGTATTTGGTTCTTCTTATACTGTTATTATTTTGTACTCTTTTCCTGTTTGTTGTAGTAAGTACAACGAAATCATTATCTTCTTTTATATCTTGAGCTAACTCACTGCCAAATCTCTCTGTAAAAGCAAAGTCATCATTATTTATATCGAGTATCTGAGGCTTACTACTCTTTGTATTACGTATATGAGTAGCTACTTTCAGAACGTCATTATCAATTCTTTTAACTTCTTGTAACTCTGTTCGATTATCTCCAAAGTCAAAGTTTTCAAATAATTTAGGATCTACACCTACAGGTTCTAATTGGTAACTATCTCCAAGAAATACAATCTTACTATTAGCTCTTTTAGCACCTTTTACAATATCATCTAGTAAGTCTTGATCTATCATAGAAGCTTCATCAACAATGATGAGCGTATTATCAGGCACTTTAGGATCTTCCCATTTACCTGTTATAAGATCAGGTGCTCCATATAACATGCTATGGAGTGTTTTGAAGTCTGTACCAGAAAATTTATTACGTACAACTTCTACAGCAGCATTAGTAGGCGCTGAAACTGTTACAGGAATACCTTTACTTATTGCATAATTAGCAATATTCTCTGCAATCGTTGTTTTACCAGTACCTGCATATCCAGCTAGTAAGAAGTGTCTATTTCCTGACTCTCTAAAACTATCTACAAAGGTACCTGCTTTAGAAAGAGCTACCTGTTGGTCACTTGTGTAATTTAATTTTACTTCTCTTGCTTTAAATATAGGAGCAACTTCATCCTCTTTGAACTGTGTTAGTTCTCTGAAAGCATCTACAGTAGCTCTGGTTTCTATAGCCAGCATAGACTCACTCATTCTATACTCTTCAGGAGTTATTTCATCTGCTTCGAGTTGATCTCTAACACTTGTTATTTCATCATTCTGAAAATCTTT
>Ga0306868_1001183_pt1 | contig 14374 bp, 5 predicted proteins | sample AntRauTorckE6832_FD_190411 | JGI IMG/M metagenome (GOLD analysis project Ga0306868, IMG submission 190411) | Saline lake microbial communities from Rauer Islands, Antarctica - Metagenome Torckler E6 #832 (v2) (version 2) | ecosystem: Environmental > Aquatic > Non-marine Saline and Alkaline >... | reverse complement strand
AAAAAGGAGCAGCTTCACTGCAGGAAAAGTTTAAAGAAACTGCAGCAGAATTCAAGACTGAAGAAATATCAGCTGAGGCAAACAGCCGCCGCTATCAGATAATTGGTGAGCTGAGAGAAATTTTAGCTATGAGCTGTATTCATTCTCTGGAGGCAGAGCTTGTTATTTTAGATGAATTTCAAAAATTTAAAACTTTAATTGATTCAGACCAGGAAGAAAATAAATTATTCAACAGTATTTTTAACAGTGATCAGGTTAAAACTCTGCTGCTTTCGGCTACCCCTTATAAAATGTATACTCTAAATCAGGAAGAAGAAGACCACTATCAGGATTTTATTAAGACTATGGGGGTTCTTTTAAACTCCGAGGAAAAAGAGGATAACTTAAAAAAGCTGCTCAATGAATATAAAAATCGGCTCTATTCTCTAAATGATGACAACTTTAATAGTCAGAGCAGAAAAATTAAAGATCTAAAATTCAAAATTGAAGATCTGCTCAAAAATGTGATAGTGCGTAATGAGCGGGTTAAATATACTAAAAACAATGATGCAATGATAAAAGATCAGGATGATTCTTTAAAGCTTGAAAAAAAAGATATTAAGCAGTTTTTAGCTTTAAATAAGCTGACAGAAAAGATGAGGCTTAGGAGCAGTATTGAATACTGGAAATCTTCTCCCTATCTGATATCTTTTATGGAGAGCAATTATAAATTAAAAGAGCAGTTTAATTATTTTATTGAAAAAGATATGTTTTCTGATCTGGACCAGGAACTAGAGGAGCTCTCCTTAAATAAAGCAGAAATTGAAGAATATAAATCAATTGATCCAGCAAATGCCAGACTCAAAAATTTGATCTCTAAATCAATTGAGAGCGGCGGCTGGAGACTGATCTGGATGCCTCCATCTTTTCCCTATTATCGAAGTACTGATATTTATGGGAGTGAAGATGTGCAGAATTTTTCTAAGGATTTAATTTTTTCAAGCTGGAAAGTAGTTCCAAGAATGATTGCCTCAACTGTCAGTTATGCTGCTGAGAGAAAAATGACAGCAGAGGCTGCTAATAATTACAGCTACAGCAGTGAGAGGCAGATGAGGTCTTCGCTTTTAAATTTCACAGTTAGTGAAGATGATTATAAAGGGATGCCAGTTTTTAATCTTATTTATCCTTTTCAATATTTTGCAGAAGAGATTGATCTTCTTCAGATTTCAAAGGGTATATATAATGGTGAAGTACCAAATATGTGGGATCTGCTGGAGAAAATAAAAGAGATAATTAAGGATAAATTGAATCAAGCTTTAAAAGATATAAAAATTAAAGAAAGTTATAATACAGATGAGCGCTGGTACTGGATCGCACCACTTTTACTGGAAAGGAAATATTTAAAGGAAGAAGACAAATTTTTAAACTGGACGGAAGAGTTTAAGCAGAGTCAATTTTTTAAAGAAAGAGGATCAGGCTTTAAAGATCATTTTCTGCATTATCTGGATGTTTTTAAAAATTTAAATAATATTGAGCTCGGATCTATGCCGGATGATCTGCTTGATGTTTTAGCTAAAACAGCTACTGCAGCTCCGGGAACTGCTGTCAGAAGAGCACTGAGTTTAAAATTTGCTGAGTCAGAGCAGCTAAACAGCAGCGCTTTAGAGATTGCCTATGCTTTTAGAAATTTATTTAATAGAGCTGAAAATATAACCTTAGTCAGCGGTTTAGACTTACATAAACCATACTGGCATAAAGTTTTAGATTACAGCCTGGATGGGAACCTACAGTCAGTGCTGGATGAATATCTGCACATCTTATATGAATCAGCGGGCTTAAATAATATAGATCAGAATTCTGCTCTAGCTGAGCTTACCGAAAGCATTAACTCCTCACTTGGTTTAAGAACTGTATCATTAGATTATGATGAACTGGTTAAAGAAAATAATAAATATCAGTTGCAGAAAAACAGTCTGCGCTGTCATTACGCACTAAAATTTGATAAGGCAAAAAACTACTATGATCAGGAAGTAGTAAGAGAAAGTCAGGTCAGAGAGGCTTTTAATTCACCATTTAAGCCCTTTATTTTAGCTACTACATCAATAGGGCAGGAAGGGCTTGACTTCCATCAGTACTGCCGCTCTATAGTTCACTGGAACCTGCCCGGTAATCCGGTAGATTTAGAGCAGAGAGAGGGAAGAATCCACAGATATAAAGGCTATGTGATCAGAAAAAATATTGCAGCCAGATATAGAGACAGTGTATTTCAAAATGATCAGGAAGTTAAATCTGATCTCTGGCAGCAATTATTTGAACAGGCGGTTGATGATAGAAGCAGGGAAATGAATGATCTAGAACCATTCTGGATTTTCGAAAATAATCAGGGAGAAAATTATGCAATAGAAAGACATATTCCCTGTTATCCAATGAGCAGAGATAGTAATAATTTAAAGCAGCTCAAAAAATCGCTGGCAGTCTACAGAATGGCTTTTGGACAGGCCAGGCAGGAAGATTTAGTTGATTTTATTGAAGAAAACCTTTCAGATTATAATATTAAGCGGTTGATGGAATATAGGATAGATTTGGCACCATAGAAGCATAGATTAGATTATCTAAATGTATTTTGCTATAATTTACAAATAATGGTATAATCAATATATTATCATTGAACTTGAGCTTTAAGTTGTGGTAAAATATATTTAGAAGGGAAAATTGCCGTGCCTGAAAAATCAAATACACCTCATGATGATTTTAGTTATTATATTTTAAATGAAAGACTAAAATTTAAAGGCATGAAAAAGGAGGCTGATATTGTGATAACTGCAGCTGATAAATTGAGAGCTAAAGAAGCAAAAAGAATTTTACTGAAACAGGTAAAATTTAAGTTTGGTAATTTAGATGCTGAAACTCTTTCATTAATAAATAAGGCTAATTTGAAGAAAATTGAAGAGCTAAGTGAAAAAATATTAATTGTTGATTCAGAAGAAGAATTTATAAATTTTATAAAACACTAAATGTATTTAAAAAAATTGAATAATTGATAATAAACCCTTCTCTTTTGAGGAGGGTTTTCTCATTTATATACAATTTAGCGACATAATGCTGGCAATCCCCTATGTTAAGCTAAAGAAAAGCACCTTAAAAGCAGGAGATCCCCGATATTCAAAGAATAAATAATATTAGGAAATAAAAGTTATTGATAGAAAATATTAATGACAAATTGCAACATAAATCGACAGAATATTTAGAATGAGAATAATGATTGAAAGAGAGAATATGTTTGAATTTATATTTCTAAAATTACTTGTTTTAAAGAAAAAGTTTATTAATAATACTTATACATTGGAGAGATGATATATGCAGGACACAGTTAAAAATGGCTTAGATCTTTTTAATTATTTGGAAGAAGTTATTCGCCTCGGCTATAAAACTACCTATAATATTGATAAATATAACAATATATTACTTTATGAATCTCAATTCAAATCTGAAGATTATATTACTATAGAAAAAGAAACAGAATTATCTCCTCCAGTAATAACAATCAAAAGGCCTGATGAACCAGAAAGACCGGCTGCACCTGAAATTTTAGAGGGCTGGCTAGAATTTGATCAGAGTGATAAATATAGTCTGCCTGATAAGATAAACAAAAAATCAATTGTAGATGAAGATGATGAAGAAAAAGAAATTTATTTTGCAGATCAAGATGAGCGGATTGAAAATTATCAGGACTATCTTAATCAGCTGAAAAAATGGCTGGAAGATATTGAACCGATTTTAAAAATCAGAAATATATATAACCAATTATTTCAGGAAAGAAAGGCTTTAGATTACCAGGATAATATAGAATTTGTACTGGGCTATGGTTTAATTCAGTGGCATAAAGATAAATCATTCCTCAATTATCCGGTGATGACTCATCAGATGACAATTAATTATGATGGTAAATCTAATGAGATTACAATAACCTACCCTGATGATGCTAATTGGATGTTTCAGGAAGAACAACTTGCAGAATTTGTATCTTTAAAAGAAAGAGAAGATATCAAAAAGACTTTTAATCAAATATTAAGTTCAGACCCAGAAGAAGGTGGATTTATAGATTTATTATATTCACTTAAGGGTCTTGCCTCCAATGCGGAGATTAAAAAGATAGATAAGTTAGATTCCAGCAAAATTAGTAAAAAATTAAAAGTTTTTGATGGTTGGCTTTTATTCACCCGTAAAAAGACAATAGCTGAACAGATAAAAGATATTGAAGAGTTTAGGAAAGAAATAAATAATACTGCTACTATAGATAATCCAATTTTAAAACAAATATTAACACCACCAGAAGATAAAAAAATTGATCACAGTCAGATTGAGACTCATACTGAATGGGACAGTACTTTAGATAAAGATGTCTTATTTCCTAAAAAAATTAACCAGGAACAGGTTAGAATACTAGATTATTTACAGCAGAGTCAGGGAGTTGTAGTTCAGGGTCCTCCTGGTACTGGAAAAAGTCATACTATAGCTAACCTTGTTTCTCATTTTGTGGCCAGTGGTAAAAGAGTATTAGTAACCAGTGAGAAGGAGCAGGCTTTAAGAGTTCTTTCTGATATGTTGCCTGATGCTGTAGAAAAACTAAGTATGACAGTTCTATCTAATGATGATGATCGAATTAAAAGATTAGAAAGAGTAATAGATAATATCACAAATATTGTTTCCAATTCTTCGGAAGCACAACTATTTGAAAAGAGATCCAATCTGGAAAAATCATTTGAGCATAAAAGAAAAAAATTAGAGTCTATTAAAGAAGATATGAAGAAATTATCCAATGCTTATAAAGCAGTTTTTATAGAACCAATGACTAAAGAACTATATCCGGCTGATGCTCAGAGATTTGTTAAAAATGAAAATCATAAATATCAGTGGTTTAATGATTTTCCAGCCTATGAGATAGAAGAAAAAAGAACTGAATACGAAGAATTTATCAAATTGCAGCCCGAGTCTATGCCTTCAGGTGAAAGTCTGGCAGAAGCTTTAAAGATAAGGAAAGAGATCGAAGCTTCCTTGGCTGATTTAATAAATTATAAGCTGCCAGATCTAAATGAGATAATAACAAAAGCTGAGTTTGCAAAAATTGCAGAAAATAAGTATGAAATTGCAAAAAAAGAAGCAGATATCAGCAGCTATTATGAAGGTTTAGAATTTAAAAATAATCTGCAGGATTTGAAAGATGCATATAATTTTGCTGAAGAAGTAAATGAAATTTATTCTAATATTAAAGATAGCTGGGCAGAAGAATTTATAGAAAAGAATAAAAAAGAAATGGACAATATCGAAATTAGTTTAAATGAAATAAATGAGTTAAATAAAAAAATGCAGGGAAAAGCTGAACAATTAAGTTTTACAGATAATATTGAGCTTAACGATAAATATAATTATCAGCTTTATCAAAAATTTATTGCTGAGGCACTTGAGAGAATAGAAAATGGCAAAAACCCCTGGAAAGCTCTAAGTTTTTTTGGCTTATTAGATAAAGGACAGAAAGAAGCAGTCAAATCTGTGCGTTTAAACCAGGAACTGCCGGAGACAACCGAGAAATGGGAAAAGATTAAGGCCTTTGTTGACAGCAAAATAATTCAAAAAGAATTGATAGTTAAATGGAATAACTTTGCTGCTAATTTTGTAGATAATGAGCTGCCAGAAATCAACTTAGAAGATAAAGCCAAACAGGTAAATTCAATTATTAAAAAAATAGTTAATGCTTTTAATTATAATAAAACATTAAAAAGCAAATTGAAGATGAAATTAAATAGGGTTATCTATGGTTCGGGAAAGTCTATTTTAAGTAATTTAGAAAAGGAATTTGATAGTATCTTAGATGTTTTAGGGCTCAAAATTGAGAATTTAAAATTAAATCAGGCTGATGCTAAATATATTAAACAAAAAGAATATTTAATGAAATTTAAAAACCAAAAGGCTCACCCAGCAGCTATAAATTTACTGGAGATTCTGGAAAAAGATTTTGCAGAGTTTAGAGAATATATTGATAACTGGGGAGAAAATCATCAGCAATTAACTAAATTAAATGAAAACCAAAAAAAGCTGCAGAAAATAAAAAACCACTTAGAAATAGTTAAATCTGAGGCACCTGGCTGGTATCAGGAGTGGTTAAATGCTGAGCTTGATTCAGAGGATGTTTATTTTGATAACTGGCAGGCTGCCTGGAAATTTAATATTCTAAAAGCTTATTTGAAGGATATTGCCAATAAAAATGAGAAGATGTCAGAATTGGAAAGTGAACTTAAAGAGAATCAGGATAAGATTAGAGAGTTAAAAGAAAAAATTGTAGGAGTTACAACTAAAATTAGTTTGATTAATAATATTACTCAAAAGAATATAGGAGCTTTAAAAAGCTGGAAAAGTATGGTCAAAAAGATTGGTAAGGGTTATGGTAAATATGCCAGTGAATATGCTGAAAAAGCACGTAAATATATGAAAGAAGCTAGAGATGCTGTACCGGCATGGATAATGCCTGTTTATAAAGTTTCTGAGACTACAATGAAGAAAATGTCAACTTTTGATGTGGTAATTATTGATGAGGCAAGTCAATCTAATGTAACAAGTCTGCTGGCCCTTCTGCGGGCTAAAAAAGCAATTATTGTTGGAGATGAAAAACAGATTACTCCTTCAGCAGTTGGAAGAGATAAGCGAAAAGTATTAGATTATATCGATAGCCATTTAGGCGAGATTCCATTTAGTGATAACTTTGATTTAGAAACAAGCATTTTTGAATTAGCGGAAATATTTTTTGGTACTAAAAAATTAATGTTAAAAGAACATTTTAGATGCCTGCCAGAAATCATTGCTTTCAATAATGATCTGTTTTATCAAAACAAAATTATTCCTTTAAGAAATCCCGCTCAAAGTGAAAAACTGGAGCCTGTATTAGAAAATGTTTATGTAAAAGAGGGTTATAGAGACAATAAAGTTAATAAAGTTGAGGCCGAAGCAATTTGTGAGAAAATCCAGGAATTAATTAAGAAGGATAAATATAAAGACAAGACTTTCGGTGTTATTTCTTTAACTGGTAGAGATCAGGCTAAATATATCTATAATTTAATTGATAATTATATCAGTACCAAAGATCAGGAAAGAATAAGATTTCATGCTGGAGATGCTTATGATTTTCAGGGTGATGAAAGGGATATAATTATTCTATCAATGGTGGTTGGAGGTCTGGATGATAATTATAGAGCTTTATCCGGTAAAACATATGAGCAGAGAATTAATGTTGCGACAAGTCGGGCTAAGGATAAATTGATTTTATTCCACTCAGTTCAATTGGGTACTGATCTTAATAATCCGGACGATTTGCGTTATAAATTATTAAACTATATTAAAAATGGAATTACAGAAAAAGAATTAGATGAAAACAAAAAGCAAAAATGTGATTCTAAATTTGAAGAAGATGTCTATGACTGGTTAACTGATCGAGGGTATGAAGTTACTCCTCAGGTTGAAGTTGGACCATATAGAATTGATCTGGTAGTTGAGGGAGAAAATAATAGACTGGCTGTTGAGTGTGATGGCGATCGCTGGCATCCACCAGAAAAATGGTGGGATGATAAACTGCGTCAGCACCAGTTAGAAAGAGTGGGCTGGACTTTCTGGCGTGTATCAGGTTCTGCATATTATTCTGACCCAGATCAGGCAATGAGTTCTATAATTAAAACTCTTAATTCTTTAAATATAAAGCCACAAGAAAGAAATGAAGAGTTTGAGAAAGAAGAAGCTAAAGAAATGAAAGTTATTGATGAGAATGTAGAAATATCAAATAAGCAGAATCAAGAGTTGAATAAGGAAAATGAAGAAATTGAATCAAAAAGTTTTCAGGTGATTAGCAGTCAAAAAGAAATTACTGAGAATGAGGATTTAAATCTAAAGTTTGATTTTGAAGAAGATAGTGAAGCAGATGATGAGGAAGTTGACTTCGATTTACATGATATAGTAGAAAACTATGATGGTAGAACTGGCAAAGTTTATGATATAGAAGAGGATCAATTAATAGTGATTAATGAATCAGGAAAGATTGAAAAGTGGAAAATTAAAGATGTAGATTTGATAAGGCCGAGCTGATAGTCTTATTTTTAACGCTTCTAACATTTTAAATATTGAACTAGATGTAGAAGTAGATATAAAAAAACTAGAGCAAAAGCCAGAATTCGAATTTTATGGCTTTTATGAAATAAGCTCTGAAAAAATATTTATGCTGACTTTTAAAGAACAGCTAAAATATGATGTAGAATATTTTGTAATAATGAATACAATGTTTTGTTCAAAGTTTCCTTATACGTCAGATAGTATAAACAAATTTGAAATATGAATAAACCAAAAATATTTTAATATCCCAGTTTATTATTGGAATTTCTAATAGTTCAAGAAAGGAAAAGGCTATCATTTCTTGAACTATATTAAGTGGTGAGTAGAATTATTATAAATACTTTTTATATTAATTTTGATAACTTTTATTAGAGATTTCAATTTTGAAAGGAGACAGTCATGAAAAACTACAATACAGCAATCAATCCTTTAGGAAGCATTTCAGATCCAAATGTAATTATTGAAACAATAAAATATTATAATGAACATGGTCTTGAAGCAGCAAAAAAAGAATTTATTGAAGGAAATGCTTTTGGTTTTGACATTACAAGCAGCCGCAAAAGATTTTTTGCAGTTATAAATAAGCTTTTCTTAAAAGATGCAGAGGATAAAGCAAAGAATTTTTTTATTAATACCATTAGCAATTCAAGACCTAATAATTCATTTAAAAGAACTTTGATTTATCTAGAAGCTTTTCGTTCCAACGATTTATTTGCCGATATCACTGAGCATTTAGTAAATAAAAAATATCAAGAAAACAGAAAACTTATAGAATCAGCTGAGATTTTAGATTTTTTAAATGATTATGGAGAAGGCACGAAAATTACTGAGTGGAGTGAAAGCACTCAAAAGATTATATCCACTAAATACATCACTTTTATGAAAAGAATAGGTTTTTTTAAAAAAGCAGAAAGTAGAAAAAGTTTAATTAACTTTCCCTATCCAGATAAAAAATTAATAACTTATTTAGTTTATCAGCTTAAGCAAAGTGATTTAAGTGATAATGAGATTTTTAATTCAGCAATGTTTAAAGCACTAATGTTAACTGAAAATCAAAAAGTAGAGCTGTTAAAAGAAGGCTCATTAGCAGGATATTATGATTTCAACTTTTCTGGTGCTAAAAATGCCAGTTTTGAACTACATTACAGCAGGGAGGAAATAATAGATGAGCTCTTTAGATAAAAGTTTAGAAAGTAAATTTAATGATCTTAAATTAGCTATTAATGAAGATAGAGGCCGATTGCCGACCTCACAGGGAGTTAATGCTTTAATTATGGTTTATCCTCCTGAACAGGAAAAAGCTTTTTTAAAGAGAGCTAAAACTGATTATGGAGACCAGCACCTAATTGATTTCTCGGAACTCTTTGTTGATTATATTGAAGAATTTGGAATAGATGTCTTTAGAGAAATGTATAAAAACTATCGCTCCACATCTATTTTTTATGATGAGAGTGATCAGCAAAAAGATTTTTTAGATTTAATTTCAAAAGAAATAAAAACAGCTGCAGAAAAGAATAAAATGCCTGTATTAATCAGAACAGGTATTTTATATGGAACAGGTATCAGAAATAATGTGATTTTAGAATCTGATGTAGTAGCTAAGATGAAAAAACCTTTAATAGTTTTTTATCCTGGAGAAGTAGAAAAAGATATTGATGGTAAAGAACGAGTATATTTTCTGGGAACAGTTAAAGCTAGTGATTACAGGGGTCAACTATTATAGAATCGGAGGTTAAGATATATGAAAATTACAGATTTATTTAGAATGAATTTTGAAGAAGAAATAGAAGCAGTTATTAAAGTTGGTGAATACAGTGAAAAGTCAGCAACTGAAGAAATAAAAAATTACATAGTTACTGATCAAATTGCAAAGAATATAGACAAGTTTATTGATTATTATTCTGCTGACCGAAAAGATACAGGTATCTGGTTATCTGGTTTTTATGGCTCAGGTAAATCTTATCTTGCTAAAATAATTGGTTATTTACTTGCTGATCCTTCTTTAATGGGAGTAGAAGCAAGAGAGTTATTTAAATCCCGTCTTGCTGGATTGGATGAAAAAGCCTTATTAGAAAATAAGATTCAGGGATTATCAAAATATAAAACAAAGACAATTTCTTTTGATGTATCAGGAGAGAGTTTAACAGGAACATTTTATAAAAAACTATTACTTAATTTTATTAAATCAATCGGATTACCTAAAAACTATATCGGCTATATAGAATATCAGCTGATGAAAACTAATAATTATCAGGAGTTTTTAGATATCGCTGATCAGATAAGTAAAGATAAAATGGGAGAAGAATGGAAAGTAGCTAGAACTAATAAAATGTATGCTCCAATCATAATTAAGGAAGCCTGGTCTCAGATTAATGGAGATATTGATGTTGATAATACAATTGAAAGTATCCATGACTTAATAGATCAAATTGATGCAGATCAACTGGTTGAAGAACTGGATTCATTTTTAAAGATGAATGATGATTATGATCGTATAATGTTTATCATTGATGAGGTAAGTGAGGCTTTAGATAAGGACCATATAGAGCTTGCTGAGCTTAGAGGTACTGCTCAACACCTATCCCAGGATGAACAGAGTAGGTTCTGGTTTATAGCCACCGCTCAGGAAAAGTTAGATAATGTTTTAAGTAAGAAAAATATTAATCAAAATGATCTTAATATAATTACTGACCGTTTCCAGCATAAGATTCATCTTTCTTCTGCTCAGGTAGATAAAGTAATTAAAGAAAGAGTGCTGGCTAAAACTGATGAGGGTAAAGAAGAATTAAAAGAGTTTTACCAGGAGAAAAATGGTTCAATTAATTCTCTTGCAAACTTAAGTGGTAATTTTAGTACCAGCATAGAATCAGAAGAAGAGTTTATCAGTTATTATCCCTTCTTTAACTATCAGATGCGTTTGCTTAAAAACTTCCTTTATTCTGTCTTCCAGCAGGCTCAATCTGGTGGATCAGAAAGAGGAATGTTAATTACCGTTGATCGACTACTTAAAAACGAAGATAGTTTTAAAGAGGAAGTAGGCAAGTTTGTTACAGGTTATCAGCTCTGTGATTATGGATTTCCTATGCCTCAATCTGAATTAGAAGAAAAGTTTAATCAGGCTAAAACTGATTTAGAAGATGAAGGTCAGAATGTTGATGGGGCTAAACTGCTTAAAACAATCTACTTCTTAGAAAAATCAGAAGATCTTAAAAGAACAACTGATAATATAACCAAGCTCTATAATGATGAACTTCGCTATATTGGTGAAATCAAAGAAGATTTTAATAAGTCATTAGAATCACTTTCTGAAAAAAATTATCTACTAAAAGAAAATGAAGAATATAAGATCACCAGTGATATTGAAGAAAATATGATGGAAGAGATGAATCAAATAGAAGATAACTGGGAAAATAGAGTTGAGATTGTCAGAGATAAAATAAAAAAATTGTCTTTTATAACTAAGTTCTCAACTAATAGGCTGGATAATAAAACCTATAACATTGCAATTAGAGATGAAAAAGAAAATCTTCTTTCCAGTAAAAAAGGAGAAGTAACACTTGTAGTCTATAATATCCTTAATTTAGATGAAGATATAGAAAGAGAATTGGACAACTTTAAAAATAAATATATTGAATTAGATGAAGCTCTTTTAGTACCTGCTCCTAAATATAAAAATAGGATTGATAAATTGGCTAGAAGCATTTTTAAGCATAATCAGATGATCAACCGCTATCGTGGTACTACTGATGAAGAAAAAGAAAAGGTTATTAATTCCTTTACTACTATAGTAAATAATCAGGAAAGTGAATTAGAAAACTTTATTGAAGATAGCTATAATAATAGCTGGTTGATTTATGACTTCAATGAACAGAAATTAGATAAAAATAGCTTAGATAGTGAGATTGATGATATTGAAAGTGAAATGATAGATAAAACATTTTCTAAAAGATTAAAAGAATCCTTAGGTCAGGGAGTTGCAGAAAAGTTTCTCAAAGTTGACAGTAAAAAATTAGTTAAATACTGTACTTCAAGCCAATTTAATTTCTTTGACAGTGATGGTACCTTTATTGGTGAAGATCTACGAGTAGTACAAGAAATTAATGATGAGTGCAAAAGTAAAGATGGTCGAACAGGTTCAGGCTTAGTTGATAAGTTTAATTCTAAGCCCTATGGCTGGAATGTTGAAGATATTATGGGAACTTTAGCTGCTTTAATGAGAGCTGGTAATCTTAAAGTTAGATATGAAGCCCAGGATTATCGTGATTATAATGACCCAAAGATCCATAAAGTATTTACTAACACAAATGAATTTAAAAGTGCTAAGTTTTATACTGTAATAGTTGGGCTACCAAGAGCTAAAAAGCAAAAAGTAGTTGATTTACTATTGGAAATAGATAGTAAAAATACTGTTCAGGTAAATTATAACCAAAATGATTTTGAAGTAATTGATAAAATCCGTAAGCTAGCCAGCAGTTATGTAAGTAAGTTTTCCAGATTAGAAAATAAGGTTAATAATAATCTGGTTGAAAGTAATAGAGCTGATGTTAAATTATTAAAAGATTTTGCTGCTCGAAATATTGTTGACAGTAATTTAGAGGATGTAGCTGATGACTTTATCAATAACAGTGATCAATTTAAGGCTGCAGTTAAATATATTGATAATTTAGAGTATTTTATTGATAATAATTATCTTGATTATAAAAACAAGAGCAAGTTTATTGATGATGTTGAACAGCAAATAGATCAAAATTCTAATAGAAAATTAGTGGCAGAGATCAAAGAATTGATAAATCATTTCCATCAGGTAGAAGAAAAAGGTGTAATTGAAAACTATGATAATTTAGTTGAAAAGTTTAATGACATCAGACAAAAGTTTAATGAGCTCTTTAAAATCTATTTTGATGAATTACAGGAGGCGGCTGAAGAACTACTGAAAGCTTCCGAGTCCAAGCAGAAGGAAATAGAAGATGCTTCAATTGAAGCAAACAGGGATTTTTACAGTCAGTTAAATAGATACATTGAATCCAATCAGAGATTATTAGAAAAGGAGTTTAACTTAAGTGAAACTGAGGCTAAAGATAAAGCTACAAATAGCACCTTAAAAGAAATACAACAGGCCACAGCACTTAAAGGTTATAATACTCAGGATGTAAAAGCATTTGTGCCTAATAAAAAGATAGGTCCTGGTCCTAAACCTGATAAGAAAATCTATAATATAACTTTAAAATCTAAAACTAATAATGTTGAATATATTAAGCGTCAATTACAAAAAGCAATTAATGAATTAGAGCAAGAAGATTATGATGAAATAAATATTAAGCTCAGTAATTAGGAGGCAGACCATGAATTTAGAAGATAATGTTGCTAAGATTAAAGATAAAATAAAAAATTCTTTTCATAAAAGACTGGTTAGATTAGGCATTAGAGATGATCAGATTAATGCTCGTGATGATGAAGATCCAGATTTCAAAAAGGCTAAAGCTGCTGTGGAAGCTATTTTAGAAGATGAAGAAAGCTTTGAAGCGGCAAGAGAAGAATATTTAGATGAGGTTACCTTCACCTTATTTAATCGTATTGCTGGTATTAAGGTTATGGAAGCTGAATCACGACAGTTAGTTCCAGAGATCATTCAAATCAGAGCTCAACACGGTGATAAATCTTTTGCTCATAATGTCTGGTTAGAAGAAAACCCAGCCCAGGGCAGTGAAACTTTAGAGGGCTTGGATAACTTCATTAGAGCTAAATTTAATGAACTGAGTGATGAATTGCCTTTATACAGTAAAGACAATCCCTATGATCTTCTGCCTGAAGTTCATGATTTAAGAGATATCATTAATCTTTTTAATGAAGAGATATCATTAGATGACTGGAAAAAAGATGATATTTTAGGTTGGTTATATGAAGCATATAATAAAAAGGACTACCAGGATTTTAAAGAATCAGGAGATAAGATTGAATGGGATAAGTTGTCTTTGTCTTCTCAGATGTACACACCTCGCTGGGTAGTAGAATTTTTAGTTAATAATTCTCTCGGTAAATACTGGCTGGAAATTAATCCTGACAGTAAAATAAGAGAAAATCATGATATTGCCAATGCTCCAGATGAAGCTATTTTAGAGCCAAAAAGTGTGGAAGAAATAAAAGTTATTGATCCTGCTTCAGGTAGTGGAAATTTTCTTCTTTACGCTTTTGAACTTCTTGCTGAAATTTATGAGGAAGAAGGATATTCAGCAGAAGAAATACC
>Ga0306868_1001161_pt1 | contig 14571 bp, 19 predicted proteins | sample AntRauTorckE6832_FD_190411 | JGI IMG/M metagenome (GOLD analysis project Ga0306868, IMG submission 190411) | Saline lake microbial communities from Rauer Islands, Antarctica - Metagenome Torckler E6 #832 (v2) (version 2) | ecosystem: Environmental > Aquatic > Non-marine Saline and Alkaline >... | reverse complement strand
TATGAACAATCCTATATTTAGGAAAGCTTCATATATTTGAACGGGATGTAGCAGTGCAGAGCCAACAGTAACTCCCCAAGAATAATTGCCTTTCATTGGAATACCAAATACATCGCAGCCAAATCGACCGATTGCTTGTCCAATAATGATCCCTGGCGCGAAGGCATCTGCTGCCTTCCAAAAATTAATTTTTAAAATTTTACTATAAATTGCTGCAAAAGCAATCCCAAAAATAAGCCCGCCCTGTATTGACAATCCGCCATTTCTTACAGCAAATATCCTTAAAGGATGCTCCATATAGTACGCCAAGTCAAATGCAATGATATAGTATACTCTTGCCCCAATGAAAGCGGCTATTAAGGTATAAATAATCAAGTCCATTACACGATTTTCATCCATTCCTTTTCTCTTAGATTCCTTTAATATAATAAACACGCCAACAAGTATGCCGAGTGCTATACTGACCCCAAAGAGATATATTTCAAAAGAACCTATTTTAAATAATTCAACCAATTTTTTCCTCCTAATATTTTAATCACTTACAATATGGACAATGTCGCCATGTTACATCAATAAATTTATTACACTGTTCACATTCTTTTTTTAATTGCTTTTTACAGTTGGGACAATACAAGTAACTATCCTTTATAAGTGTTTGACAATCACTACATCGAGATGTTTCTTCTATAAGTGAATCTTCCGCCAACACATAATAAATCATCACAATAATTGCAATCATTAATAAAAGCATCATCTGATCAACCCCTTTTCTCTATAGGTGTGCCACAAAATGGACATGTATTGAAATCATCTTCTATTTTCCCCTTACATTTCTTGCAAATCGATGAATTGTATCGAGTATATACATAGATTGTTATTCCTATGATTAGAATAATGGGCAAGTAATGTAGCATAAATGATCGCATACCAGTTAAGCCACTGCCACAAATTCTATTATAATAACTGTTAGTCATCATCTTACTACTTAAAAAATAACCGATTACTCCCAAAATACCTAAAATAAATATTATATAAGTTGCCTTCTTCTTCATTTTTATCTCCTAGCCTGTAGCATTTCATACACCTTTTGTATGAAAACATACATTCAATTGAATCATTTTTCTATATCTCAAGCTTATAAACTCATAGTTTTACTTATTAAGCCGCTAAACTACCGTATAATCTTATAGTATAAATTAATCCAGTAGCTTTTACTTACTAATATATAATGCAATAAGCGTTCCAAGAGTAATTTTTATTAAAATAATTAAAAAAATACTTGTCACCAAAAAACTATTGGTTCCAAGTATTCCTTATTTTTTACTTATATTCCCTAATATTTATTACTTATCAATACATGCATCTAGAACTTTTGGAAATCTTATATACGCCACAATAATGAAATTAAAAAATGAGTTAATCAGCATGCTGAAAACATGGTTGATTAAACTCATTTTAAATAAATACTTATTAATTAGTTTAGCTTTTTAAGTGATTTACTTTAAATTGAAGACTCAATTGACTTTCTAAGTGATTTTTCAACTTTCTTTGCAACTTCCGTTAATTCTTTATTTCCAGATAATTCTATTAACATTTCTGGTCTTGTCATACCAATATATGTCTGATTATTTTCTCTTCTTACAACCATTTTACATGGTAGCATATAACCAATATGAATATCTTTATCCATTACTTCTTTTGCCTGTTTTGGGTTACACACTTCAAATATAACAAAATCATCTTTAAATTCTAAACCTTTTTCTTCAAGTTTCTCTTTAAAATTTAGTTGCCATAATACACCAAAACCATTTTCCTTTAAATTAATTTTCAGTGATTCAATTGCATCATCAATATTTTTATCAGTAGCTTTTTCATAGATCATTTCCATTTTTTACCTCCACCTATTTTAATTTGTATTCTCTTTAGATCATAGTGATTACAAAATTATTTGTTAGCCGTTTAACATATTTTTCATTTTCTTATATTCTTCTTCATCAATCTCACCTTTAACATATCTATCATTTAATAGATCAATGGCAGTATCTTTTTTTCTGAACATATCGGGACCGTTATTATTTTTATTGAGATATTTTATTACAAAATATATTCCAATAGCAATTATGAGTAGCCCAAATATTCCGCCGCCTCCAAACATTCCATAGCCTCTATACATCATATGATTTGCTCCTCTCTGTATTTTAACAATAATATTTTTCTCAATTAAATAATTTAACTATTTTTTATTTCTAATTTCAATAAATTTTACTATGTCACTCCATATATCTTTGGATTCAATAGACTCCGCTTCAAATCATGCTTTTTTAAGAATTTCTATAGTTTTTCTATTAATATTGGCGCCCCAAATATTTAGGGGTATGAAATTAATACTATCCATAAATTTCCCTACTAATTCGTTATTACTTCTCATATGTTCTAATATAATTATTTTTCCATTGTTTTTACAAACTCTCCCGATTTCTTTTAATCCTTTAACAGGATCCGGTACGGAACAAAAGACACAAGAGGTAATTACTGTATCAAATGAATTGTCATCAAACTCCATCTTTTGTCCATCCATTTCTAACAGTTTAATATTATCTAAACCTTTTGCTTTACGCCTTGCAATTTTAAGCATTTTTTTGCTAAAATCTATCCCAGTTACATCTAAATTTTTACCAGTCCCTACGCCAACTTCGAAAATTTTTTCTCCGTCTATTTTTTTAATTACTTTCTCTCGCCATTTTGAAACTGCCATTAGTTCCATTGGCCTTTCTAATAAATCATAAATTTTAGATATTCTATCATATCTTTTTTGATTTTTTTATTTTTATCAACATGTCTAAAGAAAACTCCATCGAAGCTACGCATTGGGTGGAGATGAATTTAGACGGTTTTGGCTCATCAAACTCTTGTTTAACTGTCGAACATGAGGTATAATATTCTCAACAAGACAAAAAGTTTAAAGTGTACTTAAGAATCCAATTGTTTGGGGACGGACAAGGTGAATTGCCTAGTAAGAGACAGTGCCCTAGTGTATAAGGGTTGCCTGTATTAACAGGTGAAAAAACTTAATTACCAAACTACACTTAGATCAAGCTAGTACTATACTTCTACAACGTATACGAAGTCTTGAAAAGAAGCACGATCCAAATATTTTATTTGGGTGGTAAGGTTCACCTGTCACTCAACTCACCCATTTAACTCTTTTACCCTACTCTGACTATATCACACAATAGTTTAGGATTATTAAAGGGTTAAACTTTAATGTTCATCATCACCATGCGAATCTACTATATCAATCAACTTTCCATGCCACTCATGATACCAAACATCGCCTGTAAAACCATTTACACTCAACATACCTACTGTCTTAGCATCTTTTTCTACATGATAAGTGAAGTATCCATAGAACTCGTGAGACTCATTACTTAATGTTAATTCTATATTATTTTTCTCTAAATACCTTGATCCAAAATTATACGCCTCTTTAGAATTGATTTCATTATCATTATTATCAAATGATTCATAGTCATTATTGTTATAACCCATCATGCCTCTTCCTGACATCATACCACCGGAACCATGCATACCATATTTCAAATTCCACATCATATTAGGACCGTATTCTGGAAAGATATTTCCTGTATATTGATTAACAAGAAGTTCCATTGCCCCTCTTCCAGTTTCCTCTTCAACAATTGAAAAATAATATTCACTATCTTCAAATATAAAAATATCAGAAATTTCTAAATCAGTATCATAGTAACTTATATAGTCATTCACTTCTTCTGTCAACTCTTCCAGTGAAATTTTTTCATAGTTATCTTTATATTCATCAAAACTATTTGTATCTCTCATTGGTATGTTTCTATCCTCTTCTGAATAGAATGGATTCATATTCTCAGTAAAGTTTAAATTATCAATTTCATCTAATGATAATATGTTACCAACGACTCCACCTGTAATTAAAACAACACCAATCAAAATGATTAAATATTTGTTTATTTTCATGGTTTCACCTACTTTCTTTCGAGTACATTTTTACGTTTAATATATTCTTCTTCAGTTATTTTCCCCTCAACAAAATGCATTTTCAATAACTCTAGTGAATCGTTTGATTTTCTATTTTTTTTAGCCATAAGAAATAGCCCAACAATTACTGTTAATGCACCTAACATCACAAGAATATGCCAAAAACTAAAAGTTCCGTAACCTCCAAGGACTGGACAATAACCACTTCCAAACCAATTACCACGCATCATATTATTGCCTCCTTTATTTATTCAAAGTCTCTTTCATTTCTAAATACCTTGATTCATCTATCTCACCTTTTACAAATTTTTCTTTTAATAGATCATCTGAATTTTTTCTATCAATCACAAATGATCCTACACCACTTTTATTTGAACCATAATACACAATTCCAATAAAGACAATTACTAATAACAACATCATATTTATCACCTCTCTCCTTCATGATAATTTAATTATAAATCTTAAATGTGACATAAATATGACTATTCTAAACTTTTGAGATATTTTTCAAGGAGTTTCAGTAATCACTGGCTAATTCTTTTACTTTTTCGTGCCAATATAGCGACATCCTTTTAATCATTATCTAATCAGTGAAATGCTTTCATATACCTCAACTCTACTTTTAAAGTTAACTCCACTAGATTTCTTATATACAAATATTATTTAACCTCTTGCAAAATTAAAGCATTAAAAATACCTCCTACTAGAGAAACTAATTTTAACTCATTAGATTTTCTACCTTAGAGGTCTCCTATCAATTCATTTGTAATAAGTATTTTGATTTATTAATTATATTCTTGTGTTTCTCTCGAAATATTTTTCTACAAAAAACAATTTCTGACTAAAAGTAACCATTTAACTGTAAATTTTACCTTTACAGTCATTTGAACACTTGACATCCTCCCCGCCCGTTCCTATCGTCACAAACGAGGATTCCTAAAAGAAACTTACGAGGTTGTCTGCTAATTAAATGCCCGTCTATTTCTAGTAGGCAAGTATAACGCAAACTTTAGGCTGTCTGACGAATATTTTTAAGATCCTCCATAACGATAGTAGATACTTTCTCTTTCACCGCAAGATCAATCAGTTGTCTACTAATTTTATGGTTTAAATCTTTCATCCATCTTTGCTCTTTATTATAAATTTTCTCGACAGCTTTTTGTTTTTTAGCTTTACCTAATTTTCTTCTTAAAGCATTGTATTTTTTCCTAATAAAACCTGCATGATTACCACTATGAAACCCACGACTAATTTCTTTACCTTCAGATGTCTTGATACTGCAAACGGCTAGTTGTCTTAATCCAATATCTATTCCCATGGTGTTTTTTGTATCAACTTTCTCAGTTTCAAAGCTAAGGGTTACTGCAAAGAACCATTTATTCCCTTTATAAAATAAACTAGCTTTTTCTAATTTAGCACCATTTTCAATATGTCTTTGCAAAGCCTCAAACCTTTCATTTTGTTTCACAGGAAAGGCGTATCTGCCTGTTTTATTAATAAAAAGTGGAATTGAAATAATATGCTTATCGATTTTGTAGTTTTGATTATTGTAGCAAATTGGCTGATTAGGCTTAAATTCAAGTGTTTCTTTTTTTGAATTAGATTTTTTAAATCTTTTATAAAGTGCTTTAACTTCACGTATATCTTGGTTTTTAACAGCAGAAGGCAGATTTATGTATGAAAAGTCAGCAGTAGATAATTTTTCTTTGCCTTTATTTAGTTCTTTAGCAATAGCTCTTCTACTTTTTGCTACTTCATCGATATTTCTGAAAAAAAGTTTTTGCTTTTTCTGCGTTGGTTTTAAAAGTTCTAACACGTATGTGATTGTATTTTTGTTATGACTTTTCTCTTTTGGCATAAAACTCTCCCTTCAAAAGAACATATTAACATTATAACAAAAATACGTTCGAAGAGATAGTGTTTTTTTAAGATAACTGATTCATCCCCGCCCCTTACGCTAACGCTTATGGGTGAGGCTTTCTCAGCAAAATTCGGTAATAAGTTAATTAAATTATTTATCTTTCAAGTAGCTCATCATAAAGCCACTCGTCTAAACATTTTCTAAAATATATAAACAGTTCTTGTCAATATTTTGAGAATTTAAATAGCATCTAGTTTTTTACGCTGCTTCGGCGCACAAAAACAAATAATTATTATTGATTGTTCACCTTCTAATTCATCTAAACTACTATTTATTTCTTGCTCATTCTTCAGCTTCAAAAAATTTAACGGCTTATATTTTCTTATTCACTTGCATTTGTTGTACACGTGAAAAAATATTGACATTTCTGAAATTGATTTATTATAAAAAAAAATAATCCCATTGCTGAGATCACTTAATCATTCGCTATTCTATTTAAGGTAAAACATTGCCTCTAGCAGATACAAATAAATCATACCACTCTTCTCTTGTGAGCTCTATTTCTGTGCTTTCAGATATACTTTTTATTCTTTCTTCATTTGTTGAACCAATAACAGGTCTAATATTACTAGGATGTTTTAATAACCAAGCCACGACAATACTTTCCTTGGATATATTCTTCTCTTTAGCCAGTTTAGCTACAAGTACTCTTGTATTCTTAACGGATTCATCTATTGGCTCTTTTAAAGGTCGTCCAGAATAAATACCTTGACCTAGAGAACCCCATGCTTGTAGTTCAATATCATTTAATTGACAGTACTCTACTGTTCCTACTGGAAAATCTAAAGATTGATAGCCACCATGGTTAAACATGACACTACCTTCTAACCAATCTCTTTTCTTTAAACTCATTTCGAGTTGGTTAACAGTTATTTTTTCTATTATTTTTATTTGACTCATCATAAAGCTCAATATTAACTTTTGATTGGAGAAACAAATCTTTTCTTAAATCTTCATGTTTCTCTAAGTAAAGTCCAAAGACTTTTTCAGCTTTTCCTTTTTGACATATATTAGCAAAGTCAAATATTATGATGCCACACTCAAGAGCCGCTTCTATCGTTTTTGTCCCATGTTCAACTGCACTTTCAGTTAATGTATCACTGGTCCAACCACCACCAATACCCATGGTGCCATAAATTAGTCTATTTTTTCATTTTTTTATCTTTTCTATCCTTTAAGAAATTTAAAACCCCAAATGATTAAATCATCTGAGGTTTCATAAGTCTATTCAATTCTTACATTAATTCACTTTTTACAATTTCAGCAACTTTAGCACTTTCGGCTCTACCTTTTACTTTAGGATTTACAATACCCATTACTTTACCCATATCTTTCATACTTGATGCACCAAGGGATGCAATAGTTTCCATAATGATTGCTTTTAACACTTCATCAGTTAATTGCTTAGGTAAGTATTCTTGTAAGTATTCTATTTCTAATTCTGCTTCTTTAACTAAATCTTCTCTGCCACCTTCAGCAAAACCTTCAATAGCCTTTCTCTTTGTTTTAATTTGAGAAGCAATAATATCCATGATTCGTTCTTCCCCAACATCAATTCTTTCATCGACTTCAATCTGTTTTATTTCTGCTCTTAACATTGTTACAACAGATTTCTTTAACTTATCCTTTGCTTTCATTGCTGCTTTTAAGTCACTCATTAATCTTTTTTTCAATTTTATCTCTCCCTTAATCTATTTAACCTGGAGGCCACTGCATGTTTCGGCCACCAACGACATGTAAATGAAAGTGGTCTACACTTTGTCCCCCTGCTTTACCTATATTGTTAACGACACGATAGCCCGCTTCACTTAGACCTTCGGATTTAGCAATTTTCTTTGCCGTTAACATCATTTCTCCTAAAAGGCTTTGGTTCGCATCTTCCATTTCATCTAAAGATTTAATGTGCTCCTTCGGTACAATAAGCACATGGGTTGGTGCGACAGGATCTAGATCTCTAAAAGCATATACATTTTCGTTTTCATATACTTTATCTGATGGTATTTTACCATTTGCGATTTTACAAAATATACAATCAACCATTACTATCTCTCCTTTCAATCCTTGCAAAAATTTGTCCGTTGACTATTGTATCTATCTTAACATTTATAAACTCATTTGTTAAATCAATTTTTGATTGCAAGGCAACATTCAAATAATTACCTGTATGACCTGAACAAATCCCCAACTCTTCATCAAAGCTTTCAACCAAAACCTTATGACTTGAACCTATTTGACCTTGGATATATTCTTTTTCTAACTGATCAGTTATATCTCTTAATATTTGGCTTCTTTCAGAAGCAACATTGCCATGGATTTGTCCACTCATTTCAGCTGCCCTTGTGCCTTCTCTTTTGGAATATTTAAAGACATGTACTTGACTAAACTTTACTGTTTTAACAAAATCGCAGGTTTCTTTAAATTCTTCATCAGTTTCCTGAGGAAAAGCCACAATAATATCTGTAGTAATGGCAGGTGAATCAAAATGCTTTCTTAAGCCTTTCACCACTTCTAAGTAATCATCAGTATTGTAGTTTCTATTCATACGTTTTAAAATACTATCAGAACCACTTTGTAAAGATAAGTGAAAATGACTTGCTAGTTTTGTCACTTGACTTAACCGGTTAATGTTTTCCTTAGTCAAATACGTTGGCTCTATGGAACTTAAGCGTAACCGCTTAACACCCTCAACTGCGTTAGCTTTTAATAACAAATCAATCAGATCTACTGATTCTTCTAAATCTTTTCCATAGGAAGCCACATGAATCCCTGTAAATACAATTTCTTTGTACCCATTGCTACTCAAGTTTTCTATTTCATTGATTACATCTTCAACTTTTTTAGACCGAATACGTCCCCGTACATAGGGAATAATACAATAAGTGCAAAACTGATTACAGCCATCTTGAATACGAATAAAAGCTCTTGTTTTATCATTTGTTTCTGAGATGTTAAAGTTTTCAACAGATCCTTCATGATCAATATCTACTATATCCGTTGTACTTTCACCAGTGTAGTCTTCAACAATTTTCAATAGTTTCATCTTATTATTGTTACCAATAACAACATCTACCGCGGGCATTTCTTCTAAAGTTTCCGGTTCTTTTTGTGAATAACAGCCAATGGCTGCTACAATGCCTTCTGGGTTTCTTCTCTTGGCCCGTCTAAGCATCTGTCTTGATTTTTTCGAACTTAAATTAGTTACTGTACATGTATTGACTACATAAACATCAGAGAACGCATCAAAGTCTACAATAGCGTATCCTGAGTCCTTGAATAGTTTTACCAAGCCATCTGTTTCATAACTATTCACTTTACAACCAAGGGTCATAAATGCCACTGTTTTATTTTTTCTTTCCATAATCTATCACCTTTGAATTCTTTCTAACTTTCAACGGTTTCAATTATATCAGAGAAGACCCTGTATGTACAGGTGAGAAAACAGCAAAATTTCTCAATAAAAATACCCATACAATCCTTTTAAGTATTTTTATGGGTATTTTTTTCTTTATTTAATTTTCTTCTTAATTGTTCTCAATCATTTTACCATTTGCTAAATTGTTTAATTCCGGTTGAACAATGATTGGCATGATTATTGGCAGTACAATGAATAGAATAAGATATAATATTGCATTATCATCTTTTTTTACATATTTCGCGAAATCTTCACAGTAGCGATACAGCCAATAAATATTTGCAATTGGAATGATAATCAACAATGCTGTTGGGATGTCACCACCAAGTTCATTAATTTCAATTTTAGTACTTACATCCCAATAGATGAAATACAAACCAAAAGTGAAAAATCCTAGTAAATAAATTGCAAGTAAACTTCTTTCTTTAACATTATTCATATATAACCTCTTCCTTATAATCGTCCTTATTAAAAAGCATACTATATCCCTATGATTATTTCAATTATTATCAAAATATATATTATTTTGTCACTTAAATGACATATACCATCTATAGAATAAAAGCATGAATAGTATTTATAGTATTTATAGTATTATAGGAGGCAATAAAAATGAAAAAAAATCTTAGAAAAATCAGTCAGATCTTTTTCTTTGGACTGATTTTACTTATTAGTATTAATCACTTTTTAATCGAATACGGCTCGGGTATTCCATTTATTTCATCAGAATCCCTACATGCCATCTGTCCTTTTGGTGGTGTTGTAACATTATACCAACTCATAACGGTGGGGAGCTTAATTGAAAAGATACACTTTTCAGCTGTTATTATATTATTTTTATTAATGGTTCTATCCTTTTTATTTGGACCAGTTTTTTGCGGATGGGTTTGCCCCTTCGGTACTTATCAAGAATGGATCAATTCTATTGGAAAGAAACTTTTTAAGAAAAAATATAATAAGATTCTACCCAGCTCAATTAAAAAGTATTTAAAATACTTACGCTATTTAGTTCTTATTTGGGTCGTTTATGTAACGGCGACGACAACTGTATTAATGTTTCAAAAAATTGATCCTTACTATGCACTCTTTAACTTTTACACAGGTGAAGTAGAAGCTACTGCTTTAGTTATTCTGGGTCTTTTTACTGGTTTATCCCTTGTTGAATCGAGACCCTTTTGTAAGTACTTTTGTCCTTTAGGTGCTTTGATAGGAATCAGCAATAAATTTAGAATTTTTTCTATTAAAAGAAATGACAATACATGTATTCAATGTAGCAAATGTGATAATGTTTGTCCGATGGAAATTGAAGTTTCAAAAAAATCGAAAGTTAAAGATCTTCAATGTATTAGTTGTTTAGAATGTAACTCAGATAATGTGTGTCCCATTGAAGAAACAGTACAATTAAAAGTAGGTGATTTTCATGTCTAAAGCTATTTCAGGGAAAATTATTTTCCTTTCGATCTTTATCATTCTCTTTGGCGGTATATTTACTAGTAAAGCCTTAGGACTATGGGCAGAAGAGGCAGAAGAAAAATTAGTAAAATACGATAATCTAGATGCATATAAGCCAGATGATATTAGAGGATCCTTTTCATTTACAGAAGTTTCAACTTACTATGATATACCTGTAGAAGATTTACTGAAAGCTTTTAAGTATCCTCTTGATGTAGATCCAAATACAATTTTTGGAAAAGACTTTGAAGAAAGGTTTGCAACTTATAGTACTGATACACAAGAGCTTGGTAACGGTTCAATTAAGCAATTCGTCGCTATTTATCATGATTTACCTTATATTTTAGATGAAACTGTTCTTCTTCCAACCGAAGCCTTAATAGTTTTAAAAGAACATCGTAGCCTTGATGAAGAAACGTTAAATTATCTAGACAATCACATTGTTGAAATAAGTTTAAATACAGTTGAAGAGCCTTTAATTGAAGACGAAAGCATTGAAGAAGAACCAATCATTAAAGGTACAACAACTTTTACTCAAGTAATCAATATGGGCATTGAAAAAAGTGATATTGAAGCAATCATTGGGGGCACCATTGAAAAAGAAAATCAAGTAATCAGGGATTACTGCGTCGCCAATGATTTGAATTTTTCAGAGATTAAAGCGGCTTTAGAAACTTTAGTTAATAAAGAGTAGCATATTTAAAATTTCTATCTAAAAATTCCAAGTATTATTATTCATAGGATTAAGATTTCTTAATCCTATTTTTTATTGCCACTTATAAATTGCTTCATTGGAACATAAAGAATTTGTCATACAGAAAATTTTATACCATTAAACTTTTAAAAATAATCTTGAAAACGCTTTCTTTAGCAATTCTTTAAAGCAAAAACTTATTTTTTTTTATAAAATAATTTTTATCAATTTTTACTTGCTTTTTTAATTGGCAGGCGTATAATGTATACAGATTTTGATAATTTATTAACTTAATTAGTATTTTTATCTTTTTAGATTATATAATACCTCACTAATAGTATCCTTTCTAATGCTCTAGAAAGAAACTATTCAAATAAATGTCTTAAAATTGCATAATTGATATGCGATTAAAATATCTACTATCAAAAGGAGATGATTATTATGCTTTTGCATAACCATATATTGACAGCAATCATCATTTTTATTCTAACCTATGTAACTATTGTTTCTGAAAAAATCAATCGAACAATCATAGCTATGTTTGGCGCTATACTCATGATTATGTTTCAAGTTCTGTCGCAAGAACATGCTATCGGGAAGATTGATTTTAATACCATCGGTTTATTAATAGGTATGATGATTATTGTTAATATCTTACGTATGACGGGAATTTTTGAGTATTTAGCGATTAAAACAGCAAAATTAGCCAAAGGTGACCCTTGGAAAATAATCGTTTCATTGTCAATTATTACTGCTATCTGTTCAGCACTCCTAGACAATGTGACAACGGTATTGCTAATTGCTCCTGTAACTTTTGTAATAACCGAAACTTTAGAGCTGAATCCATTGCCCTTTCTAATACCAGAAATCTTATTTGCAAATATTGGCGGAACGGCTACTTTAATTGGAGATCCACCCAATATAATGATTGGTGGTGCTACAGATCTTACTTTCTTAGATTTTGTCATTAACTTAGGGCCAGTCATTGTTGTCATCTTTATTGTTATTTTAGTTTTCTTAAAATTATTTTATATTAATAAATTAGTTGTTAGTGAAGAAAATAAGAAAAAGATTTTTTCTTTTGATGAAAATAAAGCTATTCGTGATAAGGTTTTATTAAAGAAAAGTCTAATCGTCTTAACCATTACAATTTTTGGTTTTTCCATACACCATTTATTAGGTCTCGAATCAGCAACAGTAGCCATATTTGGTGCCAGTGCACTGCTACTCATCAGTGGTTGTGATCCAGAAGAAATATTAGTTGATGTTGAATGGACAACTATTTTCTTTTTTACAGGTCTTTTTGTACTCGTCGGAGCACTAGAAGAAGTCGGCGTTATAGACAGTTTGGCTAATCAAATGATTCAATTAACACATGGCGATCTTGTATTAACTGCTATTGGTATATTATGGTTGTCTGCTATTGCTTCGGCTTTTCTAGATAATATACCTTTTGTTGCAACAATGATTCCATTAATCAAAAGTGTTGCTGTATTAGTAACCTTTAATATTACTCCCCTTTGGTGGGCATTAGCCCTTGGCGCGTGTCTTGGTGGGAACGGTTCTCTCGTTGGCGCTTCAGCTAATGTAATCGTTGGCGGAATGGCTCAAAAAAAAGGTTACAACTTAGACTTTAAAACTTTCTTTAAAATTGGTTTTCCAGTCATGATCATTTCAACAAGTATCGCAACTGTATATCTGCTAGTATTCTATGTATAATAAAAAAAGGAGGCTTTATTTATGAAAAGACGAAAATTAGTTGATTTTGAGGCTAGTAAACACTTAATTGAATTAACCCAATTAGGGGCTGAAGTTAATCAGATCAACTCAAAAATGTGTTATGTTAAATTTGTACTTGGAGAAATAAAATTATCTTATGTCTATAACATCAATAAAAAAGGAAAATATTTTCTTGAACGAATTATGCCATATCCGATTCCAATAAGAGAATTTGATGACGAAAGTGATGTTATTAAAATAATAAAATTTGATTTAAAGCAATATAGAAATGCTCTAGAATCGAGACCTTTGGATCGATTTATTGAAGTAAATTTATCTATGAGTCAAGTGATGAGAAAATTTGAGGATTTATTTCTATACTACGATATTGATGAAGAACAATGCAGTGGTATATTAGAAAAAATTGATAGTATTAGTAAAGATATTCTAGACCTTAAAGATAAATCTAAAAGAACATTCTTTGAAAAAGAACCGTATCATTTATAATAATATCAGTCATTAAGTAAATTGTTACTTAATGACTGTTTTTTTTATAATTAAAGTGCAAAGAAATAATTGGCGGTATTATCAAAGTGTAGTTAAAATATTATTTCAAAGGTCACCAATTCTTTAGCTATTCTATGAACTTTTATTTTACCCTCATGGGCCTTAACTATATTTTTTACAATACATAACCCTAATCCATGACCTTGGGTATCATATCTTGTGTCATCAATACGATAAAAAGTATCAAATATCTTTTCTTTCTCTAGATCAGTTAAATGTTCTGAATAATTACTGATTCTTAGGTAAATCCTATTATTTTGCTTCTTGAGTTCTATTGTAATATCACTATTGTCTTTAGCGTATTTAATGGCATTGTCTACTAAAGCTTCTGTCATTTCTATAATTTTTTCTTTAATACTCTTCATTTGAATGTTTTCTTCTATTTCTAAAACCAAGTTTTTATTATTCTCATAAGCTAAAACTTCAAAGGGAAGAACAGTATTTTCAATGAGTTGACTTAAATTGATTTCTGTTTTTAACATATCTCGCTCTAAATCTTGGGTATTCGCTAAAGTAATCAAACTATTAATTAAACGATACATCCGGTGGTACTGCTTTTTTATTTCTGTTAAATAGACATTTTCTTGAAGATCGTCCATTAACAAATCCATATTTGCCGACATAATTGTGAGTGGTGTTTTTAACTGATGAGATGAATCAGAAATAAATCTCTTTTGTTTTTCAAAAGCTACTTCAATTGGTTTGGTAATGTATTTTGATATATAAATTGATAGAAAGGATATAACAAAAAAGCTTAACAAACCCATCTTA
>Ga0306868_1001157_pt1 | contig 14597 bp, 12 predicted proteins | sample AntRauTorckE6832_FD_190411 | JGI IMG/M metagenome (GOLD analysis project Ga0306868, IMG submission 190411) | Saline lake microbial communities from Rauer Islands, Antarctica - Metagenome Torckler E6 #832 (v2) (version 2) | ecosystem: Environmental > Aquatic > Non-marine Saline and Alkaline >... | reverse complement strand
GGAGACTGAAGCGGCGAAGCAAAACCAAAAATTTCCTTTCCATTTTTTGTCGGCTCCCCCCACACCCCCCGCCGAATTAAATCAGAAAGGAAGGAAAATTTTTGGTTTTTGCCCGCGCGAGTCCGCGAGCGTGTCCAAGGCACAATCGGAGCGTAAGATAAAGTTTAGAGTCACCACGCGCTCCGCGCGTGCGATTAGCTCTTTCTTTCAAAATAAGTTCGCGCAAAGGTTAGTATTTTTGCACCAAATTGCAAGACTTATCTGATGGGTTTGATGTCTGGTCAGTCAAAGAGACAAATGAAACTCCCACGAGCTTACGCTCGGGGTATCAATTTAAGTTAAAAGCTTTGCTTTCAACAACTGCCACAAGTGGCAGTTGAACTCCCTACATCCCCAGGCTTACGCCGTGGGGTATTGGTGGGTAATAAAAAAAGCCACCCGACTCGATTGAATTTGGGGTGGCTGTTGGTTTCTTTGAATGTCCAGATTTTATTTAGACCATAGGTTATGATGGTTCCTATAATCATTGCTGGGACCGCTCTGACAGCGGCGATTGCCCATTCTTCTGGCCAGACTAGCTGTTCTGCCAGCACCAGATGTAGTGCATAGTGGTCAACCAACAGATAGACCGTCAGCGTGATAGAACCATAGGATAATCCTTCGTTGAACCAATATACACACAGCGCACGCTTACCTCTTTTTTTATGCGCCCGGAATGTAACGTCACGGTCATAGAAAAAACCGCAAGCTACGTGAATAAAGTGTCCTGCAGTAATGGCAGTGTACTTATCCACCCCGTAGTACCAAAAAAGCGTAAAAGCGACAGCGTAGTTGAGCGCCCCTACTGGAACATGGAACGTACAAAACCGAAAGAACGAATAGTGCCAAAGAACCCAACCACTGATCCACAAGCACAACAGATAACTTATGAGCATGGAGTTCTCCTTGTATTACCCGATTAGTAGTATACAGCACCTACTCCTAAAACAAGCAAAGTGCGCGAATTCCATGAGAATTCACGCACTTTTGTAGAGATGATTTACACCTGATGAACATCCAGGGAAGACTACCTTGATGGTCTTTTCTTTTGCGGAATAACTAATCCCATCTAATCTAGTTCCGACGTTCACAAGCTACTGGACCGTAACAAATACTAAAACCACCTAAACTTATGGGAGTTTAGGTGGTACTTCAATTTCATTGAAGGTCGTCATTCAATGAAAACTATAAGTAACCGCTGTCTAATTTGCAGTACTGGGATAGTTCTCATTATGATAGTAACCACTCTGACTATTGAACAATACACTGACATCAACTCGGTTACTGCACATAGTACATAACTGCTGGTAGCCAGTTGATTCATTTAACTTATAGCACAGGACTTTCAAACTAAAAAAAAGCCCCTGGATTGATAGGGACTTTAGGTGTCTAGCTTCGCACGTTTAGCGAAATTTGACAGTCATGCCGCCACCTGTCTGGCTAGGTTGCACCGCGCAGGTATGGGAGTCTAGAGCAAGTCGCAGCCGGTACGGATCACCTCTGTTCACTGGGTTCGTCCGGGTGTGAAATGACACAACAACGTCGTCGCCACGCCACTGTACACGTTCATGTTTCCCAGTTACGGTGCCTCCGCCGAAAACAGTAACACTCACGTTGGCAGCTGTGGCCGACCGCATTTCCACTTTGAGTTTCCCGCTGGTACCCTTACCAACAATGGTAAAGGGATACTCTTGCCACCCTTTACCAATCAGGCAATCTTGTGCGTCTATTTGAGCGGCAGAGACCGCTCCCGTAGTCGTCATAGCCAAAGCCAAAGCCATGACCGTCATTTGTATCACTTGCATACGCATAGAACTCTCCATTTGTTTGTGGCACTACGCCCTCACTTACTATAGTCATGAATACTCTTTTGTCAACAGACTTGTAGTAGTTTCTTTAAAAACCAAGCGGATTTAATTTAATAAAAAGCTTGGTTGAAACAGTAGGTGGCCTACGCATGTTTGTTATTCATGACTCTAAATACCACTAAAATCGTAAAAAACCTATAGTCTAATGAACGAACAGGTGACGCTGATGCTACAAATAAAAAGCACTTGGGTTCTGTTAGAATCCAAGTGCTTTTTATTTCTCTTTCGTTATATCTTTAACAGTTCCTTCACTTTGTCTTCATCAAACCCGATCACGACGTCGTCGCCGATTTGGATTACCGGCACCCCCATTTGTCCGGTCATGTCGATCATTTCTTGACGCTTGTCAGCATCGGCCGCTACATCGTGTTCAGTGTACTCAACGTTGTTATCTTTGAAAAACGCCTTGGCTGACTCACAAAAGTGGCAAACTGGTGTACTGTAAATTGTTACTGCTGTTTCCATATATACAATTATTATTCTTTATACATTTCTTTGTACGCATAGTATACCGCAAACTGACAAGGTATAAAATGACTACCACGGCCACCAACCTGATTCTGTAGGAGTGGTGGTTGCTAGTGGTTCGAACTCGACCTCTGTTTCATCTTCAAGAATCACCACCACCTCTTCCCCTGGAAGCGCGATATCAAACTGTCGCCGCATGGCAGACTCGATCCCTCGTTCATCACGCAAATACTCAACTTCTGCTTCTAGTGATGCTTTGCGAGCTTCTAATGCTGCTGCCTCTTGCTCGACCAGCTCCCGTCTGTCACCCACCGCATCTGCTATTGTATATCGCTCAAACGCGTTCCAAATCATCACCAAAGCTACAACCGCCAAAAAACTTTGGGTGATCCGAGAATTGCAGATGGTGCGTAATTTTCGTTTTTGGTAAAAATCCAGCATTGAATGAATAAATGAACGTAGTGAATATTATGAATATGACCAGCCTGTCAAGAAGACGTGAGTCGACTATGAAAGCGGAAATGCCCTTGTGGTAATTTCCCAATTCGACCTATCAAGGGAGAATTGCTGGAACTGGTAGTCAAACGCATATTTACATTTAATATACTACTACATATGGTTTAATTTTGCCCAGACTTCATGTACAATATTCGACATGAGCTTCCTTTTCGACAAACGCGGACAAAAGACCATCAAATGGGTATGGATCACCTTTGCTACTATTATTATCCTCAGTATGGTGTTTGCCTACTCTGGAGGCGCTGGACCGGTGTAATACTTGCGCTATATTTTTTTGTGGTATAAATTAAATACAAGTTCGTGGGTTTCTATTGCAGTAACTTAGAACCAGTTCACTATCTCACCACAATAATATGGCTCTTATACCTGTTTCGGGTCGTCATACCCAAAAAGATGGCTGCAAATTGTTTATCAGTCGTCAATGAATCTCGATTCATCTCCTCCTTCTGCACAATTCTCGCTCATATTTTTGGGCACTTTGGACCTCGATGAGATAGTGAACAGGTTCTAAGAGATTCGGTCGAAGGACTGTCACGAACAGACACATGGGATTATCCGCCGCATGTTTCGCGACCAAGGGGTGAGGCCCTTGGTTGTCTAGCTCATTAGGGAATGATCTTCCCCTCTAACAAATAGCGCATTTAGGGCGCGTACAAAAAATGCCGTTACACTACACAGTGTGCGGCATTTACTTTTGTATTACTTACTAGAGAGCTTGAGTTTGCTTCAGATACGCGGCGCACAAGAAAAAAGATCCGACCGGGACAAGTGTCCAGGGAGGGTCTTTTTTCGTAGTGCAACAAAGTAGATGGGGTGAAATCAAGCTCTCTAGTCGTCTTTGATCATTTTCATAAACACATCTGGTGGAATCTGTACATTCCCAGTTCCTCTAGCTAGAGCTTTCTTTTTACCTTTCTTTTGTTTGTCGAGCAGCTTGTTCTTACGCGAGACGTCCCCACCATAAAGGTGCCCAGTAACATCCTTACGCATCGCTGAGAGCTTTTTGGTCGCAATGATCTTACCCATGACCTTACCTTGTAACTTGGTATCAAATTGCCGCCGGGGAAGCGTTTTGTATAACTTTTCGGTGATAGCTTTAGCATCAATCTCTGCCCGACCAATCCCTACTACTCGAGAAAACGCAGGGACAATCTCTTCTGCTACCAGGATATCCAGACGCGTAACCGTAGCCGGTCTCATTTCTGCAATCTCGTAGGAAAGTGAGGCGTAACCACTAGATGCATTTTTGAGCCGATCAAAAAATCCGCGCATCAACTCCCGCAATGGCATCTCTACTACCAGCAGTGTCCGTCCATCACTAAATACTTCGGTGTCGATAGCGACCGCTTCGTGCTCGTAGAGCAGTGTCATGACATTTCCCATGTACTCACCAGGTAGGATAATCTGACCCAAGATCCACGGCTCCCTGATCGTTACCTTGTCACCGTGCTCAGGAAAACGCGTAGCGGCATAAATGTTTTCCACCTTTCCGTCGTCCCACGTTACCTCATATGCAATTGATGGCGAAGTGATGATAATATCTATATTAAACTCACGCCGCAGCCGCTCGGTGATGATCTCCATATGTAACATCCCTAAAAAACCGCACCGGAACCCGCGACCAAGTACCCCAGAAGACTCTTCTTCGAACGAAAGTGATGAATCAGATAGCTTGAGACGTTCGAGCGACTGCCGTAAAGTGGTGAATTCATCTTGGCTTTCAGAAAACACTGATGCCCAGACCACTGGGTTGGCTTCTTTGTAGCCTGGCAAAGCCACGCCACCCCCTTTGGCGTAGACGAGTGTATCTCCCACCGAAGCGACTCCGGGTTCTTTGATCCCAGTGACAATATAGCCAATTTCACCTTCGTACAGCACGTCAGTAGGTACTTCACTCGGTGATAAAATGCCCACCTCTAAGGCTTGGAACGTTTTGCCACTAATGGCAAATTTGAGTTGGTCACCCTTTTTGACTGATCCGTCAAAAACTCGTTGGTACACGATGATCCCCCGGTGATTTGAATACTGAAAGTCAAAAATTAAACCGCGGTAGGTATCTAACGCACTGGGTTCAGGGGCCGGAATTTGTTCACAGATGGCATCGAGCAGCTCGGGCACCCCCTCTCCAGTCTTACCAGACGCCCGCAAAATATCCTCTTTGGCGCAACCAAGTAGTGTGACTATTTCTTGTGAGACCTCGTCAATTCTGGCGTGCGCGACGTCGACCTTTGACAATACTGGAATAATCTTGAGCTCAAGATCTTTGGCCATTTGCAGTACGCTCAGTGTTTGAGCCTGTACTCCTTGTGTACTATCAACCAGTAGCAGTACCCCTTCGACCGCATTAAGTGCTCGTGATACCTCGTAGGTGAAGTCGATATGACCTGGAGTGTCAATTAAATTTAAAACGTACTCGACACCGTCTTTGACGTAGATCATGTGAGCTGGCTGCATTTTGATGGTAATACCGCGCTCACGCTCAAGTTCCATGCTATCGAGAACTTGGTCTTGCATTTTTCGCGATTCGACGGTTTTAGTTTCTTCCAGCATACGGTCAGACAAGGTCGATTTCCCGTGATCGATGTGCGCGATGATACTAAAGTTACGTATGTTTTGTGACATATTTGTAGCGCTACTCTACCTTACTTTTGTGAAAATTCACAGTGAGAATGGCTTTATTGTGGCTTACCAATATCAGCGGAACGGATTTTTTTTTGGAACGGTTGAATCGTTTCAGTGAACTCGCGCGTCTGTAGTAGGTAGTAGACCGCAATGATAGTTAGTACTCCTGCTATAGTTGCGACCGCTCCTTGCAACGCAATTCCTACAAAGACATCTTGATTAACACCTTCGACCACAAACCGCAACATAGCATACGCCACCAGTCCACCAGCAGCCGAAGCAGTAACCGCATGAATCAACAGTCGACCAAGCGGTCGAACAGACAAAGCAAATGTGTATCGTGCTTGTAGTAAAAGGAGGATGATTTGCAGCAGCTGCCCAAAGGCAAACGCAGTAGCGAGGACTAGTATTTCTGCTCCCGGGACTCCTTCAAGTCGAAAGACCGTAGCGATGGTAACCTGCAATGCTGCTGACTGCTCCCAGTACCACAACCCAACATAGGCAACTACAACAGCTACCGCACTAGTAATGATTGTATATATCAACGGCAAGAGCGTCCGGCCACCAGCATAAAATGCCCGTATAATCAGCAGTAGCGCAGCTTGAGCTGCCAACGAAAGTACAAACACTGCTAGTGCCGCTGCGGTGAGTCTGGTCTCACTCCAGCCAAACTCCCCACTGCCAAGCAACACTCGCACCACGTGTGCCCGCAGTACAATCACCAATCCGATGATCGGCACCGACCAAAACACAATATGTCGCAGTGCGGTCATTAGTTGCGTATTAAAGCCAAGTTGATTACGAGCGGCGTGTAGGTGCGAGAGGGTTGGAAATGCTGCTACCGAATAACTCATACCAATAATAGCCAAAGGGACCGACTGAATGTTAAGCGCCAGTTGAAATACCGATACCGAACCAACGGTCAGTGTGGTTGCAATACTGATAAATAGTAATAACACCAACTGGTTAAGCGACAACGTCAGGGCGCGTGGTAACGCTACAAATAACATTTGCCGCACCTGTCCCCAGTCGAAGTTAAAGGTAGCTGTAAACGCAAAGGGGCTTTTTCGCACATAGGGTACTTGGACCAATACGTGTCCAACTGCACCAATCACCACCCCAGAAACTAGCCCAGGAAGTCCGAAAAAAGGATACAGCGCCACGAGTCCAAAAATAATCCCCACGTTGTATAAAAGTGGACTGATAGCATACAACACAAATCGATGGTGCATTTGAGTCACCACTCCACAAATACTAGAAATACCTAGTAACAAAGGCTGCAACAGTAGAATCTGAATTAGGGTAGTAAGGGTCGCCGACTCGGCTGCATACCCAGGAAACACGTACGGCACATACCAGGGGGCAAGCGCTGCCAATACAACCGCCAGTCCGGTATATACCAACAAGAAAAGTGTAAAGACCTGCGAGAGAACGGAACGCTTCGCGTCGGTCATAGTTGCTCGCTCCACAAACGGCAAAAGTACATAGACCGACAGCACCGAAGCAAACAGTACAAACAACAAATCAGGGATCCGAAAGGCTACATAGTAGAGATCAAGCTCGGTACCTGCCCCAAAGGTATGTGCCAACATACGATCACGCACGATAGCCAATAGTTGTGATCCAAAGGCAAAGATCGCCAAGATATACGCCGCGTGGTGCAGTCCTTTAATCTCTTTGTAAACGAAATGGAATGCGCGACTCACCATACACTACGATTATTCTGTAGTCTCTTCTACTGGCTCTCCTTCTACCGGTTGCTCTTGCTCTTCAATAACTGGTGTAGCAGTGGCAGGCTCATCTGATTGTGAGTCACCCACCGTGTTTAAGGGTGTCAGTAGATCAGAGTCTGGTAGTACTGGTGAAGTCACACCATCGTCGACTACGACTGGTTGATTTTCATTGACTGACACTTCCGCACTGTCGGCAATAGCTGGAACTTCACCAGCTTCTAATGCAGTAATAAGCTCTTGTAGCTGAACGTTGTCGGTATTGGACTCTTGGATAAACTGCAATTCGGTTAATGCCTGCTCTGTCTCTCCATCGGCAATCTGCAACAACGCCAACAGATAACGAGCGTTAGCAAAATTAGGATCTAGTTGTATTGCAGTGCGGTACGCCCGCTTTGCATCGGCCGTATTACCAGCCGATGATTCAAGGATGCCTAATTGATAATAGCGAGTTGGATTGTTTGGTTCAAGCCGAATAATAGCCTCGGTAGTAGCAATAGCAGACTCAACATTACCCTCTGCAATATCAAGCTGCGCTAGTAGGTATAACGCTTCTGCAAAGTTATTCTTTTGTTGTAAAGCTTGCATAAGCGCAGCTCGGGATGCCTCCGTATCACCGCGATTAGCTGCGAAACGGGCGCTCAACAGTGCGTAGGTTGGATTTTGTGGATCGAGCGCTTGGGCAGCATCGATCGAAGAAGTAACTCGCTCGACCGCATCAGAAACACCGGCAACAGCTAGGTTGTTGTACACTCCAGCAAGGATCGCGTGGTGAGTCGGTTCCGTTTTGGCTTGTGCTATCGCTGCTTCAGCAAAGGTTACCGCTTGATTAGAAGCCGCCAAGAAACGCTGTTGATCTGTCTCAGATGGCTCTTCAATAGCTAGGATTTCATTCATTTCAAGCAGAGCCAGTCGCGCTCGTACACTCAGGAACTGGCTATCTGGATAGAGTATAAACGAAGCAAGCGCTGCCTGATCAAGTACTTCTAGATCTGACTCAGTCGCTTGCGTTTGTGTAAACGACGCCTGGGCTACGTACTGTTTACCATACGTAAACCAAGTACCCATCGCTGCCGAAATAAATACAATAGCGATAGCCATAAGTGCAAACCCGCGTTGCTGATTAGTGGCGAGTGCGATCGTCACAGCTCGTTGTGGTTGCAGCACCCCACCTGCTGCCAGCGAGACTCCTGTCAAAAGGGCTGCTAATAATAGTAAAGTTGAACCAGGGATATACACATAACTTATTCCCCACAAAAAGACAGCACCGGTAAATGATAGCAGTCCAGCAAAGTACCAAAACCGATCGGCACTAGCTGGACGTAACAGCATTCGAGCTCCATTCCACAAATACCACAGATGAAACGCAACAATAAAGAGCGAACCAATCAAACCAAGATTGACAAACATGGTTGGGATATACCCACTACCAGACCGGAAATCTGTGCTCCAGAAAATGGTCTGGTTGATTGAAGGATCTTTAAAGGATCGCCAACTGGAAATAAACTGATTGGGACCAGCTCCAAATAATAGATCTTCTTGGTAGGTCGCTTGCAATAAGTTCACCGTCGCTCCTAGGGAAGGTCGCACCTCAAGATACTCAACGGCAAGCGCATCGCTGACTGTCTGACCAAAATAGTCACCAGCTACTATGAATCCGCCGCTAACTATACAAATAGCAGCCGCTACGCTGATGGTAAGTTTTGATACCGTCTTAGGTGACTGAGGCTGATCAGTGTCTTTTGCAACAGAGGCAAAAAGCGTATCTTGGGAAATGAGATACAGCAGCACGAGCAAGGAGAAGAATCCAACAATGAGCCAGATGTAGAAAAAGTTAACAGCCGCAAGAGCAATTAATGCTACAGCTGTTAATCCCACCAAGAAACCTCTGAGTACAGGCCGAGCTCTAAGCTGCAGCAATCCAACCAACGAAAGTACTATAGTCAGGCCCGCAAATACAGCTAGGTCATTAAAGTTACCAATCGGTGAAACTGTAACCGCACTAAAACTATTAAAAGACAGGACTGGGCCCAGCAAGAGCCGCGTCACAGCGTACAGCAACAGCATCAAACCACCAATTGCCAATGCCGAAAACAAAAGCATGGTAGCTTGCTTAGCTCGCTGCAAAATGAGAGAAACAGTCATCACTCCAGCAAGCAGCACTAAAAACGTCACCGTTTGACTTTCTACCGCTACCCCTTTAAACGCACTCAGCCAGTTTGGTGAAAACAAAGCCGACAGTACAGCCGATAGTACCACTCCCCAAAAGAGCGCCAGGGACATTGGCACTACAGACACAGTGTTTCGAGTACGTAACGCCAGCAAACTAAGCAGCACCACTATTCCACCAACCACCCCCATTGCCAGTAGTACTTTTTGGAATGCGAGTGAACCCCACAATCCCGGAAGAAAGAACACTGGCAGCAGCCCAGCAAAGATGACGAGCAACCAGTGGGCGATGGAAAGTATCCACTGACTAGTGGTGTCTCTTGACGAGTGCGACGGTTGAACTTGAGCCGCGTCAGATTCCTCCGACTGTGTTAGTTTTGGTGCAAAAATGGTCTGCGACATACTCAAATATTAACTGTAATTAACCTATTCTATCACACCAAAAAATCCCCTTTTGGGGACTTTGGACACCTACGCCGGATTCTGTCGCGATTGCTCGCGGATGATCATCTACCTCGGTTTGCTGTTACCAACAAACTCATGCGGCTCTCTCATAGCCCGCCAGCTACTATTTATGTTTCAAAATAAGAAGTTGACGGACTACAAGCGCGGCCTTGCACGCGGGTAAGGGTTTAGCCGTTTCACCTTCTGTGTTACCACAGAAGCTATCCCTTAAAAGAAATTTAAGGCATCTCACACGCTTTCGCTTGTGAGCGTCTCTGCTCGCACCTCGCATGTCGCCATGGACGGGTATTACCCGCTACCTTGCTCCTAATAAATTAGGGCGTGTCCGGACGTTCCTCCCCACAGATGTGAGGCGATCACCGTGCTGGTACATTATGCAATATATAATTATTTATGCAAGCTATTGAGCCCTTGGCAGCGTCACTGAGTCACCTACTGCAATTTGTTTATCTGCTACAAAACCAGCATTGGCTTCGATAACAAACCAAGCGGGTGTCGGCGAGGCAAACGAGATTGGAAAAGTGTCTGGCGACACTGCTTCTTCAATATGGACGATGGCACCATCCTCTGCTGCCCAGATAATATCGATCGGGTAACGCATATCTTTCATCCAAATTGAGTGCGACCCAGGTACGCCAAAAGCAAACAATTTGACGACATTGGCAGGTAAATATGGTGTATCAGAAAGACCTTTGATACGACTACTCAGCGTGTCAGCAACTGAAGCTTGTACCGTGACTGTCCCAATCATAATGGGTACCGTATTAGGATAGATAGACCGCCAATTGGACTGGTCGCTAGTAGTTGCTAGTGATCCATTGTCTGTTGTACTGTCAGGTCGTATTTCAAATTCTCCGTTGGCGACCCGTTGTCTGTAATCCGCTCGTTTGTCTTGAACAGCGTAATATCCCCAAGCCGCTCCACCTGCAAGCAAAAGTATAATCGCTACAATAACTATCCGTTCGGCACTTTTCATAACGCAACCCTAAAACCAGTTATAGATAAAGTAAGTACCAACCGCCACCGAGCCACCCAGCACCGTACCCCAGATAATATCAACAATCACTAAATCAAGTGGCCAGTCTTTGAGCGTTGATAAATTTGTCAAATCGTAGGTTGCATAGGTAAAGAATCCAAACAAGGCACCATAGAGCAAAACCATCTGCCACCCCTTATCTAGATTTGGGTAGGTCGCAAACAAAGTCAGCCCCACCAAAAAAATCAGGTAAAAAATTATAGAGGCTGTCCAATTTATTTGCAGTAAATCACCCATTCGTTCTCTATAAAAACTACTGGCCACAAACCCCAGCCAGATCATATCGATCACAAAAAATACTGGAACACTGATAGCGTACAAGGTCAGGAAGGATTGAATATTCATATGTCACCACTGTACCATAACGTGTGACGTGTGGTCAGAGTATGATCCAGGTTGCTAGACCAAGCAGTAAGAACAACCCTGACACATCGGTCACAGTAGTAATAAATATAGTCGATGTCGCAGCTGGATCTTTTCCGATGTGTTTCATATACAACGGAATAAAGGCACCGGCAACGGCCCCTACAACGTGTGAACCGATCAGCGCCATGGCCACCACCAGCCCCAGTAGAGGATCTCCATTCCAAACGGCCGAAATCAGCGCCACTATGGCACCAATAATAATTCCATTGAGGAACCCTGCAGCTAATTCACGCCTAATTGCTGGAGCTGCGTTTTTTAAAGAAATCGTTCCCAATGTGATACCACGCACCATAATAGCAAACGTCTGAGTCGCGGCATTGCCTCCCATTCCAGCAATCACCGGCATATAGATTGCCAGAATAGTCAGCGCATTAAGGGTGTCTTGATATACCAACACCACCGAACCAGCTAGAAAGGTTGTTACAAGATTTAGTATGAGCCATCGGTATCGACTATTAACCTTTTTATATACACTATCAAACGGACGTTCACTATCATCAACACCAGCAAAATCATATAGCGATTCACCGGGAAGATGTCCAAACAGCTTCTGAGCTGCGTTAGCATATACAACCCCAAGCACGCTGGTGTCATGGTCAATCACTACCAGTTTACGCTGATCTGCATCAGTTAGTTTTGTGATAATTTCTGACACGTCCGATTGATACCCAATTGTCTCAATCGGCTGGGTCAGCTTCTTAAGGGTGGTTGTATTTCGGGTTCGGACCATTTTTGATAGCGAAACCTCCCCCATCAATTCCCCGTCGCGGTGCACCAGTATCTCTGGGTACTTACCGGTCTCGGAATAATGCTCATCAACGATATCAGCAGCAAACGCTACGGTTTTTGTTTCTGCGAGAAAGATATAGTTAAACGTGATGATCTCGAGTGACGCCTGGGGATGAAACCGCAAAAAGTATTCCATCTTTTCTTTCACTTCTCCCTTCAGTCGCTTCACGATACGAGTCCGCCGTTTGGTGTCAGCTATTTTTGCCAATGCATGTTCTGCTTGCTGCATATCCATATGATCAAGCAAATCAACAATCTCTATCGTTTTTAGTTTTTCCAAGATGGATTGCTGAACATATGGAGACAGCTCCAAAAAAACCGCACACTGTTCAGGAATAGACAGATTTCGTAGTGCGGCCATCCGCTCGTGCGGTTTGTAGGTGATGGTTTTTTTGGCTGCTGCTGATACTTCGTTCATTAGCACCAGTATAGCAGGGCGTGGTTACTCGTTGATCTCGATATCCGCATTAGCTCGCAGCTGCTCGACGTACGCTTCGATGACAGACTGTCCTTTTGCTTGTTGTAGCTGTGTCTCGATCTGAGTCCGTACTTCTTCAAGTGGTGGTAAATCAGCACCTGATGCACCAGCGTCTTCATACGCAGTGACAATTTCTGCTTCGGTGATAACTGTATCCTCATCAGTAACGATAGTATCAAGCAACTTTGAGATAATAAGTTCTGATCGAACATCCGCCTCGAGTGAATCCATCGTGATACCAAACTCTTGCATCCGGGCTGCTAAATTTTCTGCGCCGCCAGCATCGGCTTCGATGGTCGCTAGTTGATCTGCAACTGCTTGATCGGTCACTACTACCCCCTCGGTTTCTGCTGTTTGTGTTAGCAAGGTAGTCCCAATAACTAGATCTAAGGCTTGACTTCGGATGTTAGCTTGGACCGCTGGATCGCTTGGGTCAGCCCCTTGTTGAGCTGCTGCTTGCTCGAGCTGGGTACTAGCCACTGCTAGTTCAGCTTCAGTAATAACTTCGCCATTGACTACTGCGACGGTGGCAGAGTCCGCCTGCTCTCCTGGTGAATCAGTAAGGCCTGAGAAAATATTGGAGTTGATCTGACCATCTCTTTCTAATACGTACAATACACCCGCGAGCGCAACCACGACCACTAGTACTGAAATGATTGTCAGCTTCATCGATCGAGTATTTTTAGCTGGAGCGGAATTCTCTGCTGCTATTGGAGTTGCCTCCATCGCTTCAGCAATTGGTTCTTTATCCATTAAATCTACTTGTGCATTTGTGTCAGTCGTATCGACCGACGTCTTTTTTTCTTCCATAAATATCCGTTACAAAATAATTGTAACTATCATACACCAGCTAAGGCTTTAGCGCAGCCTCGTGGTGTGTGCTCCAGCTCGCTAGTACGATTGCTGTTGCCGCGGCGGCATTAAGTGATTCGCACTGAGGATGCAGCGGTATCGAAATTAAATCATCACATACTTCTTTGGTATGCGTCCGCAAACCGGACCCTTCATTACCGAGCACGAAAACCGATGGCTTCGGATAGGTTTCGCTGGTGGTACTGGTTGTCCCATCACCTTCAAGACCATAGGTCCAAAAACCTCGCTCTTTTAGATCACGCAGTGCCGTATTAACATTGGGAATCGTCACCAACGGAATCCGAAATGCCATCCCCGCTGACACCTTGACCACGGTACCGGTAATCGGCGCCTGGTTGTGTGGCGGAATTAACACCGCTTTGATCCCAAAGGCCGCGGCTGAACGGATCACCGCGCCAACATTGTGGGGATCTTGCACCTCGCCCAACACCAACAACCCCGTATCGTTGGTCATGTTCAGATTATGGATAAACTCTTTGTAAGGAACGGTGAGCTTTTCAGGATAAATACCAGCCACAATTCCTTGGTGAGCTGCGTTAGAAGAAATGCCTCGGGGAGGGTTTTTAAGATTCAGAGTCTTGATAGCAACTTTATGAAATTCAGCGGCTCCTAAAATCACTTCATCCCCAAATTCAGCTGCAGCGTGCAGCTCCACCACCACATCCGGTCGCTCTTGGAGTACCTCTCGCACCGCGTGCTTACCAAAAATATACCCAATTTCTCGTTTCATAAGTGCGCATCGTAGCACGTTTTATACTATTTACAAAAGTAAATTTTGGTTGTATTACTGTAGACAGTTTCAACTCATTCCATCACCAGCTTGAGTTTTAGTATCCAGAGTTAGTTGGGTGGGCTGTTTTCGAGCGTCGGCGGGGATTGCGTGCCGTTAGTGGTCCATGAACATCCAAGCCTGCGAGAAAACAGCCCACCCAACTAACGAATCTGCCCACCAACAGCTACCTATATAATAGTCATTGACAATTTCCTCCCGCGTGTTATCTTATTGGTTACTTTTGTTTCTCGTGTGGGGCTACAGGAGTCGTGAGCATTCTGCTATACAGACCCGCTTACAGAATTATTTTCCTGCACTGTAGCCAATTAAATTAAGATGCCAC
>Ga0306868_1001151_pt1 | contig 14634 bp, 13 predicted proteins | sample AntRauTorckE6832_FD_190411 | JGI IMG/M metagenome (GOLD analysis project Ga0306868, IMG submission 190411) | Saline lake microbial communities from Rauer Islands, Antarctica - Metagenome Torckler E6 #832 (v2) (version 2) | ecosystem: Environmental > Aquatic > Non-marine Saline and Alkaline >... | reverse complement strand
CATTCTACGAGCAGGAAAATAATAATTTAGAGAAGAACTAAGGTTGCCCTTATTTTTAGGAGTTCGTCTCCGTTTGGTATGATGTTAAGTTCCCTACAAAATCAGCATGGCATCGCCGAAGGAATAAAAGCGGTATTCTTCTTTGATAGCGTGTTGATAGATGCGCATCATTTCGTCGTATCCCATAAAAGCGGCAACCAGCATCAATAACGTGCTTTTAGGCAGATGAAAATTGGTGATGAGCGCATTGGTGGCTTTAAAGGCAAATCCCGCTTTGATGAAAATATCGGTGGAATGTTGCTCGGGCGTAAATTCATCATACCGCTGCCGGTTTGATTCCATCACCCGCACGCTGGTAGTTCCCACCGCGGTAATATGCCGGGCTGTGTTTAATGATTTTGCAGCCTGCTCATCAATATCAAACCACTCGGCGTGCATAGTATGGTCGTCAATAGAGTGCTTTACAGGCGCAAATGTGCCGAGCCCCACGTGCAGGGTTACTTCTTCTCTGGTGATGGTTGAGCGGCCGATATTTTTCCATAACGAATCCGTAAAATGCAGCCCGGCGGTGGGGGCGGCCTTGCTGCCTGAGGGTCGCGCATAGATGGTTTGATATTCCTCAGAGAGCTCCTCATTCTGGTGAATATACGGCGGGAAAGGGGTATGTTGGTGATTTTCGTAAACAGAATGATCCAGCGGTGGATCTAATTTCAGCGTACGCAGCCCTTCATCATCAATATTTAAAACCGTTGCTGATATTTGTTTGGTGAGCGAAACCGTTTTTCCCTGCTTAAATTTCTTGCCCGGCCGCACCATGGCCTTAACGGTGGTGGGGTTTAGGGCGTCCAGCACAAAAATTTCCATCTTTCCCTCATCAAAAAGCAGTCGACATTTTTCTACCTTGCTGTTGTTTACTACCAGCGCGGTATCAGATGGCAGATAATCCAGCAGATTATAAAAATAATCGTCGGTTATGCGCCCGGTTTCCCTATTGTAAACCAGCAGCCGGGCATGGTCGCGGGGCCGGGCCGGTTGTTGGGCGATGTGCCCGTCAGGTAAATTGTAATCAAAATCGGAAAGGCTGTAGTTAGTTTTGGCCACGGATCTTCACAGATTAATAAGGATTTGTTCTTGCTGTTTACTCGGGTAATGTTTTGATAAGGAAATATAAGCAGATATCATCAAGAAAATAATCCGCAGCATTTCTATCTGTTCAGATCAGTGTAAATCTGTGGCCTACTCAAAAGGAATTTCCAACTGCTTAAAATGGCCGCGCTCGTTCAGGTTAAGGTTTGAAAGGGTGATGCCCAGCAGCCGCACTTCTCGCGGCCCCACGGCCGTCTGCTCCAGCAGCGTCTTGGCTGATTCGGCGATATCACCCGTTCCGTTGATGTGATAACTGTATGAGGCACTCCGGGTGATGGTCTCAAAATCGGCGTATCGAACTTTGAGCGTTACGGTTTTACCTGATACGTTTTTTTGTTGCATCGAAGAAGCAATTTTTTCCGCAAGTTCTCCCAAAAAATTGTTGATCCACCCCAAATCATCCACATCCTCAGAAAAGGTGCGTTCCTTGCCGATGGATTTTCGAATACGATGCGCTTTCACCTGCCGGTTATCTATACCGCGGACAATACGGTAGTAGTGCCGACCCACCTTACCGAATTGCTCCACCAAATCAATTTCGCCCCACTGCTTCAGGTCGTAGCCGGTGGCAATATCCAGCGCCTTCATTTTGGCTTCGGTGGCTTCGCCAATACCGTGAAATTCCCGAATATCCAGCTCTTCCAAAAAGGCCTCGGCTTTATCCGGAGTGATGATGGCAATGCCATCGGGTTTATTGAGGTCGGATGCTACTTTGGCCAAAAATTTGTTGTGGGCCACACCCGCCGAGGCAGTCAAATTAGTAGCTTCTTTTATTTCACTGCGTATCTCCCGTGCAATGAGCGTGGCCGAAGGGCTCTCCATGTGGTTTTCAGTAACATCCAGATAGGCTTCATCCAGCGACAGCGGTTCCACAAGATCGGTGAAGCGGAAAAATATTTCGCGAATTTGTTCTGAAACTTCCCGGTATACGGCAAAACGCGGCTTTAAAAAAATAGCGTCTGGGCACAGCCGCACCGCCTTGGCTGCGGGCATGGCCGAATGAACGCCATATTTTCGTACCTCATAACTGGCTGCTGCTACTACGCCCCGCCCGTCCGGCGAACCGCCTACAATAACCGGCTTACCCCGGTATTCGGGGAAATCGCGCTGCTCCACCGATGCATAAAAGGCATCCATGTCAACATGGATAATTTTGCGGATTTTGGGAACGTCCATTAAAACTGAATCAGCTATTCAAAAATTGGAACTTTCTGCGTATAATAAGGAAAGAAATTTGAGGATAATTCAACAACCCTTTTACACTATGGAAGAAATTAACGGCGCAACAATTTTTTGGCTGCTCAGCCTCGGTATGGTAGCCGGCGGGCTGATGAAACTTTTTCTTGGTAACGACCGCGGTTTGGGCATAATTACCAATATTGTAGGTGGTATGCTGGGCACGCTGATTGTAGGTATTCTGGCCATTCAGGTAAGTGTGCCCGGCAGCCTGCTGTTAGGGTTGATGGGAACAATGGCCATTCTGTTTCTGGGAAACGTGTTTTATATGGAAGATGATGCCCACCCGCATGAAGCAGAAAAACATTCACCGTAGCCGGTATAACTCGGCTATTTTTTGTTATGTTATTTTTTCCAATCCAACAGGGTGAAATGGATTTTACACCCGGAAAAAGATTTAAAATAGGTATTGAATGATTGGGAAATCACCGTTAGCTTCATAAAGCTGAATGGCTGAAAAAAACACCCTAAACTGTAGTATCTATGGCCGAAAATGAAAAGCATGCATTGTGGCTTCGACCCTTTGGCGATGCTTCTTTTGCTCTAAAAGAGCGCATTAATAAGTTGAGTAAAAAATTTGATACCCCTGTTTTTGAACCTCATATAACCCTTCTAAGCGGGCTGCGGCGGGGCAAAACAGAATTGATTCAGCTTACCGACACCCTTGCCGGCGTGCTCTCTCCTTTTTCGGTTCAGCTAACCGAGGCCGGTTATCGTGACCATTATTTTCAATCTCTTTTCGTTCAGGTCAAGGAATCTTCGTGTTTTATAGCCGCGCAGGAAACGGCCGAAAAACTATTTGGGTGCACCACCGATGAGCAATACTTTCCGCATTTGAGCCTGATGTATGGAAATATAAAGCAGCAAGAAAAATTGAAGTTGCTGAATACCATGAATAATCATTTTCAAATTCAATTCCCCGTCCACAGTATTTTGCTCATTAAAACGGAAGGAGAAGTAAACGACTGGAAAAAAATTCATTCTGCAGAATTTAAACATCATTAAATGAAAACGTATCAACGCAGTACACAACCGAAATCCGCACTGATATTTTAATCATCAACTACACCTCATGTCTGACTTTAAATTTTTTGAACAGGTAAATCAATCATTTGACAATGCTGCAAAATATTCCCGGTTCGATAAAGGGATGCTGGCGCAGGTAAAAATTTGCAACAATGTTTATCATATCACCTTTCCCCTGGAGCGCGATGACGGAACCATAGAAGTGATACACGGCTGGCGGGTTGAGCACAGCCATCACAAATTGCCTACCAAAGGCGGCATTCGGTTTAGCATGGGCGTGAATGAAGATGAAACCATGGCGCTTGCGGCGCTTATGACCTACAAATGTGCGGTGGTAGATGTACCCTTTGGCGGAGCAAAAGGGGGTATAAAAATAGATAAGTCAGAATATTCCGAGCGTGAACTTGAGCGCATCACCCGTCGCTATACATTTGAGCTTATCAAAAAAGATTTTATCGGTCCCGGCTCTGACGTTCCGGCTCCTGATTATGGTACGGGGGCCAAAGAAATGGGCTGGATTCTTGATACGTACCGCCAGTTAACATCCGAAATTAACAGCGAAGGCTGCGTTACCGGAAAGCCGATAGCCATGGGTGGGATTCGCGGACGAACAGAAGCCACCGGCCGAGGCGTATTTTTTGGCATCCGCGAGGCCTGCATAAATGAGGAAGATATGGACGATCTTGGTTTAGAGCTGGGCCTGGGGGACAAAACTTTTATCGTACAGGGCCTTGGCAATGTAGGATATCATGCCGCCAAATATATGATAGAAGGCGGCGCGCGCATGGTTGGTGTAGCTGAAATAGAAGGCTCTATTTATGATGCTGATGGCATTGAGCTTGAAAAACTTATGGCCTATCGCAAAGAGGAGGAATCGATTATAGGCTTCGGGGATACCCAAGAGATGAAAAATAATACGGCTGTACTCGAGGAAGATTGTGATATTCTTATTCCTGCGGCCCTGGAAAATCAAATACATGAGGATAACGCCGCTAACATTAAAGCTAAAATTATTGGCGAAGCCGCCAACGGGCCTACAACTGCTAAGGCCCATAAAATGCTAAAACAGAAGGGAGCGCTTATCATCCCTGATAATTACCTGAATGCCGGCGGGGTGACGGTGTCGTACTTTGAGTGGCTCAAGAATTTATCGCATGTTCGGTTTGGTCGGCTTGAAAAACGAGCGGAAGAAAACAGCTATCGCAAAATATTAAACGTTATTGAAAATATTTCGGACCGTACGTTCTCGGAAGAAGAACTGAGAAGACTTGCCAGTGGCGCGGGCGAATACGAACTGGTGGATTCTGGCCTGGAGGAGACCATGGTGGTAGCCTACCAGCAAATTAATGAGCTGCGCAAAAAGCACGATATCGACCTGCGCGAAGCGGCGTTTTTAAATGCCATCGAAAAAATTGGCGTCATTTATGAGCACATGGGCATCTTTCCATGATATACCACCGGCATGTCTTTATTTAGCGAACAGCAATTAGGTGAATGGAATAGCGGAACGCTAAGCAATGGGCATGATTTTTTGGGCAGCCATTGTAGCGAAGATTCCACAACTTTTGCTGTTTGGGCGCCCAAGGCCAAAGCCGTTTCTGCAGTGGGTGATTTTAATGACTGGAAACCCCAAAAAAATCCCCTGAAAAAAGATACGGCTACAGGAATCTGGCAGGGTCAGGTTTCCAAAGCCGCTCCCGGCGATTGCTATAAATTTCACATCACCCCGGCTAATGGGACCCCGTTTTTGAAAGCAGATCCCTTTGGGTTTTATCATGAAAATGGTTCGCAACACGCTTCGGTTATTTATCCGATTCCGGATTATAACTGGCGCGATGATCAATGGCTTGATGAACGGCCAAGCCGACATCAACCCAACCAGCCGCTTGCTATTTACGAAGTGCATGCGGGCTCATGGAAAAAAAAGCCCTCCGGCCAGCCTTTGTCATATTTAGGATTGGCCAACCAGCTCATTCCGTATGTAAAGGAGTTGGGATTCACGCACATCGAGTTGATGCCCATTATGGAGCACCCGTACGGGGCCTCTTGGGGCTACCAAATCACCGGATACTTTGCGCCCACCGCCCGTTACGGCCGCCCCGAAGAATTAATGCAGTTTGTTGATGCTTGTCACCGGGCCGGTATTGGGGTGATACTGGATTGGGTGCCGGGCCATTTTCCGCGGGACGAGCACGGGCTGGCATTTTTTGATGGCACCCCACTATATGAACACGATGACAAGCGTCGCCGGGAGCACCCCGACTGGGGCACCCACAATTTTGATTTTGACAAACCGGGCGTGCGTAACTTTATGATCTCCAACGCCTTTTTTTGGTGTGAAAAATACCACATCGATGGCCTCCGGGTGGATGCGGTGGCTTCCATGCTATACCTGGATTACTCCAAGCCTAATGGAGACTGGATGCCCAACATCTATGGGGGCAACCAAAATTTGGGAGCGGTGGCATTTCTGCAAGATTTAAACCATTTGCTGGGCCGGCATCACCCCGGGGTGTTAACCATTGCAGAAGAATCCACGGCATGGCCCGGCGTAACGCAAGCCGTATCTGAGGGCGGTCTGGGCTTTGATTACAAATGGAATATGGGCTGGATGAATGATACGCTGCATTATTTTAAAACACCGGCTCAGCAGCGGCCAAATGAACAGCAGGCCATCACCTTTCCGCTGACTTATGCCTTTGACGAGCAGTTTATTTTGCCGTTTTCGCACGATGAGGTGGTGCACCTTAAAAAATCTTTGTGGTCAAAAATGCCGGGCTTGAACGCTCAAAAATATGATCAGCTTAAGCTGCTTCTACTTTATATGATGGGATATCCCGGAAAAAAGCTGCTATTTATGGGTGCCGAGTGGGCCGAAAAAAAGGAATGGGCTGAATCCCAATCGCTGGATTGGTCGTTAGTCGAAGAACCAACCCATAAAGAGATACAACAATTTTTGGAGCGCTTGCTTCGAATGTATAAGAGTGAGCCGGCGCTGCACCGGTCGGATACCACCGAAAGTGGATTTATATGGAACGATTTGGCTAAAAATAATTCGGCTGTCTTTTCATTTTCAAGACAACAAGCGGCAAATGAGCCGCGACTGCTTTTTGTTTTTAATTTCTTGAATAAAAAAATTACCAATTATGAGATAAGGAATTTTGAACATAAAGAGGCTGAGCTGATCATCAATACAAGAAGCAGCACGCCGGTCGGACAAGTCTCATCCCCTGTTTCGCTGGCGCCTTTTCAAGGAATTGTTTTAAAAGAAACCGCCAATAATTAATAATAAATACAACTGCGCAACAGTTCTGAAACCGTGTTTAGAATAAATAGTGTTTTTATAGCTTTATTAACATCCTTCATTTTAGTATCTTTGACCGTTTAATTTGTGAATAAAATTGTGTGATGGCTTTCAAACTCAACCATTTACCTACCAGAGCAGAAAAACCCAGAACAAAAGGCGTTACCTTGGTTCTTGATAAAGGATTTAGCGTTCGCCAGGCCGAAGATTTTTGTGAATCTGCATCAATCTATACCGATATTGTTAAACTCGGTTGGGGCACCAGTTACGTAACGCAAAACCTGGAAGATAAGCTGGCGGTATATGCCAATGCAGGTATTCCGGTTTATTTGGGCGGCACGCTGTTTGAGGCGTATGTGCTGCGCGATCAGCTGGATGATTATCTGGAGCTGCTTAAGCGTTTTGATATTGAATATGCGGAGGTTTCCAACGGCACTATTTGGCTGTCAGACAAACGAAAGCTGGACATCATTGAACGAATGAGTCAGCAGTTGACGGTGCTGTCTGAGATAGGCAGTAAAAATCCGGATGACATTATTCCGCCCTACAAGTGGGTGAAAATGATTCAGGCCGAGCTTGAAGCCGGCGCCTGGAAAATTATTGCCGAAGCCCGCGAAAGTGGAACTGTAGGCGTCTTTCGCCCCAATGGAGAAATACGCTCGGGACTTATTGATGAAATAGCCGACCAAATTCCGGTTGAGAAGTTGATTTTTGAAGCTCCTCAAAAAGCCCAGCAGGTTTGGTTCATTAAAAAATTCGGCAGCAATGTAAATCTGGGCAATATTGCACCCGAAGAAGTTATTCCACTCGAAACATTACGGCTTGGGTTGCGAAGCGACACCTTATTCGATTTCTATTCAATTGATGATGAGGTCGATGAGCTGTATTCCCAAGAAGACAACTCTGATCTTATCAAGTAAATTTTAACGAAGTTCTTATACCTCTTATATGAAAGTACTCTATGCTGCTGCTGAAATCTCTCCCTTTGCCCGAATGACCAATACCGCCGATTTACTTCGGTTTTTACCGGCTTCATTGCAGGACAAAGAATTTGAAATACGTATTCTGCTACCTAAATTTGGAACTATTAACGATCGCCGAAATCGCCTGCACGAAGTGATCCGCCTATCCGGCATAGAAGTGGAAGTTGGTGAAAATGTGGAAACCATGCGCATAAAAGTGGCCAGCATTCCCAATGCCAAGCTTCAGGTTTACTTTCTTGATAATGATAAATATTTCAAGCGGAAAGCCCTTTTTATGGATCCTGATACGGGCGAACATTTTGATGATAACGATGAGCGCCTGGTTTTCTACAATAAAGGCGTGCTGGAAACAGTTATGAAATTAGGCTGGGAGCCGGATATCATTCATTGCCATGATTGGCCTTCCGGATTAATCCCGCTTCTGGTAAAACAGAAATACAATGACGAAGAGTTATTTAAAGACACCAAGATCGTTTATAACATTCACCATACCGAAAACCACGGCCACTTTGATGAAAGCATCATAGATTTGCTTGGATTGCCCGACTCGTTTGACCGAAGTGAATTTGTAAAGGATGGAAAGGTTGATCTGCGAAACTTAGGGCTGCGATTCAGTGATCACGTTGTAACCGGCAACCGGTTGAAGGATGAGCTGGATGATGAATTTGATGAATTGGGTATTGAACCCACTAAAATTCAGGGATCCCCGGAAATGGTATCTGACAAGTTTGCCACCTACTACGAGGGCATTGCCGGTTCGGATGAAGAGGAATAAATCATTTTTAAGAAAATTTGGAGACGTAGTTCGTTGTATAGGTTGATTAAAAAAGCGTCGGGTAAAGCCCCGTCCATTCTTATTATTTTAGCAAGCATGTTGATGTTGCAAGTGGCCGGATGCAGTGATTCGGGATCGGTAGGCGGTGGCCTGCCGGGTACCGGTTCTCAAATAGTCGTGGATTCAATTGATATTTCGGGAACACAGGTTCAGCCTTTACCAGCCTTTTCCGGGAATCTCCAATTTTTATCTACCGGAAGTCTTCAAGATCCCCTTTTCGGCAATCTTACCGCTACCGGATTAGTTAAGCCGACCTTGCCCCCGCTGGTTGAAGAGTTTAATTTTGGTACTGATATGACCCTTCGTCTTGTTTTTAACACGGATGTACCGTACGGCGACACGCTGGCGACGCAGCGATATAATATTGTAGAACTAAATGAGGTGTTTCGCGGGAATGCGGTGAGATTAAATGATAAAATTGAAAAATCTACGGGTCCCGTGGTGGGTTCGTTTACGGTACAAAACCAAGATTCGGTAGATATTGAACTTTCGGAAGACTGGGTTTGCAGCTATCGTGATTTTTACATTGCAACCGGAGAAGACCGGCAGATGATGTATTCTCGTAATTTTTTCGGGCTGGCGGTGGTGCCGCAGAATCAAGCGCAGGTCATTTCCATCAATGAAAGAGCCAGTCGTTTTATTGTGCCCGAAGAAATCCTGGAGGATTCCGAAGAATCCGAGCGGGATACCCTGAATATCGGAATTTTTGAATCGGCTTATACTTTGGATCGCTCAAACACTCAACCGGTTGATGAAGGCACTTCGTTGCTTTATAGTACGTTTGAACAAATGTTGGAGTTTGACTTTGATTTTTCACTGGAAAATCTGGGCACGCAAAACATTTCACGGGCTGAGCTTGTAATTTTTCGCGATAACCTTGCCCTCAATCAATCACTGACCCAGCTTGGAGAATCGGCAGTACGTCCGCCGGGCGGGAATTTGCAGCTTTTTCTGCTTGATGAAAATGAGCTGGTAGCATCCATAGGGCCTAATACGTTAGTTGCAACCGGTATTTATGAGCCCGAAGATGAAGCTTATCACTTTAATTTGACCGATGCCGTACGCACCCGATTTTTTTCAAATATTGAACCGGATCAAAGCTTTTACATTGCTTTTGGACAAGTTAACGGGACCATAAGATCAACCGCACTATTTAATAGTCAGGCCGCACCGGAAAATCGTCCTAAAGTCATTATCACTTCCGTAAACACAGAAAATAATTAAGATTGCGAAAATTACTCCTTACCATATTGATCTTTAGTGTAAGCGCCCTTTTGACCTTTGCCCAAACAGGCGGACAAACGGACAGTCAGGCCAGCGAAGGGTCTGTTTATTCAAGTTTTGGGGTTGGCTTACCTGTTGATTTTGGAAGTTCCAGCGCGCGGGGCATGGGGCTGAATGGCACATCATACATAGAGCCATTTGTACCCAGCCTGGCCAACCCTGCACATTGGGGACATACGGTTTATGGAATGGCCTCCGGAGATGTGGGCATTACCAACTATTCATCGGAAGATAATTTTGGAAGTGCTAAACATTCCAATCTATCCATTAGTCATTTTCAGGTGCAGTTGCCTATTTATAAGGGTAAGCTGGGGGTTTCGGCATCGTTCACGCCCTATACGCGTACGGCATTTGAAACGATTGAAACCGGCAGCCGCGTGATTGGTTCGGGCAATACGCGAAATACGCTTGATTTTAGAACCGAAACACTGGGCAGCGGCGGAATAAGTCGTTATGAGTTTGGGGTAGGCTGGAAAATAAATAATACCATTGCTGTTGGGTATGCAGCCTCGCTGGTGTCTGCATCCATTGACAACCGGGTTTTTACTGAGATTAGCGATGTGAATGAAGTAAATAATTTTGCACCGGTAAACTTCACGCTTCAAAACAGCGGATCGGGCTTCGGGCAACGGGCGGGCGTTTACCTGGAATTTCCGTCCCTTTTAAACGAAAATGACCGGCTGAGTATAGGGACATCGGTGACCTTTCCAGTGAAAATAGATGCGCGACGTACGCAAGAACGTGTTTTTAATTCGAACGACTCTGATCAATTAGAAGAAGACGAAAATCAAATTGCAGAAGGCACCGTAGAGCTTCCGCTTGGTATCAATGCAGGGGTTACTTACAATCCTTCTAACAAATATGGTATTACCGTAGAAGGATTATTCGAGCAGTGGTCGGGATACAGCAACGAGTTGCGATCAACCCGCAATACCTCATTTACCGACCGCCTGAAAATCGGAACGGGAATGAAATTCTATCCTTTTGCTTCGGGATCTGATAAATTCTTATCCCAGTTCAAATACAGCGTAGGCGCGACCTACGATACCGGCCACCTCGAAGTAAACGGAGAGGATATAAACACGCTCATGTTTTCGGCCGGACTGGGGCTCCTGTCGCCCAATTCCAATTCATCTATTGATATAAGTCTGGAGTATGGTTTTCGGGGAACAAACAGCCAAAATCTTGTTAAAGAAGATATATGGGGCGTGAACGTGTCATTGAATTTAGCTGAATTATTTTTCTTCCGGCCCAAATTGCAATAATTCACCAAGAATTCTGTTATTAATACAAACATCAGGAAAATAACCCATTATGAAACACTTAATAGCCTTATTAGCACTCACATTTTTTACTACTGGCCTTGTTTCGGCTCAAAGCGGGGGTGATGCACAACCGCCCAACGGGCTGAGTGAAGTCCAGGCGTATTCTATCTTTTACCAGAATTATAAAAACGAACAGTATGAAGAGGCCTTAAACGTAGGCCGCTGGATTCTTAAAGGCATGCCTCGCTCCATTGAAGGGTATCCCGCGTTTAGTCTCCAAACGAATTTAGATCGCCTGGCCACCATTTACACCGAAATTGCCGCGCAAAAGCAAGATCCCAGCCTAAAAGCGACCTATCTTGACAGTGCCGATATGATGTATGATAAAGCCTTTGCAGAATTTAGCGAAGATGAAATTGACTATTATCAATGGCACCTGAACCGGGGACGCTTCTATTTTGACAATGCCGATACCTTCGAAAATTCCGATGCGATGGTCAACAAAGAGTATATGGCCGCCTATGAGTTGAGCCCCAATAAAATTGTAAAAACAGCCGACGGATACTATATGCGTGTGATGCTCAATAATCTTGTTTCTGAAGATTCCGATGCATCTAAGCAGCAAGCGTTGACCATGATCAAAAAGGCGGAAAAAAATGCCAGCGAAGACCTGGATAAATTCTTTGATAATATTCGTAATAAGCTATTTGATTCCGATGAGGAGCGTTTGGGCTATTTGCAGGAGAAAGTGGAAGAAGACCCTGAAAATGTAAAATTGCTGCGCCAGCTGCGAGGTATTTATAAAAACATGGACAATCTCCAGAAGGTACGTGAGATTAATGAAAAGCTTTACCAGCTGAACCCCAGCTACCAAAATACGACGGCTTTGGCCAACATCGCTATTGAAAATGCTGAATACACAAAGGCGATTAAGTATTTGAATGAGGCCAAGAACAAAACAGAAGATACCGAGAAGCTAAAGTCTATCTATTTGAACTTGGCCAGTGCCTACCAGAGTAGAGGCAGTCTGCGTTCAGCGCGCAACAATGCACGCAAAGCCATAAATGCTGACCAAAATTGGGGCCGTCCGTATATCACCATGGCCAATATCTATGCACGTGCGGTAAGTAATTGTACCACCGGCCGCGAAATGAAGCGGCATGATCGGGCTGTGTACTGGTTGATTATTGATTACTTAAATAAAGCAAAGCGAGTTGATTCTTCAGTCAGTTCTACTGCTAATAGTCAGTTGAGAACATATCGACAGTACACGCCCTCAAGCGAAGACAAGTTTTTCAATAAGTGGAAAGACGGGCAAAGCCTCCGCATAGATGGATCACTGAATTCGTGCTATTCTTGGATTAATGAAAACACCACGATCCGGTAGGTTTTAAATATCGCGAAACATTCTTATCTTCTTATAGATTTTGAGTCGCTCGAAAAAAAACGGGCGACTCATTTTTCATTTCTTGCACTGCATTTTCTCACATATCTACGTGCATCGCTCGTTTTTGGGATATCATTGGTATTGAGTAAATCGGGCTATAACTAAACAATTCAGAAGTAATCTAATCCGGAAGTAATGGGACGTTCTCGAAACAATAAAAAAAAGAATAAAAATGTATTTATTCCTCGTTTTAATGATGGGGGACACGTGGAAGTTGCTGGGCGCTACCGCGGGGTTACCGAAATAAACGAGAAACTCTATGGCTTTGCCCGAAAGGTGGATCACGAATTTAGCTATGAGCCGCGTGATCCGTTTCTCAAACCTGATGAAGTAAAGCACTACAATCTGCGCCCGGGCCTTATTATTGAGGGCGAATATGAAGAAGACAATAACGGGCACCGCCATATTCACTCCATCGAAAAAATTAATGGTCGTGAGCCTGTGCAATGGCAAAAAGCCACGCGCTTTGAGCTGCAAACGCCCATCATGCCGGTTGATCACATCAAAATGGGCCATGACCCGGACAATTACGAAATGCGGGTAGTGGATCTTATTTCACCTATTGGAAAAGGACAGCGCGCCCTTATTGTAGCCCCGCCGCGTACCGGTAAAACCGTGCTGCTAAAAAAGATTGCTGAGTCGGTCACCCTCAATTATCCCGACATCCACACCAGCGTATTACTGGTTGATGAACGCCCGGAAGAAGTAACCGATTTTCTGCGTTCCACCGATGCCGAAGTTTTTGCCTCATCAAACGACAAAGACACCAAAAGCCATCTGCGCATCACCGAGCTGGCCTTGGGCCACGCCAAGCGAAAAGCCGAAATGGGCGACGATGCGGTACTCCTCATTGACTCTATAACACGTCTGGGCCGTGCTTATAACGCCGCGCAGGCCAATAGCGGGCGTACGCTTTCCGGTGGACTGGATATTCGCGCGCTTGAAATTCCTAAAAAGATCTTCGGCTCGGCGCGTAAAATTGAAGGCGGTGGCTCGCTCACCATTATTGCCACCTGTCTTATTGAGACTAATTCTCGCATGGATGATCTTATTTTTGAAGAGTTCAAGGGTACCGGTAATATGGAACTGGTGCTGGACCGTGAGCTGGCGAACGACCGCATTTTTCCGGCCATCAATATTAGTTCATCGGGTACCCGAAATGAGGATAAATTTATTGGCGATTCCATGGAAGAGCGAAATATGGTGCGCCGCTATTTACTTAAAAAATCACCCAAAGAGTCGATGAACAGCCTGCTGAAAGTGCTTCGAAATACCGACAGCAATGAAGAGCTGCTCGACCAAATTGCTGCCATGGTTTAGCATTAGTCATGAGTTAATTTTATTTCTGCTCATAGCTCATGATTCAATACTCACAACTCATAAAAAATCAGTAAACCGGCAAACTTGAGTCAATATCTTTGGCCCACTGATTAATCCCACCCTTCAGGTTACGTACATTTTCATAGCCGTTCTCTATTAGTAGCTCACAAGCTTGTGCACTGCGCCCGCCGCTGCGACAAAGGCACACGATTTCATCACTTTGTTCAGCCTCAATTTCGTTGAGCCGTCCCGGAAGCTGATCAACCGGAATGAGTGTAGAATGCTCATACTCAATTTTTGACTGATACTGCTCAAAGGGTTCACGAACATCCAGGAGGTAAACCTTTTCGCCAGAATCAATTTTTCTTTTGAATTGCTGAACGGTTATTTCTTTCATGAGATTAATTGGTTTTTTTTCTTTGTAGAGACGCATAGAATGCGTCCTAATTTTGCACAATACATTTTAATGGAGACGGATCGCATCCGTCTCTACGTTTTCTATTCAGATTGATATCGATCCAGCCGAAATTGGCTGCCTAGGTACAGGCGCCGCGCTTCTTCGTCCTCGGCCAGGCTATCGGCTGACCCTTCTTTAAGAATATTTCCTTCAAACATAAGGTAGGCGCGGTCGGTAATGGCCAGGGTTTCGTGCACGTTATGGTCGGTTATAAAAATGCCGATATTCCTGGTGGTCAGCTGCTCCACAATCTGCTGGATATCTTCCACGGCAATGGGATCTACCCCCGCAAACGGCTCGTCTAAAAGAATGAATTTGGGATCGTTAACCA
>Ga0306868_1001143_pt1 | contig 14683 bp, 10 predicted proteins | sample AntRauTorckE6832_FD_190411 | JGI IMG/M metagenome (GOLD analysis project Ga0306868, IMG submission 190411) | Saline lake microbial communities from Rauer Islands, Antarctica - Metagenome Torckler E6 #832 (v2) (version 2) | ecosystem: Environmental > Aquatic > Non-marine Saline and Alkaline >... | reverse complement strand
GTCCAGGGCGCCCTCGAACGACAACACGGCCTGCTTGCGCTCACCACGCTGAATGTAGGCACCGTCTTCAATCAATCCGTCGAGAGTTTCACCCATGCGGGCAATAGCCGCGTAAGAGGAAGACTCAAAGAATTCGTGGCTGAACACGTGCTCATGGGCGATGCCATGAACGTAGATGGTCACTTTAGGCAGGTAGATGTGGCGCTCAGGGTCCTTGGTCACCGAGAAGGTGTACTTGGTGCCCGTGCGAGTATCCAGCTTCAGGCCATCCCCCAATCGCGTCACCCAATGGGCAACTGATTCTTCCGTCTTCAGGTCGTCAACGCTGAGCGTAACGTTCTGTAGCATCTGTTCCAGAACCTTGGCTGGATAGGCCCGTGACAGACGGTCAATCATATTCATCACAGCCTGGTAGTCCTTGACCATGGTTTCCAGTGCCGAATCCCTGATCGCCGGTGCGTCGGCATTTACAAATAGCTGGGCGCCTTCCAGAGCGGTCTGGGTGAGGTAGGCTACCTTGGCTTTCTCATCTTTCAGATACTGTTCCTGCTTGCCTCGTTTTACCTTGTAAAGCGGCGGCATGGCAATGAATACGTGGCCACGCTCAATAAGCTCGCGCATCTGGCGAAACAGGAAGGTGAGCAGTAGGGTGCGGATGTGTGAACCATCTACGTCGGCGTCCGTCATAATGATCAGGGAATGGTACCGCAGCTTATCCGCGTTAAATTCTTCCCGGCCGATACCCGTTCCCAACGCGGTGATCAACGTGCCTACTTCAACTGAAGACAGCATTTTGTCAAAGCGCGCCTTTTCGACGTTCAGAATCTTACCTTTCAGGGGCAAAATCGCCTGAGTCTTCCGGTCACGACCCTGTTTGGCGCTGCCTCCGGCAGAATCACCCTCCACAATGAACAGTTCGGAAAGCGCGGGATCCTTTTCCTGGCAGTCCGCCAGTTTGCCTGGCAGGCCTGCGATATCCAGAGCACCTTTGCGGCGGGTCATATCCCGTGCTTTACGGGCCGCTTCCCGGGCCCGGGCCGCCTCAATCATTTTGTTGACGATCAGCCTGGCTTCGCCCGGCTGCTCCTGCAGGAAATCTGAAAAAGCCTGATACAGCTCTTGCTCAACAGCGGTTTTTACTTCAGAAGAAACCAGCTTGTCCTTCGTCTGTGAAGAAAACTTGGGATCAGGTGCTTTAACGCTGATAATCGCGGTCAGGCCCTCGCGGGCGTCATCGCCAGAGGTCGATACCTTGGCTTTCTTGCCCAGCCCTTCGTGTTCGATGTAAGTATTCAGCGTGCGGGTCAGGCCAGCACGGAATCCGGCCAGGTGCGTGCCGCCGTCTTTCTGCGGGATATTGTTGGTGAAGCAGTAGATGTTTTCCTGGAACGCATCGTTCCATTGCATCGCCACTTCCACTACCGTGCCATCTTCCCGTTCTTTAATGAAATGAAAGACCCGGTTGATTGGCGTTTTGTTGGCGTTCAGGTATTCAACGAAAGCCCGCAGCCCGCCTTCGTATTCGAAGACTTCTTCCTTACCGGAGCGCTCATCCTTCATGCGGATACGGACGCCACTGTTCAGGAACGCCAGCTCACGGATGCGCTTGGCCAGAAGATCCCAGTGGAACTCAATGTTTGTAAAAGTGACGGGAGAAGGCTTGAAATGGACCTTGGTGCCACTGGCGTCGGTATCGCCAACAACGGCCAAGGGCGCTTTGGGAACGCCCTCTGCATAAGTTTGTTCGTATACTTTACCGTCCCGGCGAATGGTCAGCGTAAGCGACGAGGAGAGTGCGTTTACAACGGAGACACCTACTCCGTGGAGACCGCCGGAAACCTTATAGCTGTTGTCATCAAACTTACCGCCGGCGTGGAGCACGGTCATGATAACTTCAGCTGCGGATACGCCTTCTTCTTCGTGCATGTCGACAGGAATGCCACGTCCGTTATCCCGCACGGTAATCGATTCGTCGGGATGAATAACAATGCCGATCTCAGAACAGTGGCCCGCAAGTGCTTCGTCGATCGAGTTATCGACTACCTCGAACACCATGTGATGCAAACCGGTACCGTCGTCGGTGTCACCGATATACATACCCGGCCTTTTACGTACCGCATCAAGCCCTTTAAGAACCTTGATACTGGAGGAATTATAAATCGATTCGCTCATTCAGAAACTCCTGAGGGTGATGTCCCGGTTGGTCTCGGTTGCATAATACCGTGGTTCATCCGGGTTTTATTCTTCCGTCATTTTGCCATGTTCCACGTGGAACACTCTGTAGTCGGGCAACGGCCGTTGCCATAATTCTTCTGGCTTTGGTGGCTCAATCGAGGTCACGAACACCTGACATCTCAACTCATCCAGCTTTTGAGCCAACATCGCGCGGTGACCTACATCAAGCTCGGCATTGATGTCGTCGAGCAAAAAAGTCACCTGCTTCTTCAGGTCCGCCAGTACCATACCCTGGGCAATCTTCATCAAAATCACCAGGGTCTTTTGCTGACCACGGGAAAAAGTTTCCGCCACCGGCCTACCCTGAAATTTGAGCCGTATATCCGCTCTGTTGGGACCATAAAGGGTATGGCCCATTTTCAGCTCCCGATCGCGGTGCGACCTCAACACGTCCAGTAACGACTGGCTATCGTCCCAGCCCGGGTAGAACTCAACTTTAAGGCCTTCTACCCAGGGTGCCGTAATTTCGCCCAATAAACGAAAGAAGGCCTCTGAAAACAACCCGAATGTGCGTTTTCTCGCTTGGGTTATGCTTCCTGCCAGATCCACATACTGGGCATCCCAGACCTTCATTAAAGCGTCGTCTAGTCTACCATTTCTGAGGATTTGATTCCGCTGTGATGTGACTCTCTGGCACTGCTGCCAAAGCGACGCAAAAGAAGGTTCCACGTGGAACACTGACCAATCAAGAAATTGCCGTCGCTTACCCGGGCCTCCGGCAACAATATCAAATACACCCGGATCGATAACCGACACCGGAAGATGCTTCGCCAGTACCGAAAGGTTTTTTACCGCTTCTCCATCCACCCTGAGCGTCGTTTCCTTGGCACTGATATCCCGTGCAATGCCGAGCCGATGATAAATCCCGTTTTCTGAGACAGGCTCCGCTTTCTGATCTTCATGACCCCGATCAAGCCCACCAAACACCGTTAACCTGTGTTCGCCGTGGCTAACAACAGCCTGATGCCGATTTACCCGAAAAGAGCGGCCGAGCCCGAGATAACCTATGGCTTCAAGGATGCTGGTTTTGCCGCTGCCGTTTTCGCCAAACAGCAAGTTGATGGAAGGAGAGAAGGTACTGGCAGGAGAGCCCTGAAGATTCCGGAAATGTTCCGTTTGCAGTTTGACGAGCGCCATAAATCTCTGAAATCTCAAGACAGCCGAGGCTGAAATAAAAAAGGCAGCGAGCCCATCGGCGTCGCTGCCCCAGTGTACAAAACCCCACTTTCAAACGCGATCAGTGGAGCATGTTCAGACGCTTGTCCATAAACACATCCATTTCCGGTGCAAGGATGTGAACGTAACGATCAAAGTAGAGGAATTGTTTCAGCAGCAGCGCAAACTCCCGGGGAAAGTGCAAACCATGCCCTTCACCGATCCTGACCATATCCATCAGGATATTGTTCACATCGCCATCGGCCTGATCAGCATAATAGGGCACGTCGTCCGGAACCATCCGATCCATCTGCTGGTAAAGTTTGCGAAGATCCTCAGCCAACTCACTCGCCGCCACTCGCTGATGAGTGATACCAATGCGGATCATGGCGTCAGCCATACCATCAAAGTTACCCACCATCACTGATGAGATAAAATCACTGACCGCCTGCCAAGTGTCCGGACGAATGCGGCCTACGATTCCAAAATCGATAAACCCGACCCTGCCATCTTTCAGTACCATCAGGTTCCCGGCGTGAACATCCGCATGGAAAAACTCGCATTGCGTGAGACTGGAGAACCAGGTGTTCATAGCAGTAATCAGCGTGCGTTCAGGATCGCGGGCGTAGCCGCGGATGCTTTCCAGGTCAGTGAGCGGCACGCCGTGGAATCGCTCCATGGTCAGAATACGACGGGTACTGGCTACCTCGTAGACTTTTGGTACGGTGGCGTCTTCATTGTGAGTGTTATGCAGGAATTCCCGGAACACCTTAAGGTTGTTCGCTTCCTTGATGAAATCGCATTCTTCCATCATGGTCCGCTGTATTTCTTCGACGATGCCAGACATGGATGTCCAGGACAGCTTCGGCGCAAGCGTTTCCAGAACTTTAGCGGACAGGTACAGAAAGTTGAGATCCGTCAGCAGAATGTTTTCCACGCCCGGCTTCTGAACCTTGATAACCACTTCCTCACCGGTAACCAGTCTGGCCGGATGGACCTGCGCAATGGATGCAGAGGCCAGTGCCACTGGATCAATTTCCGAAAACACTTCCTCAATCGGCCGGCCAAGTTCGTCCCGAATGATCTTGCGAATCACGCTATATGGCAGGCTCGGTGTCCGGTCCAGGCAATACTGAAACTCTTCAACATAATCTTTCGGAAAGAAAGTCGGCGAACTGGCAATAAACTGACCCAGCTTGATGTAGGTTGCCCCAAGCGACTCAAAGGTCTGACGTAACAGGCGCGGCACCGGTGGTCGCTCACCACGCACCCAGTTAACACCAGTACGGCCCAGTACCGATACCGTCTGTCCAATCCGAAAGGCGCCTTTAAGACTGTTGGTCACCGTTCCCATAATCCTCTTCCTTAAATTCCCGATGGACGAAAGTGTCATCCGTTATCAAACCTATTTTTCTGACAAGCGTTAAAGCCGCATGGGCATCACAACGTACAGGACGCGGTTATCCGTTTGCGATTCAATCAACGCGCTGCTATTCGGATTGGCCAGGGTAATCTTTACCTGGTCATCATCCAGAGCATTCATAACATCCACCAGATAGCCTACATTGAAACCGATCTGAAGTGATTCGCCCTGATACTCAACCGGTAGCGCGTCTTCGGCCTGTTCCTGATCCGGGTTATTGGCGAACACGCCCAGCTCATTGGGTGACAGGTTCAGTCGCACCCCGCGAATGTTCTCGTGAGACAGAATGCCCGCCCGCTGCAACATATTTTTGAGGGTAGCCCGGTCGGCAAGCACTATCTTGTCGCCGCCCCGGGGAATCACCCTGTTGTAATCCGGGAACTTCCCCTCGATCAACTTGGAGGTAAACGTATAAGCGCCTACCGTCGCCCGCAGGTGATTGTCACCAATAACCAGGGTAACCGGCGTTTCTACATCGTCCAGCAAACGTGCCAGTTCCAGCACACCTTTGCGGGGCACGATAACTTGCCGGGGTTCCGGGCAACCGGTGTCCAGGTCTACATACGCCATAGCCAACCGGTGGCCATCGGTGGCAACGGTGCGCACGTGATCCTTGTCCACTTCCAGCAGCAAACCATTCAGGTAGTAGCGAACGTCCTGCTGAGCCATGGCAAACGCAGTGGCACCCAGCATCCGACCCAGTTCTTTCTGAGGCAATTCCAGTCGGAAGCTTTCCTCCTCGTCCTCCACATTGGGGAAGTGCTCTGCCGGCAGAGTCGCCAGGGTAAAATGGCTGGCGCCACAGCGCAGATGCAGCCGATCGCCTTCCAGTGCCAGTTCAATGGGTGCTTCCTCTCCCAGAGCCCGGCAGATATCCGAAAGCTTTCGCGCCGGCACCGTAATACGCCCCGGCTGGTCCACATGAACCGGACTGACCCGGCCTACCAGTTCCACTTCCATATTGGTGCCGGTCAGAGTCAGAGTATTGTCCTCCGCCACCAGTAGAACGTTGGACAAAACCGGCATGGTCTGTTTGCGCTCGACCACCCCCGCAATGGATTGCAGCGGCGCGAGCAGGGATTCACGACTGATCGTCAGTTTCATGGTACTCAGCATTCTTTTATTGGACAGTGAATTTATATCAGCTACGGGTCGACCAACGGCTCAGTTTCGTCAGCTTGTCAGTAGCCGCATAAAGTTTGGATAATCTTCCCGGATACCGGGGTCTGTTTCCTGGAGTTCAATGATCTTCTTGCAGGCGTGCAGCACAGTCGTGTGGTCACGCCCTCCGAACGCATCGCCGATTTCCGGCAAGCTGTGGTTGGTCAGCTCTTTTGCCAGCGACATTGCTATCTGGCGGGGCCGTGTCACAACCCGGGTGCGGCGTTTAGACAGCAGATCCGCTACCTTGATCTTGTAGTATTCGGCCACTGTGCGCTGAATATTGTCGATACTGACCTGCTTTTCGTGCAATGCCAGCAAGTCTTTCAGGCTTTCACGAATAAACGGCGGCGTAATTTCTGATCCAGTGAAGTGAGCATTCGCTATCACCAGACGAAGCGCCCCTTCTAGCTCTCGCACGTTGGAACGGATTTTCTGGGCAATAAAAAACGCCGCCTCGCTCGTCAGTTTGACGTTTACCTGTTCGGCTTTTTTCATCAGAATTGCGACCCGGGTTTCCAGCTCAGGAGGATCCACCATCACCGTCAGCCCCCAGCCAAAGCGGGATTTCAGCCGTTCTTCCATATCCACGATTTCTTTCGGAAACCGGTCACAAGTCACAATGACCTGCTGCCCGCCTTCAAGCAATGCGTTGAAAGTATGGAAAAACTCCTCCTGCGAGCGTTCTTTGCGGGCAAAGAATTGTATGTCATCAATCAACAAGGCATCGACAGAACGGTAGTACCGCTTGAACTCACTAATCGCGTTCAGCTGCAGTGCCTTCACCATATCCGCAACAAAACGTTCCGAGCGGAGATACGCCACCTTGGCCTGGGGATTACGGCGAACAATCTCATTGCCAATGGCGTGCATCAGGTGAGTTTTACCCAAGCCTACCCCACCGTAAAGAAACAGCGGGTTATAGGCACCACCGGGATTTTCCGCCACCTGCATGGAAGCTGCCCTGGCAAGCTGGTTAGACTTACCTTCGATAAAAGTATCAAAGGTGAAACCCTGGTTAAGAAAGCTCCGATGCTTGATATCACCTTCGACCTGCACCGGTGCCCGGGCGCCGTAACGACGGTTTTTTGCTGCCGGAACAGCCATCGTATCCGCTACGCCTTTTTCTTCCTCTGTTACTGTACTACTGACGATTTCATGTTCCGCGGCACTACCATTAACCGCTATTTCCGAGCGAACCACCAGTTCTGCTCTACTGGGTGCAGAACCTACCTTCATGCCTATCCTCGGCGCCTGTCCACCTTCCAGATCCTTCAGAACTTCTTCTATCCGCCTCAGGTACTTCTCATTTACCCAATCCATTACAAAGCGATTCGGGGCAAACAGCATGAGCTGCCCCTCCCGGTGATCGGATTGTAATGGTCTTAACCAAGTATTGAACTGCTGGGCGGGGAACTCGTCCCGGAGCACTTCCAGACACTGATGCCAGAGTTTATTCGGCACGACGTTTTGCCTCCAATGCCTAAAAATCGTGACCCAGAATTCTAACCCGCACACCCCCGAAGTGAAAGGGTAAAACAAAACTAATAAACAGCCTGTGGAAATCTTTTCATTTATTTTTCAGTAAATTACAGACTTACCTACAGGGTTGTGTACAGAAATCTCACCAAAAAAAGTTATTCATAAAACGCTGTGTGTGAATGCGGTTAAGCCCTGTGCAGAACTGCAAGAACTTATGTGGATAAACCCCGGTTTCACAGTACACCCCGGTTATGCACAATCCGTACAGAGCTCGTCCACAGCCCTCACCCCGGTTTGTAAACAGGTTTCCGGGGACGACAACCAACTGACCAATCGCCATTTTTCACCCATATCCACAGAAATCGCCTTCCCTAATAACAGTAGTAGTAATCCTTTAAAGAATTAAAAAGACCTAATGATATTATTACCGGCAGCCAAACCAGGTCATCAGCGAGACGAGTTTTAACCATTGAAATCCGGCGCCGCATTGCATATGATGCCGCTCCTGTTTTGGTTGTTCATTTTCCAGCCAGCCTGTAACATTTTTAACTCGTATTGTGAGATCGACATCATGAAAAGAACGTTTCAACCAAGCGTACTGAAGCGTAAGCGTGTTCACGGTTTTCGTGCCCGCATGGCAACTGCCAACGGCCGTAAAGTTATTTCGCGTCGTCGTGCCAAAGGCCGTAACCGTCTGTCCGCGTAACGCACTGATTGCCTGATGAAGGCTTTGAGCTTTCCAAAATCGTCGCGGTTACTGACACCCAGGGATTACGCCGGAGTCTTTGACAATGTCCAGATCAGGGTTCCCCACAGGAATTTCCTGATTCTGGCAACGTTAAACACTCAGGGCCATGCCCGGATTGGTCTGGTATTTTCCAAGAAAAATCTGAAGCTTGCTGTTCAAAGAAATCGTGTGAAACGACGGGTTCGCGAGACCTTCAGACTTCAGACCGACTACCCTGCTATGGATATAGTCGTACTGGGACGGAGAGGACTGGCCGACGTCGACAACGAGGTGTTGAATCCGTTGCTGGATGATCTCTGGTCACGCTTGATACGAAAACACCGGCATTTCACAACAACGGTAGCCCAAAACCAACCGGATACCGATACTGTCGAAGGAAGGAGTTAATGCGCAAATTATTGCTCCTGCCCATTCGCTTCTACCAGTACGCTATCAGTCCCATGATGGCCAGCCACTGTCGTTACCACCCAAGCTGCTCACAGTATGCCGTTGAAGCCATATCCCATCACGGCGGACTGAAAGGTTTTTTTCTTTCGATAAAACGGCTTCTGAGGTGTCATCCCTGGTCCGAAGGCGGGTATGATCCTGTACCGGGCACTGACGTTCGCACAGACACACCAAATGCCTGTTGCAAACCGGCTGGCCAAACCCATATCCCCAATCCGACAAAACGCTGAGTGTATGGATATTCAACGCATTGTAATTTATGCCGGTCTCGCCATTGTCAGTTATCTGATGATACTGGCCTGGAACGACGACTATAATCAGCCACAGCAAGCCCAGAGCACTCAGCAGCAGGAGACCGTATCCCGATCCGGCGATACCGATGATCTGACCTTACCTGGCTCTTCTTCGCAGACATCTGAAAACGGCTCTCAATCTGCCTTGGAAGAATTTGCGACACCAGAAGACGGTGCCCAAATCCAGTCCAGTGGCAACACCGACATTCAGGCCAGCAATAAACTGATAACGGTTCGCACCGATGTTTACAAGCTTACTATTGACCGGATTGGCGGCAATCTCATCGAGACCTCTCTGCTCCAGTACGACCGCTCGATGGATAGCAAAGAATCCCTGCGTGTATTGACCAACACCAGTCAGCGCACTTACATCATGGAAAGCGGACTGATCGGCAAGAACGGTGTGGACAGTCGCGGCAATAAACAAGGCGCTGTCTACCAGACTGCAGCCAACGAGTACGTTCTTGAGGAAGGTGAGGACTCACTCACCGTCAATCTGGAACTCACCACCGAGTCTGGCGTTAGAGTTACAAAGCAGTACACATTCGGGCGCGACAGCTACGAAATTAACGTTCGTTATCTGATCAATAACCAGTCTGGTGAGCCCTGGCAGGCCAATATGACCGGCAAAATTGTCCGGGATCAGGCACCGGACCCCACGGCGCAGAGCGGCCTGGGCATTCGGGCATTCCTGGGCATGGTCATCAGTTCCTCTGAAGATCCTTACGAAAAGTACGACTTTGACGACCTGCGCGAAGACCCGGTTAATCGCTCGGTAACAAATGGTTGGATGGCGTTTCTGCAACATTATTTCCTGGCTGCCTGGGTTCCCGAACAGGGCCAGGCAGCACAGTTCCAGAGTACCCAGCGTGGTAATCTCTACGTCATGGGTTTTGTTTACCCGGCGACCAAAGTAGCGCCCGGAGAAACCGCGGAAGTGTCGGCCCGCGCCTACGTAGGCCCGAAGATTATTGAACGCCTTGAGAACATAGCGCCCAATCTTGACCGCACAGTGGATTTCGGCTTTCTGTTCTTTATTGCCTTACCGCTATTCATCATTCTCGACTGGTTCTACGGCCTGGTTGGTAACTGGGGTGTTGCCATCATTCTGCTGACGGTTCTGGTCAAGGCGGTGTTCTTCAAGCTGTCTGCAACCAGCTATCGCTCGATGGCCAGAATGCGGGCGGTGGCGCCACAACTGACCCGCCTTAAAGAGCTGTACGGTGACGATCGCCAGCGCATGTCCCAGGAAATGATGGCACTGTATAAAAAGGAAAAGATCAATCCGCTGGGTGGTTGTCTGCCAATCCTGGTGCAAATGCCGGTGTTCATTTCTCTTTACTGGGTACTGTTTGAAAGTGTCCAGCTGCGTCATGCGCCATTTATGCTCTGGATCAATGATCTATCGGTCATGGATCCGTTCTTCATTCTGCCGCTGTTGATGGGCGCCAGCATGATGATACAAATGAGTCTGAACCCGACACCACCGGACCCCATGCAGGCCAAGATCATGAAGATGATGCCCATCGTCTTTACCGTCTTTTTCCTCTGGTTCCCGGCGGGTCTGGTACTTTACTGGCTGACCAACAACATTCTGTCGATCACCCAGCAGTGGTACATTACCCGCAAGATTGAAGCAGACACGGCAGCCAAGAAGAGCTGACGACTGCCGTGGTTCTGATCTTACTTTCAGAGGCTCCTTATCAGGGGCTTCTGTTGTTTCAGGAATAGAGGTTTATGCTGAACGCCACTGACACTATCGCTGCCATTGCTACGGCGCCGGGCCAGGCCGGTGTTGGCATCATCAGAATAAGCGGGCCCCGGGTGAGCACCATAGCCGGGGCAATGCTCGGATTTACCCCCAAACCCCGCTATGCCCACTACGGGCCTTTTTATGATCAGCAGGGCGAGTTGATTGACGAAGGCATTGCCCTGTTCTTTCCCAACCCTCATTCCTTTACCGGGGAAGACGTACTGGAGTTACAGGGGCACGGTGGCACCGTTATTCTGGACCTTCTGCTGCGGGCAGCCTGTGATCTCGGTGCCCGGCTAGCCCGACCAGGGGAGTTTTCCGAACGCGCCTTTCTGAACGACAAGCTGGACCTGACCCAGGCCGAGGCGATCGCCGACCTGATTGAAAGCAGTTCTGAGCAGGCGGCCCGGTGTGCGGTGCGTTCGTTGCAGGGTGCTTTTTCCAGACGTATTGATGCACTGGTTGAAGCGGTGACTCATTTACGTATTTACGTAGAGGCCGCCATTGATTTCCCCGAAGAAGAAATCGACTTTCTGGCAGACGGAAAAGTGGCAAATGACCTCAGCCAGTTGCTGACAGACCTGGACACCATACTGGCGGAAGCGCAGCAGGGTTCCATCCTTCGGGAGGGCATGAAAGTGGTCATTGCCGGCAGGCCCAACGCCGGAAAATCCAGCCTGCTGAATGCCCTGGCCGGTCGCGAAGCCGCGATTGTTACAGCGGTTGAAGGAACCACCCGGGACGTATTAAGGGAACATATCCACATCGATGGTATGCCTCTGCACATTATTGATACTGCTGGTCTGAGAGACAGCCCTGATGAAGTGGAGCAGATCGGCATCGCCCGTGCCTGGGACGAGATCCGCCAGGCCGACCGTATTTTGCTGTTGGTGGATGCCACCACCACACCGGAAACTGATCCCCACCTGCTTTGGCCGGATTTTATCGACCAGTTACCGCCAGATGCCCCCCTTACCGTGATTCGCAACAAGGTGGACCTGACGGCAGAACCCACGGGTATCGAACAGCCCACAGCCGATGCGGCACCGGTTGTGCGTATCGCCGCCAAATCAGCGGATGGCCTGGAGGTCCTGCGGGACCACCTCAAGCAATGCATGGGGTTTGCCAGCACCACTGAGGGTGGTTTTATTGCCCGGCGGCGTCACCTGGATGCTCTGGAGCGGGCTCAGGTCTCCCTGTGGCAGGGCCAAGACCAGTTACAGGGCTATGGAGCCGGCGAGCTATTGGCTGAAGACCTGCGTGCCGCGCAGGATTCGCTGGGTGAGATTACCGGTGCAATGACGCCCGATGACCTGCTTGGCAAAATATTCAGCAGTTTCTGTATTGGTAAGTGACTTTCTGCATTGGCAAGTGACTCTGAGCCGGTTAACGCCTTTGCTTAAGCCCGCGACCGTTCCGCTTTTTTCAAGCGGTTTACCAGCCTCTTGACGATGGGTTGTCGAGTCACGGTTTTGTTCCGGTACATGGCCGCATCCGATTTTTTGAGGAGAGCATCGACAGTCTCCCCGTTGTCGGGATACACACTTATCCCGATGCTCAGCTTAAGCAAACTATCGTGTTCGGCGATTGCGATGCTCGCTGCCACTTGGTGTATTTTGTCGGCAACGGCAAACGCGTGATCCGGCTGATCAATCTCACTCAATAACACCACAAACTCGTCACCGCCGTACCGGCAGACTGTATCGGCCGCTCTCACGCAGTTTCGCAACTTGCTCGCCAGTGCCATCAGAATTCTGTCCCCGTTGTCCTGGCCGAGCTTGTCATTGATGTCCTTGAAATTATCCAGATCGATGAACAACAAAGCCATCTGCTTTTGATGCCGCTGAGCCAGAGCCTGTGACTGTTCAAACCGCTGATAAAAGGCCATGCGATTGTGCAGACCGGTTAGCGCGTCATGCTGGTCAAGGTGCGCCATTCGGCCCGTCGTTTCCCGGGAGAAGCGGGCGTCGTGGAACACGATGACCGCACCGAGAATCACGCCGAAACGGTTGTGGATAGGAGCCGCTGAATCCTCGATGACCAGCTCCTCGCCATTTTTGGCGATCAACAGCGCGTTTGCCTCCAGAGCCACGATGCTATTCGACTGAATGGCACGCTGGGCCGGATCCGCCTTCGGTTCGCGACTTTTCGCATCTACTATCTGGAAAATGTCGCTCAGGGGACGCCCGATAGACTCGTGGCGACTGAAGCCGGTCAGTGACTCTGCCACTGCATTCATGTAAGACACCCGGCCATGAATATCGGTGCTCAGCACCGCATCGCCAATGAAGTCGACGGTGACTTGTGCGCGTTCCTTCTCTTCGAGAAGATCCTCCTCGGCCTTTTTACGAGCACGCTCATGGGCTTTGTAAGTATCGATATCCTCTACTGTATGCACATAACCATGGCCCGGAAGATTATCGGTTACCAGCGCCGCGTTGCGGCGGGTCCAGACAACGTCGCCGTTGGCACGCTTCAACCGTGTCTCAAACAGGAAGGTTGCTTGCCCCAACAACGCAGCTTCCCATTTCCGAATCGCCTTATCATGATCCTGCGGATGGATGACCGCGCTCCAGTGCGAGCCGATCAGTTCTTCTTCGGACCAGCCACACAGTTTTTGATAGGCGGCATTGCTATAGAGGCATTTACCACTTCGGTCTGTCACCAGAATGCCCAACGGCAATTCATCACTTAACGGAATACTCCTGCCCAGGCCGGCCGTGGACTGCGGGTCCGCCGATAATGGAAAGAAGTCGCGATATCTAAGCATGTTTTAATCCCTGTTGCCCGGAGTAACCCGGCACTTTCTATCGATGCTACGTGGCGACTGTGCAATCTTCGGTTCGCTAACGCACATAAGTGACAACGTGTGGATACAAAAAGGACACAAGTATAAAGAGCTCGCTATTCCGGTTTACAAACGTGGAGTAGTATTATCAATTTAGCGGGGGAGTTCCCTCGGATGCTGAAAACGGCTGGTGAGTTTTGATGTATCGTCCGTATGTCGCTCTTATAATTATTCTGTACCTCACCGGATGCGCCAGCATCGCTGGTGATCGTTTATCTGAAACTTCATCAGATCCGATCGATCGCGCCGGTCAGGTGACGACAGATCGCTTCGAACAGGAGCGGCAGGCGCTGTTCGAACAACCTTACATTGACCCACTCACGGAGTACCTGGCTGAGCACAATGATGACCCGGCACGGGCCTCGGTCCTTCAACCGATAAGGAAAGAGCGCGACCTCCGCTGTGAAACCATTGCCCGGAAATACAATAATGAGCCAGCCACCGCTGAGGTATTTCAACGATATAAATCCGGTTACGTTTATTCCTGCCCGGAACAGGTTGCGGCCTTTGAAGAACGGGTCAACCGGCAGCCTTCGGTACCGGAACAGAAACAGAAACAGGAACCGAAGACGGCCAGGGCTGATGTTGTTGAGGATGATGGGGTAGCGGATCAGGTCCTGGGCGATTGTTACCTGCTGACCAGCATCCGCAATTACACTTCAGCCAGAAAAGCCTGCCGTGAACCGGCAAGAAACGGCGATGTACGCTCTCAGGCAAATATGGCCGTGGTAGCCTATGCCTTCGAGGACTACAGCAGCGCCCTGGACTGGGCGGAAAAAGCAGCGCCCACCTCTGGCGAAGCGGCTTTCCTGCTGGCCCAGATGTACGCCACCGGTCGTGGTGTCGGCCAAAACATGGATCGCGCCGTATACTGGTATAAAGAGGCCGCCAGCCAGGGGCACAAGGAAGCGCAGGCGATTATTGATCGCCAAAGAAAGGGATCATCTGCAGGCGATACCTGACCTACTGCCCAAGGATACCCTTTAATGCCGGGGATGCTTCCCAGCCGCTGCGACAACTCGAAAAGCCCCTCCTCCCGCCAATCGATTATGTGGATGCTGGGGCTACTGTTGCTGGTGTTTATCGTCGGCATGTTGATGCTGTCCAGTCTTAACCTCAATTATTCCCGGGATGCCCT
>Ga0306868_1001139_pt1 | contig 14739 bp, 19 predicted proteins | sample AntRauTorckE6832_FD_190411 | JGI IMG/M metagenome (GOLD analysis project Ga0306868, IMG submission 190411) | Saline lake microbial communities from Rauer Islands, Antarctica - Metagenome Torckler E6 #832 (v2) (version 2) | ecosystem: Environmental > Aquatic > Non-marine Saline and Alkaline >... | reverse complement strand
AAACCATAGCATTTAGACCATATGTCTAAACCATAGCACTTAAACCACAATAGGATAAAATACAATGTCATTCTTATATGATAACTTAATCTCACATCATGCAGCTAAGATTAAAGAAAGCATGGATTATAAAGAAGTAATAAATGCTAGACTATATAATATGCTAATTGTACGGTCAGCATTGTTATCACAAGACTTATATGAATTAGATAAGTTACGAGAGGAACTTAAAAGTGTGTTCTATGACCCTAACTCACTTCATTATGGTGATAAGTATGAGTTGAAAGAATTAAGAGATAAGATAGAAACATCTAAAGCGTTCGTGAAACTTAATCAAGCTAGATTAGGCTTTGTACTAGATGAGATTGTGTTAGTTACATTGTGAATGAAACAACGCTTGACATTCACCCCTAACTTATGGTATAATTGGGTATTCACTGGAGACTGTAGCAAGTATCTTGTGGATACCTTACTTACACTATTAAAGATACTATTAAAGATACTATCAAAGATACTGTCAAAAATAGAAGGAACATTGAAATGGAACTTAATATACTGAAACTTCTAGCTGGTCTAACTCTTACTTTCACTGTGATAATTGTCTTAATCTATATAGCATTGAAAAGAGAGAAGAGAAACAATTACAGACAGAAAGAACTTGCGCTTTCCACTCAGAAACACAGGAGATCACAGTATTCTAAATCATACGGTATAGCAGATGTGAGAACCTTAAAATCTCCCTTATGATATGACATGACGTAGTATCAAGTCACGTAACATAATTGAAGAGTAACTGAAAATGAAACTATTCTGCCCGCTCAGCGGCACAAGTTACACAGTAGATATAGGATATGGCCATGGACAAGCACCGCATCCTATATTTTATATCCCCCTTAAGTCCTTGATCTATCAACACTTAGACAAGTATTGTGACGGGTCTTTATCATCTCAAGAGGTACACTTATTTGGTTGTGCCTTGTTACATAAACTACCTATTATATGGGAGTCACCGCTAGATTTCATGCAGTCTAGCACTCAATTACATGAGACTTGGAGAAAGAATATAGAGAAACTTGCAACTATATGCTTAAAATATACTCATATAGAAGATTCTTCCTTACCCCAGTATAGAATAGATAAGAAAAATAGGGACTTAAACAATCTCAAAATATATCTTGCATCTATAGATGAAGCAGTTGCAGAACTATCTTATGACGAAGATGACCCGGAGTATCTTACTCATCCTGTCCCAACCTACATACAACAGAACGCGGAAGAAGTTATATTAAAAATGCTTCGCGGTTCTATGAGTAAGGTGGAGAAGAAAGAATCTTTCCCAAGACTCATGGCAGATTGGGCCGCGACTACTGGTAACTTCCCTACTACAGAAATAGTGGTAGCAATAACTAAAGGTGAGGAAGAAGTAACTACCATAAGAAAGCATTGGAAAAATATAGTATATCTTACGTTCAAAGCAACAGATCCTATAGATTTACTATCTTCTCAAGTAACTCCGGGAGATATGGAAGAACTTATTGAACACTGTGAAGTTAATATAGAAATAGGAACCATACATTCCCTTGCATTGCTGAGGAAACTTAGGGAAGTGAAGTCGATACTTAAAGAGTTTAAGTCACCGGCACCTAGTGCAAGTATGACTATTGCTAAATCTTATGTAATCACAGCAGACTTTCTAAGTGGTGAGTTACTGGGGGGTGAAAATGAGACTAAGTTCACAGTTGATCGACCAAAAGTTACAATCCCTGAGAAAGAGCCGCTGCGTAGAGACTACCCAAATACAGCAGCATATTTAAGGGCGAGAATTGCATGGAACAAGGGATACTGATATGGATAACTTACAGAATGATTCACAGAATAACTACCAGAATAACTTACCTCCTGGATTCTATAGTGAATGGAACCTTCCACCTGAGGAAGTAACAAAACTGAATGAGTACTCCCTAGCAAGTTATGATCGCATGGGACTGAGGTTAGCATTATATAAAGAATACATAGGTGACATAGTAGGTATGACATCCTATGAAAAGAAGTTATTATATAAGGAAAAGTTATTTACTTGTATATGGCAGAATGATTCACTAGATGCTTTTCTAGAGTTAGATAAAAGAGCAAACAATTATTACTTTATAGTATCTATACGAGAGTATTGGGAGGAAACAGGTGAAGCTACTGGTGAAGTTAAGAGAGTAGCACTCATACAATTCGACAGGACAAAGACCAGAAAGAGTGCTAGACTCTAAGGCTTGGACTTGAAACTGAAATTTATAGAAGAATAGAAGGATAAGAGATATGAGTTCCTCCAGCACATATCATGCTAAAGAACGCCTCAGAGCATTACTTAAAAGACATAATATAGATAAGGAAGAGATACTCCCAAATGGTGGGATACCTTATACTAAAGATACTGAAACTGCATCGTACCAATTCACAGGTACAGGAGCAGAAACTACCGCAGCAGATATAATATACAATAACAACCAACTTAGGGCCATGGACCTAGCATTAGCGGGTAAACCACTGGTTCTAACTGGTGCAGCAGGTTCTGGTAAGACCACAACTGTCAAAGGCATGATCCAGAAACTTTTACAGGGTGATAAGATAAGTACACTAGGAACCACAGATCACAAGTGGTTACAGTCTGGACAACATTCTATAGCATGTGTATCTTTCACAAATAAAGCAGTTCAGAATCTTAAGAAAGCTCTGCCACGAGATATGCACCAGAATTGCATAACTATACATAAGTTGCTAGAATACCAGCCAGAATACTATACTGTATTTGATCCAGAAACTGGCACAGAAAAGAAAACAATGCAATTCATACCTTCTAGGAATGAGGGAAAACCCTTACCTCCTATAGATATCTTAATTATAGATGAAGCAACCATGGTCTCGGTGGACTTATGGAATACTCTAGCAGATTCTATATCACATAACTGTCAGATAATTGTGATCGGTGACATTCATCAGCTACCTCCAGTATTTGGCAAAAGTATCTTTATCCATGCTATGCAGATGGGGGCCGAGACTGTAGAACTTACACACATTTATCGCCAAGCTCTGGAATCCCCTATCATAGCTCTGGCACATAGGATTAAGAGTGGTAAGCAGATACCTGCTACTGAGCTAGATAATTTCAGTATAGATGCAGGAGCTAAAGGGAAAGTAACTATACATCCATGGAAAAAGAAACTTGGTGAGACTGCTGCAATTAAAACTATACAAATGTTTCTTCCACAACTGATAGACTCAGGACAATATGTGCCTGTAGAAGATGTGATACTTACACCTTTCAATAAGTCTTTTGGTACAATCATCATGAATATCTGTATTGCTACCCACCTAGCTAAGAAGGAGATTGATCCAGAGAAGAAGAAAGTATGGGAAGTCTATGCAGGTATTAAGAAAGTATACATACGAGTAGGAGAGAAAGTTCTCTACAATAAATCAGAAGCATTTGTAACTGAGATTAAAACTAACCCAGCATATTATGGTAAGTTACCTCGTGATCCTAGTGACACAATGGACTACAATGGAATGGAGTCAGATGTAGATAAGAGAATGGCAGCGGAAGCGGGAATTAACTTCAATGGTATGGACTCACTAGAAACTGTAGATGATATGTTATCTCACATGGCATCGCATACTGATGGGGAAGAAAGAATCTCCAGAGAGGCATCGCATAAAGTAACTGTGTATATACCTGACTTAGATATGACAAAGGAACTAGCTGGAAGTGGAGAACTAAACTCCATGGATTTAGGGTACGCACTTACAGTTCATAAGTCACAAGGTTCAGAGTATAGGAGGGTATTCTTCATAACTCATGCTTCCCAGTCTAATATGTGGTTCCGAGAGTTATTGTATACAGCAGTCACAAGAGCAGCAGAAGAACTCTATGTTATCTGCGAACCTAACTTTTTTGTTAAGGGAGTAGTGACACAACGAGTACCTGGTAATACACTGGAAGAAAAGATAGCCTCATTTGATAGAAATATGCAAATGTCTAAGAATGGAAGCAGTGAACTTCCACAAAAAACTCACTTGCTAGTGGACCATAGTTCTAGCTCACACAGTGAGAAGAGTGATTACTGGAACGGAAGATTACTGGAAATTAATACAGAAATAAGAGAGGATACCTAAATGGAAAGTAACTATATAATCATCGTGAACGCTACAGGTATAACTATTTGGGCTAGAACTTGTGACCTTAAAAAAGCTAAAGAGAAGTTTAAGGAGTTTGAAGAGACTGGAGAAGAAGAACTTTCATTGATTGAAATGTTAGATGACTTTACAAGTAAAATAATTATCCGAAGCAACTATCTGAAGCAATAACTAAGGGGACGCGAAACTTCTATGCAGGCAAGGGGTGTTGCAACCTACGGGCGCCCTTGTTATAGTGATCATGCCCAGGCAGCCGGGATAGGCTCCACTAAAAGTACCATCGCAAACCTAAATGATTGGAGAAACACAATGACTTCTATGACTCGTGTAGCAACTGACTTTCACTTTCGTACCAAGCAAGGTTATAAGCGTCCCACCTTGTCAGTGGAGTATGACGCACCTGATACTAACGGAATTATAGACCTCCTGCAGTCAGAGGATCAGAAAGTTGTAAGTATGATTGTTGATTCTGTACAAAATATTGTGCAAAACCACATTCGTTCCTATGTAGATAATGATCTGGAGTTCGATCAAGAGCGTCTTGATAAACTTGCAGAAGAGGGTAAAGTTTCTGTGAGCCATATTGCTCACATCCCAAGAGCTGATCGTTCTGTACTTTCCAAGGATGATCTGGAGCAGTTTGCTCAGGACTATATTGCAGTTATGCCAGAGATTACTGGCAAGGATATTACCCGAGTGCAAGCTGCTGCTACTCTCTTTGTGGAGCGTTTCAAGCGTGCTGCTGGTGACAACCAAGTTCTGGAAGTTCTCAAGGAACAGTTAGGTGTATTTGTAGAAGGCGCACCTGATGATATTGTAGATAGCAACGAGCGAGTTATTATCTGGGCTAATAACAAGCTGGATGAATTGCTCTCCATTAAAGTTACTGCTGACGCATTGTAACACAGTGACATAGTGACATAGTGACACAGTAATACAGTAATACATGGTACTCTCCCTTGCCTCCTTTGTCTCTAGTTGTGTAGAAGTTAATTCTTACAACATTTCAGAGCAAAGGGGGCTTTTTTATCCCTGGAGTATGTGAATAACGTCCTCATAGCTCAGTTGGATAGAGCGACAGCCTTCTAAGCTGTGGGTCGTAGGTTCGAGTCCTACTGGGGACGCCACTGTAGTAAAGGTATTAAAGGCATAAAGTGCCAGCAGGTGAGAGAATGGAAACACAACCTCGTAAGTACCAGCATCTATGGGAGCACTTACGGGACAACTCTCACCTGCAACTTACTGCACCAAGAACTGCACATGAAACTATTATGCAGGCACTTAGAAGGGAATCATTATATGATACAGTGTTCCGCTTTAAGTGTGTAGAGAAACATAAAGCATACCGGATAAGGTATAATTCAGTAGGAAACTTACTTATAATATATCTTGACTGGCTATCTAGGATTCCTAAAGACTTTATAGCTGGCAGACCTGATGTTAGAAACCGGAGAGAGTGATATGAGTGAGGCACAGAGTGAGGCACAAGTAGATAGAGTGCGGGATAAGATTATGGAACTGCAAGAAGCATTAGATCTTGCAATTCCAGGATTCCCTCACATTCTTAAAGACATACATGATACTCTTAGAGCTGCCCCAGAAGTAGTCACTATACTAGCTGAAGAAGAGATAGCAGTGATTGTTAAAGGGCTAGAGAAACATGCTGGAATAGAAGTGACACCTGCTAAAGCTAAGAAAGCTGCAAGTGCTAAGAGTAAGGTTCCTATTTCCGCCACTGATCTTTAGGAAGTATACAATAGTGGAGAGTACAATAGTGGACATACAAGAAAGACTAGCTAAGATACGAGCAGCTAAGCAAGAAGTTAAGCAAGAAGTTAAGCAAGAAGCTAGTGGGGAGAATAGGGAGAGTAGTGATGAGACTGTTTCTGGTAGTGGTATCAATAATGTCCTTTCTTCTATATCTCTTGTTGTCCCACTACTATATCCATTTGGAAGAGAAGAAGCAGTCGCAAATCTTAAACTCGCAATCGCACTTAACATCTACTGTAGACGGGAGTGTGCTCCTAATTATCACAAGAAAGGACTTATGATATTTGACACTATGCTAGATGAGAAGGCTGTAGATACATGGTTTTCTAGATACTGCATTGAACCCTATCCAGATGTGTGTAGATGCGGACAAGTATTTTATGGATCATGTAGCTCACTTAGAAGTCACTGCATACTGTGCGAAGGTTCTATTCTTAAAGCTAAGATAGGTGCCTATGATATACAACAGATTGCAGGACATACTGCTATACATTACTCATGGCTAGAGTATGCAGCAGCATGGGCACTAGCTAAGTTCCAGCCTTCTGTTATAGGATCACTGGAGAGAGAACAGGAGAGAGAACAGGAGAGATCACATGGCTAACTCTGGGAATGACCTAGACTTTTCAATGTTAGATGATAGCCTTGGAGACAGCACTGATAACACTAGCAATATCATACCCACAGTGGAACTAGAAGATCATCAGATTGATCCTCGTTACGTGCGATCATCTTACTCCAGCTCACAACTCTTACATGCTTGTCCTAGAAAGTATCAGCTTAAATGCTTGCAAGCAGAGAAAGCAGAAGATGCTTCAACCTCAGTTACCTTTGCATTTGGTAAAACAGTAGGCTTTGGTATTGCTGAGCTAGTATCAGGCAATACGCTACACCAGACTATATTTAAGATGTTCTTAGAATGGGACGTTGATTTCCTAGCTGAGAATGTTAAGCAGAAGAAAAGTTTTGCTCATGCTACCAATGCAATACAGATGCTTGCTTCTAGGCTAGAAGATGGAGAACTGTCTGAGTATGTAGTAGCTACCTGTGCAGGTAAGCCAGCAGCAGAACTCTCATTTAGAATTAAGTTCCCTGGGAAACATGCAATACATACTTATAGAGGTTACCTTGACCTAGTGCTCCAGAACATAATGACAGGTGAGTTTACTGTTATGGAGAATAAAACCAATAGCGGTACTTGGGTTAACCACTATCAATATAAGAATAGTTCCCAAGCTACAGGCTACGGTGTGGTACTAGATCAGATAGAAGGTGATAAGAGTTCCTATGATGTATTGTATTTCGTATTTATGACGAAGCTACTAAGGTATGAGGAGTTCTCTTTCCCTAAGAACTATCACCAGAGAGCTCTGTGGCTTAGAGATAGAATGTGGGATGTTCAAACTGTAGAGAGATTGTTTGAGCAAGAAGGTAACTATGGTATCTGGCCTATGAATGGCGAGAACTGTACTGCCTTTGGTAGAAACTGTGAGTATATGGATGTATGTCACCTAGATACCCAGAACCTCATGTCTAAGTTGAAGGAGAACCAGTTACAAGAACTGGATAAAGAAGGTAATATTAGAGAGTATGATTTTGAGCTTACACTGGAAGACTTACTCTAAAGGAGTTACTGTAATGTCTATTACAAGAGAAGAGATTGAAGCTACATTACTTAAGTTTCAACAGTCAAGAAACTATGATTTACACATTGGAGCACTTACTGCTATCTATGATCTAGTTGAGAATACTGGGGAAGCAGAAGAAAATGAGCTAAGGCAGGAACTTGTAACCAGCATTGTGTACTTGCAAACAGCAAAGGTTCATGACAAGATGGGTGAAGTAGCACTACTGACTCGCGGGATACGTGAAGTTATGGAGATAAGTGACGAACAGTTGTTACATGCACAGAAAGTAGTTGAGGCACAGATAGAGAAAGAGTCTAAAGAATCATCTGCACAAACATCTGCACAAGCGAAAGAGTCTGAGGAGAGTAATAATGAAACTAAGTCAGATGAAAGCACAGAAAACTAAGCGAATTCTAGTATACGGTCCACCTAAGAGTGGTAAGACTGAACTGGTAGGTAAGTTAAGTGAGAAGTTTAGAATCTTATGGTTTGACCTAGAGAATGGTTCAGACACACTACTGAAACTTCCTAGAGAAGAGCAGGAAAGAGTAGAGATTATTAAACTCCCTGATACACGAGGTTACCCTATAGCCATTGAGACTTGTCTTAAAGTTATTAAAGGCGGGGAAGTCACAATATGTGACACACACGGTAAGATAGGCTGTGCTAAGTGTGTAGATATTAAGATAAAAGAATTTAAGGATGGAGCAACTGGCACTACACTTAACCTGTCTGAGATTGGAAAGGATACTGTAGTAGTATTCGACTCATTGACACAGCTAACTAATAGTGCCATCGCTAACATTACTCGCAATAAACCTGATGATTATAAGATGACTTACGATGATTGGGGTAATCTAGGGAAAGTGCTAGACACCTTTCTATCCTATGTACAAAATGCTGCGTTCAATGTGTGTTGTATCTCACATGAAAATGCAGTGGAGATGCAGGATGGTAAAGAGAAACTTGTACCTACTGCTGGTACCAGAAACTTCTCACGTAACTCAGCTAAATACTTTGGTGAGGTTGTATACTGTGAGGTAGTTAACAAGAAACATAAGTTTGCATCATCTACCATCTATAAGAATAATGTACTGACAGGAAGTCGAGCAGGTATAACACTGGAAAACTCAGATGACCCTAAACTTACCGATCTCTGGGAATAACTGGAAGTAACTGGGAGTAGAGTTATGACAACAGAAAATTTACTAAGAGTATCTGAAGCTATGATAAGCGGAGAAAGAATTAAAGCTATGTCTCCTAGAGATAGAAAGCTTGCTGTGCTAGAAGCAGGAGATAGTCGGGCAGGAATTTATAACCATATCTGTAGTGTAGTTGATCCTATGGATGTGATGACAGATACACAGATATTTGGTGTTGAAATACCTTGGGATGATGACACGTGAATTTACCAGTTTCCCGATAGGGAAGGAGTAGTTACCCTAAGTAACTTAAGTAAGTAATTGCAAAGTAAGTGGTATAGAAAGCCAACCTAGTAAGTAATACAGTAAGCCAACCTAGTAAGCACACAAGTGCTAAGGATAGTAAAATGAGCGATGTTAATTTTGACCTTCTTGACTCCAGCATTGACGAACTTGCTGATCTGGAATCGTTTTCCCCAATCCCCGCTGGTACTCACCGTGTCAGCATTAACTGGGAGAAGAAGGAAATTAACGAGAAGCCTGGCGTAGTTCTTAATATGAAAGTGCTTGAGACTATTGAGATGTCTAACTCAAGCGAAGAGCCGCCAGAAATTGGTAAGGGGTCTGACATTCTCTTTCTTCTTAAGAAGGATGACGGCACCCCTAACACGATGGGGCAAGGCCAACTTAAAGAGATTGTTGTAGCACTGCGAGAAGTGCATGGCGGAGACACTATTGCACAAACTATGGAGAACTCAGATGGAGCAGAGGTAGTTGTTACACTTAAGATTCGGGCTAGTAAGAATGACCCGGATCAGAAGTTTAACTCCATTAAGACTATGATTGCAGATGTCTGAGGACTGATGTCTGAGGACTTAGCAATAAGTAACATAGTGAGTGATATAGTGAGTGATATAGTTAATATAGCCACAAGGAAGTGGCTTCTTTTACGTTTGTAGAAACAGGAGAGAAGAAATGAGTGAGTCAAACGCTATTAAAAGTAATAATGCTATTGAACATGGGTGTCGTATGCAAGGATACTTTGCTAAAGAATACTCAAGTTATGTAGATATTATTGAACTTAGAGGTTCTTTATACGTAAGACTATATAAAAAATCTACACCAGACGCAGTTAATAAAGCTAAGGATCTTCTTGCTATTCTTAACGCAGAGGATAGTGCGTATGAAGTGGCACAAGCCTGGGCAGTAGAAAGAGAAGGATATGCGGCTAGGATACAAAACTTAATAGAGTGCAATACATTCCTGAGAGAAAGTAAGGAAAAATTACAGGCCAAGGCATCTAAAGATGCTAACGGTGAAATAATCTTAACCCAGAGAGTTAACTGGCTTGAGTATTTACTTGAAAAGCAATCAAATGCTCTTAGTGATGTAGCTTACAGTCTTAGAGATAAATCTTAGAGATAAATCTTAGGTATAAATGAAAAGGTATAGACTGCTATGTCTAACTACACTCCTAACTTTCGTGATTCCCTCTGCGAGGGGGCTGGTAAGTGTACTAATTGTAGTGGCTGGGGCTTCATAGTGCAGCATAAATTCTCTGCTGAGAAACATAAAGTAACATGTTTCAAGTGCAGAGGTAAGGGGACGCGATGAATACTGCAACTAAGCCTGGAGGAGTAGTAATAGCAATTACTAATGAAGATAAACCTTACCTCCCCCGTTTTAAGCCAGCACTTAAAGGTGTTGCTTCTAAAGTATTTACGGGGAATATTGACACTCTTGCTGAACTTACCACTAAGATTAAATCAGCGGGAGTCTATCATGTTATCACTACTCGCCTAGATATTCTTAAGAAATTGCTCCCTCAAGGTAGAGAGAAAGGAGCCAAAATTGACAACTATGCAGGCTCCATCATTGAATACTATGGTGTAGAGTTCCTGCTAGTTAATCCGATGAGGCAGTTGGTGTCTAAATCTTATGGAGACTTCCTTAATCGTAGGTATGTCTCTAAGATTGTGTCTCCTAATAAATGGAGGAAGGAAAGTAAATTTGATTGGAAGATTGTAGCATCAGAACAAGACTTCCTAGAAGCTAAGTCATTTCTTGAGACTTGTGATATCATAGGAGTTGATATTGAAACTACAAGAGATAATGCTGCCATCAGATGCAGCGGGTACTGTGGAATTAGATTACAAGATAATACTTCCTTTGCCTATGTGGTTCCACTTAAAACTATGTCAAGTGTTTACTGGATGCGGGAGCTTAACTGGATACAGAAACCTAAAGTTTTTCAAAATGGAAAATACGACCTTGCATACTTTTGTCGCTACTCAGCACCGGTTTGGGGATATTACTTTGATACAGTTAATATGCTCCACTCATGGTACTCAGAACTCCCTAAAGACCTTGGTAGCGTATCTGCACTGCTGATAAGAAACAGTATGTACTGGAAAGACTTGGCTGCTACAGAAGATGAGATAGAATACTTTAAGTACAATGCACTAGACTGCTGGGCTACAGCTGAGTCTGCTATTAGCTGGATGTTAGAGGCACCGCAGTGGGCATTAGAGAATTATAAGATGAAGTTCCCCCAAGTTGTTCCTGCCCACATGTGTGAGATGCGGGGATTTCGTAGGGATATGGTAGCACTAGAGAAGTATTCTAAAGCCAGTGCGGAGAAACAAGATGCCATTCTTGAGAAGTTACAGAAAGCTACGGGCTATGCCAATTTCAATCCATCTTCACCTATTCAGGTTAAGAATCTTCTGCATGTACTTGGGTTTAAGAGGGCGGTATCTTCAGATGAAAAGACACTTGTTGAAGCTGCTACTAAACATCCACTAATGGAATGGTTTGCGGGTAACATTCTAGAGTACCGGGGACTTAGAAAAGAATCTTCTACCTATCTTACTGTTGGAGATGCAGCTAAAGAGTTCCCACCGCCCGCAGCTAGTACAGCCGATAGTAGGAGTAGAATACTTTTCGCACTTAATCCTCATGGTACAGATACAGGAAGATATGCTTCCCGCGAGCACCATTTCTGGTGTGGGCTACAAGTACAGAATATACCAGCAGATTCTGATGTTAAAGAAACTATCGTAGCTGACGAAGGGTTTGAATTCTATGAGGCAGACTACTCTCAAGCAGAAGATAGAGGAGTAGCTTATGGCTCAGGTGACGAAAACCTTCTTCATATATTCCTAAGTGATGTTGACTCACATAAGTATAAAGCTTCCATGTTTTTTGGTATTCCCTATGATGAGATAACTAAAGATATACGGCATCTAGGTAAACGTATCAATCATGGTGCTAATTATAACATGGGGGCGCAGATTCTCCTAGAGACTATGGGATCATCCAATGTAAGGACAGCTCAGAAACTATTGGAATTGAATCCTGCATTGAGTCAAGTAGAAGTATGTAAGCATCTGCTATTCCTGTATGAGAGAGCGTTCCCTAAAGTTAAGTCAACGTATTATGCTAGTATTAAAGCACAAGTGCGAGTAACTAATAAGTTAGTAGGTGCGACAGGTTGGACAAGGTATTGCTTTGGGGATCCTTCATCTAGCAAGATGGCACTTAATGCGTATGTAGCTCACGTTACGCAGTCTCTTAACGCTATGATCCTAGACAGAGCATTTCTACGAGTATTCCTAGAATTAGCTTTTCTCCCTGATTTCAAACTGGGGGCACAGATACACGATTCGATTCTATTCCAAGTAAGAATAGGCAGAGAAGATTTAGCTGAGAGAGTTAAAGAGCTCATGACTTTTCCAGTTAATATAACTGATTGCCAAGGAGTTGAGCGAGCTATGACTGTGCCAGTTGAGCTTAAGAAACTTGGCAGAACTTGGAGAGGTACCAGTGAATGAGTCCTCATATAATACCTTACATACTAATACCTTACATGCGGTACCTTCTAAGGCGACAAGAAATGATTTTTTTAATAAATACTTAGAGGTAACATCAGGTACAGAGGTTCCTACATTCTTTCGTAGATGGTCTATACTTACCGCAGTGGGAGCATGGATAGGAAGGAACGCTTACTTCTGTCATGGTGACTTCAAGGTATATCCTAATATGTATGTGATGTTACTAGGTGCTCCTGGTACAAGGAAGTCTACTGCTATTAAAAGAGCTAAGAAAGTTTTAGCACATGCAGGATACACTACATTCGCAGCAGAGAAAACAACTAAGGAGAAGTTCTTACTTGATCTCTCGGGAATAGAGGGAGAAGAAGATGTAGATGGATTCTTAGACCTTAATCTAGAAGAAGGAGCAACTGAATGTTTCATAGTAGCAGATGAGTTCAATGACTTCTTCGGCAATAATATAATTGATTTCGTATCATTGCTAGGTGTACTCTGGGACTATGAGGGTACATATAAATCTAAAGTTAAGAATGGGGTATCAGTTGAGATACCTGATCCAACCATATCTATACTAGGGGGTAACACACAATCTACATTCGCTAATACCTTTCCACCAGAAGTAATTGGACAAGGCTTTTTCTCCAGAATGGTAGCAGTATATTCGGAACCTACTTCTAAGAAAATAGCCTTTCCTAAAGCACCAGATGAAGATAAAGTAGATGAACTCGCTGAGCACTTACAGGCTATGAGAACCTGTTGCGTAGGTGAGTTAGCTATTACTGAGGATGCAGTACAGTTGCTGGAAAAAATATATCTCTCGTGGAAACCTATAGAAGATGAGAGATTCGCACATTACGGGAATAGGAGACTGGGGCATCTACTTAAATTGATTGTTATAATCACAGTAGCCAGACTCTCCCAAACTATAGAGAAGGAAGATGTAACATACGCTAATACTATCCTAATGCATACTGAACACTTCATGCCTAAAGCATTTGGTGAATTTGGCAGAGCTAAAAATGCCAGTGTATCACATAAAGTATTGCAGATTATTGAGACTTGGCCTGAGACTAGACCTATTGAGTTTGGAGAACTGTGGCCTAGAGTATCTAATGATTTGGGTGATTTACATGAGCTAGGTGATATAGTACGGGGTCTAAGTGCTGCGGGTAAGATACAAGTAGTGGATTCAGGATTTCTTGCTAATAAAGTTCCCCTGGATGTGAGGTATGACGATATGGTTGATTACTCCTATCTTACTAATGCTGAGATAAATGGGGAGTAGTTCCAGCGGCTTGAGGGACTCGAACAAGAGTTACGCCGCCAAACTGAGGAGGAATGACAAATGAATCAATCTACGAAAACCATTCGCGAGTGGATCGACTCAATGCCAGATGGCGACGACCACATGCACAACTTGGTTATATACAAAAGTAAGATGTACCGTATCATCGTCGAGCAACTAGATGCGGACAAGATGGATTACTCTGTTAGAGATTTTATCTTAAAAATCAACTTGGGGAAATAGGAGCAAGACGATGAATGATATTATAGCCAGACTTAACTATTTTATTGAGTACGCAGATAAGACCAGAAAATATGCTGACGCCGGATTCTATGAAGATTGCAAGGCAGAGATCGAGCAATTACGGGCGCGCTTAGGTGAGGCTAGAAACCGTGTACTTGAGGATATCTTACAGCAATCTCGCCGCGTTAGAAGTTATACCAATCCGGATAAAATTTTTGATGCGGTTCCAGTAAGAGTAATTATGCCCGAAGTCGCTGAAAAGCAGGAGAAAAATGATGAAATTTAGAAAGAAGCCAGTAATTATTGAGGCCACTCAATGGTTCAAGAACGGGGATCACCCGATGGACTATTCGGAGCCCGTAGAAGGTATGCAAAAAGGAAAGTGGACCGTGTTCAGCCCAGAGTACCAAGAGTCGTTGGCATGGGAAGGCCAAGTCGTGGGATACTACCGAACGCCAGAATGCGACGGAAAAAACCCGTGTAAGCACTGCGATAGAATCATGGATGACCACGGCTGGATAGACACGCTGGAAGGCGGACACATTGTTTGCCCTGGAGACTGGATCATAACTGGCGTCAGCAATGAACACTATCCATGTAAGCCTGACATTTTTGACAAAACATACGATGCAGTCTAATTACTTATAGATAGA
>Ga0306868_1001133_pt1 | contig 14762 bp, 13 predicted proteins | sample AntRauTorckE6832_FD_190411 | JGI IMG/M metagenome (GOLD analysis project Ga0306868, IMG submission 190411) | Saline lake microbial communities from Rauer Islands, Antarctica - Metagenome Torckler E6 #832 (v2) (version 2) | ecosystem: Environmental > Aquatic > Non-marine Saline and Alkaline >... | reverse complement strand
TACGTTGAGGATTTTACGATTGAGCCGCAGCCAAAGATGGCCTGAAGATGAGATGCAATATGGCCATGTTATTTGTTGACAGGCCCTAAGTCTCTAGTGTTTCATAGGAAGCATCCGTCGCATCACGCAACAGCTGAAGTTCCCGCAATTTTATGGCAAAAATCTGAGCGTCGGGGTCCTGGGCAAACTCCCGGAGATGGGGATGCGCTTCGACGAACCGGCTTTTAAGCCCTGCTACCAGTCCTTCATCTTGCACCAGCTCAAAGGTTCCGCTGACCGTGAGAGCCTGCACATTCTCACGAAGAGAACGCGTGCCTGAACGCCTCGTATCAATGAGCAGGCAAACCGCAGGGTTTGCCAAGAGATTGGCGTATTTTTTCGTATTTCGATGAGTGACCATATACACTTTGCGGCACTTCTCATCGGTTATATATGCCATCAGCGAGCAGTGCGGCACACCGCCTGCAACGGTGGCCAACACACACATATCCTCGCCTTTGAGGACCTTCATCATTTCTTCCAAAATAAATCTCCTTTATTAACAATCATGGTAACTATTCAGCGATACAACCGGGCGGACCCGGCCTTTATTCTAAAAGTAACTTAGCTCGAAGCACTCAAGGGCAAGGAGTCCGCCGTGTTGTTTTCATGGGTATCTGCAGCCCGGACGGCTGCAGCTAAGCCCCCAGGGATGGGTTTATGGCGTCCCATGAAAACAACACGGTGGACTCCTGGGTCGATCAGCTGAGTTTCGTTGGTAATCAAAAAAACAGCAGCTCCCCTGAACTGTAACTGTTCAGCAGTGCTCTAGATGTGCGCAAGCAGTCTGGAAAACTATAGTAGACCTATGTTTTACGGGCTGATTGCGTGCAGATGGGGTGCTGCTGAATAGTTACACAATCATCTCATTTCCACGACAAGGTTCAATATATGTACTCATGCAACAATTTGCCAAAGAAAACAGTATAGATAAGGATCTTATCCAGGATCACATGCACGCGGAAAATGTTACCCCGAAGGACCATACCTGGCTGTGAGAGATGCAGAAAAATCGGGTATAGCAGCGCTCCTTTAAGAATTTTGCATTCTGCGGGTCGCCGCAGGATAGGATACAGTTGCGCCTCAAAATGCGAATTTGTTATTAGGCGGACTCTTAAGTTTAGTGTTTCCTGATCACCCGATTATATTGTCGTTTTACTGTTAGCATGGTACGGTATCATAAAATCAGCGACATTATCGTCACCATTTTTGTTGAGCACAGTGTAATGTGTAACTCCTTACAGGATAAGCACCCCCAATGCTCAAAGATTCTCTGAGCAGTTACTTTTTTTGTAACTATTCAGGTGGGAGCACCAAATTGGCATAACCACCAAGTTGTAACTGTTCAAGAGTGCTCCATATTGGCTCATTTGGGACTTTGAAGCATACTTGTGCTATTCGAGAAGGCTCAAATGGGACAAGATGGGGTGCTCCTGAATAATTACCTTTTTTTTATCTGACTAGATGCCTCATCCACTACATTCATTTAAAAAGTATTTCCTTCCTTGTATGGGGCTTACGGGATTTCTTGTCATCTTTGCCCTGGACTCACTGTCAGCGAGCCAGGCGCTGCAGTCACAATCACCTTCCTGGTCTGCAATAAGCATCGGCCTGGCCGGCGGGCTTGCCTTTTTCCTCTACGGCATGGAAAAAATGAGCGAGGGCATGAAAAACACGGCGGGCAGCCAGATGCGCACCATTCTCGCCAAACTCACCAAAAACCGCGTCATAGCCCTCGGCGTCGGCGCCTTCGTCACCATGATCATTCAGTCGAGCAGTGCGACAACCGTTATGCTGGTAAGTTTTGTCCAGGCCGGGCTGCTTAACCTTAGCCAATGCATGGGAGTTATATTGGGTGCTGGTATCGGCACGACGATTACAGCACAGATGATTGCCTTCAAACTCACCGACTATGCTCTTCTAATGGTCGCCGGCGGTTTTGCCCTTAAACTCTTCAGTAATACTAATAAATCTAAAGATATAGGTGATATTATCCTTGGGTTCGGTATCCTGTTCTTTGGCATGAAACTCATGAGCGAAGTTATGGAACCGCTGCGAACGTATACACCCTTTATCGACTTGATGAAGGACATGGAAAATCCCCTCATGGGCATCATCGTCGGCACCGCCTTCACCGCCGTTGTCCAGTCAAGCAGCGCCACAACTGGAATCCTTATCGTACTTGCTCAGCAGGGTCTGTTGACCCTTGAAGGTGGAATCCCTGTCCTTTTCGGTGCCAACATCGGCACCTGTGTTACCGCTGCTCTTGCATGTATTGGCGCTTCGCGAGAAGCAAAAAGGGTGGCTATTGCCCACATCATTTTCAAGATTGCCGGCGTCTGTCTCTTCATTTTGTGGATTCCGCAGTTTGCCGCTTTTATAGAATCCATTTCCAGTCATTTCGATACCGGGACGGCCCGTCACATCGCTAACGCCCACACAGTATTCAATTTAAGCCTGGGGCTGTTTTTTCTGCCCTTCACCTCTTTCTTTGCCAGCTTCGTTTTTCTTCTCTTTCCGAAAAAAGAGAAGCCTCAAAGTAGAAAGCTAGTTGTCTGGCATATAGATGACAGCATGCTTGATACTCCCAGCATCGCCATCGATCTTGCCCGTCTTGAAATATCACGTATTGCAAAGCTTTTGGGCAGAATGCTCAACGCCATTATCATTCCCTTTGTTTCCGACAAACGATATATTGCATTAAATGTCAAGGCCGACGAAGCCCGACTGCTGCTCCAGGAAATTCCAACCCGTGATGCCATACATAAGGATCTCACCCTTTCTGAAGGCATCGATATGCGTGAAGAGAAAATCGATTTTCTTTCGGAACAACTCAACACATATCTGACAAGGATAGCCAGGAGAAGTATTAGCAAGGAGGAAGCAAGGGAAGTTTTCGGCATGGTTTCCATTGTCAAGGACATGGAAAGCATGGGAGACATAATCCATAGAAATATTGTGCCGCTAATCGATAAAAAGAAAGCATTACATTACGATTTCTGCGAAGAAGGCAAGGAAGAACTTCTCATATACCAGAGCAAAGTTGTTAAACAGATTGAAATTCTTCGACAGGCCTTTGCTACATTGGACCTTGAAGCAGCAGAAATTATAATGAAAAAAGAAGGCAAATACCTCGACATGGAATCGCGGTATAGAGCCTCCCACCTGCAAAGGATTATTGCTAAAAAACATGAATCAATTGCAACCAGCGAAATACATATGGAGCTGATGGATCTGATGAAACAAATTCTTCTCTACTCCTCCAATATCGCTAAAACCTACGTAGAGACAACTCCTCAAAAAAAGTTTTCGTCTTCCTAGTCAGTGGGGAGCTTACGGTAACGCTCATCCGCCGCCACCACCATTGTTTCACCGGGGGTAGTTACATTACGTAGGTTCCCCCCATAAGTAGTTACATTTATTTCACCAATTGATTTTTCATTTGCAACAACTTATTGTTTCGATTACCTGTTTCATAGGGTGCGATTGAAAATATTTAATGCATTTTTCGAAATCGTAGTTTGACTACGTAGCTGAGACATAATTCCATGGAGCCTGTGTATGAGCACTCCAGTGTACGATATGGCAATTATAGGTGGCGGCGTCAACGGTTGTGGCATTGCCCGCGATGCAGCAGGCAGAGGGTTGTCCGTTGTTCTCTGTGAGCAGAATGATCTTGCCGGCGGCACCTCCTCGGCAAGCACCAAGCTTATTCACGGCGGGCTGCGCTATCTGGAATACTACGAATTCCGTCTGGTCCGCGAAGCTTTGAAGGAGCGCGAAGTCCTGCTCAACGCCGCCCCACATATCATTTGGCCTCTTCGCTTTATCCTGCCCCATCACAAAGGGCTGCGCCCTTACTGGCTCATTCGCCTCGGCCTTTTTCTCTATGACCATCTTGGCAACAGAAAACTTTTGCCAGGCACATCCACCGTCGATCTGGAGAAAGATGAAGCCGGCACGCCACTGAAAGAGCTTTTTACAAAGGCCTTCGAATACTCCGACTGCTGGGTCATTGACAGTCGCCTTGTGGTTCTCAATGCCATGGATGCCAAGGCCAAAGGTGCCGATATCAGAACCCGCACCAAATGCATCTCGGCAAACCGCCGTGACGGCGTCTGGGTCCTTGAAACTCAAGACAGCAACAGTGGCAAGACTTCAACCATCAAGGCCGCAAGTCTGGTCAATGCCACCGGGCCGTGGCTCGACAGCTTCCTCAGTCACACCAGCCATAAAGACACCGGCGAACATATCCGCATGGTCAAGGGCAGCCATATCATCGTCAATACGCTGTTCGACCATGACCGCTGCTATATCTTCCAAAACAGCGATGGCCGCATAATCTTTGCCATTCCCTATGAACGCGACTTCACCCTTATCGGCACAACCGATGTCGACTTCCAAGGTGCCCCGGGGACGGTGAGCATTGATGGAGCGGAAATTGACTACCTCTGCTCGGCGGCAAGCGAATACTTTGTCAAGCCGGTTACTCCGCAGGATGTAGTACGGTCGTATTCCGGTATTCGTCCGCTGTTTGACGACGGCAAGGGAGATGCCAAATCGGCCACCCGTGACTATGTCCTCACCATAGACGAAGAAGACCACAGGGCACCATTGCTGTCTATTTACGGGGGTAAAATCACCACTTATCGAAAACTTGCCGAGGCAGTTCTACAAAAACTGCGGCCCTTCTTTCCTGAAATGAGCGACAACTGGACAGAATCCGAGGTGTTGCCGGGTGGTGACTTTCATCCATCCGCCTTTCCGGCAGAGGTACGGAAACTGCGGGATACCTGTAGCTGCCTCAGCGTCAGACACGCCACCAGGCTGGTGCGAAACTATGGCACCAGGGCTTTCGATATCATCAAAGATGTCAAGGATACACCGGAGTTGGGTCGATGCTTCGGCGGCGATCTCTATGAGATCGAAGTTACTTATCTGATGCACAATGAATGGGCCCGGACAGCCGATGATGTTCTCTGGCGCAGGTCCAATATGGGACTCTATCTCAGCGAAAAAGAGGTCCGGGAGCTTGATGCCTGGATGCAAACAAGCAGCCATGACCTCTAGGAGGCCGTCCGAAAATGCCCTTCTCGGAGTCTTCGCTTACCGGCCCATATCTTCGTTAAACTCGAAAAAATTATCCTCGAAATATTACCTATATGCCTCCGGTAATTTTTTCGAGTTCGCCTCGATCTGAACGAAAATGCCTATTCTCGGACAACCTCCTAGCTTTTCTCAAACAACCCTGGGCACCACCCATAAGCGCATCAGAAGCATAGATTTCGCCCGTTTTTATGGCATGATTCTGGTATACTATGGCCATATCGTGGAACAGGTGATGTATGCCGGCAGCGCCGAGGCCGCCGCGCAATACAAGTTCATCTATTCCTTCCACATGCCTCTCTTTTTCTTTCTCTCCGGCACTATTGTGGCGGAAAAAAAACTCGCCTTGCCCCTCCTGCAGTATTGTAAACAAATACTGGCATCACGACTTGTTCCCTATATTTTCTTCAGCATATTGACAGCCATTGTATCGCTGGCAATACCGGGGTGGTTTCCCCTTGGGGCTTTGAATGATGCCGGTGGGTATCTCAAAAGCGCAATCGCCACATTGATTGGCTTTCCCGCCTTTTGCATCCCCCTATGGTTCATGGCTCTTTTAATCAGTGTCGAGCTTTTCCACGCCCTGATTTCCAGGGTTACGCAACGCCTATCGATACTGGTGGTGTTGGCTGTAATACTCTATGTTTGCGGCTATTATCTCAATCAACTCTACAATTTCGTGGAAAATCAGCAGGCCTTCTGGTTCATCAATGAGGTGCCGGTGATCTATCTTTTCTATGTCGCCGGTGTCTTACTCCAAAAAAGTGGTTTTCTTCACCGCGATTTTCCCAGGCGCTGGACATTACCGGGCGCCCTGTTGTGCTTCTTACTTGTAGCGCTGACCTTTGACCTCAATCAAGGGCCGTTCCGGATTATCCAGGCCGTTGTCATCGTCCTCTCCGGCCATGGCAACATCGTGCTTTTCCCGCTGACAGCCTTTCTTGGTTCCTTCTTTATACTCTTCGCGGCAGTTGGTACTCCAGCAGCGGGATGGATCTCCTACCTGGGCCAAAATGCACTCTCCCTGTTCTGCCTCAACGGTCTCTTCTATCATTTTGTCAACCCGGTCACCGCCACATGGTTTGCCAAGGCTTGCACCACCTCGCATGCAACCGTTTTTCTCTATTCAACTCTCATGACTGTCCTCAGCCTGGCCGTATGCCTGCCGCTGATTTTCCTTCTGACCAGGTATGTGCCGCAACTGATGGGCAAGCCCATGCATGAGGGGCCCCTGCTGAGGCCCTTGATCAAGAAATAATTTGTAACTGCTTGGAGGGTGGCGGAGATTCTTGTAGGGGCACGGCGTGCTGTGCCTTACTGGTGAAGCGTATTGGTCCCAGGCTGATCGGCGGGGAGCCCTGGTGCCCTGTGAGCAGTTACGATTCATCAAGGCATTGGCGGATGGTTTCCGCCAGATCCCGCCGTGAGACAGGCTTCATCAAAAAATTCTTGATACCAATTGAGTGTGCCTTTGCAGAATCTATTTTGTGGCTGTAGCCGCTGCACATGATTATCGGAAGGTCAGATCGAATGCGAAGCAGTTCACGGCATAAACTCTCTCCTGTAATCTCAGGCATGGTCTGATCGGATATTACCAGATCATAGATCTCCGGAGCGGCTTTGAAGAGCTCGAGGGCTTTTTTGCTGCTGGTGGTCGCTTCTACACTGTAGCCCAATTGTTTGACGGAACGTTTGAGGATATCGACAAGCGATGCTTCATCGTCAACAATAAGGATGTGCTCATTTCCAGATGGCAGTGTTTGCCTTGCTTTGCCTTTTTCTTTGGGCTTTTGCTCCAGGCTGGGAAAATAAATGGTAAACGTCGTGCCCTGGTTAACCTTGCTTTTCACCCGGATCACCCCGTTATGACTCTTCACCAATCCATGCACCACGGCAAGCCCCATGCCGGATCCCTGCCCCACCTCCTTGGTGGTGAAATAGGGGTCAAAGATACGTTCAAGCAGATGCTCTTCAATACCACCCCCGGTATCACTGACTGAGAGGGCAACATATCCGCCTGGCATTAACTCCAGATCGTCGGGTATCAATCCCGAACCACGCTCGATATGCTCGAGTTCTAGTGTAAGAACTCCACCGTTGTCATCCATGGCCTGGGCACCATTGGTGCACAGGTTTATAATAATCTGATTTATTTTCCCGGGATTACCCAGAATAGATCCGCAGTCCGGACTGATTATCGTCTGGATATCAATGGTTGCCGGAATTGAAGCACGCAGAAGTTTGATGGTTTGGTTGACGATGTCCTGAACATCAAGTATGACAAGCTCCTCAGGCTGCTTTCTGCTGAAGGCCAAAATCTGTTTGACGATATCCTTAGCGCGATGGCCAGCATGCTCTACCTGCTCCAGCGAACTCTTGGCAGGGCTGTGGTCAGGAATGTCTTCCTTGGCGAGATCGGTATACCCGATGATTGCTGCCAGGAGATTGTTAAAGTCATGGGCGATACCACCGGCCAGTGTACCAATGGCTTCCATTTTGTGGGCTTGGCGCAGGTCCTCTTTTATCTGTTTTCTTTCAGCTATCTCCTCTTCCAGAGCAATAGTTCGCTCAGCCACACGCCGCTCGAGATGTTTCTGATGTGCTGCATTGATTCGCCGCTGATTTCGCTCTTCAAGAATGACCGAGAGCATAAAACAGAAATTCTGAAGGTATTCCTCATAGGGGGCAAAGGCCTCATTATCGGTAAGAGTCAATACCAGATACTCGTTTGCTGCATTGTCCACCTGGATCGGGAAACTGATCGTGTGATCATCGCGGATCGGATCTTCGTCGTTCAGGTAATTCACAGCACTGACGCCAGGAACACTCAAAAGTCCCCGGCAAACAAACTCAAAGATAGTCTTTTCCTCCGGGAGACTGCCCACAATGGACTGCATGAGCAGGAGCTGGCTGAGAACGTGCGGTTTAAGTTGACTGTTGCGATGATCCATGGAGATTTCAGCGGTGATGATGATGGGGCGACAGACCGAGAAATTCCTCCGGCGGTATAAAAAAAGGATTATGGACCACGGAACCCCGAACGACCATATATGGGTGTACCTTGAGCACATCCATTATCATGGAACCACTGAAATCATGCGCCGAATATTGACAGACGGTGGTTATGGGATGCTCCCGCAACAACAGGCTGACCCTGGATTCATACTCCAGAAGACGATCTCCGCCGCTAATCTCCTCAATATCGGCGGTCATTTCACCAATGACCCGGACATGGCTATACCCCTGTTCAAGAGAGTCGGTGTGGTAGTCTTTTAAAAGGGCAAGCATTATTTCCGGATCAAAGTGCCCCTTCTGGTAATAGACGTCACGTGTACCGCTCAAGGTCAGTGCTCCTGAACGCACAGCCTCATCATAGGGGATGCCTTCCGCCTCCAGCAGCACTTTTAAGGCAGCACCATTGACTTTCTCGGAAAAACAGGAGATACGCTCTTCTGCCTGCATACCGGCAAGAAGAAACTTGAAAACAGACTCATGGCGCTCCTTTTCATCTGTATATATCTGGCAGACATGGGTGCCTGGCGGAAAATTCTGCTTGGTAAAGCCGAAAGGTATTGAGTTGGCGTGGTCATGCATGGAGTCCCCCTGTTTCCCATTCAAATCAAGGGCACTAATCGGTCATTGTGTGCCATCATTGTGTGATTAGTCGCACCCTCTCTCGAAGAGATAATAATGTAACTTTATTACATGAATGCTGCATTGTAAAGGTGATAACTATCCAGCAGCACCCCATCTGCACGCGATCAACCCGAAAAACATAGGCACACCATAGCTTTCATCAAACATAGCGAAAAACAAAAATAAACCATATAATAGTCAGGACAAGTCCACCCCACAGGGGCGCGCCGAAGAATGCCAGCCACCCAAGGTTGATAAAACCGGTTCCCACCCAGGAGATAAAGAGACGATCGCCCCGTGTCGTGTCCAGACCGATGATCCCCCGCCTTGGACCACCGCCCGGGCTGAAATGTTCCCATACGCCCATGGAGGCGATTGACAATACCAGTACAATACAGAATGCGGCTGTCGGCCACGTCCAGGCCATCCAGGATAAACCCATAATAGTCCTCCCTAAACACGCCCGAGGGCGAACCCTTTGGCTATATAGTTACGCACAAAATAAATGACCATGGCACCGGGGATAATAGTGAGTGACCCGGCTGCCGCCAAAAGTCCAAGTTCATACCCTGAACTGCTCGCCGTTCGTGTCATGGTCGCCGCAATTGGTTTAGCCTCGACGGCAGTCAAGGTCTTGGCAAAGAGCAGTTCCACCCACGAGTACATGAAGCAGAAAAACATCGCCACTCCCACTCCCGCGGCGATTGTCGGAATGAAAATACGAATAAAAAACCTTGCAAACGAATAGCCATCCAGAAAAGCCGTTTCATCGAGTTCCTTGGGAACACCGGACATAAATCCTTCAAGAATCCACACTGCCAGAGGGATGTTAAACAGGCAATGGGCAATGGCAACTGCTAAATGGGTGTCAAAGAGACCAATGGCCGAATATAACTGAAAAAAAGGCAGGGCAAAAATTGCCGGCGGGGCCATGCGGTTGGTCAGCAGCCAGAAGAACAGATGCTTGTCGCCGAGGAATCTGTAACGGGAAAAGGCATAGGCCGCCGGCAATGCCACGGTCACCGAGAGCAGGGTATTCATGACCACATAGATGATAGAGTTAATGTAGCCGTTATACCATGTCGAATCCGTAAAGATCACCTTATAATTTTCAAGCGTAAAATTCTGGGGGAAAAAAGTGAAACCACTCAGAATTTCGTTGGTGCTCTTCACTGACATGGACAGCAGACCGTAAATAGGCAGCATTAAAAACAGGATGTAGAGTGTCGGCACCAGCCATTTTTTTGGATTGGTCATTTTACTGCTCCTCGTTACGCATCATGATGGTGTAGAACACCCAGCAAATTAACAAAACGACGAGTAAATAGATCAAGGACATCGCCGCGGCCGGGCCGAGATCAAACTGGCCGAGGGCCATCTTGACCAGGTCGATGGAGAGAAATGTCGTAGTGTTGCCTGGTCCTCCGCCTGTCAGCACAAAGGGCTCGGTATAGATCATGAAACTGTCCATGAATCGCAGCAGTATGCCGATGGTCAAGACCCGCTTCATTTTGGGCAGCTGGATATAGCGAAAAATCGCCCAACGACTGGCGCCGTCGATATGCGCTGCCTGATAATAGTCATCGGGTATCGAGCTCAGTCCGGCATAGCAGAGCAGAACAATCAGCGAGGTCCAGTGCCACACATCCATGATCACCGTTGTTATCCAGGCGGCCACCGGCTGCTGGGTAAAGTTGTAGTCAATTCCCATGGAATTCAGGGTATGACCCAGCAGGCCAATATTGGGCAGAGCAAAAATATTCCACATGGCACCGACCACATTCCAGGGAATCAACAGCGGCAGGGCCATCAACACCAGACAGACGGATACCCAGGGGCCCTTACGGGGCATGGTCAAGGCCACGCCGATGCCAAGCGGTACCTCAATGAGCAGGATCATACCGGTAAAGGCCAGCTGCCGCATCATGGACTGGTGAAAACGACTCGAATTCAACACCTGCTCAAACCAGGTTGTCCCTTCCCAAAAAAAGACATTATTGCCGAATGTTTCCTGAAAGGCGTAATTAATCACTGTCAGCAACGGGATAAAGGCATTGAACGCCACCAGGATAAGAACCGGGACGACCAGCCACCAGGCCTTATTGCTTTGGGTTTTAGTCATGAGCAGCCTCCTCTACAGCCCAGTCATCACAGTACACTCTGGTCTGCTCCGGGTCAAACCGGATCCGGGGATTTTCCGACGGGATGGTTTGATCCTCCCGCAGCACCATCTTGATGACTTGCGATTCATGTCTCAGTGTCAGCACCTGATAGCGCCCAAGATCCTCAACCTTGTCAATGATCACCGGGATGCCGTCCTCGGCAAAATCGACAAATTCCGGCCGGATACCGACTTCAAGCTTGCCGTCCAGATCACCTTTGACCGGCTGGGATATGGGCAGGGGATGGTCGCAAAATACAGGCCGGCCGCCATCAATGGTACAGGGCAGGATGTTCATACCCGGTGAACCGATGAAATAGCCCACAAAGGTATGCTGCGGGTGGTTGAATAATTCAACCGGCGTGCCCACCTGCACCACTGTACCGTCATACATTACAACCACCTTGTCGGCAAAGGTCAGGGCCTCGACCTGGTCATGGGTGACATAGATCATGGTCATGCCCACCTGTTGGTGCAACTCCTTGAGTTTTGAACGCAGTTGCCATTTGAGGTGGGGATCGATAACCGTCAAAGGCTCATCAAAGAGAATTGCATTGACATCGGAGCGAACCAGGCCCCGACCAAGGGATATTTTCTGCTTCCCATCGGCGGTCAACCCGGCAGCCCGCTGTTTAAGACTGGCTGTCAGATCAAGCATCTCGGCAATCTGATGGACACGCTCCTTGACGAGGTGTTCAGCCATTCTCCGATTGCGCAGGGGAAAGGCCAGGTTGTCGTACACCGTCATGGTATCGTAGACCACGGGGAACTGGAATACCTGGGCAATCTGCCGTGCGGATATGGGCTGATCAGTCACCTCCTTGCCGTCAAAGAGGATATCTCCCTCGGATGGTGTCAGCAGGCCGGAAATGATGTTCAGCAGCGTTGTTTTGCCACATCCGGAAGGGCCCAGGAGGGCATAGGCACCACCATCTTCCCAGATCTGATTAATCTCTTTCAGCGCATACACCGGCTCCTGCCCTTTGGGCGGCGGATATGCATGCCGTACATTTTTAAATCTGATTCGTGCCATGTTCCAACCTGTCTGAGTTAAAGGTCGATTAATCTATTATCGCCGCCAAAGTACAGGCAGTCGCTTGCATTAAAATAGAAACTGGCTTTTTCCCCATATTCAAAGGAATGGATACCATGGGTTTGACTGACCCAGATATTGCCATCCACCTGAACGCGGATTATGGATTCCGAACCGCTGATTTCGGCAATTTGGACCTCGCCGTCAACTTCCACCCCTGTTCCTTCCGGCAACAGATGGTGCGGCCGCAGACCAATCCGGTATTCACCATCCGGCTGGGCTGCCAGCCTTTCGGGGACTTTCCAGGAAGTTACGTCACCGAGCGTTGCCATTTCCCCCTGTTTTGTTATGGAAGCGGTATTGATGGGCGGATCGGAAAATACTTTGGCACTTTCAAGCGTTGCCGGTTTGCGGTAAATCGACGCCGTCCTGCCGAACTCAACCAGACGACCCTTTTTCAGCGTTGCCGTATACCCACCCAGCATCAATGCTTCCAGCGGCTCACTGGTGGCATAGACCACCGTGGCTCCGGTATCCGCAAACAGCTTGGGCAGCTCGTCGCGCAGCTCTTCGCGCAGTTTGTAATCAAGATTGGCCAGGGGTTCGTCGAGCAGCACCAGCTCTGCTTCTTTTACCAGAGCCCTTGCCAGCGCTGTTCGCTGCTTCTGCCCTCCAGAGAGCTCCCGCGGCAACCTGTTCAATACGGGAGTGAGCTGCAATATTTCAGCGAATCGATGGACCCGGTCGTCGATGTCCTTCTTTTTCAATCCGGCAACTTTTAGCGGTGAGGCGATATTATCGTAGACAGTGAAGCTGGGATAATTAATAAAAAATTGATAGACCATGGCAACACTGCGCTTCTGGACCGCTATTCCGGTCACATTGCGATCGTTGGTCCAGACCTCACCGGTGGTTGGTTTCTCCAGTCCCGCCATCAAACGCATTAATGTGGTTTTGCCACTGAGCGTTTCGCCCAGCAGAATGTTGAATTCACCAGGCTGCAAGGCCAACGATGTTTCATAAATGTATTTTTCCGCGCCAACGCGGAACGTGACATTTTTCAGTTCAATAGCCATGTAGTCATCTTCCTCGTCTAATTCTCTTCCGTGCCTTTCACGATTCGCAAATCAACACCATTTTCCTGACAGGCATGAACAAACTCGGGCGCAATACCTTCATCGGTAACAAGTATATCAATATCCGCCAACGTCCCGACCTTTACCGGTGCTGAACGCTTCAGCTTCATCGAATCGACGACCAGTATGACGGAGCGGGCCTGTCGAATAATGGCCTGAGTCACCCGTACTTCCCGCAGATCGAAGTCTAAAAATTCACCGGCATCATCAATGGCGGAACAGCCAATAATGCCATAATCCGGTTTAAACTTCTCGATGAACTCCTCGGTACTGGTCCCGACGATGCCACCGTCTGATTGACGGATCATCCCTCCGGCTATCATCACCTCTATACTGCGGGAAGGCCACAATATGCTGGCAATATTAATATTATTGGTGATCACCAGAATAGAGCTGCGATCCACCAGGAACTCGGCCACCCGCTCGGTGGTGGTACCAAGATTCATAAACATAGAAGAGCCGTCAGGTATAATAGCGGCGGTCAGTTTGGCTATTTCTGTTTTTTCATCGGCCATGAGAACCTTTCTCGCTCCATAGCCAAGGTTCTCAATGGTATCTTTGATAAACGCTCCACCACGTATGCGCTGGATCAGCTCCAGGTCATACAGCTGATTCAGGTCACGCCGTATGGTCTGAGGGGTAACCTTGAGGTGCTCTGACAGCTCATCAACCTGCACTGAACCATGTTCGTTGAGGAATTCCATGATGGATTGCTGCCGTCTGCTAATGTTGGCCGGCACAGACAACCTCTTTGGTATTCCATTACTTCCATTGTGCATGGAATAACCCCCTGTGTTCAGTTGGTCCCGTTGAAAACCGGGGCCCGCCGAAGGACGGGTCCCGGTTGTACTCTTCAAGTAACTCTACCCAATAAAATTCTCCAGGGTTGCCTTGAATTGTTACGTGATAATCACTGGTTCCAGCGTTTTATGAGTTCATCATAGTCAACGGTTTGGCCTTGAGGTTTCTCATTGGCAAGTTTGGCTTTAGGCGCGCCCGGCTTGTCCAGCCAATATTGTGGATCTTTTTTCTCATTCAACCTGGGACCGCAGCCGCCGTAGACGTTAGCAGCCTCGTCCGCCTTCTGCATACGTGCCATTACTGTTTCCATCTCTTGAGCAAGACGGTCCATGGCCTGCTGGGGCGTGAAGGCACCGGAGTTTACATTGCCGATCTCCTGCCACCAGATCTGGGCGAGTTTGGGATAATCGGGCACGTTTATACCGGTGGGAGACCACATGACACGATCGGGAGAGCGATAAAATTCCACCAGGCCACCAAGATTGGGAGCACGCTCGGTGAAGGATTCATCGTTGATGGTGCTTTCCCGAATAAAGGTCAGACCGACATGGCTTTTCTTGGTATCGACGGTTTTGGAAACCACGAACTGGGCATAGAGCCACGCTGCCTTGCGGCGATCAACCGGGGTGGACTTAAGAAATGTCCAGGAACCGGCATCCTGGTATCCCAGTTTCTGGCCTTCCTGCCAATAGGGACCATGGGGAGAGGGCGCCATGCGCCACAGGGGCTTGCCATTGTCGTCAACCGTGTTGTTGCCTTCTGATTTCGGGGCAACCATGGAAGCCGTGAAGGCAGTGTACCAAAAAATCTGCTGGGCAACGTTCCCTTGAGAAAGTGCGGGCAGGGACTG
>Ga0306868_1001130_pt1 | contig 14794 bp, 20 predicted proteins | sample AntRauTorckE6832_FD_190411 | JGI IMG/M metagenome (GOLD analysis project Ga0306868, IMG submission 190411) | Saline lake microbial communities from Rauer Islands, Antarctica - Metagenome Torckler E6 #832 (v2) (version 2) | ecosystem: Environmental > Aquatic > Non-marine Saline and Alkaline >... | reverse complement strand
CGAAACAGGAAGTCGTTCGAGAATCGAAGATTCTCGTGATCCCGAAAATCTCCGATTTTCGGACGACCCTGTCCTCAACAAGCGAGGGGCGAGTAGCCCCGAGCGCGGTAGGGCAGGGTAGTTCACTCGCTGGTGATGCTTTTCTCTTTGATATCGAGCACCCACAGTGCCCTGTCGAGCGTGCGGAGGCTCACGTCGTACTCGTTCGCTATCGCCCAGCACGCACCGAGATACAGCAGGTACTCGTCAACAGTGGGGTCGTCGGAAAGCTCTTGCCCGAGGTATCCCGTTTCCTGTAGTACATTCCATGCCCGTTCGTCGATAACGGTGAACCGGTTGGGGTTGATGAACAGGAGAATTGCTGAGGCAACAGAGCCTGTCTAAGAATTCCGCCCCGCCAGTCCTCTTGACGTCGGCTGAAGATACCGCTACACGCTTCGACAGATCGATTCGTCCGTCGACAAAAAAAGAGCCGAGTTCAGTTATCCGGCGATCCCGTCCGCCACGTCATGGCTGTCCGGCCCCTGGCCGGACCGCCACAGTTTCATTGCTTGGTCGTTGTAGCCCTGCTTCCACCCATTGCTGGTTTTGAGCGTCTGACTCGCTGGATCTGTCGTGTTCGCCTTCGTCGTCCGGAAGCTCCACCTCCTCCGGAGGTGTGGGCTTCCGGCCACGTTTCTTCTGGCCCATCTCTTCCTCTTCTCGTTCTCTCTGGTGGATTTTCTCGACTTGCTCTGCTTTGAGTTGCTGTTCCTCGGTGTCAAGTCGGTTCTTGGCCTCCTGCAGTCGATTCAGCCGATCTTCTTGCTCCCGGAGTTCCTCCGGGAGCTCGTCTCCACGCTGTTCCGGGCCGTATTCGTCATCTTCGGCCTCGTCGATCTCGGCGGCCTCATCGAGAATGTCCTGGATTTCGTCGGTGATCTGTTCACGAGTACGATTTTGGTCGAGTGCGGCGTCCCCCTGGACGCGACGGCCGTCCAGGGCGACTTCGCCCATCTCGGCCATTCCAGCTTCCCGACAGAGGCGAAGAATCTCGACGAAGAGCACGTTGCCGAGTGCGCGACCGTCCAGCGTTTCGTCCTGAAGAACCGTCTCCAGGGGTGCGTAGACGTCCATCGGGTTGATGATCGCGTAACTGTCCGTCGGGATGTGGAACAGTGCGTCGACCGCCTCCCCGCTTGCCTGTGCAGCCAGCCGCTCAGGTTCGACGATAGCGTTGAACCGCTCTGTGTCCACCCACTCTCCCGAGTAGGGATTCCTGAACGCCACTTCGGACTCGACCGCCCGTGGCAGGTCTCGGATTGCCTCTGCAAACGAGACGACCTCTGTTCCGCTGTGTCGCTCCTCATACCACGCTGGCAGCGTTGCGTCTGCTCGACCGTCGATACCCGCGAACACCGTCGTTGTTTCTGGACTTCCCATGTTGTTCACACAGTCTCGGGACATCCGCGCCTGCGCCCCTCGCAGGCGCAAATAAACTCGGTGCGGGTGCGGGAACCTCGTCCAGAATGGTTGGTCGATGCGACTACGCCTCGCTCGTCTGGAGCTCCTGGTACCGACTTCGAACCGTCTCAATCGAAACCTCTGGGGCCGCCGCAATTTCTTCCTGGGTCGTCAGCAACTCGTGCTCGATGACGGCGCTGTACAGACAGCCTGCAGCCACTCCTGATGGACTCCGGCCGTTCGCCAGCCCCATCGTCGACGGCCGCCATCGCGAGCTCGTGAGCACGGTGCTGGACGTGCGAGGAGAGGCCGCACTTCGTCGCAACCTTCGGGATGAGTGACTCCGGCTGGACGACCGGTGTCTCGAGGCCGAGCTCGACGTTCAGGACTTTGTAGGCGCGTTTCACCTGGGCTTCAGCGCACACCGACACCTCCGCGACCTCGCTGACCGAGACGGCGAATCCGGCACACCGACACGTTGCGTAGACCGCTGCTGCCGCCATCGATTCGATGGAACGACCGGTGATGAGGTCTGCCTGCTGAGCCTCGCGATAGGTCGTCGACGCCGACTCTCGGACGAATCGTGGGAGTTCAAGCGCGCTCACCATCCGGGCAATCTCCGAACACGCATGCGCGAGGTTCCGTTCGGCCTTCGAGCGCCACTGTGCACGCCGGTGCTGCGTTCGCTGTCGGTTGAGTCGCCGCTGCTTCTCCTCTGAGAGGATGTTCCCCTTTACGTCCCGGCTCCACCCGATTTCCGTCGAGAGCCCCCGGTCATGTCGTCCCTGTGTGAGTGGAGATCCGGTTCGCTTCTGCTCATCGTCGAAGCGGGCGCGCAGAGTCCCTGCGTGGTCGATGTGGCACTCCTCGATGATGAGGCCACAGACCGTGCAGCTCGTTTCCCCGCCCTCCGTTGCAACTGCGCCGTCGCACTCGGGGCACGTCGTCTCGGTAGGTGGTGTTTGACCGTCCTCTTCGTCGAAACTCCGTCCATAGATGGCTTCCTGGCTCATTCGTTAACCGAGACGACCTGTTCAGGCCGCCCCGCACCCGTCAGGGGCGGCCCAAAAAACTGCGGAAAACTACTGCGGAAAACGTTCGACCGCGCTATTCGGGGACGACGAGTGCCGTAGCTCGACGATTCACGCAGCAAGCAAGGACAGAGAGGTGCCCGTTCTAGGGACGCAATCGACCGGATCTAGATGGGTCACTCCGGAATCGAGGGAGATTCATCTTCCCAGCGAATCGAGTTCAGCGCCGATGGGAACTGCTGTAGCCGTTCCTCAAGGACAGAGAGTGGGTGTGCGTCGAGAAACGTCGCTGCATGCCGATCAACAGGAGCGGCTTCGTAATTGAGTTGGATGTGACAGGGACCGAGGTCTTGACAGTCGGCGTTCTGATGGAAGCCGAGTATGAGGTTCCGTTCCGACTCTATCCAGTTTATGCGGTAATACTCGTAGTTGACCTCACTCGGGTACCAGAAGCGAATTTCGAGTCGAGCGGTTTCGACAGCATAGGATTCACCCAGGAACGGTTCCGGGTCAACGGTCGCGATGACGTATCGAGGCCGTCGACGAGAGGGTCGGTAGCGAACGTTCCTACAGCCGGGTTGTTTCGCCACCCGATTATGTACCTCTTGGAGGAGTGTCCGCTGGAAATATCGATCGCGATCGGCGAGAAAGATCATCAGTACGAATTAGCTCGTTGCGCGGTCGGCGACGTCCGCCATTTGCTCACGAGCGGATTCGACGTCCGAGTACAACTCCAGCGCGTGCTTGAGGAGTTGTCGGTCAGATTCGTTCTCACGCCAGAATCCGATTACGTCACGGCGTTCACGGAGCTCAGCGCTCGATAGCTCGCCGTCGGCGAGCGACTGTTCCAGCTCTTCCCACGTTTCGAGACCGTACTTCTCCTGCCACTCTTCGATTTCTTCGGTGATTTCCGTTAGCTCATTGCGGAGTTCCTCACGCGAGTTCTCCTCGATGAGTGTCCGGATTTCGTGGAAGAGTAACTGGGTGTGGTCCGGTTGATAGAGCGTCGAGTCGCCAGCCTCGATACGGCGCAACTGCCCTTGGTTCACGAGATCTTTCACCTCCTCGTTCGTCGTACTCCACGCTGCGTCTGCTTGGTCGCTGATCCAATTGACCGACCGCGGTTCGCGAAGCGTTTCGGCGACGGAACGAATGCGCTCGCGCGCGCTCATCGATTCAGCCCAGGACTCGACACCGTCTTGGGAGGGTTCGGGCATCGTTACTTCCTCTACCGGATGTGTAGGGAGCACACTCTCATATATCTTTGTACCTCTCAGTATAATCGTGATCCAAGGCCGGTTCGGTCTCGAAAAGTTATCGGCGAAACCGACCGTTCGGCTGCGGGACCTGCCCCGCCATAATCTCGAGGTTCGTTCGCCGGAGATGCTTACAGCCCTGCTCGCCGAGGGCGTGGCCACGTCGACGCCAGTCGGGGCACGAGCAGTGAACCTGCTCGACATCGACCTGGTAGGTACTCCCGCTTTCACTCCGTACTTCGTAGACCGGCCCGTTTTCAGTGAACTGAACCTCCATATCCTCCGTCAGCGCTCGTCGCGTCCGTGGGTCGTCGATGGAGTAGCCGCCGTCGCTGAGCGATGTCGATGGCTCTGGCTTCGGACAGGGTGTTCGGAAGTGCTCCTCACGGTTTCGTTCTTGACCACAGTTCTGGCAGCGGTAGAACCGCGTTCGGTAGCTATCGCCGTCAGTGAGTTCGATATCGTACTTCGTCGGGCGCTTCCCGGGGATTCGTTCACTTACGAGGGTGAGTTCGTGACCGTTCGGGTTGCGACTCTCTAACTGGACCGGTTCTGGGGAGTTGTCGTCGAGACATATGGAAGAGACGCTGTTTCGCGCCTCGCCCCTCGGGGCGCGAAAAACCGCGGTCGCTGCTCGTTACTTCCGTGCTTGCGGATACGACGTGTCCCAGGGTCGCGGGATGTAGCCGTGCGCGTCGATTTTAGCGTGGGGGCTTCAAACCGCTCCCTGAAAGCTATCTAGGTAGTCAAGCACATAACGGGAAACTGGGAGGTAACGGTGGCGCGTGCGAGAAGCGGCTTTAGAGTACTCACGAGCGGTGGACCGAGACAGTGGACTGACGAGTAGCGTGAACTATTGCTCAGGTGTCGTTCGTGCTGTCGTACATTTGCTCGAACTTCTGTTCACCGCAAATCAGCTCATCAACGCCGTCGGTGAGCGTTACTTCGCCGAATACGGTGGCCTGGTAGTACGTGTAGAGGCCGTCTTGGCCACGTTCGGTGCGCTGTCGCTTTTCTACGAGGCCGACATCAACGAGCTTGTTGAGGTGGTAGTGAAGCGTGCTGTCGTCAATGTCCATTTCGGCTTCCAGTTCTGTCGGACTCATCTCTCCATTGTGGACAAGGCGGTAGAGGATTTCGTAGCGAGTCCGGTGTCCGACGGCAGCATGCATTGCGAGGTACTCCTCAAGACTGAGGATACTGTCCTCTGGGAGGAGGTCCGCTGGATCCTCGGGGAAGTCCCCACCGACTGATTGAGTCGGATTCGTTGCCATCGTACGACACGGTACGGGTGAGAGACTCTTAGGTTTTCTCAAGCCGAACTATCTCAAAAATTCCCGTCTTTATATGTCTATAGTCAATACTCGCGCTCATGACTACTGAGGTCTCGCGTGACCTGATCGTTGAACGGTTCGGTGATGTGACGTACAACCGGTTTCTCTTCTACATTATGGGGCCGTACAAGTCCTTCAATCTCAACTACGTATTGAGTGAGGAGGACCGCCGAGACATCGAGGTCGATGACTTGCCAGGCCCACTCCGTCGCCTGTTCCAGAACAAAGCAGAAATCGATGGCGCACAGGCACTATTACGGCGAGTGCAAGGCTCGCTTCGTGTGAATCCTGGGGTGAATGCGTTTCTGGCGCTCGACGTCGATGTCCCGACGAGCGAGGTAGACGCAGCGACACAAAGCATCGAGTTCACCCGGTGCAGCAATGCAACTGCGTTCGTGCTGCCGTTTCTCGGGCACAACTTTGGCGTTGGAGAGGAGGCGGGAAGCATCTTGGAAGCCTATCTGAGACACACAGCGATCGGTTGACTTTCGTTCACGAAGCCGACGTGACGAGTGCGATGATCCGTTCAGCACAGGTCCGCTGGGACTTGCGTGTCGAAACGTACGAGACCGAGACTGAGCTCGTCGATAAGCTCCGTCTGTTTGCGGGCGGGATTATGCACCGAGAACGCCGCGGGGAACTCGATTGACCCGAAGGACACAGCGACCCTATGCAGCCCACCACGCTCCACGCTCGGGGAACGATACTGACGATCGGCCCGTCAGCGCCACGGAGACGCGCCCCTCGTACCAGCTCTTCGAGACTTCCCTGAGCACGACACGCTCGCCTTCTTCCATCCACGGCGCTTCGCTCGCCTTCCAGACCGTTACCTTCGTTTTCCCACTCTCGTCTTCGAGCCGCCGTCGACGACCCGCTCGGCCAGCCGCCGACTGATTGCCGCCCGCGACCACCCCGGCAGCATCCTCGACAACCGCACCGCTTCGCTGTTCACCCACCCTAGCTCCATCTGGGAGATCTGTTCACGCGCATCCGCCCGTTCGGGGTCCTGCCACGGGTCCACTGCAGCCGCCCGCTCTCTGAACTCGTAACGCTGCTCGATGCTCATCTCCCGAACCATCGTCCTCGTTCGCGCTTCTCTATCGGAGGCCTGTCGCCGGTCAAACCGCGTCGACGTTCGCTCGACCTCCCACTCCCGCGCTTCCATCCGCTCTTCGGCTTCCAGTGTCAGCCCGTATCGCTTCGCATCTGGGTGGTTGGTTCCACCTTCGCTTGGATCTCCATCTCCACCGTGGGTCGCAGGCTCGCCTCACGCTCTGCCACCTCGTCGATGACTTCGAAGCCGTCTTCGTCGAATTCCGTTCGTTCAGTGGTCTCTACACCCGCAACTTCATTACCGAATACGTTCTTACTACACATTGGAGTCCTACTCCGAAGGCGCTTCACCGCGCCCGACACCGCGACCTCACTCGCGGTTGTCTTCTCACACCGACCATTTCTCGTAGCGGCGGCCAAAACGGTCGATGGATGCACGAAAATCAGTACGCGCGCCGTCTCGCTGTGGCCGTGTCGCCAGCGGGTTGGTCGGTCGGTTTCTGCGCTGGCGCTCGAAACCCCACTCGACTCACTCCGCTGGCGTGCCGACCTGGGCACGAACCCGGCCTCGGCGAACAGGACGGCGAGCGGACGGGCCGACGACGACGTAGGAGGCATCCAGGAGAGATAGTCAGAAGCCAAGGGTGATACTCTGAAGTATGATACTCTAACGTACGATTATCGAAATAATCATTATCTAGGGTCACGAAGGATCGGTATGGCAACGTTCGTAAACCGGACGGAGGAACTTGCTCGGCTACGGGAGCTATATGCCTCTGAAGACGCCGAGCTTGCCGTCATCTATGGCCGGCGTCGACTCGGAAAGACGGCGCTCGTCAAAGAGTCGCTAGATTTGGCTGAGAATACGGTTGTCTACCAGGCCAGGCAGAAGACGAGCGCGCTGCAGCTCAAGCAGTTCATCGATGCCGCTGCAGAGTCGTTCCCCGGGATCACGCGGATCCGAGACGACTGGGAGGAGGTACTGCGATATCTTGCCGAGCAGGACGCCATCGTCGTTCTCGACGAGTTTCCGTATCTGGTCGAGCAGGAGGACAGTCTCCCCTCCGTTCTCCAGGCGTTGTTCGATCACGAGCTGGACGATTCCGCTGCGACCTTCGTCCTCGTCGGCTCGTCGATCAGCATGATGGAGGAAGCGGCATTGCTGGGAAACAGTCCGCTCTACGGTCGATCGTCGCTGAAGCTCGACGTCAGACAACTGCCGTTCTGTGCGGCGATGGAGTTCTTCAACGACGCATACACCCCGGACGAGCAAGTGTCGACGTGGGGCGTCTTTGGCGGTGTTCCCTACTACTTAGAGGAGGTTAGCCCGGATGCGACGCTGGGGGAGAACATCCAGCAGACGGTTCTCTCACAACACGGGACGCTCCATAACGAACCGGATTACGTCCTGCGGATGGAGCTAACTGAGCCGACCCGGTACTTCTCGATACTGGAAGCAATCGCTGGGGGGAGTACGAGCAGAAACGAGATCGCCGGCGAAACCGGAATCGAGTACAATCAGCTCTCGAAGTACCTCAACCGGCTGTCGCGACTCCGGCTCGTCGACCAGCATGTCCCCGTCACCGAGCGGAAAGAGCGGAGCAAGCGGAGTCGGTACCGTATTCGCGACCCGTTCTTCCGGTTCTGGTTCCACTTCGTCTACGGCACTGGCGAACAGTATGACGAAATCGGGGCGGAAGCCTACGAGGCGCTGATCAAGCCGGAACTGGCAGATTTCGTTAGTGAGGCGTTCGAGTCGCTCTGTTGTTCTGCACTTCGGACGTTCTATCCTGAACGGACGATTACGGAAACAGGCCAGTGGTGGTACAACGAACACGAGGTCGACGTTGTCGGTCTTACGGCTGGGGACACGCTGATCACTGGTGAGTGTAAGTTCCAGCAGTCGCCACTGGGCTATGACGCCCTAGCGAGGCTCGAAGATCACGTTTCTGAACTCCGATGGTCTCCGCGGAGTGGTGGTGAGCGAGTGGAGCAGTATGCACTTTTCTCACGAAACGGCTTCAAGCCGTCCGTAGAAGAAGCGTGCGAGCGCCGAGACGACCTTCGCCTGTTCACCGTTAGCGATGTCGTCTTGGCACTCTCGTCCTGAGGGGAACCCGAGCGAACGCGCTGCCGACGTTGAATTGGGAATTCGGATAAGGGGGCCCGAGAAAACCGCAGGGGACAGTATCCCCCGACGAGGCTGTCGAGCGATATACCGTTACTGGAGTTCGTTGACGAGCGCAGCAACCACATCGTCAACACGTTCTCCGGCAAGACGACCCTGCCAGAAGTCAATATCCCCGTGGTCGATCGATTGAACACCCCAGGGGGTGATCCGGCTTTCATCCGGCGTTCCACCACGAAGCCAACTGGTCTCGGGGATCGCGATGAGGCCGTCCATCCAGGACTTCGTCGTTAGGGTCACCACGAATATACTGCTCGCCGTGGAACGGACGGCCCTCAAGGTTCGAGAGAACGAGCCAGGGCCGAGCCTCTTCTCCGCCTTTGAACGGGTCGTCACCGTAGACGACGTCACCTCGCTCGAAGACAGGGAGGGTTTTCTCGTCGGTCACTGCTCGTTCTCCTGGTTCGGATGCGGCTCGTCGGACGCGTGCTCGCGCCACAACTCCTTGTCTTCCTCGCCAAGCCGATCATTGAACAGGGCAGTCGCCCGCTCGTAGCCACTGTATCTTTCGAGCCGCTCGGTATCATCGGCTATTGCCCAGTACGGAGGCTTATGCCTTACAAATCCGCGCTCCTTGAGCCGCGAGAGGACGGCGCTCACCGTATTCGGATTCATCCCGGTCGCTTCGGCGATCTCGTTGCGCTCGAACGCCCGGTCGTTGTTCCGGGCAAGGAACCGGAGAATCCGTTCGGCATTGGTCTGGCCGTTGTCGAACTCCGAGTTCTGCTCGAACGTCTCGATATCGATGGGCATAGTTCCAGTTTGGCGTTTGTAGTGTATGTATGTTTTCGTCGTTTGTAGCCCGCTGAACGACCCGATACGTGGACCCGGACTGCCGATACACAGGCTCGATCGGACGGTTTTGGGGCTGATTTGGCGACGATAGCCCCGCGTTCAGCTCATCGACGACGTAGTTCCTGAAGTGTCTCGTACTCCAGGGTGGGGACGTCGTCGCTCGGAAGGGGGTGAGGCCGTCGATCCAGCAGCTCGCCACACCATTCACAGCCGTGGAGGGTCCGGTCTCCGAGGCAGAGGACCGACTGCTCAGAGGGAGGGTGTCGGCACACCGTCGTTGGGAGTGTCTGCTGCAGTCGCTTGCCGAGTGTCGTTTTCACCGCACTGAGCACCATCTTCGTCGTGTTGTTGTCGACATCTGAATGCGCACCTCGCCCGTGAGGTGCGCGAAAAAATCGGTTGCGTAGCGCTCATCTGCTGATGCCCAGGACCACCCCGACCCAGCGAAATTCATCACGACGACAACCTCGAATGCGAGTATCAGGCGACAGTGCCGTTGAAGCGGATGTACATTCCTTCGCAGGACCCACTGCTCGAAGAGTAGTACGAGAATGTAGAGAATTCGGATTGGGCGGCGTCTACAGCCGCGCTAAACACATTCACTATGGATAGATTCTGAGTCGTGAGTGCCGAGGCCTTTCCTCCAGAAACAGACCGGTGAGCAGGTTCGATCGGTTCTGTGCGCTCCCGCAGTATCTGTATCCTACCGCCCCTAATGGCCAACTAGTAATTAGCACACACCGGCATAGTCGAATCATCTGGGTTGATGATATCCATTTTCAACCGGTTCACGGACTCAGCCGACACGGGAGCAGATTCCGACTCTTCAGGGGGCGACCCCGGCGATGCCGTCACCTGGGTGGTTCGATGGATTGTCCTGTATGGCGATCGGCGGGTGCTCGCACTCGTCACGACGATCGTCATTCTGGTGGCGCTACTGGCCGTCGGAACCCTCTGGGAGTTCGAGATGGAACGACTCGTTACGGAGACGCGAGCGGTCCAAACCTTGTTCAACACGCTGCTCGGTGGACTCATTCTCTTCGTTTCGGTCGTGCTCTCGATCAACACTGCAGCCCTCGCCCAGGAGTTCGCTCCGCTCCAGGTCAAACTGGCACGCATGGAGGAGTCCATCGAGTTCCAGATCGAACTGGAGGAACTCGTGGATGAGGGTGTGAGCCCGGCCGGACTCAAGCCGTTCCTCGAGTACGTTATCGGGGCGATCCACACCCAAACGGAATCGCTCCGGGCCTCCGAGAACTCGACCGGGGACGAGCGAGCCAGGGCGGACCTGCTCGCGCTCGTCGACGAGCTCGATACCGAACTGTCGCTGATCGGCAACCGCATTGGGACCACAGACCCGCAAGTCTCTGCCGTCCTGTTGAGTACCCTCGAGTACCCCTACGCCCGCCACATCAACGTGACTCGCCGGCTGAAATCCGTCCACCGGAACGAACTCACGGAGTCTGATCACGATTCGCTCGCGACACTGCTCGAAGTACTCACGATCCTCGCGTCCGGTCGAGAGTACTTCACGACGTTGTATTTCAAGCGGGAGCTCCGAAATCTATCGAGTAGCCTCCTCCTCCTCTCGCTTCCGGTCATCGTCTTCACGGCGTACGTCCTGCTCGCGATAGATGCTGGACTGTTCCCGCAACTGGGGTTCCTGGGGCTCGGATCGCGGCTCTTCTACATCAACCTCGCGTTCGTCATCGCGCTCTCCCCGTACGTCCTCCTCAGTTCGTACATGCTTCGCATCCTCACTATGTTCGGCGTCGCGGGAGTCGCTACCACCCTCCCTCAGTTCGTACATGCTTCGCATCCTCACCGTGTCGAAACACTCCCTCGAATCGACCGTGTTCACCCTCGATTCCGATGCGGAACTGAAGTTCGAGTAGTCCGCTCGGCCGACAGCCAACCGACCGAACGCTCCCGGCTCGCTACCCGCTCCCGCTTCTCGAACGCCAAACTCCACCCGCACGTCGACGTCACGGCCGGTATCATGCGGCACGTATCGCGGCGCCGCCGTACCTGGCGGGCACAGGGTCCACGTTACCCCGACCGTACCAACCGAGTGGACAGCGAGGTGCCGCGACTGGCGTTCACGCGGCCGCGGGCGTCGTGAGGCTCTATAACTAACTGACAGCCGCCACCGGTCCAGGTATGGGAAGCCCCACGCGTCGAGAGCAGTTCCACGAGGAGAACAAGCGGCGCCGGTGGGCTATCGGCGTCGCGGACAGAGACGGTCGCGTGAGCGCGCTGGCTCCCTGTCGCACTGATCTGTCGGACGCCGACGAAACCGGGTCGCCCCGTGCCTAGCGGCGTCCGGATGGCGCTATCGACGGCGCGTGAGACGGTCGCGCTCGCACGCGACCGGAACCTCACGTCGCTGGCCGCGGGGCTCGCCTACTACGCGTTCGTCTCGATCATCCCGATCCTGTTGCTCGTCGTGGCATTCGCGTCGTTCTTCGGAGAAGGGTCGGTGGCTACCTACCTGATCGAGACGCTCGGCGACTCGCTCTCGCCGGCCGGTCAGCAGCGGGTCACCGAACTGCTCACCGACACGGCGGGGCGGGGCTCTGCCTCGGTGGTCGGCATCATCACGCTGGTCTGGAGCGCGTTGAAGCTCTTTCGCGGCCTCGACCGGGCATTCGAGGAGATCTACTCCGGCGGCGACGACGCGTCGCTCCTCGAACGGTTCCGGGACGCGAGCATCGTCTTCCTGGCCGTCGGCGCCGCCGTCACGCTGGTCGTCGGGGTGGCCGTCGCGCTGGCGAGGCTCCAGCTGGACGTTCCGTTCCTCGCTCCGCTCGGGCTCGTCGCACTCGTCGTCGTGCTGGTGGTCGCATTCCTGCCGGTCTACTCCGTGCTGCCGCCCATCGACGTCCCGCTACGGGACGCGCTGCCGGGCGCGGCCCTCGCCGCGGTCGGCTGGGTCGGGCTGCAGATTGGCTTCCGAATCTACACGCGTTATGCCGGCCGCTACGCGGCGTACGGCCTCATTGGCTCGGTGCTGCTGTTCGTTACGTGGCTCTACTTCGCCAGCATCATCGTGTTGCTGGGGGCGGCGGTGAACGCGGTTCGGCAGGGTATCGTGAGGTGAACTATCCACATGTTGCCGTCCCGGCGCCCTGCCAGACAGCTCATCGAGGAGATGCAGGCAGAAGCGTACTTCCCGGTCACCCCCTACGCCGGCGTCCGCGAGGACTGGGTGGAAAAGAACTGGGGCTACGAGGAGATCGCCTCCACCATCAATATGCCCACTTTCGAGGTCGATCTGGGGAACTGAGCCACCCTGCGGGCGAGGCGGACTGACGGGCGGGTCTCCCCGGCGAACCCGCTTACCAGAAGAACTGGAACAGGACAGCGAACGTGACGTAGGAACCCACCGTCGAGAGCACGGGCACGGCGTTCTGCATCAGGATGACCCGTGCCGTCGTCGTGGGGTCGAACAGGTCTGCAGCCGACGGGATATCGTCGGGCTCCTCCTCGCCCATCTTGGGCGCTGGCTCGCCCGGTTCGTCGGCGGCGAGTGCGCCCACGGTGACGTTTGCTTCCTCCTCGCCTTTCACACCGCCCGAGAGAGTGGCTGTCCGGGTGGCTCGCCCCCACCCCAGCCCGACGATGGAGGTCGTGGCGATAATGACGAAGGAGGCGGGGATACCGATGACCGACAGCGAGATGACGATGACTGAGGCGACGATGGCGACGATGATGGCCGCCGTCAGCGGGAGTTCAGTAATGTCGTTTCCCAGCGTGTCGAGGGTCCGGCGAGCGATGGTGAACGCCCCGACGGCGACGGCGACACAGCCCAGCAGAATCATCATGTTCAGGTCCACGCCGGCACCGACCAGCGGCGCGATGGCGTTGGCGATGTTCGACGTCCCCGAAGAGAACGCCATCAAACAGCCGATGACGACAACGACCACCGCGCCGAACAGCTCACGGCGAGTCGTGTTGGAGCCGGTCCGGGGCAGCGGGAGCGCGCCCGAGCGGTCCATCTCGACGAGTGGCCCCGGCGTGCTGTCGATGGCGACCCACTCGTTGATACTGGGGTAGAGATAGCGCCCGACCATCCCCGAGACCCAGAAGCCGACGACGGGGGCGACGATCCACCAGACTGCGATTTCGCCCATCACGACCCAGCTGAGCTGGTCCGTGGCAACGCCGAGCCCGGCGATGGAGCCGACGGCGGTCATCGATGTCGAGGCTGGGACTCCGAAGTAGTTGCCGACGAACAGCGCCCCGCCGATAAAGAAGAGCACGACGATGCTCGTCTCGATTGTGAACACGCCAGGGTCTGTGATGAGTTCGCTGCCCAGCTTCGCGACGACGCGACGGCCGATGGTCCACGCGCCAACGAAAAAGAAAACGGCCATCAGCGCCGCGGCACCCGTCTTCGAGATGGCGCCAGCACCGACGGCCGGCCCGAACGCCGGCCCGGTCGTCGAGCCGCCAATGTTGAATCCGACGAACAACGCGACAAGGATGCCACCGAGCAGAAGTAGTTCGACCATATCGGGAGGTGTGGTTCCGCTCTCTTAAGCAGTCGGACCTAGAGCGCCCGAGCACCGACGACTGTGGAGCGTTGCTTACTCTGCTCGCTTTACGAGGTTCAGCAGGTCGAGGGTGCCGGCGCCGTGGTAGGTCTCGCCCTCGTCGGGCATCGCTGCAGTCTCCTGAATCAGCGATTCGACCGCCTCGACGGAGGCGTCGGGCCGGAGTGAGCACACCAGTGCGACAGCGCCTGCGACCTGTGGGGCCGCCATCGAGGTGCCGGCCTTCCAGCCGTAGCCGCCGGGAATCGTCGAAAAGACGAGGTCGTTGTACGCCCGGAAGTTCCCGGAGCGGATCTCTTCGAGGTCGTAGTTACCACCGGCGGCGCTCACGTCCACGGCCGAGCCGTAGTTCGTGTAGGGTGCAGGGTCGCTCGTCGGCTCCTCGAGGCGGTCCCCGGTGAGCCACTTCGACTCATCGTCGTCGTGTTTATCGCCCCAACTAAAGCCGATTGGGCCGGTCGCGGCCACGCCGAAGACGCCGTCGGCCTCCGTGGGGAGGCTGAGTATATTCTCGGCGTCCATGTCGAGTGCTCCGTTCCCGGCCGAATTGACCACGACAGTTCCCTGCGAACGGGCGTAGGCAGCGACCTGACTGATGATCTGTTCCAACTGGCGCAACACCGGGTACTCCTCAGTGTCGGCGACGGTGTAGCCGACGCTGTAGTTGATGGCGTCACAACCGATGCCCGCGGCGTAGGCCCACGCAGCGAGGCCGTCGCCGAAGTGGCCCTCAAGCCCGGAGAACATTCGAAGCGAGACGATTTCGGTGTCCGGGGCGGTGCCGAGCACACCGCCAGCGGGCCCGTCGTTGCTGTTGGTCGCGGCGATCGTGCCGGCAACGTGGGTGCCGTGGTCTCCGGCCCCGTTGGGCCGCCAGCCGAACGGGTCGGTCGTGAAGTTGGCCGAGAGTTCCTCGTTGACGACGCCAGCCAAGTCGGGATGGCTGTCGTCGACGCCTGTGTCGACGACGGCGATACGCGTGCCAGCGCCCGTGGTCGTGTCGTGGACGACCTTCCCATTCTCGGGCTGGTCGGTGAGGTCGTTGCTCAGAAACTGCGACCGCTTGTCCCACTGGAGTTCGCTGTTCGAGGGATCGCCGTCGTGGATGTGGTTCTCGCTGGTCTCGCCCGTCGTGGGC
>Ga0306868_1001123_pt1 | contig 14832 bp, 16 predicted proteins | sample AntRauTorckE6832_FD_190411 | JGI IMG/M metagenome (GOLD analysis project Ga0306868, IMG submission 190411) | Saline lake microbial communities from Rauer Islands, Antarctica - Metagenome Torckler E6 #832 (v2) (version 2) | ecosystem: Environmental > Aquatic > Non-marine Saline and Alkaline >... | reverse complement strand
CACCAAGATCAAATTCCTTATCCCAAACTACATATTCTGTACGTATTGTATACAGTCGGTTCTTAGTAAGCTCATAGAACCTATTAAAGCGTTCTTTCTTAAATTCGAATAGTTCTCTAGTAGCATCGTGACCAAATCGATCTAGGACGGTGTTCATGGGGTATGGGAAGACTTTATTTAAAAACATGTTCTCGGCATAATCATGTAGTATGCTTCCCATTATCCCAGCTCGGTCATTATTAAAGTTCCAAAGGTACTTAATGGTTTCTTGATCTAAGTTAAAATCCTGTGCTTTTTTTAATGACCAAAAATCAATATCAAAAGCTGGTTTATACTTTTTAATCAACGTTGTCATCGAAATTAGTTCCTTATCACCCACAAAATATTTATGTGGTTCATCGTAATAAGTCACTTCATTAAATGTCGTAAAAAATTCAATAGGTACATTTGGAAGACTCATGAGTGCAATATAACACAAAAAAATCTATAATGTCAATGTTTTAATTGATCAAGATGTTATTTTGTTTAAAGCTTTCTAGATTAACCTTTTCTAAATCAAGAATAATACCTGATTTATCCGAAGGTAAATTAGAATACGGATGTATATGATTCAATATTGCTTTTCTAAAAACCTCAAGTATTTCTGCCAACACATCACCACGCACCATCGGATGTGCCTTACTAATAATCCTATTTCTTTCATCTACATCAAGATCAGCAGCTCTAAATTTAGGTATACCTTCATGAGCAATTAATGCAATTTTATCTGCTAGATGTAATGACATACTTCTTGTTTCCCCACTCACTTCTTCAAAGTATAATGAATGTGTTGCTGGATTTTGTTTATTTAAAACTAGAACATTATCAATTTCATGTTTTCCTGCTCTTATATGTACTTCTTTTTCTTTTAATATTACATCGGTATTATCACGACCAATTAATGCAATATCCTGTTTATTTGGAAATACACCTCTAGCTTCTGGATATGTTGATATGGCTTTTAATGGTTCGGTTTGTTTAACATTGGTTGTCGATAATGCTCTAAATACATTATCATATTTAACATTCTGTAATTGAGATATAACACTACCAACCCAATGTCTACTTCTTTGTGGAGAATTTGTATCTTCAATAATAATTCTTACTACCTCACCTACTTTAGGATATACATGGAAAAACTTAGGGATTAACGGATAACAATACGGTAAGTTTTCGTTAGGTGTTTGAGTATCTAACTCGGCAATTTTAACTTTTATTCTACCACCATCAGTATTATCTTCAATTGATACCACTTCACCCCAATATACATTAGATACATTAGTTGCTTTATTACCGACTCTATTATACGGATCAGATGTTTGCGTTATTTTTCTTTCAAATGCCATTATTTAGCCCTACTACTTAATTCTTCCATCAGTGTTACATATCTAACTTCAATATCATCTAATAAATTGATTTCATTATTGAGTTTTTCTTCTACTTCTTTATATTCGGTTAAAACTTTTTTTATGACCTCTTTTTTATCATTATGATCACGTTCAGCATCATTGATAAATTTTAATAATTCAGTTTCGGTATACTCTTTTAAATTAGTCATTATTGTATAATTCCTCTTGCTGATGCTAATGTTATTGTTGATCCAAATACTGTAACAGGCCCTGCTGGACTAGCTCCAGCAGCAGTTAATGTAATACCGGGTCTAATTGCAACTGTTACAACACTTTCTTGTTGTATTGCTTTAATAATTTCTTCCACTCTAATTCTTTCCATTAGTTCATCAGGACTAGCACCACCAGAAGGTAATGCACCAACAGGAAGACCAGCTTCACTTTTACGAGCAATAATTCTAGATGCTATTTTAGTTGGGCTAAGTCCACTACGTAAAGGTGCACCAGCTAATATTAGAGGTGAAGGTACTGTAGTAGCACCACCGATAGTTTGTATTTTTAAAATTGTCGTTATCGATCCAATTATTGATTCTATGTTTGAAAAATCTGTTGCCATTACCCAAATCCTATTAAAGTACGGAGAACCCCGATGTATTGATTTATTTTTTCTCTAAGTATTCTTTTACTTATCGGTATAATTAGTTTTATCAACTGTTCTTTTACTAAATTAAATAAAAACTCAAATATCAATTCTTTAACTTTTTTTATTAGACATTTAATTAACACTCTAAAATTAATTAAATCACCAGTAGGGTTGCCACTAGGTATAACACCATTATTTTTAAACCCTTTTGTTATTAGCAGAATAAATCTTGCTTCGGGTGATGTTGTTATTGCTGCAGCTAAAATAGCAATTATTGCATTGATAATTCTTTTGATTATACCATCTTTAATTGTTCTTTCATTTTCTTCTGCATCATCAGCATCTTCACCACTAAAACTATTGGAAACACCATCACTTAAAATGTTACCTGCTTGATCTGGATTAGCAGCGTTTCTAAATCTAGTGTTAAGATCGGTCATGTCTTCAACACTCATTGATCCTCTAAGAATATCACAACATCCGATTGATACTTCAGTATAACCTTGGCTGATTTGTCTAGCTTGGTTTTCTAATTCATTTAACTCATCATCAGATATTGTCAAGTCTTCTTTTTCATCAATAAAATTTTGTAATGTTTTATTGATTTTAATTTCTCCTAGTATTTGTTGCTCGGTTTTGTTTTGGGCAGCACTTTTAGTTCCAAAAATTATACTAAGTACTTCAGTGATAAATGTTTTTTTATCAAAAAGAACCATATTATTAATAAAGCTACTGGTGAACGCTCCAATATTCTGACTTGGATTCACTGGTTTAAAAGTGAATTCATCACTAGCATCATTATAGAGTATTTTAACTTCCCCATAAGTCACTTCAGTATTTGGCGTAACTATTGCTTGATATGCTTTTCTATCAAAAGTATTTATACTACCATCTGTATATATTTGACTTCCAATATCAGAAGCAGGATCACTTTTTAGTTTACCATACACATCAATGTCTTTAGCTGGAATACTATATCCATTAGTGAAGAAATCACTAGGTAAACTATCTTCACTATTAAAATCAATCAATTGATCGCTTAAAGCATCTTTTAATGTTGGTTTAGTCTCGGTAATGAAATCACCTAAAAGTTCACCAGTAACTTTTTTTAGGACTCCACTACCAACTAATGTAACGAGTATATCTAAAAGAAAGGTAGCAATATCCTTGCTGTTATTAACAGAGGATAGTGAACTACTTGAATTGGGTAATTCAACGCTACTACTAATAGAGTTAAATGCACCAATCTCGGTAAAAATACTTTTCTTATCATTTATTAGACTCATTCTCTTTTTTCTTCTTACTTTCTGCGTCTCTAACCATCTTAATTAGACTGTTACGTACTTCGTCACCAACCTCAGTTTTATTGTTTTGCATTTTTTCATTTTCAAATACAACTTCTTTAAGGTATCTTAAAATAACGATTTTTTGATCTAGGTTCTTAGCTTCAGCACCTAATAGTTTTGCTATTTGGTCACCGATTGCTGCAATTTCACCACCTTCGGTAGCATGTTGCTCCCATTTATTAAACAGGGCAACAATCTTGGCTTTAGTATTTCTAGAATCATCATAACATTCTTGCAATAGTAAATTAACACTATCTTGGTCGAACTTAAACTTATGTCTTTTTTTTCTAGGCATCTTATTATATTTATTTATAAATACCCAAGAGACAAATAGTTATTCGTCCATAAAGAAATCTTTCTTTTGTAAGAAGTAAATTTCTTTATATGGTTTCATGGACATTCTAATCTCTTTAGTATTAAGCCTAGTCTGTTCTTTCAACAACTGAAGTATTTTATTTTTCTGATATTTGTTAGTTATTTTCTTGTTAACCCTTCCATCAGGTGTTTCTTCAAGAAATAGAATGTGCCAATTACTCAATACATTTATGATGGCTTCACCAACAATGATTTCATTTTTCTTGAGAGTTCCATCTTCATCAATTCTATCACGCATATTCTTTACTACTAAATCAATGAGTTCTTCTAAATCACTTTTTTCAGTGTCATCAATCTCGTAAAGATATTCTTGTCTTTCCATTACGGTATCAGAATAATCTTCCCAACTTAATATTTGAGTCTTTTCTTTATAACTCTTCTCACCATGATCCTTATAAAAGTTTCTTACAATCGTTTGACAATAACTATATGCTTTTGCCTTTTTACCATTTTTACCAACACGTGTCTCATCAAATTTAATAAATTGTTCTACAAGATGTGAATAAGCGTTAGCTTCCACTTCTTTAATATCATAGTTACCAATGTGGTGTTGATATCTTCTAAGTATTGCTTCGACCATGACTTGGAAAGGCTTCCGCAAAATCTCATTGAAAATGCGGTGCTTTTCCTCATGGGTGTCAGCATATTTATAATCTAATACTGCTTGCTCTTCTCTTTCTGCAAAATATTTCTTTTTGTTTACTACTCTTTTCTTTTTCTTAACTGTCATCCATACTTAAAGTTGTCTAAGGTTATTCTGCAACACTTAGCAACTCTGAAGTATCAATTTCTCTGTCAGAAGGAAAATTCGCTTCCTTCTTAGCTGTGTTAAACCAAAATTGTCTTTCTTTTAATGTCAATGTTTTTGAGTATCTATCAAAAAGACTTCCTTCACGTGTTACTAGATGCTTACATCCAATTTTAGGTATAATATAAACATTACTACCATTCATTATCATTCTCAATAAGAATTCATATTGGAATGTTAATTCAATATTGGTTTTTAACATACCAGAATTAATAAATTCTTCTGTTTTCAATATTGAACCACAAATTTTAAAATCTGTATACTGATTTAATGCATCAGCATTTAAATATCCTATTTCACCATTTTCACCTACAAACGATCTAGACCAGCAAGTTTCATTAGTTAATTTAATTGCTTTATCTTCATTGTTAGATTCGATGATAATAGGAAGAAATACATCAACGTTACCATAATGTTTAGCGTGTTTAGCTACATTATAATAGTAGGTTTCAGATATTTCATCATCAAACTCTAATATTGTGAAATATTCACTTTCCACTTTTTCGGCAGCAAAGTTAATTTGTCCTTGAAAACTAGTATCTTCAGTATTAGTGACTACCTCAATAGTCGCCTGATCTGAAAATTCAGCTACAACCTTATTTACTTCATTCACAGCAGCAGGTGCTACTGGAATTAAGATAGTAAGATTATCTTTCACATTATATTTCTTTTGTCCAACTACACTTTCAAGAGCTTTAATAAATAATGTTGAAAGCTCTTCATTCATTTCGTGTATAGGTATAATTGTAGTTAATTTCATTTTTCTATATTTAATTATATTTTAGTTTATTTTGATGCTACATCAGCAGCTTCTGCTTTCTTTTCATCAAGATCGCTTATTGCTTTTTCTAAAGTAACAATTCTTTCTTCAATCAAATCTTTATAGATTTTAGATATTTGTACCGAAGAATTCTTTTGATTATACTTATCAGAAATGGTTTTCATTTTCTCATATACATCGTCTTCAATAGTATCATCAAGATACTTTGTTAGTGTATCACCAATTAATGTAGGTAATGAATAATAATCAGCAGTCCATACACCTGAATTTTCAGCATAAGTATATTCACTACCACTGTCTTCATTTTCACCATTTACGACTTTTTCTAATAAGTATTCAGGTGTAATATCTGGTACTAAACCAATTGGAATACATCCACTTGCCATTGCTTCAATTGGTAATGTACCGAATGATGCAATTCTATCAACCCACACCGCAGCGAAATTCTTTCTAAGTCTATCTGCATACTCTTTTCGAGTAAGTGATCTAGGTGGCTTAGATTCAGTAATCATACTATCAAAAGTAACCCAACCATATTGAGGATATTTAGCATAGAAAAGTTTAATAAGCTTAGATATCTCATTTGGATTTCTACCTACAACTGTTATAACTGGTCTCTTCGGAGCATCGTCATTATAGAAATATTCAGGTAATCCAATATCATATGTTTTCACATCAAATTTATCTTTACCGAAGAACTCTTCAACTAGATTTTTTAATGTATCAGACGTTGTAATTACTTTACTTATTCCAAATGAAGACCAATCAACAGACGGTACTAAACCATTCATCATGTAATCAATAGATTGTAGTAATCCAACTCTAATACATGGAAGTGTTTTAGTTTGCTCCATTACATTAGAAAAAATTTCTGGAATAACTAATACGTCTTGAGGCCCTACATTAAGCTTGGCTTTACTCATTGGTTGATGCTCTAGTTTTGTTAAATCTTCATCAATCCAATATGGTATTTCATATTCATCTTCATCAGTAAGTATGATTGTTTCAAAACCCATGTTTTTCACTACATTAGCGTGAAAATATACTTCATACATTGAAGCAGATGGATTAGTTGATTTAGTTACAAAAAACAGAAATTTAGATTGACTGTTTTTTAATTTTGTAATAGACATTTTCATTTTATCTATTTGATCGTTTGACACTTGTGCGTTTTCTTCTGTCATTATTCCTCTATTTTTTCTTTTTCTTCTATATAATTTATTAATTTTTTGAACTTTTCACTATCAACTAAGTCGATTAAGTTCGTTGCAACCACATCACCTTCTAATTCATGGTTAAATGGTCTGTCTAATTTTACCACCTTTTTACCTTCTGGTTTCGACTCGATAAGTTCAGGATCGGTAGTGATTAAATAATCAACTCTATCCCATATTTCTTTATTTTCTTCGTAGAAAAAGTAACTATTAAATCTTGGTGTTACTTTAGCTAAGAAAAACAATGTTGGTGCAATAGAGAACCAGTTTTCTTTTGACACTAATGCTAAATCAAATTGATCTTTAAACTTTAGATAAAATTGATCTGAATCCTTATCCACTTGAGGATACATTTTCGGTGCAAAACCGAAGATATCCATACAGAAATCTTCATACATGAATTTATTATACATTTCTCTAGCCGTAAAATCTTCTGTTTTCTTTTCGAAAAGTAAGAAGTCGGCATTTGACTCTCCAGTGTCTTCATTCAATACATAATCAGTAGGTGATATTGACTCAGGTGCATCTTCTTTTAATTCTTTAGTTTCAACAGTGGTATCTTTCCACTCATAATTTTTCCAGAAATCATAAACATATGCTAATTCGTCATCGGGTGCACCTTCCTCACCAAATTCCTCTACATAATATCTATCAAATTGTATCCATAATGATCTAAAAATCTCATTAATATCAACGGCTATTACTTTTTTACTCATTTTCTTCACTTGTTTTAGGTACTATTATAACATAATCATCAACAGTTGTTACTAGTACATTTGTAATTTTATTAACTCCTTTTTTCATATATAAGGGATCAATCATTACCTTATAATCTGAATCTTCATCTTCGATAAACTTGATAAAGTCTTTAAGCTTAATCTCTTCATCAACATCATCATCAATATCTAGATTATATCCTTCTAATTCTTGTTCATAATCAGAAACACCTCTATTATATATGACAGATACATCCACTTCATAACCAAGTATTCTTTCGATATTAGCTACACTATTTTGAATTTCTTCTTTTAGTTTTGGGTTGTTTTTAAGCTTATGCTCAATTTCACTCATTATTTTTTCAAATTCTTCTTTTTGACCCATTATTCAGTTTTCTTCTCTTTATCAAGTAATTCTTTTAGGTGACCATCTAAATGTTCATGTAGTTCATCAATAAGAAGTCTATGTTTTCTTATTAATTCTTCTTCGGTGACGTATCGAGGATTTATACACTCTAATCTGCTGTCAGTACCTCTTACTGGAATAAAAATTACTTCACCTTCTTGTTCATTAAATATTGTTCCTATTGAGTCATATGCAGACTTCATTATTTTCGCTACATCGTCTTGGTTTTCAACACCACCAACACCTACATATGCCACGTATATTCGTTTATTTTCCATCTTTATATTGTTTTAAAGTATCAAATTTTTCCTCAATCATATCAATGATTGGGTTTCTAACATTTCTATCGTTATCATTCATTATGATTGTTCCTATTTCTTCGGTATCTTCAAAAAGAGATATTAATTTATATAGACATGAGTTTCTTTTGTCTTTCATGTCAATCTGATTAGAATCACCCAATAGTATCATTTTACTATTTTCACCAATCCTAGTTAAAATGGTTCTAGCATTATCCATTGTAATATTTTGAGCTTCGTCAACGATAATAATTGCATTATCTAAACTAGCACCTCTAAGATATGTAAGTGGATAGGGTCTAATAAAATCTTTAAACATTAATGACTCCATATCCATTTTAGTTATTAACTTTTCCATATTGATATAGTAACTAGCCATATATGGATCAATTTTTTCTTTTAAATCACCTTTTAAAAAACCAACTTCTTCACCTTTGAGAGGTGTTACTGATTTAACCAAGTAAATTTTTTGATAATAGTTGTTCTGATTTTTTAATAGTTTTAATGCATATCCAAGTGAAACAAAAGTTTTACCACAACCTGCTTTTCCACTACATATAGTAATCTGATTTGCTTTTATTGATCTTAATAACTCCTTTTGACTATCATTCTTAGCAATGACCTTGACACTGGAATGCATAGTGCCTTTAATGAATTCTTTATTATCATCTTTTAACTGCTTAGGTGTTAAATCACCTTCCATTAATATATTATTCGTTCTTCTACTTCCCATATATTATAATCTATATATACTATTATACGTTTGAGATGAAGAAATCTTGATTTTCTATAAAAAAAATTATAATCACTGTATTTATCAGTAAATAATAAAGTTTTATAAAAATTTATAAGATGTCAGAAGAAAACAATTCAGATAATAAAGGATTTAATGAGTCATTAAATAATTTCTATGCTCAAAGACAAAGAGCAGATCAGGAAAAAACGGGTGAAACTGGTGAAGTGAGCCAATCAATAGCATCTAAGATGCCACCGAAAATCGATATGGAATCACCAGATAATTTTCAATCTAGAATGCAACAGGAAACAGACCCAGATTTAATTGTTGGGTATGAAGTAGTTGATTTACCATCAAAAGGTTTATTATATCCAGATAGATTAAATAAAGTTAAAATTGAATATCTAACATCTAGAGATGAAGATATACTAACAACACCATCATTAATACAAGACGGTACTGTATTAGATGTGATACTTAAAAGAAAAATAAAATCACCTCAAAATTTAGATGTATCTAAATTACTTACTGGTGATAAAAATGCATTGATTTTATTCTTAAGAGCATCATCATATGGTCAAGACTATGAAGTACAAGTTAATGACCCTAGAGATGGAAAACCATCATTTACTGAAACAGTAAATCTACTAAAACTTGATCACAAGGAAGTTAGTGAAAATCCAGATGAAAATGGTCACTTCACTGTTGACATACCGATGAGAAAAAAAATAGTTAAATTTAGATTACTATCATCGGGCGAAGAGCAGCAACTACAAAAACGTGCTGAATCAATACAAGAAGCATATGGTTATGACTTTAGCGAATATTCAACAATGAAACTAAAAGCACATATTGTACAAATAGGAGATAAAACTGATCGAAGCTATATCGATAGATTTGTAGATGCAATGCCAGTTAAAGATACTTTTACTATTCGTAGAAAGATATTAGATGTAAGTCCAGATATTGATATGACCTATGAGTTTAAAGCTAAAGATGGTTATAAATTTAAAGCAGCATTAACAGTTGGAGTCGATTTTTTTTTCCCAAGTCTTTAGCAGGTAAATATAAGCAAATGGTGATGGAAGAAATATATATCCTCACCAAGCATGCTAATTTTTCATCTAATTATGTCGAAAATATTCCAGTGTATAAACGTAGATATTATCTTGAGTTGTTAAAGACTGAAATGGAAGAGACTAAAAAGCATCAAGAAAGAGAAATGCGTAAATCTAAAAATAGTCATAAGTAATATTAAAATAATTACTAATAGTATTTATGTAAAAGTTTTCTAATGGCAAAGCAAAATAAAAAAGAAACTGAAGATTTATTAAAAGCACTTCAAGAGCTAAACGATGCAGAACAAAATAGTTTATCTAATAATTTAAAGATAAACGAAGCTAAAAGACGTGCTAATGATGCTATGAAAGATTTAGTCTCATTTGAAAAGGAAATTAACAAATCTTTAGCTGATGGTAATAATTTATCTAAAGAAGAGATAAAGAGTTACGAAAAACAAATCGAATTAGCAAAAAAAGAACTTGCCAAGCAAAGAGAAATTTTAGGTGTTGAAAATAAAAGACTTAGTGTACTAGGATTCATGTATAATAAGTTAAACCAAATAGGTAGTAGTAATTTCTTTGGTTTCTTAATGGATTCTGATAAAGCAGTTAAAAGTCTTAATCTTGAGTTAGGACTATCAGGTGAAAAATCAGCACAAATGAGACAAAGCATTGAAGGTGCTGCAGTTAATGCTGCACGTTTAGGTGCTAGTGTTCAGGATTTAGCGAATATCCAATCAACATTTGCAGACGAGACGGGTAGAGCTAGAATACAATCTGAAGCTGCTTTAGATGCAATTGTAGCAATAGGAAAGGGTACTGGTCTTGGTATTGAACAAGCTGCACGTCTTACTGGTCAATTTGAATTAATGGGATTAAGTGCTGAACAATCAGCAAACTATGTTCAAGGGGTTGTAGATACCACCGAAAGAATGGGTGTTAACACAACTAAAGTGTTGAAAAACATTACGACCAATTTTAAGGATTTACAAAAGTTTACATTTCGTGGTGGTGTGCAAGGTTTTGCAGAAATGGCTAGTTATGCAGAAAAGTTTAAGATCGACATGGGATCGATGTTGGATAGTGCCGAAAAAGCTAGAACATTAGAAGGTGCTGTTGACTTAGCTGCACAACTACAAGTTATGGGTGGTGAGTTTGCCAAATCCGATCCGTTCCAATTACTATTCCTTTCTCGTAATGATCCAGCCAAATTCACCCAGAAAATAAATGAGATGACTAAAGGTGTCGCAACATTTAAGAAAAATGCTGAAGGTGGTTTTGAAACATTCATATCACCTATGGATATGGATAGACTAGAACGTGTCGGTCAGGCACTAGGTATGCAAAGAGGGGAGTTAGCAGAACAATCAAGACGTATGCTTGAAATCAGTAAAATGAAACAACAAATGATTGGTCTTGATAAAAAGCAGATGGAAATTGCTAGTGGTCTAGCTAAAAGAGAAGGTGATAGCTTACAATATTATGTTGAAATAGCTGGTAAGAAGAAAATGCTTAATCAACTAAGTGAAACAGATATAAGTAATTTAGAACAACAAAGTAAAGCACTTGAAGCTAGAGCAAAAAGTGCAAAAACATTTGATGAAGAATTCGTCAATACTGTTCAAATGTTCAAATCATCTATGCTACCTATATTACAAGGAATCAATAGTATTCTTGATAATCAAATAAGACCGTTGATTGAAACAATTCAAGGAGTATTGAATGGTAAATCTGAAGCCATGAAATCATTCTTAATTGGTGCAGGTAAAGCGTTGGCTATTGGTGTAGCACTTACAAAATCTGTTGGACTAGTGACATCTATGTATAATAAGATCGGCATTGGAAAAATGGGTGGTCTTATGGGCAAAAAAGGTGGTGGTGCTGGAAGTGCAGTAGGTAAAGCAGCTAAAAGTGGTGGTGGATTATCAGCATTAGGGACTGGTGCTGGTGTAGGAATAGCTGCTGCTGGTGTTGGTGCAGGTGTAATGTTAGCATCAAAAGGGATTGCTCAATTGGCAGAATCTATGTCTAAATTAGATGAGACACAAATATGGGCATTACCAGCGACAATGTTAGCAATGTCAGTTGGTGCATTTGCATTAGCACCTGCAATTACGGCAGTAGGTGCTGCAGGTACTGCAGGTTCACTTGGACTATTAGCATTAGGTGCTGCTGCAGTTGGTGTTGGATATGGTATTAATTTAGCTGCTACAGGTATAGGTGCGATGGCAGAAGGTTTTGCAACCTTAGATGGTGTTGATTTATCAGGAATTGCAGGTGGAATGCTAAGTATTGGAGGTGCTGCATTAATGATAGGTAATCCAATGGGTATTGCAGGAATGATTGGAATAACTTCAGCAGTTTCAAGTATAGGTTCTAACGCAGATAATCTCGAAAGAGTTGGTAATGCTTTTTATAATATAAACAGTGTATTACAAGGATCAGCATCACAATTTAAAGAAATAAGAGCAACTATTGATGCTATAAATTCAATGGAATCTGGTGGTGAATCAGCATTTGCTAGTTTAGCATCTATTTTAAATAAACCATTAAAAGTTGAGTTTGCAGATAATAATGCAACGTTTAATGCTACAGTAAACTTAAATGTTGATGGTAAGAAAATCGCAGATTCAATTAACATATCAAGAAGAACAGCAATTAAAACTGCAGATGAAAAAAGTGGTAAATCAGGATCGGGTAGTGTCTAAAATTTGACATTACCATTTTTACTCTTTATCTTTACTTCGTAAAGATAATTTACTGATAAATATATCATTCAACCCACTTGTTTAATCAAATTATTTATTGTATATTTATATCTTGCAATATGAACAAAACCAATATTGTATTATAATATTTAAATTATTTTAATATATTTTGAAAAATAGTTTGATGAATACTTGATTGTGTCAAAAAAAAAACCGTTTTATTCGTATAAATAATTAACACACTACGTATTTATTTAAATAAAGTAAAGTTTTTAATATGGAAAAGAATATATCTGGAGTTTATGTAATTACCAATAAAACAAACAATAAAAAATATGTTGGTAGTTCTAAAAATATATCATACAGACATGGAGTACATTTTAGTAAATTAAGAAACAACAAACATAATAATCAACATTTGCAAAATGCAGTAAATAAATATGGTATTGAAAATTTCATATTTGAAATATTGGAAATTGTTGATGATGGTAGATTATTATTTAAGGAGCAGCAATATATTAATAAATATAGCTGGGATATGCTTTATAATAAGACTAAAATTGCTGGTTCAGGCGGTGGTGATATAAGACGAAAAAAACTATATTTAATTGATTTATTAGGTAATATTGTAAATAAATTTCGTTCTGGTGTAGAATTATCGAAATATTTAAACTATTGTAGAGGTATCAAATATAATAAAATCAACACAGATAGTATAAAAAGAAAAAAATATAGAATAGTAACTCCTGAATTCTACGAAAACAATATAGATATTATTAAATCTTGGAAACATTATAGTTGTGAAAGTACTCATAGAACAAAAGAATTTAAAGAGAAAAAATTTATTGTTTTTAATAATAAGCAAATCCATAAATTTAACACATATAAGGGTATTGCAAGCATGTTAAATATTACACATCAAAGAGTATCACAAATATATAAATTACTTGAAAAGTCATCAAATGAAAAATATTTTCATAAAAATTCTGGATTTTATTTGGCAAGTGTCAAAAAAAAGTTGTAACTTTGATCAAAATATTCACAACTAAGATAACAATTATAACAAAATAATCAGTTCTAAAGAAAGTATTATAGTTATAAAGACAAATATCAATCAATATCTCTCACAAACTTACCTAGTAATAAGCCCATACTATATTCACAACTTTTTGGTTACTTTTTAGTAAAAAATTTTATAAGTTGGATTATTTTTTAACTTTATAAAGTTAACTACCGCCATTTTTAATTAAATTTTTATTGAAAAGTATTCACCTTCAATTGGTTTTTTTATAAAGAGAGAATTGTAGTATATAAAAAAAACACATTTAGCCAACGTAAATATTGTTAAATTAAAACACAATAGCAAGTATTTATGAATAAAAAAAACTGAATGTCTAGATTACAAAATAATTCGGAGGAATATAGAGAGAGAATTGAAGCTAGAAATCTATATACACCTGAGAACCCATACAGAATTGAAGAAGGTAATATTACTCAAGCTATAAATTCAATTGCTGGTATATTATCACCATTTAGTTCTCCCGATATTGATAATTCAATAATTGCTAGATTGGTATCACCAATCAATACACCGATACAATTGATTGGATTAGAAATGCTAGGTAGACAATTTGCTCATACAACTAGATCATTAGCAGCTTCAGAATATTTACCAATAACTAATTTTTCTAATTTATTTGATGGTGATCCGAATACTAAGTTATTTACTGCAAAGATTGATTTTCAAGTTACTAGGAGAGAATCACAAAGTACTATTGGTAAATTGTTAGAAAATATTACTGGTGTTTATCGTCCAGTTAACCCATTTCAAGATAATTCAACTAATTTAGATTATTTCAGACAAACAGGTAAAGGTCAACAACAATTATTAATAGGTAATTTAAATAGATCATCATATAAACCATCTAGTAGTGCATGGCAATCTGCTATTGCAAATGCTGGTTTAATTTATACTAAAACAACTAATTCAGTACCAAGAACATATTTTATGGAATTAAATACTAATCTATATCCATATTCAAGATTTTATGATTTTGGTTCTGATGTAACATCATCTGCCGAATTAAATAGAAGATTAAATAGACAGAAACAAAGTTTTATTGATACTTTTCAAGGTGAGAATAGTTATGAATATGGTGCAAGCCAAAGATATTTAGATGGTTTCGGTAATACCAACAAATCAAGCAATACTGATGGTGCTGGTAATTATCGTATTGATGATCAAGGTTTCGGACTTCCAGATAATTTAGATAAGAAAATTATTTGGGGTAGAGATGGTATTGATAGTAACTACGAAAAAATAAATAATGGTTTTGATGGTAAGCTAGAAG
>Ga0306868_1001108_pt1 | contig 14991 bp, 15 predicted proteins | sample AntRauTorckE6832_FD_190411 | JGI IMG/M metagenome (GOLD analysis project Ga0306868, IMG submission 190411) | Saline lake microbial communities from Rauer Islands, Antarctica - Metagenome Torckler E6 #832 (v2) (version 2) | ecosystem: Environmental > Aquatic > Non-marine Saline and Alkaline >... | reverse complement strand
CCATCAAATTTCTATCAAGCTATACAGAACAAAGAATTTGAACCAAAAGAATTTATTGCTTAAATCTGAAATCCTAAGAAAAATGGAGTTCAACATACTTTTTCTCCATTATTAGGGGGTTGGACCGCTATTCTATTTAAGTTAAGATGTTTAAACATGAAATCTAAAAAAATATTTAAAGCATCAAAACCATATCCTTTACCTCTATAATCAATCTCACCAATTTCAATTCCAAACTCAGCACTTCCATTTCTCTTATTCCAATTCCTATAAGAAATTTCTCCAATTGGTTTTTTATTTTCTTTTGTAAAGATCAAAAACATCTTTTCTTTTGGAAAAACATCCTGGTTTTCTATATCTTTTTTTAATTGGTTTTTAAATGCTTCTTCACTAATTAAAAATCCATATTTAAATCCACAGTATAGATTACCTTTGTTATCATTTCGCCATTTGTGGAGATACTTCTCATCTCCTAGTTCTAATTGTCTAATTATAGTTTTTGTACCTTCAATCAAATTAGTCAGCTCCCTTTCCATTATTATTGTTATTAATATAATTTATCTAATCCGGGCGCTTTAATTAGTTATTGTATAGTATATCTTGGTTTTTCTTGTTAATAATTTTCCCCATCTTACGAAATTTATATATACCACTATTTGTTTTGTGATCATATTTATTTATTGTTTTAAATCCTATTTTTTTATATAACTTAATCGCTCTTTTATTAAACTCAGCAACTGCCAGCATTATGTAGTCTTTATCATATTTATATTTTTTTATACCATAGTTAATACCTTTTATTACAAACTTTTCTCCTAAACCTTTACCTGTTAATTCAGGTTTTAATCCAAAAGCAATTAGTTCATCATTATCATTTAACGCTGCATATGTGTTTTCCCATTTATTTGGATCTAAAATCTCTTTTAGATCATCTTTGTCATCAGTCATATCATAAAAAGAATATTTGTCTTTATATTTCCATTAATAGGCTATTTCTTCAGCATATAAGTTGTTCATTTTTACAAAATTAAAAATTACTTTTACTCCTCCTGAAAATAATCTACCGCATTTTTTAATTCATTTTCAAAATAATTAGGATACTCATGATCTAGATTATTTATAATTTTTGATTTAAATGAAATTTCATTTTGTTTTAATAAACTAATAAACTGTTTTGATAGCTCAAAACAATCCTTATCTTTATCACCTACTAATAAATAAACTTTTGTTTTGTTCTCTTTTAAGTTATTAATTACATTTCTTTTTTCTTTTATGTTTGGTATCCAGGGAGCCATTAATATTAATCCTTTGGGCTTGATATGATTCTCTCCTATTACTTCTAATATTATTTGAGCTCCTGCAGAAAAACCTCCTAATATAATATCATTTTGACTTATTTGATACTTTTTCATTAAATAATCAAAATGATTTTTTATTTCTTTTGTTCCTTTATCTATATCATTCCAGGAATAGGCATCACTAAATTCAATCTTAGAAGATTGAGGTATTGCTAATAGATAGTTTTTTGTTGGAATATTATTCCAATACTTATATGTTATATCAACATTCTCCTGATTACCATGTAAAACCATAAATAGTTTTTTGTTATTATTATTAATAATATTATCTGATTTAAAAACTTTTAATTTAGGTTTTGCATTGTTTTTTGCTTTATCCTCTCTTTTTGAACAAATATCAATTATTTCTTCAAACTCTTTTTTATCTCTTAGAGGATCTAAATCATCATCTTCTAATAAGTATTCTTTTGAATACCAATATCCTTTTTGTATAACAGCTTCTTTTAAAATATCCATAGCACTATCTATTAGTCCTGCTTTACAAGCTAAAGTGTATTTAAAATTATATATTTGAGTCTGATTACCATCTACTTTTTTTTGATTTTCTTTTATATATTCATATCCTTTTTTATATTCACCTTTTAAATAATAATCTAAAGCAATGTTTAATAATTTATGATAATTAAGTTCTGACATTTATCTACCTCTTTTTCTACTTATATTTTTTGTTTAAAAATACATCTTGTTCCTGTACTCTACCAATACTAACTATTCTTCCATCAATATCTTCTATCTTCATCTCAATACTTCCATATGGTTTTAATACTGCTTTTTCAATTATTTTAACCTCTTTTCCCTTGATTTCATTATAAAAAGCATTAACATCTTCCGATACTAGATAAGCATCATAGCTAGCATCATATCTTTTTGAATTTGATAATATTGTACCTTTTTTAACTGCCCAATCCCAACCTCTTTTTGGTAATTGATTAAATTCTTTATCCCAATATAATGGTAAACTGTTACCAGCACCTATTATTTCTCCATTTGTTTTTAGCGAATATTGAAAGTTGGGTTATAAAGAAAATAGTTTATTCCAATATTTATTTGATATTTGATCATGAAACATGAAATTTGGCCAAATCTCTTTGGTGACTTCATATTGTAAAACTTTATAATCTTTAAAATTGATTATTTTTTATACTTCATTTTATTCATTCCTTAATTTTTAATAAAGTTAATTAATCTTTCTTTATACCAATCATTTTCTTTAGCTAATATATCTGTTACCACTAAATGATTATAATCTTTAACAATCCAAAGTTGAACATTTTCTTTTCCATTATCTTTTATCTCATATGCTTGATTCACAGATATTTGCTGGTCATTATTTCCATGGATTAATAAGGTTGGAACTATAATATCTTTAATATTATTAACTGGTGAATTTTTAGTAGGACTAGTATTGTATTTATATGAAAGTAGCATCCTTATACTTGGTCTAAAAGCTTGAACTATATATTCTGACACATTATCTTTTCTCATATAGTCCAGAAAAGTATTCTCATAACTTGCAAATGAACTAACACTGATAATTCTATCAATATCATTTCTAAAAGGAGCAGTATTTATTGCCGTTGCTCCCCCCATAGAAAGTCCAAATAGAATTATTTCTTTATCTTTGTATTTAGGTTGAATTTTAATCCAATCTAACAGTGAATTAAGATCTCTTGTTTCGGTATATCCAAAACCTATTTTTTCTCCTTCACTTTTTCCATGTGCCCTTAGATCAATACAAAAAGTCTCATAGTTATTATCATAGAAAAACTTTCCAAAATCTAATAATGATGATGCATCCTGGCCATGCATACCATGAATTACTACAACGATTGCTTCAGGATTATCTACTGAAAATCTCCAAGAATTAATCTTTAAATTATCAGAAGATTTTGTTTCAACTTGATCTATTAGATTTGAATATTGATTTATTAGTATACTATCTTTAACAACTCTAGTATTTGCTTGTTGTTTTATAATAGAATTTGTAAAATAGGTAATTCCTCCAAATCCTATTACTATTAAAATAATTAATATTAGCATTAGATATTTAATTAATTTTTTCACCTTTAGAATCTCCTTTATCCATTATTTTACTGTATCAATTTATCATATTTACAAAAGTCTTTTCATATATATCAAGATCATCTTTACTGTATAAAACAAAACGAATTGTTTCTATATGTTCAAGATCAGATAATTTTTCTAGAACAGTTTTTAAAGTAATTTTGGTTGCTTTATCAATAGGATATCCAAAGGCTCCTGTTGAAATAGCTGGAAATGCTATTGATTTTACTTTGTTTTCTTCAGCTAGGTTAATAGAATTAATATAACAGTCTTTTAATAATTCATCTTCAGGTTTATCAACTCCATAAACAGGTCCTAGACAATGTATAACAAAGTTGTTAGGTAAACCATGGCCACTAGTAATCACTGCCTCTCCTGGCTTAATAGGAGCTAATGGTCTACACTCTTTTTCTAAGTCTGAACCTGCTGCTCTATGAATAGCTCCAGCAACTCCTCCACCGGTTCTTAATTGAGCATTTGCAGCATTTACAATAGCTTCTATATCTTCTTGTTTAGATATATCACCTTGTAAAAGTTGAATTTCAACGTCAGATATTTTTCTTTTAAACATTAATAATCTCTCCTTTCTAATGTTTAGTATTTTTTACTTTTTCTCATCAGAAAAGAACTTTGAACCTATAAAACCAACAAAAAGTCCAATTAATAAAGCTATTAATATACTTTTAAGCCAACCATCAATATTTGATGCTGCAAGACCTGCTAATCCACCACTGGTTCCTGAGATTAACAATAATTTTTTATTCATTAAGATGATCACACCACATTAATATCTTATAAGTTATATTTTATAACATCTATATTAAATAATTCAAGAAAACAATTAATTATTTAAATTGTAATACTCATGATATTTAAGATACCATTATATAATTCAATAAATTTCACACTTTTACTTTGCAATATTTTACAATAATATTATTTGATAAATATACCCGCTTAAAATAGAACCTAAAAATATATATGAGGTATAAAATATCAAAGCTCTTTTTTTAATAATTGTAGATAGACCTACAATAACAGCAACTCCTGTTCCTTGACCAGCAATCATAAAAGCAAGTATAGCTCCTCCACTAGCTCCTAACTCCAATATGGTTTTTAGTAATGGTAATGATGACATACCACTAATATAAAGAGGTAAACCTATTAATGCTGATAATGGTATTGAATATACATTATCACTACTAAAAAGACTTAAAATCCATTCTGTTGGTACAAAAATTTCAACGAGTTGTCCAATAGCAATAAAGATTAAAAAGTATAATAATACTTTTTTAATTCCTAAATTATAAAACTCATAAATAAACTTTTTGACTTTATATTTATCTAATATATTTTTATCTTTTGAGTCATTAGATTTACAGGATCCATTTTTGTTTTTATCTTTAAATGAAACTCTAAATTGATTTTCGAAAAATATAATTTTTTCAGACAATAATCTTGCTAAAACTCCAGCACCTATTCCCCAAGATTATTGATGATATTAATACTGCCAATGCTAAATTTAAGCCTAAAAACTCAGTTTGAAAAAAAACTGTGATGGACTTGTTAATGGTGATGATACTAAAAATGCCATAATAGGTGCCCAGGGCATTTGACTAACAAACATAGACAAAATTACTGCCATCGTTCCACAGGCGCAAAGTGGAGTAAAACTACCAAATCCAATTGAACCAAAAATAGATATTTTTTCATTGTTTTTAATCCACTTTTTTAAACTGTCTGAACCAACATAAACTTTTATTAATACAGCAATTGATATTCCTAACAACAATATCCACCAATCTGCTTTTAAATAATTAATTTCTGCTTGAACTATTTTTTTAATAACATTAAATATCATTAAATACATCTCCTTTTTATTTTATTTGTATTATACAACTATATGTTTAAAAAAAGACCTCTTTTTAACAGCATTGAGGTCTAACCTTTTTTAAAGCTTTAAGTAATGTATTAACTGAGCTAACTACATTCATAATCTCTCCCTCAGGTATTTCATTTATGATTTGTCTATAATAATCATTAATCTTTTCCTGTAAATTAAATGCATTTTTTTTACCTTTTTTTGTTAAAGAAGCTAATATTACTCTTCCATCTTCATCTGACTTCCTTTTTTTGATATATCCATCTCTTACAAGATTATCAACTATTCTTGTAATAGTGCTTTTATCTAAGTTCATCTTTTTACTTATTTGGTTCATAGTTAAAAATTCATTCTTTTTTATATATAAAATGATATAACATTGCGAAATTGTAAAGCCTTCACTCACTATCTCACTTCTTTCAAATATTTTAAGTGACCTTGTTAAATCTTGAATCATTTCTCCTACTTCTTCTATACAACAATCTAGACCCTGTTCTTTTAATTTATCTTCAATCACTATAATCACCTCTTTTGTATTTTTATTGTATTATACAACTATTATATTGTCAAGAAAATTCCCCGGCTTTATATTATGGGGAATCTACTCTGTTAATAATTAATATTATTTTATATTTATTTACTATTGTTTTCATTAATATCATTTGTTTTTTCCTTATATTCATCTACTTCTTTTGCTAATAAATTAAATTCACGATCTGCCATTTCAAGCATTCCTGATAGTACATAAAATCTTCTTTGTAGATGTTTTGGTAAATTACCTTTTAATTTATAATTACGGTCATGTTCAATTTCAGCCCAAGCATGTTGTAAGATACTTCTGATCTGTATTTCAAATTTAAGTCCGTCAAATTTTTTAAATTCATCTTTATCTAATAGATTCTCTTTGAAATTGGCCACATAATGAACTGATTTATATCCCATCTTATCTGCTGCAAGCAAATCTGATTTATCCTCACTATTTGGATAATCAATTTTAAATAAGTTTTTAATAATATCACTTATTTCATAAACATCTTTTTCAAAAAGGGTTATTATTCTAATTCCAGCTAGATCTGTAATTTCATTGATAGGATCTTTATATTTACTTTTACTTGCTTTTCTTTTTAAACTATCAATACTTTTTACTCTATTTTCAATACTATGAAAAACAATATCTTTTTCAACCAATATATTTTTTATAACACTTTCTACCTTTTGCGCTAATTGATTATATAAATCTTTTCTATCCTTATACCTGGAGATAGTCTTTTTGATTACTTCTTTATCAGCCATTAATAAAACCCCCTATTATAAATGAATATTATTAAACCAATATGTTAATACTTAACTCTCTAACATATTCAATTACTTTAAAATTCCTGTTAGACCATTTTCCTTAGAAATTTTAATGTAATTATTCATTTAACAGACAACATTTTGTGGTTCATTAGCCAACCAAGCTTCAATATTATTAAATACTATCTCAGCTCGTTTTAAAAATGCTTCCTCAGTTGCAAAAGCAGTATGGGGTGTTAAAATAGTATTCTTGGAATTTAAAAGTGGGTGATCTTCAGGAATTGGTGGCTCCATCTCAAAAACATCAATACCTGCTCCAGCAATCTCATCTTCGTTTAGAGCAGTAGCTAGTGCTTTACTGTTTACTACCGGACCTCGAGATGTATTAATTAATATTGCATCTTTTTTCATCAGAGTAATTTTTTCTTCATCAATTAAATTTACTGTAGAATCTTTGAGAGGTACATGTAGACTGATGATATCGCTTCTTTTCATTAGCTCATCTATCTTTAAATATTCTACCTCAAGCTCCTCTCCTACTTTCTGCTTTTTATGATTATCAACTAAAATATTGCAACCAAAGGCATCTGCAATTCGGGCAGTTTTTTGACCGATCGATCCAAATCCTATTATACCAAAGTTCTTACCTGCCAATTCATTTCCTATTAGACCAGCTCTTGTTTTACCTTTTCTTACTGCCTCATCAGAACCCTTAATCTTTCTCATCAAATTAATTGTAAGTCCAAATACTAATTCAGAAACTGCCTGATTTGCATACCCAGAAGAATTTGAAACCACAATATTATTTTCCCTACAAGTTTCCATTGCAATATGATCAAAACCTGTAAATGCAACCGAAATCATCTTTAAATTTTCTGCTGCATTAATAACTTCTGCAGGTAGAGGTTGATTAGCAATAATCAAAATATCAGCTTCTTTAGTTCTTTTAATCATCTCTTCCATATCTTCAGCACGATTGGAGTAGTCTATCAGCTCATGTCCATTAGCTTCCAATCTTTGTCTGAATTCTTTAATTTTCATTGTTGAAATATTTATTGGTTCAATCATCACAATTTTCATAAAATACAACTCCCAAATTTATTTTATTTTACTGTTCTTAAGAAACTATTAAACAAAAATCTAACTATTCCTTCAAAACTTATTCTATCCATACTTTGCTGATAAACTCTATTTGATTAACTCTTGACTTTATAACCTATTTTAAATAGATAAGTAACTACTATCAGTAAAATGATTGCTAAACTACTGATAACAAATGCTGAAAAATATGGAGAAATATCAGACTGACCAACAAAAGCAAATCGGACTGCATCAACCATATAAAAAACTGGATTAAATAATGAAACCTCATTCCAGATTCCAGGTAGTCCTTTAACCGAATAAAAAACTCCACTTAAAAATGTCAATGGGGTGATAAAAAAGTTAGAAAAAATAGAAACATGATCAAACTTTTCCGCCCAAAGACCAGCAACAATTCCAAAAAGAGAAAATATCGAAGACACTAAAACTGCAAACAATACTGCCAACAGTGGATGAGCAACTGCTCCCCCGTAAAAATATATTGAAACAAGATAGGTAACACTACCGACTAATAGTCCCCTAACCATACCACCGATCATAAAACCTAAAGTAAGTTCAATATATGAAAAAGGAGCAAGTAAAAAATCAATTATAATCCCATTATATTTCGCTCCAATTAACGAAGATGATGTATTGGCAAATGAGTTCTGAATCAAACTCATCATTATTAATCCTGGCACGATAAAACTGATATATGGTATACCATAACCAGCAACCTCTCTATTCTGAAAAGAATAAGAAAATATAATTAAATAAAGTCCTGTAGAAATTAAAGGTGCAAAAATTGTTTGAATTGCTACTTTGATAAACCTTGCAACTTCACGTTTAACCAAACTTAGAAAGGTTACAGTATTAATTGGCATCACGCCCTAAATTTGTTAACTTAATAAAGACATCTTCCAACTTTGCACTTTCAATATTCATGTCAATTATATTTAGATTTAGAGCATTAATCTTTTTTAGGATCTTATCTAAATCTCGTTTGGCTGTTTCGATTTCGATTTCTCTCTTATCTTTATTTATTTTAAAATCCATCCCCATAAGTTTTTTATCAATATCACAATTTAAGTCTGCAAACTTAATTTTAACTAGTTTTTTATCAATAGAATTAATTAAATTTTCTTTAGTATCTACTTTTACTATCTTTCCTTTATTCATAATTGCAATCCTATCACATAAAGCTTCAGCCTCTTCTAAATAATGAGTGGTTAGAATAATAGTTTTTCCTGCTTTATTTAAATTTATTACATACTCCCAGAGATTATTTCGTAACTCAACATCAACTCCAGCGGTTGGTTCATCTAAAACAATGATTTCTGGATCATGGACCATTGCTTTAGCAATCAACAATCTTCTTTTCATTCCTCCAGATAACTGCCGTGGTCCTACATCTGACTTATCAGTAAGGCTCAAAGCATCAAGTAGTTCATCTATTTTTTCATCATTATCTTTAATTCCAAAATAACCAGAATGCATCTTCAAAGTTTCCCTTACAGTAAAATAGGGATCAAATGTTATTTCCTGGGGAACAATCCCCAGTGATTTTTTAGTTTCTCTATAATTTTTAAAAATATCTTTACCTAGAATTGTTACATTTCCAGAATCTTTATGAACCAAACCACCTATAATTCCAATTAAAGTACTTTTACCCGCACCATTTGGTCCAAGAAGACCAAAAAATTCACCTTCTTGTATATCCAAATTTATATCATCTAAAGCCTGTAAATTACCATAATTTTTATTTATGTTTCTAATCTTTATAGCAGTAGACACTTAATCTCCTCCATATATTTTTAATCTGATTATTAAAATTTAAGTTAAAAAGATTATTTAACATCTTAAATTGTTTCTTTAATGCTTACTATAATCTAGCTTATATAAAAGCTAAATGATTATAATTGTTATTGTAAAAATCGACAATTAATAAAGCCCCACTTTTTTACAGTAGGGCTTCAAATAATTTCTAGTCAAATAAAATATTACTATCATCATATATTAATTGATTTGTTTGCGATCCCCGAATGTTATCTTACCGGGCAAGCTCCAGTTTCACAGGAAGGATCATCAATTTCTCTTTCTAAATATTCAGTTTCATACTTAGAAACCAGTGAAGCATTAAATTTCTTCATCTCTTCTACTCTTTGATTGTATTCTTCTTCTGTGATTTCCTCATAAGGCATTAAATCATAGAAATTATCATTATAGGAAATAAATGAAATACCAACTGCACTATTCCAGTTCTCCCATAACCATTCTTCTACATTTTCCCATTCATCATCACGTACATGTACTGTAATTGAAGCATTATGGTCAACATAGTTTTCCATAAACATCTTATAGGTTTCTAACTGCTCAATTGCATCTACATCCCCTTTGACATCTCCTTTTGGAGCTTTAACAGGAAATTCTACAACTAAGGTTTCCGGATTTTCTGGATCCTGACCTACTTCTGAATGGATTGGATAGTCCAACTCTTCACAGACTCTAGCTAATGGATCAGAAGCAGAAATCCTTACACGACGTACATAATAGGCACTGTGAGAATAATGTAGTCCACTAGAAACTGTAGGCATCTGAGTTTGTGTACCCTCTGGCTTGACAGTCGTAATCAGTTTTGGATCATTGTCTCCAACTTCTTTTGCAATTTCTTTGGCTGCTTTATGAGCAACCTCACGAAGTTCCTTTAATAACTGTGCTTCCTGAGTTTCATCTAAATCAGCAGCATTTTTCATATCCTGCCAACCAGTTAAAGAAGTACCAATCAATCTATCCCGTTTATTAATTTGATCCCATTCTGGTAGTTCAAACTCAATTAAAGCCATTCTGTAGCCAGCTCTGGCAGATAGTTTTTGTGCTTCAAACATAGCCTTTTTATCAATATTACCTTCTTCATCAACAAAAGACATTACATTTAAAGATGTTAAATTACAAACTCCTTTAGAATCTAATAATATCTCAGCACATGGATTAACTCCCATAAAGTTATCTCTACGGCGGTTTCCTTCAACTGCATTGATAAAACCAGGCTCACCACTAAAACGCATCTGTTTAACATGCCAGTTAAGCTGTTCTCTACTAGGTTTATCTTCGTAGAAAATACTGTTGTTACTCATCTGACGGTGAGAGATCTCTTTGTTGATAACCCATTCGTCATCTTCTTTGACATATAAATTGTTCTTTGCCTGAGAAATTTCTTTGTCATCTACACTGAAAAGACAAATCTGAGAAGAGCGTCTAACTCCTCCGGAAACAACATTTTCGGCAATGATATTAGCAATATCCATTGCATCAATCGATTTTAATTTTACCCGCTTAATCTTATCTAAAGCTCGGTCTGGTTTTTCTGAAAGCAGTTTATCTATTTTCGTAAACATACGTTTTAAGCTCTGATGACCGGAAGCTGTCCCACCAAAGGTTTTAAGTTTTTCACCCTTTGGTCTCACAGAATCATAATTAAAAATAATTCTTTTTAGTGGGCGATAAGCATGATTAACTAAAAATTTAAAGTAGTATTCTAGAGATTGAATCCAACCTTCTTTGGAATCACCAACATTAACTGTTACCACATCATCTTCATCAAAATCAAAATCTGTATACTCTCTTCTTTCACCTTTTTCTACCGGATCATAATATTTATGAATAATTTCAACATCTGTTCTTATTTTAGGCAGCTGCTCTACATCACGTGGCAGTACACGAAAACCAACTCCACTACCGATCATTAGTAAATAAAACAGGTCCTGATAAGATTTAAAACTATCAATAACAGTAAAGGAACAGTTATAGTTGCTCATACCATATTTTTTAGATGACTCTGTAGAAGCTGTCCAAAGTGTGCGACCCGCTAAAAAATTCTTTAAATGATAAACATTATCATATAGATTTTCTGCTTCTTTTTTAGTTGTCTGAGCCATTGAACAGTTATATTCCACAGCTCTTTTTACTGTCTCCCACCAGTATTCACGGCGCTGTTCTTCCTCTAACCAACGTGAATATGTTCTATAATAAATAAATTCTCCTAACTCAGTTGGAAAAGGGTTGGGTTGGTGCTTATACTTACTTAAAAATTCATTTGTTAAGAGTGGATTTTCTTTCTCTTTTTTCCTATTCAGTCTGGATTGTTGCCTTTTATTTCTGTATATAATATAGGTCTTAGCTGTTGAGATATAACCACCCTTCATCAATTTTTCTTCAACTAAATCCTGAATTTCTTCTACTTTTGGCACACGCTCCTGATTATAATATTCTGTAATTAGATCTTTTTCCACATTTAAAGCAACCTGTTTGGCTTCATCTTCAGTTGCATCTTCTCTAGATTCAATCATTGCTCGATAAATTGCTTTAGTAATCTTTTCCCGACTATATACTACTTCTCTCTCATCCCTCTTAATTACTTTCATGTCGGATTTACTCAATATAAAAACCTCCTTGAATTTTTAATACATCTATTATTATTTATCTATTAATGGCTTAAATAAAAATTATAACATAAATTGAACACTTTATAAATAATTTTTACATAAACATTAAATAATACTTTAAATACATCTAATCTTAATTTCATATTTTAGTGCTTTAAATTTATTATATTCTTCTATATCTAATAAGAAAAAAAATATGAACTATAATGAACAGACTTATATTTATCTGATCAACTTCAACTAAATATGATTTATAATTACTTCTTTATCAGCAATTACTAACCCTTATTATATATAAATAATAATTCTAGCTTAAGTATAAAGTGTTTTTATCCCATGTATACTTTAATTAGTAACTTAAGACAGAATTCCTGCATTATTAATATATTAATTTTTTAATTTGACCTTGAAATAATTTCATTTTTTGTTTTTTTACAAAACTTTCTTGCTAAATTTCTGCCATCTAAAGCAGCTGTCCGAATACCCACCACCTGGTTCAGTCAATTGTTCAATCATATTAAATTTATCTAAACCTTCAATTTCTTTAGGAAATTTACTGGTTAATTATTTGGGATTAGGGGTAAACCTTTCATAACTCCTATGCCAATTATTTGTATGTTATTTATGGTATAAGTAGTTGAGATATCAACTGTTTCTGCTTTTTCTTTAAATCATGCAATATTATTATTGATATCTATTACTTTATTTGCAAACCTAGATTATTCAATCATTAATTTATTTTTTTAAAAAGTACTTAAATTATCACAAATAACTTATCTCATACCATTTAGAATAAATTAACCTCCAACATATAATCATATCGGAGGATAAAGACACTTAAACTTTTTATTAAATTATAATAAATACCTTTTTGCATATGATATTACTTGTGCTCTGTTTTTTAAAGATAGTTTCTTTTTTATTTGATTCATGTGATACTTAATTGTTACTTCACTTAAATAAAGTTTATCAGCTATTTCTTTATATGTATATCCTTTAGAAACAAGTTTAATTATCTCTAATTGTTTTTCACTAAGATCTTCATCATCATAATTTTTTCCATTCAAATTTCTTAGTCTGTTAAAAAGACATTCTTCTAGTCCTGGTGAAAATGGATTCTTGCCTTTTTCTAACTCATGTAAACTCTCTATTAATTCTTCTCCATCAAGGCTTTTTAATAAATATCCAGAAGCACCAGCTCTAATAGCTTTAAATAAACTATCATCTTCTTCAAAACTTGTTAACATAATTATTACTGTATTAGGTAATTGTTTTTTTATTTTTTTTGTTGCCACTATTCCATCTTGTCCAGGCATTTTAATATCCATCATAATGAGGTCTGGTTTTTTTTCATAAGCAACTTCTACTGCTTTATAACCATCATTAACTATATCTACAATATTAAAGTCTTCTGCTTGTAAAAGATTTTTTAAACCTTCAGCAAATAAGGGGTGGTCATCAGCTATCATTATTTTCATAATCAATCCCCTCCAATAGGTAAATCTACAATAATTTTACAACCTTCTCCCGGTTGAGTCTCAATATTAAGACTACCACCAATTAATCGAGTTCTTTCATTCATAATATTCAAGCCAGAACCTATGCTTTCATTTAAATTTTCAATTCCTTTTCCATTATCTTCAATAATTAATTTATATCCATTGTTACCATATCTAGATATGATGTTAATTTTACTAGCTTCAGCATATTTTAATATATTGGTTAAAGCCTCTTTTACAATATTTATCAATTGAATCTTTTCTTCAACACCTATTAATTTAATCACCTTATCTGTAGCTTTATCTAAGTAACTTCTATATTCTACATCAATATTACTTTTTTCCCTAAAATGTTTTATCTCTGTTTTTAACAAAGTTAAAAAGTCTTTTGAATACTTACTGTTACTTCTAACATTATATACATATTCTCTAATATCTTTATGAGCATTCCTGATTATCTTTTTTAATCTTTCAAGATATTTGTCAGCTAATGTTATATTTTCTTTTTTAAGCTGCTTTCTGGCAGCCTGAATCTGTACTGTAGAAAAACTCAATACCTGTCCTAAATTATCATGTAAGTCTCTTGCCATCCTCTGTCTTTCTTCCATTACAGCTAATTCTTTTTGCTGTTCTGTGATTTTTTCTCTTGCTTTTTTCAAATCAGTTATATCATGAATAATCATTACTCCTGCTAATAAATTGTTTTTATTATCATCTATAAATGATATGAAAATTTCATAATAATAAGTTTTATTTTTATATTCATAAGTTAGTTCCTTATTTATAAATGCTTCATTACTTTCAAAGGATATAGATTCAAATACGTTATCTAATTGATCTGATATTACATTTAGACTTTCCCCTAAATATTTTTTGCTTTTATTTAAAAAAAACATATCCTTTATTCTAGGATTAATATCTATAATTCTTTTTTTCTTATCAACAACAACTATACCGCTTGCCATCTCTTCAATGATTGTCGTTCGTGCAATAGGAACAATATCAAACATCTTATATCTAAATATACCCCAACCCATTAGTAATCCTGATATACTAAATAATACTGGAGATATATCAAACCTACTTATAGGATTATATCCAATTACATAAAGGAAATTAGATATAAATATTAAACTATATCCTAAAAATAAAAAGAGGGTTTGATTTTTATAAATATTATTTCTATTCCAAATCGCTTTTATTAAAAACAGTATACTTAACACATTTAATATATATACATAGATAAAATGTACCCAAAACCAAGAACCATAATCTTTTATAATTACAGAAAATATACCGCTGGATTCTAAACTAATATTAGATCTCATTAAGTTATGATAACTATTAGTCCAAATCAAAATAATAGTAAA
>Ga0306868_1001103_pt1 | contig 15024 bp, 20 predicted proteins | sample AntRauTorckE6832_FD_190411 | JGI IMG/M metagenome (GOLD analysis project Ga0306868, IMG submission 190411) | Saline lake microbial communities from Rauer Islands, Antarctica - Metagenome Torckler E6 #832 (v2) (version 2) | ecosystem: Environmental > Aquatic > Non-marine Saline and Alkaline >... | reverse complement strand
CGACGGCACGACCGAGCGAGTCCCCGATGAGTACGTGACAGTCGACCAGGAGGGAATCGGCCCGCTCTCGTCGACAGCCATCGCGATCGAGGAGTATCCCGTCCCCGACGGTACCGAGGTCGCGGACGTACGCGTGCAAGTCGCCGGCGCCGACCGACTCGGAGAGAGTCGCGAGCGCGTTGCGAGTGCGGCGCTCGATAGCGATCTGGCGAGTCTCGACGCGATCACGGTTTCGACGCTCGATCCCGGCCCGGACGACCGCGTCACGCTCGGTGTCGACGCCGGCGAGCAAACGCGTATCGTCGACGTGGCCGCACGCAACCCCGCGGGCGAGCCCGTAACGGCGACGGTTGATGACAGGCAGGCAACCGTCCATACCGACGGACAAGGCCTCCACGCGATCGCGCTCACCTACGAACAAAGCGGCATCGAGGTGACCGAGACGCTCCGTATCGAGGCCGGTGCAACGAGTGGTTCGACGCCCGCGACCGTCCGGTTGGCCGAGGGGGCGAGTGGGACGTACGCGATCACGTCCGGGCTCGCCGGCGCGACCGTCGACACCAGCGGCGACGAGTTGGCGATCGAGGCGCGCGCCGAATCTGGCGACGCGCCGAGCGCCGTCCACCTTCACCCGCAGTCGGTCATGAGCGGTGACACGGACACGCTCGCCGTCGAGGTCGTGCAGGCGGACGACGAGACCAGCCTCGACCGGCACGCCTCCGTGTACGTTCACACGACGGGGCTCGCCGATGACGCGTTACTCTGGCGGGGCGACGCGCCGATCACGCGGGCCGGCGACACGCAGTACGGTGAAGTCCTCGATCGCGGCGACGGGAAGGCCGTGGTCTCGACCTACACCGACGCCGACGGCGCCGTGACGGTCGACGTGCGCCACGAGCCAACCGTCCTCGACCGCGTGCAACACTGGACGGCCACGCGATCGCCGGTCGACATTCCGGGGCTGGCGGGATAGGGGTGTAAAGCGACTACGGCCGTTTTAAATCACGATTGAAACCTGTAATAACCCAGCAACAGAGAATACTGGCGTGTTAACCACAGACCTAGGGATACAATCGAGTTACGCAAATGTATTTGGAATGATACTCAGATGAAGTATTATCACTCATGGGCTTGAATACGCGTCTAATGACTACTGGCAAAATAGGCTCATTTCACCCCGATAAAGGATATGGTTATATACAAACAGATGACTCCGATTCGGAGGTTTTCTTTCATATAGAAGACGCTGAGGAAGTAGACCTAGAAGAAGGCAAAGAAGTCGAATTCGACATCGAGAGGGCTCCTGAAGGCTCCCGAGCAAAAAACCTCAATCGCATCACAAGCAAGCCGGCTGGACAGGAATTAAGCGAATTTTTTGAGAATCATACCCCCGAGGGAGATTTTGAAGTGAATATTGAAGTGACAGAATCTGAATTGAATGGACAGTTTGAAAGACTACACAAAAATTTGTACTCAGATCTGGATGACGCCAAATCAACAGATGATCTTTTCCAGGTGTCAAAGATTATACGTTCAATCATTGAGCATCGGCTTGAAGCGGATCAAATAGAAATGAATGAGGAAATGAGAGAGGCTACGGCAAATGTTATCGCGTCTACTCTCGCTCAGGAATACGATCAAGTGAGTGAGAAGTCATGATGGATCTGATTCGTTCATTAATATCAGGGATAAGTGGTGGTGCGACCTCAGAAATATTAGGTCTATTCCTGAATGTTGATGAAAAGGATAAAGCCAATCCGCGAATAAAATCCGAAGCTGACGAGTTAATCAAACAAATTGGAGATAATGCCGATTCTCCAGAAGAAATACCTAGTGCTTTAGACGGATTCAATTTCACTCACAAAACCGCCAAAGGCGAAGTAAGTAAACAGTACGAGGCCGCAAGTCAGGAATAACAGCGACTTCGGAGATCTCCATCATTCGCGTGCTGCGAATTTAGATGTCAATTTGAGAAAGTAGCTTAGCCAGGTCGTGATATCGTTGGTTGTCACCGCAATCCTCTTTATTCGCCGGCGTCTCCTCTCGTGTAGAGCCCGCTGCTGCCGGTGTCTACCGTTGTGGTCACCTTGCGCGTCAAACCGCAAACACAACTCTTTCGATCACCGTAGCAGGGCGGGTTCATTCAACATTCCTGAGCGGCAGCGCTTGATCGACGCCTGTCACTCGCCAATCCCGAATCAGCTTCGAGGCCGGTTGTCGCCAGCATCTTTAAGCGGTATCGCTATCGATACCGTAATCGATACCGATGGATACGTTCACAGACAGCGGGCTGCCGTGGGACGACTACGGCACGCTTCGCGACGAGACTCTCGGGGCGTACGTCCCCGACGACGAGACGCTCCGGGCGGTGGCGTTCGTCGATAAAGGCGGGACCAGCAAGACGACCTCACTCGCGCACATGGGCGTCGTCGCCGACCAGGAACTCGGCCTCAACACGCTCTTGATCGCACTCGACGGCAAGCAAAACGACCTCGCGACGCACTTCGGGATCGAGGGTGAGGATCTCGAACAGGCGACGCAGTGGCCGACGATCGCGCAGGCGTTCGCGCCGAACATCGACCAGATCGACGAGCGCCTCCGCTCCGATGGCGACACCGACGACGGCGTGCTCGCCGATCTGGCGATGCCGACGGGCGAAGGCCCGGACCTGATCCCTGCGAGCGAAGAGTTGGACGGCGTCGACAAGTCGTTGAGCGATATCGACGACCCGGCGCAGCGCTACTCGTTCCTCGACGACTTCTTGAGCAAATACGTCGACGACCAGTACGACCTCGTGCTGATCGACGTGCCGGGCTCCACGTCGAACGTCGCGGCAAACGCCTTGTGGGCGACGAAACATGTGTTCACGCCCGTCCGACCGTCGCCACTCGACACCAAACAGGCGGCGAAGATCCGCGCGGAAATCAACGAGAAACGCGAGCGACACGACTTCCTCTCCGATCTGGAACTGACGATGGTCGTGCTCTCGCAGGTCAGCTCACAAACAAAGGCCGGGCGGTACTTCCTCGACCAGTTCCGCGGGGCGTTCCCCGTCGAACTGTCGCCCGTCCCCGTGCGCGACTCACAGGCCGTCATCAACGCGCAACTGGAGCGCGAGACGCTGTTCGCACACGACTCCGACCTCAAGAGCGCCGAAGAGGCGCGCGATCAGTATCGACAGAACACGGCCGAACTGGTGCGCCGGCTCGGCACGCCCAACTGGAAGGACGGCGTCGAGGGCGTCGACGCCGAACAGGCGAGTGGGCCGGTCGCGGGGAGTGAGGAGGTGGCTCGATGAGCGACGACGGGCCGAGCATGGAGGAACTGCGCGAAGGATCGACGTTCGGCGATCGCGACGATCCGAACGCGGCGAGCCCGTACGATGGTGACGCCGACGACGATCCCGACGACGACTCGATCCGCGAAGACCTGATCGACCGGATCGGCGACAAGGTGTCCGGGCCGGAGAATCGGTCGATCGGGTGTCGTGACCCCATGTTCGCGGCGTATCTCGACCACCTCGCGGACGACGGCGAGCGCATGGACGACGTGATCGCGGACCTCGCGGACGACCTCAACACGACGGTTCCCGAAGAGCCGCAGAAAGCCGACGTGATTCGCGTGTTACTCCGGCTCGGGCTTCGCGACGGCGCCCCCGAGGAGTACGAACGGCTCGTCGACGCCCGTGGCGAGCAAGCGAAGCGCTCGATGTAGTACTCACGAATCGCTCAATGTGACAATTGTACAGACCGCAGGGTGGAGCAAACATGTCCATCTCTGAGGATTTCAACAGATCTCTCACAGTTAGTATCTCACGCCTTCACCCCAAAATCAGAATCTGCCTTGTACCATTCTAAAAACGGATCTCATGTCTCAAGGATAGACATTTAATACCATTAGAATAGATTAGTAGATAACCTTCGGTGAGATTTGATTGCCAGATAGAATTCAAGAAAATGATAAAAGCGAATTTATAAACCGCCAATTACAGCATTATCATCATATACGCGATCAGTCGTTAGGCGTTCTTCGGCTTTTGATAGCACTAGCGTCTATTTTTATCCTTTCACTTACAACAGACACCGTACAGAATTATATTCAAAATTTCTCATTCATACCACAATATCTCCAAAACAATCCAGATCCATCTTTTGACATATTAATATCATTTCTAGGGATATTATTGATCTTCCCAGCGATAGTAGTGTCTGCTTTTGCTTTTGTGTTTGGACTTATGTCTATTATACAAATATTCTTTGTAAATTCTCTACGTCCCGGCTTGGGTGATCAAAATCAATTGGTTATCCCCAACTATGGGAATAGTAGCTGGTCTAGTAATTATATCATATGGATAAACGAGAATAGCACTCTACTCGATAAAATAGAGAGAGGTCTCAAATACGGTATTCTATTACTAGGTGTTTGTTTTTTATATTTGTTTATAGCTGCCATATCTCTAATTAGCGTTCATAATCAGACAACCACCTTTTTATTAATTATTAATGGAACATATATTCTGTTCACAATAGCATCTATTTTATACGCATCTCTCTACGTTCTTCGCAAATATATTGATTCAAAACAAAATTCGCCTAATTCTATCCTTTTGCTTTTTGACATAATTTTTGGGGTTGATGAAGATGAAATCACTTCCTTAATCCACACTTTCATAATTATTATGATTATTATACAGGCATTTTGCTCTACGATGATGATCTGGTTGATCTACGGTTGGTGGCAATTAGTCTAAATTGTCTCTATTGAAACTCATACTTCAGACATAAAGTGGGCTGAAGCAGCTACTCACTGAGCAGTTCTCATCGACCAGTTGTTCAGCCGAGAATATGTTCGAAGAATAATAGTTCAACAAGCCAGATCGACTGGAACACTTTTGAGCGGAGCGCTAATACGGTCGTTATGAGCGTTTCGAGCCTGCTTGATACGGTTTTAGCGAGAGAACAACGGGAGATGGAACTGGACGCCGAACGCGACGCCGACTTTCAGACGTGGGTGAAGCGGCTCAACGCGGAATCGGTGACGCTGCTCAAACAGATCAGCGAGTTTGACTTTACGGAGAGCCACGACCGAGAGATGTTCTACGATCTAGTCGAGGAAAGCGAGATGCGCTTCAACAACCTCCGGAACCGGAATGAGATCGCCGAGGTTCCCGCCAGCGTCACGATCGAGATAGATCGACTACTCGATCGCTTCGATGAGGTCACTCAGAAACGCGTGATACGGGTTTCAGCGGGCGATTCACAGAAAGAGCGGGAGAAACAACGAAAGCAACAGCAGCGAGGTATCGTGAGAAATCGCTCAGAGAAGCTGGCCGAACAGCTCCGAAACGTCTACGATGCGCTCCCGAACGACGAGTAGCCCACCTCTTCACACGTTACTATCGCATAGTAACGAACACTCGCCGTCGACGCCGATCGCGGTTGTCGCCCCAGACCTATTTACGCCAGACTGACGCGTCTACACCCACACACCGGACTGACCGGCACAACCCCCTATGAGCGAACCAGAGACTCCCCAGAGAGACGAACAGCCACTCGACGACACCGGACACCGGGCTTCCGGTGGGAACGACGCACTCAACGCCGACGATACGCACGTCGCCCGCGGCGTCGACGAGAACACCCACGTCAAGGGTCCCGAGCACGACGCGAAAGCGGTCTACCAGCAACCGGACGGGACGCCGAAGGCGACCGGCCGAACACTCGTCGAGAGCGTCGCGACGGTCCGGATCGATTGCACCAACGCACCGAACGACCGCGTCATGATCCATATCGAGCATCCGAACCACGATCGAGGCGTTCGGTGTTTCTCCCGGTCGCCCGAGGCGTCGTCGATCGCGTCCGTGATCCGGTCGCACCTCCGGACAGAGATTGACGCCGAACTTGCCCGCGTCGAAGTGATCGATACCGTCGGGCTCGGGCTCACGGAGGCAGCGTTGCTCCCGCGCCGGAGTACGATCAGCTCACCGGACACGTCGGCACCGGTGGTCGAGGTGACCGGGGCATGAGCGGCGTCGATCAGGAGGACGAATCCGACGGAGGCGTTGAGCATCCGACGCCCGAGTGTGATTGCTGCGGCGGGGAACGAACACGCCCACTTGACAAAGAGGTCGCAGTCTGCTTCGACTGCGACAACGAGTGGCGGTACGAGGAGGACTACAGCGAACACTTCGAGGTGGCCTGATATGTCCGACGGAGAAACTGATCGCGGGAACCACGTCGCGCTGGTGTCTGGCGGGATGGACTCGGCGGTCGCGGCGCACGTCTCGGTTCGTTGGGGGCCGGCCGACCTACTCGTCTATCTCGACACCGGGACCGGTCTCGACGCCAACCGCGAGTACGTTGAGGAGTTCGCCGACGCCGTCGGCGCACAGCTGTGGACGCTCCGGACGCAGGAGTCCTACGCGGACCGCGTAGAGACCGACGGCTTTCCGGGCCCCGCCGAGCACGGCAGGATGTACCGGAAGCTCAAGGAGCGACAGATCGGCCGGCTCGCGACTCTCTCCGGCGGCCGCGGGAACACGTCGGACCTCCACCTGTGGACTGGCGTGCGCCGGCAGGAGTCGGAGCGGCGGATGGCGAACGTCACGCCCGAGCAAGACGGCCCGCGGTGGACGTGGCACGCGCCGATCCACGACTGGAGCAAACAGGACTGCCGCGAGTACGTCGACCGGTTCGACCTCCCGCAAAACGACTTGTGGGACGATCTCGGGCGCTCCGGTGACTGCTTCTGCGGCTGTTTCGGGTCGCCCGAGGAGAAGATCGACCTCGAAGCCGCCGGCCACGTCGATCACGCCGACTGGTTGCGGAACCTCGAACGTGACGCCGACGCCGACGACGAGCGCGGCCGGTGGGCGTGGGGAGCACTCACCGACGCCGAGGCCCGCGCGGAGCGTATCGACGCCGGACAGATGACGCTTTGCTCAACGTGCGGCGCGGTCCCGGACGGAGGTGAGCCGCAATGAACTGTCCAAATTGCGATGGAGAGGTTGTGCGGAGAGACGCAGAGACGGACCGGGAGTACCGGCTTCGATGGGAATTGAGCAACTGCCCAGAACACGACCTACCGGCGCGCCTCCGAGGTGATGAGCGTGTCCAGTGATCGATCCGGAGACGACGTTGCGCGATCCGACACTACGGTCGAACGCGACCCCAGCGTCCCCGATATCCCGGACCTCAACAAGTGCAAGCGGTGCGGCGACGAGCGCGACGGGCACTCGTACCTCCTCGTGTTCGGCGACTGGAACCCTGACCGATCGGGCTTCGAGCGCCCACCGGGGATGCGCCCGCTCTGTCGCGACTGCTGGACCGACGAGTACGCCCGGACGAGCGGCGCCCACTGGTCGATCGACGACCCGCAGCGCGTGTGGGACGTACTCCGTGCCTCTGACGGCGAGCTGGTCGCCGACCTCTCGCCACTCTTCATGGGCGGGCGGCCGTTCGTTCGCGTCGACGGCGACGCCAACATGACGGCGGTCGGGCCGACTCTGATCGACGGCGGCGAGAACGATGCGGGCACGCCCGTCATCGAGGAGAAGATCGTCCGGCTGGAGAGCTTCGACCGTGACGCGCTGTTCGAGGCGATCGAGACCGGCCGCGACCTGCCGAACGACACAGGATCGGTCATCATCCGACCGATCGAGGAGACGCCGTTCGAGCGGTACACTGGACGGGGCGAGAACTCGGCGAGTCTCGGGCGGTGGTCGGAATGAGCGCGCTCGACGACGATCGCGACCCGCTCCTCAGTCCGCCGTCGACGAATCTCGACACCGGGAATTGGGATGCCGACGGCCCGCTCGCCGGGTGGCGTGTCGATCGCGACGGCGACAGCCACGTCCTCGACTACGTCATCGAGTCGACGTGGGAGCGAAAGGGCTGTTTCTGCCTCCTCACGCGAGTGACGGAGTACATCGTCCTCGGCCGGCACCACGGCCCCGAGCGGATCGGCGAGTCGGAGACCTACTACCGCGGGTACGTCCACGCACCCGGCGTCGAATCCCTGCCGAAGGGCTGCTACGGGACGACGATCGTCCAGTGTGAGAATCAGGGCGGGTGGTTCGTGTGGGACGAGCGCGCGTTCTTCAACGGCTACTCGCACACGAAGACCGTCAGTGAGGTTGCCCACCGGAAGACTGAACGTCTCGCCGACGCCGCGGCGCAGCGCCGGAAGGGGGAGCTATGAGCGTCGAGAACGCCTCGACGCCGTCCCGCCCACTCCCGCGCGTCCGTATCGAACAGCCCAGCGCCGAGCGCGGAGCCGACGACGTTCGCGCCCACCTGGACGAGCCCGGTTGCGCGCTCTGTGGCGTCCCGGACGCACCCCGTGTGCTCGTTGAAATCCCGTGGACCGGGACGCGCGGACTCCGGCGAGTCTGCCGCGGCCACTCAGAACACCCCGACCACCCCGGCTACGCCTCGAAGACGAACCCGACCGAGTACCGGTTCTGTGAGGCGTGCGGAACGGCGGCGGCACTGACGCCGGACGGCGTGTGTCGATCGTGTTTCGACGGCACGGAGGCCGCGCAATGAGCACTGACGACACGACCTCGACGACTGTCGACGGAACGAGCATGGCGTTCGTCGCGAACAAAAAGAAGGATTCGTGGCGAACGCCGCCCGCGCTCTACGAGCCGATCGCCGAGGCCGTCGACGGCATCGATCTGGACCCGTGTGCCGGCCCGCCCGGCGACCGCCTCGAACTACCGGGCGACGCCGAACCCGCCGACGACCTTCCGCCGACCGAGATTGCAGATCGGAACATCATGCCGTGGGAGGACGGCCTCTCGATCCGGTGGAACGCGGACGACGTGTTCGTGAACCCGCCCTTCTCGGACGTGGAGGAGTGGCTGGCGACCGCGATCGGCGCGTGGGTGGCCGGCGACGCCGGCCGCGTGTTCTTCGTCACGGCTGCGAACACCGGGACGCTCTCGTGGTACCACCGCTGGATCGCGTCGTTCGCGTCAGTGACGTACTTCACCGGGCCGCGGCAGAACTACATCGATCCCGAGACAGGCGAGCTGGCAAGCGGCGTCTCGTTCAACACGGCCGTGAGTGTGTTCGGAGAGATTCCCGAGTCGCTCGCGGAATACTGGAAAGAGGAAGGTGACCTCGTAGTCCGGCCGTGGAACGCCGGCGGGATCGTCGCGGATTCGGACCGAGGCGAGCCATGAGCAACCGCCCGAAGGACCGCCAGAAGGGGATGGACACGCTGTTCCCGAAGGCCGACGCTCACTCGTGCCGTGTCTGTAACGAGTACGTCGAGGACGGCCGTCGGAACTACTGCTGTCCGCGCTGTAAGCGGATCGCAAAGGCCGTCCAGCGGATGTTCGTGTGGGACTGCGTTCGCGAGGCCGTTCTCGAACGCGACGACTACACCTGCCAGCAGTGCGGTCTCTCGAAGGAACAGGCGGAACGAGCATACTGGCAGACACACGACCTCGCGAAGGAGAGGTCTGACTCCACCGATGAGTTCTGGCGCCGCTGGCGTGCATACGGCGTGACCGAGTTCCAGATTTTCGAGGTCGACCATATCGAGCGCGTCGCCGACGGCGGGCATCCGTTCGAGGAGTCGAACCTCCAGACGCTTTGTGAACACTGTCACCGCGACAAGACGGCCGCGGAGAACCGGACGGGCGAGCCATCGATCGAGGAGCGACCAGAGCTCGGGCTCGACGCCTACATGGACACCGCGACCGACGGCGGGGAGGCGGACCGATGAACACCGGCGTGCAAGTGTTCGACCGGTCGGTTTCGCGAATCGAGCGACAGCCAACGCCGGTCGCCACGGTGGTGCCACATGTCGAGTGAAACACCCAGCCTCGCGTTCGCGGACGAGCACGTCCCGCGAATCCTGTCCGGGCAGAAGACCGCGACGATCCGCCTCGATCTGGACTCGCGAATCCAACTCGGGCGGAGCGTCACGTTCGTCGATTCCGAGCGCGAGCGGTTCGCCACTGCCGTCGTCGACGATCGTGGCTACGAGCGCCTCGCAGTACTCGCTCGGCAGGGCGTCCCCGGCCACAAACAGTACGAGCAGCCGGCGGACCTCGTGGCAGAGATGCACGAGTACTACCCCGACCGACGCGTGACGGGCGACACACTCGCTGACGTACTCTACTGGGAGCGTGAGTCACTATGGGAGTGACCGAGACGCGCCAGACACGGTTCGACGCCCCGCCGCGGGCCGTGCGGTTCGACGAAACGGAGTCGGCCGTGACGCGGCGCGTGTTCCGGTGTGACGGCCACGCGTACGAGCACATGATCGAATACGATCTGGCCGAAGCGTTCGACCGCCTCGCGTACGAGCGAAAACTCGACACGTTCATCGAGGGGTTCGGGAAGGCTCGCGACAGCGCGGACGGCCGCGTGTACGCCGATCGCGACAGCGGGCACCGTGTGTTCCGACGGGGTGACCTGCTGTTTGTGTGCAATGTTGAGGAGGTGTCGCGGCAGTTCCGTCGGATCTACTTTACTGTAGACGTACTCGGTGACATCCTCCTCGCCGTAAACGGCGAGGCTTCCCGTACCGCAGGTGGGATCTTTGCTGGTCTACGACACGACCTGCTCTCGCGGTGCAAAGCATCCGCTCTCGCAGTCGAACAGATATGTCGATGGCTGTGCCACACAGCCGTTACTCCTATCCTCACCGTGAGGACTCGGAGTTATCTTCTGTCGCATATTCTCCGATCCGTTACAATCCGCGTTGGCTACCAACTCGCACGACGAGCAGACGTACAGGCCACGTTCGACGCGGTTCGATTTCGTGTCGTCTCCACACCGTGAACACGTTTTCGAGGTGTTCCACTCGTTCTCTTTCAGCACCTCAACACCCCGCATCTCACCTTTGTATTCGAGATACTGGTAGAGACGGTCGAACGCCCACGAGTGCAGTTTCTTATTCCCGGTTTTACCCCAGTCTGACTCTCGCACGTCTTTAGGCCAACTCACCGCGAGCGTGCCAACACCGCGTTCGACACACTCTGTAATGATGGCGTCCGTCAGCGTGTGGTAGAAGTGTATCTCACGTTCGGAGAGTTTCCGACGCGCCCACATCGATTTTTCTGACGGGCCGTTCTCTCCCTCGGTGTCGTACTCAGCACGTGTGAAGTAGTGCTTGTCTTGCTTGAGCGAGTTACCGGGGTACAACACATATTCGTCCGGGAAGGCGATCGTGGCGATGTTCTTAATTCCGAGGTCGATCCCCGCAACACCGTCGCCTGCTGGGTCGGCAGATTCGATCTCGACCTTACAGACGAAGTGAAGTTCCCATTCGTCACCGTTCCAGACGGTACGAACGTTCTGTACGGTGTTGACTTCCGAGAGATCAACGTCTGGTCGAGTCTGGTACTCGCAAAGCAGGAAGTCTGAGAAGTGTTCTTTCAGATTCGAGCCTTTCGAGAGTCGGACGCGGTTGTTCTCGGGGTCGTGTTTGAACCCGTCTTCTTTGAACGTGACCGTACTGCGTGGTCGGGTGTCACCGTGTTTGCGGTAGCCGGGCGGATTCGCCTCACTGGACTTGTGCCGTAAGTCGAACCACGACTGGAAAGCGTCAGAAAGTTCTTCAATGACTTTCTGACTGGATTGTGCGTTCAAATCTTTCCAGCACGACTGATTCTTCATGTACGATTTCAGCACACTACCGTTCGGGATCTCACCGGTTGCGTCCCAGATACGGTCGGCTGTCCATCGTGCGACGTTCCAGATTTTCGAGGCGGAGTCTCCGAGCGAATCAAGACCATCACAGACCTGTTGGTGGTTCTGGATGGAACCAACGTAGGTACGTGTGGCCTTAATCGCCATACATAGACTATGTAGACAAACTAACTTAATGGTGTGGATGTGCGTGGAATATCCAACCTACCGTCCGTGAGGGATTGGGTCAGCGTTGTCGGATTCACTCCCGGCGTAAACGCCGGGATTCTCTCCTCGTTAAAAGATAGCTGAGTGTCTAAGTCTTTTCTACATAGTAAATGTTAAGTTAGTCCCGATATTTGGTAGAGGTACGCGGGGGTGAAAGCCCATCCGCGTAAGGTGACCACGAATGGAAGACGAACCCACTTTCGACGTTGACGACGCAGCACAGAATCTCGAACGACAGCCGACCACAAAGAGCGGTTCTGTCCGCAAGACCGACGCAATGGCGTGGCTGAAACGCCTCGACGAGCCGTCGGATGAGGAGCTGATCGCCGCGGTGACGCACAAGCCCGACGAGTTCTCCGGATCGACGTTCGCGACGCCTGTCTCGCAGGTTCGCGTGACGGGTGACGCGACGTTTATCGCCGCCGTCGCCGGCCTACTCAAGCCGATGCTCGCGTGGGAAAGCTCCGCGACTCGGCTCGATCTCAAGGTCCAGCAGGTCGAGGACCGCGACACCGGCGAGTTGACCGACAACTACGCGCTGTACCTCGGTGCCGCCGAACGCGGCGGGCAGGGCAAGATCGCGTCGGCGCTGCTGGGAACGAACAAAGAAAACGACCGGAAGCTACTGGAGGCTCTCGACGACCTGTAGGCGCGCTCTCCCGGCCGTTTCGTTCCTCATTCTTTCTAAGTCCTTTCTACATAGTAAACGTTAAGTGGGCTCTCGTTGTTGAGAGAGACGTGCCCGGGGAAACCCGGCACAGAAGGTGACCACACATGTCCGGAACATTCGACGACGTGACCGCAGAACAGCCGACAGACACCCGCCTCGACAACGACGCACCGTGGAGCGCGGTCAAACAGCGCGTCACGGAGAAGCTCGCCGAGGCGGCCGAGATATTCGACGCGGCTGAGACGATCCACGAGTGGGACGATCTCGACGCGTGGGACGCAGAGTACACCGGGGAGGGCTCGGCGATCGCGTTCGAGCACCCCGACGGCGCGTGGGTTCGGATCAGCGAGGGCTCAGTGACGGACGGGTTCAACGTGCACACGTCGACCGGCGCCGAGCGGGCGGTCCCGCAGCGCGCGATCGTCTCGACGAAGCGCTACGTCCATAGCCTCGATCGGTGTGTGACGACCGCCGTCGCTCGGATCTGTGCGTACAGTCGCGACGGCGCGTTCTGACGGGAAGAGCCGCCTTTTTTATTCGAAGTTGTGTACTCGCGGACACATGTCTGAAACCGTTTCCTCGTTGCCCTCGCGACCACTGACAGAACGCGAGTTACAGAGCCTCGACGACGCGACGGCCTACTGCCGAGATCCCGACACGGGAGAGGCGTACATCATCGTCTACATTTCCGAGAACTCGGTCAGTGCCCTCGGCTACGAAGACCGGAGAGACGGCTGGGTTCAATTTCACTCGCGAGATACCGAGTTTTCCGAGGAAGCGGCTCAGAACCTCGACGACGAAATCAAGGGGTGGACGCAGGCTCGGTACGGCCGGCAAATTGACGCCGGTGACCTACGGATGACCGGCCCGTACGATCCGACACCGGAGCGCGACGAAGCAAAGGAGATGCCGTGGGAGGTCAAACAGGGGCTCGAACCCGAGTACGACTGCCCGGACTGCGGGTTCCACGAGAGCGGGTTGACCAAATCACCGCAGGACTATCTTTCCCCGAGGAGAGAATCCCGCCGTTTACGGCGGGAGTGAATCCGACAACCCCAAACGATTCGCCAACGACGCTATGGACGGATATTCAACGCTATTCCGAACTATTAAGTCAATTTGTCTACATAGGCTATATATGGCGATTCAGGTTACTCGTACCTACATTGGTTCCATACAGAACCAGCGTCAGGTACAGAGTGGTCTGGATTCGCTCGGTGATTCCGCCTCGAAAATCTGGAACGTCGCACGGTGGACAGCGGACCGCATCTGGGACGAAACTGGCAAAATTCCCGATGTGAGCGTTCTGAAAGCGTACATGAAGAACCAAGCGTGCTGGAAGGACTTGAACGCACAATCGAGTCAGAAAGTCATTGAAGAACTTTCTGACGCTTTCCAGTCATGGTTCGACCTGCGGCAGAAAGACGACACGGCGAATCCTCCCGGCTACCGCAAACACGGAGACGAACGACCGCGCAGTACGGTCACGTTCAAAGAAGACGGGTTCAAACACGACCCCGACAACAACCGCGTCCGACTCTCGAAAGGTTCCAATCTCAAGGGGTATTGGTCGGATTTCCTGCTGTGCGAATACCAGACCCGCCCTGACGTTGATCTCTCAGAAGTCAACTCGGTACAGAACGTTCGTGCGGTCTGGAACGGTGACGAGTGGGAACTACACTTCGTCTGTAAAGTCAAGCTCAAAACCAACGACTCCACAGGAAATGAAGTAGCGGGGATTGACCTCGGCATCACAAACATCGCTACGGTCGCATTTCCGGACGAATACGTCTTGTATCCCGGTAACTCGATCAAGCAGGACAAACACTACTTCAAGCGTTCAGAGTACGACACGGAAGGTAAAAACGGCCCATCTAACAAGTCGACGTGGGCACGTAGAAAACTTGCTGACCGCGAGACACACTTTTTCCACGTTCTCTCAGACACCATCATCACAGAGTGTGTCGAACGTGGTGTTGGAACGCTGGCAGTGAGCTGGCCTGAAGACGTTCGAGACTCCGACTGGGGGAAGGCCGGCAACAAGAAACTCCACACGTGGGCGTTCGATCGCATCTACCAGTACCTCGAATACAAGGGCGAAGAACGTGGAGTCGAAGTACTGAAAGAGAACGAATGGGACACCTCGAAGACGTGTTCACGGTGTGGCGACGACACGACGTCAAACCGTGTCGAACGTGGATTGTACGTGTGTTCGTCGTGTGAATTGGTAGCCAATGCGGATTGTAACGGGGCGGAGAACATGCGCCAGAAGATAACTCCGAGTCCTCACGGAGAGGATAGGAGTAACGGCTGTGTGGCACAGCCATCGGTACACCTGTTCGACCGCGAGAGCGGGACGGTTCGCCCGAGAGAACAGGTTGTATCGTAAACCAGCAAATATCCCACCTGCGGTACGGGAAGCCCCGGCGTTTACGCCGGGGAGGATGTCACTTTGAATCTCCTCACTGCCAGTCATAT
>Ga0306868_1001102_pt1 | contig 15026 bp, 10 predicted proteins | sample AntRauTorckE6832_FD_190411 | JGI IMG/M metagenome (GOLD analysis project Ga0306868, IMG submission 190411) | Saline lake microbial communities from Rauer Islands, Antarctica - Metagenome Torckler E6 #832 (v2) (version 2) | ecosystem: Environmental > Aquatic > Non-marine Saline and Alkaline >... | reverse complement strand
CGGTCCGGGCTTCCGGTCGCCGGGTTTTACCGCCCGGGGCTGGCCAACAATGCCATCCGTATCGCCGTCATCCGTTGCACTCCAGCCGCTTTCTGGCGTGACTTCATCGTCAGAACTGCTCAGGTTTTCAGTAGCTGTGGCCGTGTCAGGGCGTGATTTCGGAGCTTCACGCTCTTCTTCATCGGATTTCCTGCCCAAACTGGCCGACACCGGGCGGGCACCACCGTTTGGCAACTCCGGATTGAAGCTGTCATCCAGCGGAGATTCGGAAAGATCATCCGCTCCCATACTGGAAGAGATAGCTCTGGACTCTTTGCGGGCCCGATGCATACGCCGTAGGCCATCAATAACAACACCAATAATAACCAGGGCACCGATGGCAATTAACCATTCCCTAAGCGACATAATGCGACTGTCCTGTTTGCAATTCGGAACGTGAATACTCTATGAAAAGCCCTATTCTAATACAACGTGCGCCGGGCAGAGATGGCGGTATTGTCATGGTTGATACCCGTTCAATCAATCATCCAGCCACTTCTGAGCGACTCCGGGGCCCTTAAGCCTCGGCCAGGGCTGCTGCTTCGTCTACATCTACAGACACCAACCGGGAGCAGCCCGGCTCGTGCATGGTAACGCCCATCAGTTGATCGGCATTCTCCATGGCAATCTTGTTGTGGGTGATGTAGATGAATTGCACGTGTTTCGACATTTCCTTGACCATGTTGGCGTAACGGCTGACGTTGGCATCGTCCAGCGGTGCGTCCACTTCATCGAGCATGCAGAAGGGCGCCGGATTCAACTGGAAGATCGAAAACACCAGAGCAATGGCGGTCAGGGCTTTCTCGCCCCCGGACAGCAGGTGAATGGTGCTGTTTTTCTTGCCGGGCGGCCGCGCCATGATCGCCACGCCGGTTTCCAGCAGATCTTCACCCGTCAGCTCCAGGCTGGCACTGCCACCACCAAAGACTTTCGGGAAAAGCGCCTGCAGGCCACTATTCACCTTGTCGAACGTCTCTTTGAATCGCTGCCGGGTTTCCCGGTCAATTCTGCGCATGGCGTTGTCCAGGGTCTCCAGCGCTTCCATCAGGTCATCGTTCTGCTCGTCCAGATAACGCTTGCGCTCGCCCTGAACCTGGAATTCTTCGATCGCTGCCAGATTGATGGCGCCCAGGCGCTGAATCCGGTTACCAATTCTCTCCAATTCCGCAGCCCAGGCCTTTTCGTCAGCATCTTCCGGTAACTGGGCCAGTATTTCCTGTAATTTGACATCCAGCTCACCCAATTGCTCAAGCTGGTTACCAGAACGGATCTCCAGCGCCTGAGACTCCATTTTCAGGGTCTCGAGTTTCGCCCGGATTTCCTGGCTTTCATGGTCAGCGCGGTGCCGACCCTGATCCCGCTCCCGCACTTCCCGGTCAATGTCTTCCAGCGCATCCCTGGCTGAACTCAATTTCTCTTCTTCCATCAATCGCCGATCCAGCAATTCTTCAAGCTGCATCTGCAAGTCTTCGACCGGCTCCTCGGCGCTTTCCCGGGCCTCGCGCAGCACATCCAGGCGTTCGTCTAGGCGCTCTTTCTGCAATTGCATTCGCTCTATCGTCTGCCTCAGACCATCACGCTGGCTTTGCAGGGTCTGCAGTTGCAATTGCAACTGGTGGGCATGGTCCCTGTCATGGCGGGCATCCTGGCGCAGCCGGTCAAGATTTTCCCGCAGGCTGTCGCGCTGTTCAAGCAGGCGCTCCTTTTCTTCTTCGTTATCTTCACTCGAAGCCAGGGCGAGATTCCACTCTTCCCGGGTAAGTTCCAGGTTTTCCTGTTGCTCTTCCAGCTCGGCGCTTACATCATCAATGTCGTCGTGAATTCTGGCAAGACGGGCATCAATCTGTTCTGCCCGGGCTTTCAGTCCGCTCACTCGTGACGTCAGTGCACTGAGCTGCCGCTCGACATCCTGCTGTTGGCTGCGTGTTTCGTCTCGAACCGCTTCGGCTTTTTCTTCCTGTTCACGATGCTGATCAAGCTGTTGTTGGGCCTGCTCAAGTGTGGCTTCAGCCTCTGACAGGGCGGCTTCCAATTCTGTGACTTTTTTCTGACGCTCGATGACACCAATCTGACCGGTTTCTGAATCCGGCATCAGCATCCAGTCCCGCCCGAGCCAGACACCGTTACGGGTGATGATACTGGCGCCCTGTTCAAGACTGGAACGCCCGGCCATGGCGTCCGCCACTGATTCGGCCACGCCAATGCTCTCCAGCAGGCTGTATACGCCCGGTATTCCAGAGACTTTTCCCGCCAGTCCGCCTTCGCCATCAGCGCTGCTGTGCCGATTACTGGATACCATGGCCAACCCTTTGGGAGCCTCTCCCAATACCTCAGCCAACTGGCCGAAGCCCGGCGAAACCACACCTTGTGTGAAACGGCCAAGTACCTGTTCTACGGCAAACTCCCAGCCATCTTCGATGGTCAGGGCGGCGGCCACACGAGGAGCCTCTGCCAGGCCTTGGTGGTCGAGCCAGCGCTGTAATCCATCGTCCTGTCCGCCCATCTGTTCGTCCAGCAAAGCGGCTTGCGAATCCAGCGACGCCCGCAGGGTCTGAACCCGTTGGCGATGGTCAGAGACCTGCTGTTCGGTTTCCCGGGAGGCTTGACGGGCGCTGTAGACACTTTCCTGCAGGCTGCCGATACGTTCGTTGATTTCTTCCCGCTGAAGTTCCAGCGTTTCCTGCTGTTCAAGGAGGCCATCCAGCTCTGTACGGTCGACCTGCTGGCTGAGGTGCTCGCGTTCATCGCGCAGTTTCTGGCCACGAGTTTTCAACTGCTCAATGGCCTGTTCCAGTGAGCGAATTCGGGACTGGGCCAGTTCTGCCTGGCGGCGCGAATCAGACGAGCGGCCACTGAAATCTTCCCAGCGCTGCTGCCAGTCAGCCATGGCTTCTTCGGCCTGCTGCAGTTGCTCACCGGATTCTTCGGACCGAAGGGTCAGAGCTTCCTGTTCAGGCTCGATCATCGCCAGCTCTTCTTCAATTGTCGCCAGTTTTTCTTCGTCCTGCTCCAGCTCCTGTTTCAGCTCTCGCTGGTTGGCCATGCCCTGATCAAGTTCAGCCGCCGTCTGCCGACTGCGCTCCCGCTGATGCTCAATGCTTTGTTCAATACGGGCAATATCAGCCCCGGCTTCGTAATAGCGGGCCTGGGCACGATTGAAGTGTTCGGTGCGCTGCTGGTGATCGTCCCGCAGGGATTCCAGGGTGGTTTCGAGGCTGAGACGTTCTGTCAGCACTTTCTCCAGAGCGAGCTCGGTATTGCGGATTTTTCCACGCCAGTCGTGTAGGTCGTTATCCAGAGCCTGCCAGCGCAGCACTGTCAGTTCCGCTTTTTTCTGGCGTTCGTCGTGTTTCAGGGACTTGTATTTTTCCGCTGCCGCCGCTTGCTTTTCGAGGTGCTGCAGCTGTCGTTCCAGTTCTTCGCGGAGGTCAGTCAGGCGCTCAAGGTTTTCCCGGGTGCGCCGGATACGGTTTTCTGTTTCGCGCCGGCGCTCCTTGTATTTCGATATGCCGGCTGCTTCCTCGATATAAACCCGCAGCTCTTCCGGCTTCGCTTCGATCAAACGGGAAATCATGCCCTGTTCAATGATCGCATAGCTGCGGGGGCCCAGCCCCGTACCCAGAAACAGATCGGTGATATCCCGACGCCGGCATTTGGCGCCATTCATGAAATATTCCGACTGCCCTTCCCTGGATACCCGGCGTTTGACCGAAATTTCATTGAAGTTAACAAACTCACCAGGCGCAGACCCGTCACTGTTATCAAACACCAGTTCAATAGACGCCTGGCCAACAGGCTTGCGTGCGGTAGAGCCGTTGAAGATGACATCCGACATGGATTCGCCGCGAAGATACTTCGCAGAGCTTTCACCCATCACCCAGCGCACGGCGTCAATAATGTTCGACTTGCCACAACCGTTCGGACCTACAACGGCGGTCATATTTGAGGGAAAAGGCACGGTAGTGGGATCAACAAAGGATTTGAAACCGGCCAACTTGATGGACTTGAGCCGCATGTCAGATGTTTTCCTCCGATGTCATCATCCCTATACCCACCTTTACTGAAGAACCCTTTGCAAACGGCGGAGTTTATCACAGGCTCGAGCCCACCCCACCCCTGTTGGCAATATTTACGATAGCGAAAACCTCAACGGCAATGGTCTGCCGGGAAAATGACGTTTTTGTGGTCATACCGGCTTTTGGCGGTGAAAAGGCTCAAACTAATATCCATAAACATTTGTTATTTATAGGGTTTACAAAACTGGCACCCATTCTGCTTACACAAAAGACATAAACTTAAATCACGCAACAGAGTGAGCCGTTGTGAAAAATCTGACCTCAATTCAGCCCTCAACGTCACGCCTGGCCCGACTCGCGGCCCTGAAGCAATCGTTTCAGGAGTGGAGCAGCGCCCCGGACATGCTTACCCGCCTGTCCAGACGACTGTCGACAACCCTGTGTCTGGAAACGCAACTGGGTATGATTGCCGAAGAAGTCGCAGAAACCATTCCCTTTGATGCCATGAACTACCGGCATCGGATTGCCCGTCAGGACTTTGTGTTTGCCACGGGCGTGGGTGGTCCGCACCGTTGTGAATACCGGTTATCCATCGAAGGCAACTATTACGGCACGCTCTCGTTCCATCGCCGGCAGAAATTTACCGAAGAGGAACTCGCGGGTTTCGAGATGCTGATATCGGCTGTGATCTGCCCGCTGCGTAACGCCTGCCGGTTTATTGCCATCGAACAAACGGCGCTGACGGATTCTCTGACCGGCATCGGCAACAAACGAGCCATGGACGAGGATTTGCTGCGAGCCAGCGCCCTGGCCGGCCGCCACGGCGCTCCCTGGAGCCTGATCCTGTGTGATCTGGATCACTTCAAGCATGTCAACGATACCCATGGGCACATGGTGGGCGACCACATTCTGGCGCGTGCGGCCGAACAGATCGAACGGTCGCTTCGCACCTCTGATACGGTTTACCGGTTTGGTGGCGAAGAGTTTGCGGTGTTACTGCCACATACCGATGAACAGGCGGCCAAGGATGTGGCCGACCGTATTCGAATGGCCATTGAAGGGATGCGGGTAGACACGGAAGATGCACTGGTATCCGTCAGCGCCAGCTGCGGCGTCGCCAGATACCTGAACGGGGAAGATTTCGGCCACTGGCTGGCCAGAGCGGATGAAGCGCTCTACCGTGCCAAAGATCACGGCAGAAACTGCACCCGCGTTTTCGCCACTATTACATAAGGCGAAAGCCCGGCTTAACGCCGGCCTCTGGCTGGTTTTCCAACATCGCCGGGCTTTTTCACGCCGGCGGCCCCGCTCTTACGGGCAGGCCTGGTATCGCTGACCTGCCAGCCTGCTCTACCGCTTTTTTTCGATGATTTGCCGGGGCTTTTCCGGCGTTGGCGATCATGAATTGCCTGCTCCCCGGGGGTTTTCTGAGGAATGGCGACCGGCTCCAGGCCCACCGAGCGGCTGATCGTATCAACCGCTTTTTGATCCAGCTCTTCCCACTTACCCAGAGTCAGCCTGCTGGGCAGAAAAACCGGCCCGTAACGCACGCGCTTCAGACGACTGACCCTCACGCCCTGCGATTCCCAAAGGCGGCGGACTTCGCGGTTACGCCCTTCAAGCAGGGTGACGTGAAACCACTGGTTCATTCCCTTACCACCCGCGGGGCTGATATCAGAGAAGTTCGCCTGGCCATCCTCAAGCAAAACGCCTTCGAGCAGGCGCTGAATCATGGCGTCGTCTACTTCGCCAAAAATTCGCACAGCGTACTCGCGATCTATCTCATTCGACGGGTGCATCAGGCGGTTTGCCAGTTCACCGTCAGTGGTGAACATCACCAGCCCCGTCGTGTTGATATCCAACCGGCCAATGGCGATCCAGCGCTGATCCTTAAGACGGGGCAGGCGATCAAATACGGTCGGGCGTCCTTCCGGATCCTTCCGGCTGGTAACCTCTCCTTCCGGCTTGTTATAAATCAGCACTCGCCGGACAACCTCATCGGCTGAGCTGATATCAAGCACTTTGCCATCAAGCTCAAATTTGTCCGCTGATGTGGCCTTCTGGCCAGGCTCCGGGATCTGGCCGTTCACCAGTAGCCGTCCGGCCACCATCCAGCTTTCAATTTCCCGACGCGAACCCACACCTGTTCGTGCCAGCAGTTTCTGAATGCGCTCCGGGCCTGCAGAGACGGTATCATCTCCGTGCTTGGGGCTTTTTCCGGAGGCTTTTTTCCCGGGGCCGGATGCCGTCATGATCTGAATCCTTGTAGAAAATCAATGCCATACGGCATCAATGAAGTGTCTTGTCGGAGGAATCAAACTCGATTTCCCCCTGCATGTTTTTTTCCATTTCCCGGCCGATCTCTTCCAGATCCCGTATTTCCGACAAAGGCGGGAGCCCATCAAGACCGGTCAGGTTAAAATAATCAAGAAATTGCCGGGTGGTGGCGTACATGGCTGGCCGGCCGGGAACGTCCCTGTGGCCAACCACGCGCACCCACTCTCGCTCAGCAAGCGTACGAATGATATTGCTGCTTACCGTAACACCACGTATTTCCTCAATCTCTCCCCGGGTAATGGGCTGCCGATAGGCGATCAATGCCAGTGTTTCCAGCAACGCCCGGGAATATCGTTGAGGCTTTTCCTCAAACAGCCGACGCACCCACGGCGCAAACTCCTGGCGCACCTGCAAGCGATACCCGCTGGCCACTTTCTTTAACTCAAAGCCGCGACCGTCACAGGATTTTTCCAGCATTGTCAGTACATGCTCCATCACCTGACGAGCCGGACGTTCGTCTTCAGTAAACAGGCCCCGCAGTTGTTCCATCGACAAAGGCTTGCCCGCAGCCAGCATGGCGGCCTCAACGATGGCCTGGATTCTGGCCAGATGTTCTTCGTTCATAGTCTGGTCCTGCTCCTCAGCTGACGGCCCTTGCCCGAACGTGTATGGGGCCGAGCACTTCGGACTGCACTATTTCGATCAGCTGCTCTTTAATCAGTTCAAGTGTCGCCAGAAAACTGACCACCACCCCCAGACGCCCTTCTGCCGGCGTAAAAAGACTCTCAAAGGTAACAAACCGGTCGTCCTGCAGTACCGACAAAATGTGCGACATTCGCTCCCGGGTGGACAACCGCTCTTTCTCCACATGGTGACTGGTGAACAGGTCTGCCCGGTGCAGCACTCCCTGAAGTGCCAACAGCAGCTCTCTCATGTCCACATCGGGATGTGGCTGAGAGGATGGCAGTTTTGGCAAGGCTGCTGTGCCAACAAACGTATCGCGTTCCACCCGTGGCAGCTCATCCATGTCCTCCGCCGCCTGCTTGAAGCGCTCATATTGTTGCAGCCGGCGGATCAGTTCCGCTCTGGGGTCCACCTCTTCTTCGTCGTCAGTTTCCTGCCGGGGTAGAAGCATCCGCGATTTTATTTCCGCCAGAGTTGCGGCCATCACCAGATATTCTGCCGCCAGTTCAAAGCGCAGTGCCTCGACAGCACTGATGTAGTCCATGTATTGCCGGGTAATTTCGCTGACATCAATATCCAGAATGTTCATGTTCTGGCGGCGGATAAGATAGAGCAAAAGGTCCAGCGGCCCTTCAAAGGCCTCCAGAAATACCGCCAGGGCGTCTGGCGGAATATAGAGATCTTTGGGCAGATCGACCACGGGCTTGCCGGAAACCAGCGCCAATGGCGATTGTTCCAGGCTCTCCGGATCCCCGGCTGTTACTTCCGTGGTGTCGTCGGTCATGCCCTCTCCCGGTTGTCGGGCGTGGATCTACCGTTTTAGCGGTAGCTCAGCCCCATGGCTGTGCGTACTTCCTCAAGGGTGTCACGAGCAGCATCACTCGCCTGATCCCGACCCTCTTGCAGAATGGAGCGAACCAGGTCAGGGTTTTCTTCGTAGTCCCGGGCACGCTCATGCAGCGGCTTCTGCTCTTCGATGATGGCGTCAATCAGCGGTTTCTTGCAGTCCAGACAACCAATACCGGCACTGCGGCAACCGTTCTGAACCCAATCGCAGGTGCTGTCATCGGAATAGACCTGGTGCATCCCCCATACCGGACATTTTTCCGGCTCGCCCGGGTCAGTCCTGCGCACACGCTGGGGGTCGGTCTGCATGGTCCGGATCTTGTTGGCAACACTGTCCGGCTCTTCACGCAGGCCAATGTAATTATTGTAGGACTTGGACATCTTCTGCCCGTCCAGCCCCGGCATTTTCGATTCCGGTGTCAACAACGGCTGGGGTTCCGGCAAAATCACCTTGCCGCCGCCTTCAATGTAGCCGTACAGGCGCTCGCGGTCGCCCAGGGAAATATTCTGCTGTTCCTTGAGCAAGGCACGGGCGGTTTCCAGCGCTTCGGAGTTGCCCTCTTCCTGGTACCGCTTTTTCAGGTTGCGGTACAGTTTTGCGTTCTTCTTGCCCATCTTCACGATGGCAGCCTCGGCCTGCTCTTCAAAACCGATTTCACGACCATAGATGTGGTTGAAGCGGCGTGCGATTTCGCGGGTAATTTCCACGTGCGACACCTGGTCAGCGCCAACCGGCACCTTACCGGCACGGTAAGTCAGGATGTCTGCGGTTTGCAGCAACGGATACCCCAGAAAGCCATAAGTGGCCAGATCTTTTTCACGGAGTTTTTCCTGCTGGTCTTTATACGTCGGAATACGCTCGAGCCAGCCCAGAGGGGTAATCATCGACAACAACAGATGCAGTTCCGCATGCTCGGGCACCTGGGACTGGATAAACATGGTAGCGGAGCCGGGGTTTACACCAGCGGCCAACCAGTCAATCACCATGTCCCAGACACTCTGTTCAATGCCGGAAGGGTCATCATACTGCGTGGTCAACGCGTGCCAGTCTGCGATGAAGAAGAAGCACTCATACTCGTGCTGGAGTTTCACCCAGTTTTTCAGCACCCCGTGATAGTGGCCGAGGTGAAGCTTGCCGGTCGGACGCATGCCGGACAAAACCCGTTGCTGGGAATCTACAGAACTCAAAGCACGAACTCCTTCTTTGTGTTTATCGGTAACCTGAACGGCCGCACTAAAGGCAATGATCCGGCAGGCTGACCGGGCATTATAGTCTTAACGCCGGGCTGCGTTAAGCGGCTGACAGGAAAACACGCCGTCTGAAACACAAAACCCCCGGATCCGAGAGGAATCCGGGGGTTTTGCGATATTTCCGGGCGCTTTACCAGCCCGTCACCTGCTTCAAAGCCTGACCAATTTCAGCCAGGCTGCGAACGGTTTTCACTCCGGCATCTTCAAGAGCGGCAAACTTCTCGTCTGCGGTGCCCTTACCACCGGAAATGATGGCGCCGGCATGGCCCATACGCTTACCCGGAGGCGCCGTAACGCCGGCAATGTAGGAAACCACTGGCTTGGTCACGTTGTCCTTGATGAACGCCGCGGCCTCTTCTTCCGCAGTGCCGCCGATTTCACCGATCATGACGATGGCTTCAGTCTCCGGATCTTCCTGCAGCAGAGTCAGGATGTCGATAAAGTTGGAGCCGGGAATCGGATCACCACCAATACCGACACAGGTAGACTGCCCATAGCCGAAGTCCGTGGTCTGTTTGACCGCTTCGTAAGTCAGGGTGCCGGAGCGGGATACAATGCCGACCTTGCCTTTCTTGTGAATGTGGCCCGGCATGATACCGATCTTGCACTCATCCGGCGTGATCACGCCCGGGCAGTTCGGGCCGATCATGCGCACGCCCTTGCCATCAACGTATTCTTTGGCGTACAGCATGTCGAGGGTCGGAATGCCCTCAGTGATGCAAATGATCAGCTCAATGCCCGCGTCCGCCGCTTCAACAATGGCATCCTTACAGAACGGAGCCGGAACGTAGATAACCGTGGCTTCCGCACCGGTTTGCTCAACGGCCTCTCTCACCGTGTTGAACACCGGTAGTCCCAGATGTTCGGTGCCGCCCTTTCCGGGGCTGACGCCACCCACCATCTGAGTACCGTAATCAATGGCCTGCTCGGAGTGGAAGGTACCCTGCGCGCCGGTAAAGCCCTGGCAGATTACTTTTGTGTCTTTGTTAATCAGGATACTCATTATTTACCCCCTGCGGCTTCAACAACTTGCTGTGCGGCATCCGACAAACTGGTGGCAGCAATGATGTTCAGGCCACTTTCGGCCAAAACCTTTGTGCCCACTTTTGCATTATTGCCTTCAAGACGAACAACCACCGGCACCTTCACACCCACTTCCTTGACGGCACCGATAATGCCCTCTGCGATCATGTCGCAGCGAACAATGCCGCCGAAGATGTTGACCAGAACCGCCTTCACGTTGTCGTCAGACAGGATGATTTTGAATGCTTCGGATACGCGCTCTTTGGTCGCGCCGCCGCCTACATCCAGGAAATTGGCAGGCTGACCACCAGACACCTTGATAATGTCCATGGTACCCATGGCCAGGCCGGCGCCGTTAACCATGCAACCGATATTGCCATCGAGGGCCACATAATTGAGCTCCCATTTGGCCGCTTCGGCTTCGCGCGCATCTTCCTGGGAGGGATCGTGCATTTCGTGGATTTTTTTCTGACGGTACAGCGCGTTGCCGTCGACGCCCACTTTGGCGTCCAGGCAATGCAGATCGCCCTGTTTGGTGATAACCAGCGGGTTGATCTCGACCAGTGCCAGATCACACTCCTCAAAGAGCTTCGCAAGACTCACGAAAATCTTCGCGAACTGACCAATCTGCTTACCTTCCAGGCCAAGTTTGAATGCCAGTTCGCGGCCCTGGTATGGCTGTGCGCCAACCAGCGGGTCGATTTCAGCTTTCAGGATTTTCTCCGGGGTTTCCTCGGCAACCTTTTCGATTTCAACGCCGCCTTCGGTAGACGCCATGAAAACAATACGCCGGCTGCCACGATCAACAACCGCACCCAGATACAGCTCCTGATCAATGTCGCTCACGGCTTCAACCAGAATTTTACTGACCGGCTGGCCGTTTGCGTCGGTCTGGTAGGTCACCAGATTCCGACCGAGCCAGTACTCCGCAAACTCGCGGATTTCCTCTTTGCTTTTCACCAGTTTCACACCACCGGCTTTACCGCGGCCGCCGGCATGCACCTGGGCTTTCACAACCCAGCTATCGCCGCCAATCTCGGCAACCGCTTCCACGGCTTCTTTCGGGGTATCACAGGCAACGCCCTGAGATACCGGCAAGCCGTATTTGGCAAACAGATGTTTGCCCTGGTATTCGTGCAGATTCATAGTCTTGTCCCGTCTATTGTTACGAAGAGGAAAGTCCTGTCTGGAACTGACAATTTAGAGGCCAAAACGCGGAAGCTCAAGAAGTACGGTCAATTTCTGGCCCTTAAACGAAAACGGGGCGCTTGAAGCGCCCCGTTGTGTACTGCCTTTTACTTTTTCTTACGCCGATTGGCGATGTGAATCGCCCCACCGCCGACCGCCAGGGCGGCCTCATGAACCGACTCAGACAAAGTCGGATGCGCAAAACAGGTCAAGGCCAGATCTTCTGCGCTGGAACCAAATTCCATTGCGATAACACCCTGAGCAACAATTTCAGATGCCTGCGGTCCGACCACATGGAAACCAAGAATACGATCCGTCTTGGCATCAGCAATGATCTTGACCAGACCGGCTGTGCCATTCGCAGCCATGGCACGGCCATTCGCCGCGAACGGGAAGGTGCCTACGTTGTACTCTTCACCTTCTGCCTTCAGCTCTTCTTCGGTCTTTCCTACCCAGGCCACTTCCGGCGAGGTGTAGATTACATTCGGGATGCAATCGTAGTTGACCTGCGGCTTGTGCCCCGCAATCCGCTCAGCGACCATCACGCCTTCTTCGGAAGCTTTGTGGGCCAACATCGGTCCGCGGACCACGTCACCAATCGCCCAGACGCCTGGCGCTTCGGTTTTACAGTTGTCATCAACAAAGATGAAGCCGCGCTCATCCATTTTGACGCCGGCATCTTCTGCCAGCGCGCCGTCTGTGTACGGACGACGACCAACGGCAACAATCAGCTTGTCAAACTTGGCTTCCTGCTTGCCATTGGCATCTTCATAGCTGACATTGACCAGCTTGCGCTTGACGTCAGCGCCGGTCATGCGAGCGCCGAGAACAATGTTCAGGCCCTGCTTCTCAAACTGCTTCTTGGCGTCTTTGGCAACCTGCTGATCTACCACTGGCAGGAACGTATCCTGAGCTTCGATCACAGTTACTTCGGAACCCAGACGGGCCCAAACGCTACCCAGCTCCAGACCGATAACGCCAGCACCGATAACGCCCAGACGCTTTGGTACTTCTTCAAATTCCAGCGCGCCCTCGGAATCGACGATATGATCGCCATCGAACGGCGCAGGCGGGATCTCGATCGGCTTGGAGCCGGTTGCGATGATCACGTTGTCGGCTTCGTAGGTCTTGGTGTTGCCGTCTTTATCGGTCACCTCAACCTTGCGGCCGGCAAGCAGTTTGCCGTGCCCGTGGATAGAGGTAACACCATTGGCCTTGAACAGACCGGCAATACCACCGGTCAGTTGCTTGACGATACCGGCTTTACGCTCCTGCATCTTGGCAACGTTGATTTCAACGTCTTTAGCCATGATACCCATGGACTCATAGTCGTGGCTGGTTTCCTCAAACTTGTGAGTCACTTCCAGCAACGCCTTGGACGGAATACAACCCACGTTCAGGCAGGTACCACCCAGCACCTGGCTTTTTCCGTCTTCACCGGTCCAGGATTCAACACAGGCCGTTTTCAGGCCCAGCTGGGAAGCTTTAATCGCCGCCACATAACCGCCGGGACCGGCACCGATGACAATAACATCGTACTTGTCAGACATAATCTATCCTGTTCTCTGATTCGTTGAATGTCGGCTTATACGTCCAGCAGGATACGCGCCGGGTCCTCGAGCATTTCCTTGATGGCAACCAGGAACTGTACAGCCTCTTTACCATCAATCATACGGTGATCGTATGACAGTGCCAGGTACATCATCGGCAGAACTTCAACCTGACCATTAACGGCCATCGGACGCTCCTGAATCTTGTGCATACCCAGAATGGCGGTCTGCGGCGGATTCAGAATCGGCGTGGAAATCAGGGAACCGAAAATGCCACCGTTGGTGATGGTGAAGGTGCCGCCAGTCATGTCTTCAATGCCCAGCTTACCGCCCTTCGCTTTGGTGCCGTAATCAACAATGGTCTTTTCGATATCCGCCAGACCCATGGCATCCACATCACGGAGAACCGGTACCACGAGGCCACGATCAGTGGACACGGCAACGCCGATATCCTGATAGCCATGGTAAACCATGTCGTTACCGTCGATGGACGCGTTTACGGCCGGGAAGCGTTTGAGCGCTTCGGTCGCCGCCTTGGCGAAAAACGACATAAAGCCAAGCTTGACGTCGTGACGCTTCAGGAAGCTGTCCTTGTACTGGCTGCGCAGCTCCATGATCGGCTTCATGTTGACTTCGTTGAAGGTGGTCAGCATGGCTGCTGTCTGCTGGGCATCGACCAGGCGCTTGGCGATGCTGGCGCGCAGACGGGTCATCGGAACGCGTTTCTCAGGGCGCTCGCCCTGGCCGACATTGACCTGCGGCATATCAGCCGGCTTGGACGCAGCTGCGCCGCCAGAAGACTTTTTGCTATCGACGTGATTCTGAACGTCTTCTTTGGTCACCCGGCCATCTTTCCCGGTACCTTTTACGGCGTTCGGATCAACGTCATTCTCCTCGGCAAGCTTGCGAGCAGCCGGACTCAGAATGGCATCGCCAGAGGAGGCTTCAGACGCCTCTTCTTTCGGCTCTTCAGCCTTTTCCTCAGTTTTTTCTTCAGACTTGCTCTCGGCGGGCTTGGATTCACCAGCCGCACCTTCCTTGAACTTGCCGATGACTTCGCCACTTTCAACGACGTCGTCTTCGTTCTTAATGATCTCTTCGATCACACCGTCAGCGGGTGCCACGACTTCCAGTACAACCTTGTCGGTTTCGATGTCGACGATCAGTTCATCACGCTCACAGGCTTCGCCCGGCTGCTTGTGCCAGGTCGCGACGGTGCCTTCGGCAACCGACTCAGGGAATACGGGGGCTTTAATCTCAATTGACATTACAAATCCTTAGTTCGGTAGCTCGTCAGATTTCAAACGCGTCGTTAACCAACTGCTTCTGCTCTTCGATATGGACAGACATGTGCCCACAGGCAGGTGCAGCGGAGGCCTTACGACCCGCATATTGAAGTTGTAGCTTCGGATCCAGGCGATTCAGCGAATGGTGCATATGATGCTGACTGCAGTACCAGGCACCCTGGTTCATCGGCTCTTCCTGACACCAGACCGCATGCTTCAGCTTCGGATATTCAGCCAGAATCTCGTCCAGGTCGTCCTCAGGGAACGGATACAACTGTTCAATGCGGACAATGGCGACATCATCGCGCTCATCGGACTTTTTCTTCTCCAGAAGATCATAGTACACCTTACCGCTGCACATGATCAGGCGGGTCACTTTCTTCGGATCCGACAGCTCTTTTTCCCGCAGCACTGTCTTGAAGGTGCCGGTGGTCAAGTCATCCAGATCAGAAACCGCTTCCTTGTGACGCAAAAGGCTCTTCGGGGTAATCGCAATCAAAGGCTTGCGCAGCGGGCGCTTGGCCTGGCGGCGCAGCATGTGGAACACCTGCGACGGGGTGGATGGCACACACACCTGAATATTGTGCTCGGCGCAGAGCTGAAGGTAGCGCTCAAGGCGTGCGGAACTGTGTTCCGGGCCCTGCCCCTCATAGCCGTGAGGCAACAGCATGGTCAGGCCACACAAACGGCCCCACTTGTGCTCGCCGCTGGTCAGGAACTGATCGATGACCACCTGTGCACCATTGGCAAAATCGCCAAACTGGGCTTCCCAGACCACCAGGCCATGCGGTGCCGTGCCCGCATAACCATACTCGTAGGCCACAACTGCCTCTTCTGACAGATAGGAGTCGTAGATATCGAATCTT
>Ga0306868_1001099_pt1 | contig 15042 bp, 15 predicted proteins | sample AntRauTorckE6832_FD_190411 | JGI IMG/M metagenome (GOLD analysis project Ga0306868, IMG submission 190411) | Saline lake microbial communities from Rauer Islands, Antarctica - Metagenome Torckler E6 #832 (v2) (version 2) | ecosystem: Environmental > Aquatic > Non-marine Saline and Alkaline >... | reverse complement strand
CGCATACTAGGACGGCTGCCGACGTATGGAGCATCGAAGGTGCTGTGGAAAGCGGCAGATTGGCCGCTAAGGGCATCGATTCTAGAGTCAGGGTTATAGGGCAATACAAACCGCTCTGGCTGCGGTTCCTTAGCCGTCTGGACGATGTTTGTTATGGAATCGGTGCTCCGCACGTTTTGGATCTTTGCCTGGTGGCGCTCAGCATTGTCATCATCGTGATCGCGTTGGCGCTTGGCTACCAATTCATTTAACGGGAGAATAGAAAACAGCTGACCAAGGGCAAAAGCGCATCAGATAACACATAAGGTATCAAGAGCACTCAAGTCTGCGGAGCGATCCTTGCGTCGCATGGCAACGAAAGGGAGGATTATCATGAGAGTACGATGCATATTGCTTCATTTGCTGGCAAGAGCCTGTTTCGTCTCACTACCCAAGACGGCTTCAATGAGCCATGTTGGAAGAGTCATCTAATCACCAATTTAGCAACGAGGAGACCACAATGAACACAAGGACTTCAATTATGAACAGATATGTGCTGATGGTTTTATTTGCATGGTTGATATTGCTGGCAAGTAATGTCGGAGCAGAAGAGGTACAACTTGACACTGGGGAAACATACCGTAAAGGTGATCTTACCGTCATATGTGGCCAACCGTCAACAGATACCCCCTTGGCCCTCAACGACTGCCAGTATTGGGATGATTTTAATGAAAATTGCCTGTTTGAGAAAACCACTTATACGTATAATAACCTCGAATGCGTTGAAGAATGTCTGCACTGGGATAAGTTCAAAAGCACTTGCTACTACCAGTCAAAATGTACCTTCTACCCATCCAGTAAGACATTTGTGCGAACCACCTGTGAAAAATTTGACGACTTTAACAATGCCTGTTTGAAAACGAAGGATACCAAAATTGGGCGGTGAGAGAAAAGGTTGGTGTGTAATGGCGGGGTGTCGAAATACGAAATTAGGTCGAACCAAGTTAATAAGTTGAAAACATCATAAAAAGAACGCTGAAAAGATTCCTTTTGGACTTAGATGACCCTTTTTGCCCCCTTCGGAGTTTTAAGGAAAAGATAAGTTGGCTGAAGATCCTTATCCGTCTGGACGACGTTTGTTATGGAATCGGTGCTCCGCACGTTTTGGATCTTTGCCTGGTGGCGCTCAGCATTGTCATCATCGTGATCGCGTTGGTGTCTGGCTACCAATTCATTTAACGGGAGAATAGAAAACACCTGACCAAGGCCACAAGTGCATCAGATAACACATAAGGTATCAAAAGCACTCAAGCCTGCGGAGCGATCCTTGCGTCGCATGGCAACGAAAGGGAGGATTATCATGGGTACGATCACCACCAAGGATGGTACGCAAATCTACTTTACGGATTGGTGTTCAGGTGAACACGTAGTTTTCAGTCATAACTGGACGCTCAATTTGGACGCATGGGAGTCACAGATGGTCTTCTTGGCTTCCCATGGCTATCCTTGCATTGCCCATGATCGTTGCAGCCATTCAGCCGGCGGTGAGGTGGATCTATGAGTACAAAACAAGATCAGTACCAAGACCCTGTCTGCAGCATGGTGGTATCAAACGACTCCGAATTCCATGTCCATCATGAGGACAAAGATTATTATTTTTGCAGTGAACATTGCCTGCAGAAATTTAAAGAGCACCCAGAAAAATATCTGGGTCAGCAGACATTGGTACCTCATGAAGCCCACGGCGAGTCAATCACCTATACCTGCCCCATGCATCCTGAAATTCAACAACAGGGACCGGGAAATTGTCCGAAATGTGGGATGGCGCTGGAGGCGATGAGCGCACCGGCGGCCTCGAGCCGAACCAAGTACACATGCCCTATGCATCCCGAGGTGGTACAGGATCATCCCGGTAGCTGCCCCCAATGTGGGATGGCACTCGAACCAACTATAACGTCCGCTATTGTAGAAAAGAATGAAGAGCTCGTTTACATGAGCCACCGATTCTGGGTGTGCGCCGTGCTAGCTCTGCCGGTGTTTTTCCTGGCTATGATAGCCGATATGGCACCTGCCTGGCTGCCTGATTGGCTGTCAATGCGAACAGTTCAATGGATTGAGTTTGTGTTGGCCACACCTGTTGTGCTGTGGGGCGGTTGGCCATTTTTTGTCCGCGGCTGGCAATCCGTCCGAACTTGGAACCTCAATATGTTTACCCTGATTGCGCTGGGTGTCTCTGTGGCCTGGGGGTATAGCGTTGTGGCTTTGCTGTTTCCGCAAATTTTTCCGCCAGTCATGCAGCTGGAAAATGGTTTGGTCTCAGTCTACTTTGAAGCCGCTGCCGTGATCACGACTTTGGTCCTTATGGGGCAAGTCCTTGAACTGCGTGCCCGCTCACGAACCAATGCAGCCATCCAGATGCTGCTCAGCCTTGCTCCGAATACGGCTCGTCTGGTGAAGGACGATGGAACCGAACAAGATGTTCCGCTGGAGGAGGTACAGCCCGGCGATACTTTGCGGATCAGACCAGGCGAGAAAATTCCAGTGGATGGTTCGGTCATTGAAGGGGAAAGTAACATCGATGAATCTATGGTTACCGGAGAACCGATTTCGGTAGCAAAATTCGCCGACGATAACCTCATCGGCGCGACGGTGAATGGAACCGGCAGTTTGCTGATGCGGGCGGAAAAGGTCGGCTCCGATACCCTGCTAGCGCAAATCGTAAAAATGGTGGCTGATGCACAACGCTCGCGGGCACCCATACAAAAATTGGCAGATAGCGTGGCAAGTTATTTTGTCCCTGCGGTGGTCGGCGTGGCAGCGCTCGCTTTTATTGCTTGGTGGGTGTGGGGTCCAGAGCCGCGTTTAGCGCATGCTGTTGTGAACGCTGTTGCTGTGCTTATCATCGCCTGTCCATGTGCCCTGGGGCTTGCCACACCTATTTCTATCATGGTGGGAACGGGGCGCGGCGCTCTCGCTGGAGTCTTAATTAAAAATGCCGAAGCACTCGAGGTTATGGAGAAAGTCGACACCTTGGTCGTGGATAAAACCGGTACATTAACCGAAGGCAAGCCCAAGCTGGTTGCCGTGCAGGCGGAAGCAGGGTTTACCGAAGATGAAATATTGCGTATGGCCGCCAGCCTCGAACGCTCCAGCGAACATCCATTAGCAGAGGCTATTGTCCATGGCGCGCAAGAAAAAGGAATTAAGCTGGTTAAGGCTAATAGCTTTCAGTCAATTACCGGTAAAGGCGTTACCGGAGAAGTGGATGGACATAAGGTAGCGGCTGGTAACATAAAATTATTCGAAGAACTGGGTGTCAGCACTGGAGACTTATCTCTGCAAGCGGACAAACAACGCGCCAAGGGAATGACGGTCATGCTGATTGCGATTGACGGCCAAGCAGCAGGATTAATCGGAGTTGCTGACCCCATCAAAGAGGCGACCGCCGAAGCCATTCGCGATTTGCATGCCGAAGGTATCCGGATCGTCATGCTTACCGGTGACAGTAATGTCACGGCAAAAGCAGTTGCCACTAAACTGGGGATCGACCAAGTGCATGCTGAAGTTTCTCCTGAACAAAAAGCCGAAGTAATTAAGAAACTTCAAGCAGAGGGTTGTATCGTTGCCATGGCTGGTGATGGTATTAACGATGCCCCTGCGTTGGCACAGGCCCATGTCGGTATTGCCATGGGCACAGGTACTGATGTCGCAATAGAAAGTGCGGGCGTCACTTTAGTCAAAGGCGATTTGCGGGGAATTATCAGAGCCAGACGACTGAGTCGGGCCACCATGCGTAATATTAGGCAAAATCTATTCTTTGCTTTTATCTATAACATAGCAGGTATTCCGGTTGCCGCCGGAGTATTGTATCCGTTCTTTGGAATATTGTTATCGCCAATGATTGCTGCTGCTGCCATGAGTTTCAGTTCGGTGTCCGTGATCAGCAATTCACTCAGACTAAGACGCGTGAAATTGTAAATCATGGACAATGCTTTTCGATTGCAAAATGTCTGGATAACTAGACAAATGCGGCCGACCGCTTACAATGGCAACTGATTTGTGGCGTTAGTTAATATAAAAGGAGTAGATATGTATAAAATATTACAAGTAGATTTCCCTTTCAATGGTCCTTTTGGCGAAGAAATGACAAAAGCATTAAATGAGCTAGCCCTCTCAATAATTGAAGAACCTGGATTTATTTGGAAAATATGGACTGAAAAAGAGAGCATTAAGGAAGCTGGTGGTATTTATTTGTTTGACAGCGAAGAGACAGCTGGTGCCTATCTCGAAAAACACACGGCCAGATTAAAAGGCCTTGGTGTTCCTGAAGTGCGAGGACGAATCTATGATATTAATATGGAGCTATCGAAAATAACAAATGCACCGTTGGTATAGATATTCTTTGACCGACATAATCGAATTCTAATGATTCGGAGGAAGAGACACGTCATGCTGGAACTGCAAAATGTTACATTCAACGCGCCGGATACTGATGTCAAAGGCAAGGCTCCTTCACAAAAGACGATTGTGAATGATGTGAGTTTTGTCTTTGAACCGGGCAGGTTTTATGCCATCACCGGGCCGAACGGATCGGGCAAAACGTCACTTGCCAAGCTGATGATGGGCATCAATGAATTAAGCTCCGGGAAAATTATTTTCAACGGAAAAGATATCAGCACCCTGCCTATCCATGAACGGTCCAATGCGGGCATCGTCTACGGGTTTCAGCAACCGGCGCGGTTCAAAGGGACCACCTTCCGGGATCTTTTGTCCATTGCAGCGGGGACTGATGACGAAGATAAGCTTGCCCAGATTATTGCACGGGTGGGTGTTTGCTCTATGGATTTTCTGGATAAACCCGTGGACAGCAAACTATCAGGGGGCGAGATCAAAAAAATCGAACTGGCAACCGTGATCGCCAAAAATCCCAAGATTGCTATTTATGATGAACCGGACACTGGCATCGACCTCTGGACCATCGGCCCCATGGTAGACCTGCTCAAGCGGGAGCAGAAAGAAAATAACACCACGACTATTGTGGTCAGTCACAACAGGGCATTCCTGGAGGCCGCAGACACCCTTTTGCTGATCCGGGAAGGACGGATCGCCTATTCTGGCGACTTGAAGGGCGCCATGCCCATGCTGGAAGATTTAAGCATATGCCCGCTCAGCGAACCATGCCAAGGAGACAATGATGTTAGATGCTACCGATAAGAACGTTTTGAAAGAAGTTGCCGACTTAGAAGGACTTCCCAAGGGTGCCTATAATATCCGCAAAAACGGCAAGCTTCTGGGCCGCAAGGTCTCCGCCAATATCAATATCGAAACCAATGAACGGGGCGACGGGATCATTATTGACATCAAACCGGGCACCAAGAATGAATCCGTCCATATTCCGGTGATTCTCTCTCAGGCGGGGCTTCATGATACGGTCTATAATAAGTTTATCATCGGAGAAGGGGCGGAAGTGACCATCATTGCTGGGTGCGGGATTCATTGCGGGGGCAAGGAATCCGAAGGCCATTCCGGGATTCACGAATTTCATATCAAGGAGGGCGCAAAGGTTAAATATGTTGAAAAGCATGTTGCCCTTGGCCAAGGCTCGGGCCGGCGTATTTTAAATCCCACCACAAAAGTGTTTATGGAAAAAGATTCACAGGCGGAGATGGAGCTGACTCAACTGGGAGGCGTGGATGAAGCCAAGCGCGTCAACGAAGCGGTCATCGGAGAAGGAGCTATATTGATCGTTACCGAGCGGGTCATGACTGACGGTAACCAGACGGCGGAATCGAGAAATGAAATCGAACTGGCCGGCACCGACAGCAAGGCCAATATCGTTTCCCGCTCCGTGATAAAGGGTAACTCCTCTCAGGATTTTTACGTGAACCTCACGGCAACGGCCAAATGTTACGGTCATATTGAATGCGACGCCATTATCATGGAAAATGGTATCAATCAGACCATTCCGGCCCTGCGTGCGCTACACCCAGATGCAGAACTGACCCACGAAGCCTCCATCGGTAAAATCGCCAATGACCAGTTGATGAAACTCATGAGTCTGGGGTTAGACTATGACGCCGCAGTCAACCGGATTATCCAAGGCTTTTTAAGCTAATCCCCTTTATTCGAGTTTTGGATGGTTCTAAAGTGCTTACAACGATCACCATTTTACTGTTTAGCGATGACGGCTTTGTGTTTTTACGTGATGGAGAAGTGCCGGGCGACCGAACGTGGCGATGAGCACCAGTACGCCGAGAAATAGAAGCGCCAGTGGGTCGGTTGCGATCAAACGAACAATAAGGGCAACTGCAGCAGTGGCTCCAGACAGCACACCAAAGCCTGTAATGACTCGCGCGCCCGCACCTTGATAAAAAGCGAGTCCGCACACCACGGCAAAGGTGAAAAGGAAGGTGAGGCTGGCGGCCTCAACGAGGGTGGTGAGCGTTCCCACTGCGGCAAGTACCGCTGACGCCGTACCCAGCACGATCACCGCCCGATCTGGTATGCCTGTTGTATTCTTGTGCTCCATGGTGGCCGGTAACTCCCCATCCTCGGCCACCTTGCTCGCGAGACGTGCTGTGGCAAAGAGCGTGGCGTTGATGGCCGAGCCGGTGGAAAACGCTGCGGCTATTGTGACGACTACGAGACCAACGGTTCCGAGCGCTTGGCGTCCAGCAATGGCCAACGCGACCTCTTTGTGCAGCACGACCTGATCCGCTCCGATCAGCATGGCCGTTCCAAGGGCAACGACGACGTAGACTACGGTCACAACGACGATCGCCGACAGGACTGCGCGGGGCAATGTCTTCTGTGGGGTCGTGATGTCCATGTAATCATAGGTCAACAGTTGAAATCCCTCGTAGGCCATGAACACAGACGCCGCGCCGAACAGCCCTGCGCCGATCCCGGCGTCCGGCACCCCCTGTGATAACATCGGCTGATTCCACTGTGCAAGACCCCAGCCGGCCAACCCCACAAGCACCACCAGCTTGAACCACACGAGAAAAACTTCGACGTTTCCAGCCTCTCCGACTCCGCGCAGGTTTAACCCAACAAACAACGCCACGATGGCAACCCCAGCAAGACGTGGAAACCATGGCCCGAGACCGACGACGTGGCCGAGGTATTGCCCGAAAGTGAAAGCGTACACTGCGTTTGTGAGCACATAGCCAACGATGAGAACCCATGAGAGGCTGCCGGCGAACCCATCTGCATTGATCTCGCGAAGAAAAGTGAACGCTCCGCCCCCTTTTCCGTAGTGGGTGGCGAGTTTTGCGTAACTATATCCTGAGACCAGGGCGATAACCCCTGCGGCTGCGAAGCTCAGCCATGCCCATGCACCGGCGATTCCAACAACCACACCGAGTGTCGAAAAAATACCACCGCCGACCATGCCGCCAACGGCCATTGACCATGTCGCACTGAAGTCGAGCTTTGCTTTGGGTTGATTCATATTTCAGACCATCCATCCGTCAGAGCTTTTGGGGAAGCTATAACCATACATCCATGATTAAGCATCCTCTTCCAGTTCATCAAGTCCGTAGGTATGAGGTTCCGTGTGATGACCCCGTTGATCGCCTGTCCGTCCGAGGGTGCTCTCAATCAGTCTCGATAACTTGTGAACTGCTCCGATAACAGCCTGATTCAAGGTTTTCGACTGTTTGGTAACTGCAACGGGCTGACGCCCGCCAATGCGGGCCTCCATAACGCACTTAAGACAATCTTCGCCACCCTTTTTATCGCTGTTTTCATCACTTATGTGGACCTCTACCCGAGTAATCTGTTGGTTGAACCGGTTCAGTGCCTGCTTAATTTCGTCACTGACATACGCGGACAATGCCTCGGTGCCATCGACGTTATGATCGGTACTAATTTGAATCTGCATGCTGTTCTCCTTTGTGGGCTGGCTATCGGATAAGCCGATTAGCTCATAAGCCCAGTTAAATTAAGATAAGACTATGGTCGGTAGTACGCAGCAACCAAATCAACATTCATGATGGCTTGGTTGCTGCAACCAACATGGGGTGGTCGACCTGATTTCTGGTACAAGGGATTACTCATCTTTCAGATAGTAATGCCTTAACGGTCTCAGTGTATCATCAAGCTCGTAGACAAGGGGTATTCCCGTCGGTATATCGACGTCGGCAATATTACTGTCACTGATCGTATCAAGATATTTGACCATGGCCCGCAGGCTGTTGCCGTGAGCGCAGACGATGACATGTTTTCCTGATTTCAATGCCGGTGCAAGAACCTCATTCCAGTAAGGCGCCGTTCTAGCTATAGTGTCCTTTAAGCTCTCCGCAACCGGTAGGTTGCTTGCGCTAAGCCCACGGTATTTCGGGTCATGCCCCGGATAGCGTAGGTCGGTTTTATCGAGGGCTGGTGGCCGGATGTCATAGCTCCTTCTCCACATGTGTACCTGCTCCTCTCCGACCTTGGTCGCCATCTCGGCCTTGTTGAGTCCCTGCAGAGCTCCGTAGTGTCTTTCATTGAGCCGCCATGAGTGCTGCACCGGCAACCACATCAGGTCCATCTCGTCCAGCACCAGCCATAGTGTCCTGATCGCACGTTTAAGAACCGAGGTAAAGGCGATATCAAAGAGAAAACCTCTCTCCTTGAGAATCCTGCCGGCTTCTCGGGCCTCAGAAATTCCCGTAGCGGAAAGGTCAACGTCCGTCCAGCCAGTAAATTTATTTTCCTTATTCCAAATACTCTCTCCATGTCTGAGGAGCACGAGTTTGATAGGCATATCAAAACCTCTTTGTGGTAGTATTTTTAACCGATTTCGTGGGTCAAGAAGGAGCTTTTATAGACGTTCCATCGCGCTAGTGTATTCACCACGTCGAGCGGCACGGTTGCAGGCGGCTCGATGAGACAAAGCCTCTTGTGCTTTCGATAGCTGGGTTTGATCTCCATGCCAGATTTCCAGAGCCGGTTGCTGAATGGCCCGACCATATGAAAACGTCAAAGCCCATGGCAGCTGCGCCTTGAATCTAACATTCATAGCGTTCAATCGGGCTGAGGCTAGTTCAGCGGATTGGCCGCCCGATAAGAAAGCGATTGCCGGCACGGCAGCGGGGACGGCGCGTAAGAAACACCTCACCGTAGCATCGGCCACCTCATCCACAGTCTCTTGCTTGGGGCAGGATAAACCTGGTGCCACCATGTTAGGCTTCAGGATCATACCTTCCAGCAGCACCCGTTGCGTGTCAAGTGCCGCGAAAAAAGAGCGCAGGATTTCCTCTGTCACCTCAAGGCAGCGCTCCAGTGTATGCTCGCCATCCATCAGCACTTCAGGTTCAACGATGGGAACCAATCCTGCCTCTTGGCACAACGCGGCGTAACGAGCCAATGCCTGATTGTTCGCCTCAATGCAACCTCGGCTGGGAAGGTCCTTCCCCACCGTAATAACTGCGCGCCACTTGACAAACTTGGCGCCAATTTGCACGTATTCGGCCAGGCGCTCACGCAAACCGTCCAATCCTTCCGTTATTTTCTCTGCGGGATGACCTGCCAAATCCTTTGCCCCAGCGTCAACCTTGATACCGGGAATTATTCCCGCATCGGTGATAACTTTAACAAAGGGGGTGCCGTCTTTTTTGTGCTGGCGGATCGTCTCGTCGCACAGGATCACACCACTGATGGACTCACCAAGGCCAGTTGTGGTTATAATCAACTCCCGATAGGCACGACGGGCCTCCTCAGTTTGCGGTATCTTTAACTTGGCAAATCGCTTGTTACAGGATGAATTGCTTTCATCCATAGCCAGTATGCCTTTACCGTCGTCGGTTAACGCTCTCGCGGTGTCTATAAGCTGTTGTACGTTCATATTGTTTACCTCACTTCAGGTTTCATATTTACGGCATTTCTCAGTCATATGTGCTATCGGAGCCCTCTTGCTATAAACGAAGAGTGTCCTCCTTTTATGCCGTCTTGAACTGCACATCGTGGGCCATGTTCTTCATAACGTCATTTTCTCGAGCTAACTCATCCGCACAACCATGAACCACAAGTACAAACTTTTCAATCTTTATAGCGGTTTCATACTTTAACCAGAATAGTTCCTGATATGCTGCGGCTCATCTTTAAACACAATGTCGCCTCCTCGTCGGTCTTTATGTGCTGCTAAGCTAATAATCCGCAACTACCGTGCCAGAGGAGGATTAGGGGCAATGGTATGGCAACTATCTGAATCGTTAGGTTAAATCGGATGGCATGTGACAAGAGCAGCTAAAAAACGGACACTGAATCCGTCATGTTTAGCGGTACTGTCATATCTAGTGGTTGCTGGATTAAGGTTGTCATGTTTCTTCTGCAATCTTCCAAAATCTACGGCCCACTAAAAAGTTTCCCCTGCAAAACTTTGGAAGTATTGGCTCTTTTAACGCTTCGAACTGCGCTCTACAGGATCCTGACGATAGTAGGAGCTCAGAACGCGGTAGAGGTCGGGAGCATGTTTGTGAAGGGCACGGGGCCGATCAAAAAATTCTTCGGTAGCCACGGCGAAAAATTCGGCTTCGTTCGTTGCGCCGTAGGCATCGAGAAAGGTCTTATTCCCCTTTTCAGTCAGGTGACGCAACCGCAGAAATTCACTGGAGCAGACGGTCACCCATTCGGCTAACTGGTCATGGTCGAAGAGGGGTGGGGTGCCGTCTGCTGTGCCGTCGAGCATATCCAGCTTATGGGCGAACTCATGATAAACCACGTTATGGCCTTGCTCGGGGTGACGCGCTCCGTGAAGGACAGCATCCCAAACCAAGATGACCGGCCCCTGGGCAAAGGCCTGGCCAAGAATGGGGACGGAGGCTTGCACTGGACCGGTTATGATCTCAAAGACGCCAGGCTGCCGCTCGGGGACCCCCACCGTTGAGGGGTAGACAAGGATCGACTCAACGTTGCGATAGTAGTCGTGGGGGAGTCCAAGTAGCAGCAAACAAGCTTGAGCAGCGATTGTAACCCGGATTTCGTCGGTAAGATCGAGTCCCCCGCACCCCTCCCACTGTTTCTCATCAATGAATACCTTCATTGTTTCACGCAGCCTCTCGCGCTCAGCATCGTCGAGCACCTCATAATGGACCACGTTTGCGCGCATGATTGCTTCCCACTCAAGAGGAAAAGAGCGCTTTAGTACCTCGGTGCGGTGATGGTCGCGGATCCAGTGAAACATAGGGACAACCCTCCTTGGGTCACAGTGTTGGATTTTAAGGCAATGGACAGTATGTCTGTTGGCGTTTCCCAACAACCGATCATTCCTCCGGCGTTACCACACTCTTTTTTCTGGTGTGGCTGTTTTCAGCAGAATAACCGGATATTGACATCATAAAGCGCAGAAAACCATAACAAAGCCAGCTCATGAATCGGTAATAAACAGGCTGATGTTTCCAGTTGTCTCTCTCTATTCGGCGACCATCGGTTTCAATAGTCAACTTCAGACTTTGCGCCAGAGTTGCGCCGAACGCTTCATCGACAACAACAACATTCGCCTCTCGAGAGAGCAACAGGCTGAACGGATCGATATTTGAAGACCCCACTGTTGCCCACTGCCTGTCGATGACCCCTATTTTGGCGTGCAGGTAACCCTTGTCGTATTCGTAAATTTCTATACCTGCATCGAGCAGATTACCGTAGAGCGCCCACGAAGCATGATGCTGGATAAAATGATCCACTTTCCCCTGCAGCAACAATATCACCCGCACATCGCGCGCTGCTGCATCGATAAGCGCATGGCGAAAATCAAGTCCCGGCAAAAAATAGGCATGAGCGAGAATAATCTCTGACTGTGCCTGCTCGATCGCCTGCATATACGCCTTTTCAATGTCCCGGCGATGACGAAAATTGTCCCGCACCAGAAATGCCGCGTCCATTTTACCGCCGGTAAAGATCGAAACTGGCGGAGACGCATTGTGGCCCGTCCCTTCACGGAAACGGTTCCATGCTACCATTGACCAGAGATTCCGGGCAGAAAGACGAATCACTTCCACCAGCGGCCCTTCGATGGCAAGTGCGTAATCGAAGCGCGGGGGCAGGCCGCCTTTTGCTTTCCTGTCATCAATGATGTTAATCCCTCCGACAAAGGCAATCTCACGGTCCACGACTACGGTTTTCCGGTGCATCCGGCGCAGACGTGTGCGCCGAAACGTCCAAGGAGATATTTTTGGCCGAAAGATAAGCACTTTCACACCGTCGGCCCGCAGGTAGTCCAGCATGCTCTGTGGCAGGTCCTTGGACCCGTAGCCGTCGATCAGTAGATAGACGTTCACGCCGCGCAGGGCGGCTCGCCTTAGCGCTGCTGCAATACGCCGGCCAGTGGCGTCATTTTCGTAGATATATGTTTCAAGATATATTTCATACTGAGCCCGGTCGAAGGCTGCTTCAATGGCGGGGAAGTAGGTTTCTCCGTTGTGTAGCAAGGTGACCCGATTGCCCGGTAAAAAGCTGGATGGTCCTGCAGGGGAAAAACCTTGCTGCAATTTATGATGAAATAATTTCCCGTAAGGCATGGTAGGTACCTGTATCCTTTCTTGCTTACAACGGCTCGGTTACTTTTTTGAGTTGCAACTGTCTCTCTTAGGCACCAGCACCAGACAGCAACATGCCGAACAGCGGCATGAAACGCGCTACAGTCGCCATAAAGATGCCTATAGCGGTGGTGGTGGAGTCTTAATCTAGGTTTGCTGGCGGCGGCTTTTCAGGGCTTTCTTTCTCCTCTTCAGTCTCTGCCTCCTCTGGGGTGACCGGATGGCTCTCTAGCTTGGCCTGCCGCTCCTCTTCACGCTCTGATTCCCTGAGCAGCATGTTTTCAATTCTGGTTGTCAGCAAGAGGTCCTTTTTATCGCGCCGCCTGAATTCCAGCGCCAGATCTTTATAGAGCGAGATGGTCATAAGCACCATGATCAGCATGAAGGGAACGCCGCAATGATGGAGATGGTGCGCAAACCGTAGAGGCCGCCGCTGAGCAGTAGCACAGCAGCCACCAGTAACTGCAGCCCTCCCCACATGATGCGGACGAAGCGGGTCGGGTTGAGTATACCCTTTGAGGTAAACATGCCGAGGACAAAGGTGGCAGAGTCGGCGGAAGTGATGACGAACATGGCCACCAGCACAATAGCACCAATGGCAAGGAATTCGCCGCCCGGGAGTTGATTCAGCAAAACATAAATGCCGACCGGTGCTTCCTCAGCCACGGCATCAGCGATACCGGCCTGGGTGTTTAGTTCAAAGTAAATAGCAGAGCCCCCAAAGGTTGAGAATTCAACTTTCGCACCGTCATAATGAGCCCAACAGCACGATATCGCAATGATATTTTAGAAAATACAGGCCGGAATTAGCATCGGTCGCCGAAATAGGCCCGGTATCTGAGCTATAAACTCTTCCAGTGCTTTTGCGATCGGAGCTGTGATTTTATCGCCGAAACCCTTTACCACCTGTTGTAACGAATTTAGCAAAAAGTTACCGCTTCGGTAAAATTGGTTTGTCGCATTTCATCGCACCCAGCGTAAAATAATGTTCCCAACGTTCGTGGATCTGTTGTCGTTCGCCGGGCCAGCTCCAGCATAGTGTAGCGGGTGAAAACAATGGTTGTATGAGCAATCAGCGCATCATAACTGCGGCTCTAAAACTCCTTGGCTAACCGTAAGTAGCTTTTGGTGATCTTGAAAAAAACCTCTATATCCCAACGGCGTTTGTATAGTTTGACGATCTCTTCATCGGTAAGTTTTACATCGGTAGACAGCAGTGCCAGCCATTTCTTTTTTGCGTTGCGAGCCCGAACGAAAACAACCTTGGCCATGACGGTTTCATTGTCAGAGTTTGTTCCCAGTTCAACCTGAACCGATGCAAGGATTTTCGCTCGCCCGCAATGCTTTTTAACGTTCTTGTGCAATTCGTTGAGAGTTAGGTTAGACCCTTTATAGCCATATTTGGTCTTCGCTGCTTTGAGCATGCAGATGACCTGCTGTTTTTGTTCAAGTAGGCCAATGATTATTGAAGGAAAAGAGAACCAACTGTCAAAAAGCAGATAGTCAGCACGAATGCCGTTATCGTTAGCCTGCTTCACCAACTCATTGAGAACCTCAGGGGCCTTACGAATACTTTGGGTTCGATGCTTAAACCCGTTGGTTCGTTTATCAACTTCTGCCATCGGTGCTAAGCGGTTCTTCTGGTTAGCAGAACTGAGCAGACTGAAAGATACGGGTAGAAAACTTGAGCCGTCCGACCAACCCAACGTCAACAAACGAAACCCGCGATAGTAGCGATGATCGTTATGGTCATGGACTCGTGCTAGCAATTCAACGTTTCTACTCCGATTGCGATTGTAGAGCGAATCATCAACAATAAACACCTTAGGTGTATTGGTCGACGTCAAAGGCAGAATCTTTTTGTTGAGGACCGAAGCACAAAGCAAATACAAGAAATTGCGCCAGTTAACATTGACCGAATTAAGAAAGCGATAAACGGTATCTTTGCCGATTTCACAACCGCAGTCATCGGCCTGAAGATAGCGAAAGAGGTTCTTGCCGGTAAAAAACAGACTGAAGATCATCCGCAGTACTACAACGGGAGCAAAGCCGCACTGTTTAACCATATTGCTTTGCTTCAGTAATAGCGCGATGCGCTGATTATCAAAGAACGAACTAATTTGGTTCTGACTTGAAATAGTTTCTGCTACAATCGGATCCAAAGCATCATCTCCTTGTAAGTATCAGGTTGTTTGGCGACAACCTATTTTACTACAGTTGATGATGCTTTTGTTTAATTATTTCAGTATGTTACGGAATTTTTTAGTCTGCGAAAGTTGAGTTATTAACCTTATAATGTCAGACTGCAGAGGGTTGCTTTTGAAGCTCAACTTTAAATCACAGCATATTTATATTTTAAAATTTTAATACTTTTTCACAAGAGGCTCAAAGGACAATGAATTCATGATAGCACTCAAGGGTGTTGAAAAGATTCCGTAAATACTAAATAATATTAGTTACTTAAGCATGAAAAGCCTCTATAATGGCAGGTATCCTGACTAAGGGAAATACCAACCAAAACAAAGGCTTCTCATGCATCACA
>Ga0306868_1001095_pt1 | contig 15078 bp, 16 predicted proteins | sample AntRauTorckE6832_FD_190411 | JGI IMG/M metagenome (GOLD analysis project Ga0306868, IMG submission 190411) | Saline lake microbial communities from Rauer Islands, Antarctica - Metagenome Torckler E6 #832 (v2) (version 2) | ecosystem: Environmental > Aquatic > Non-marine Saline and Alkaline >... | reverse complement strand
GGCCGCCCGAGCCACTTTGTAACGGTTTGTCACCCAGCGGACCCATGATACTTTTCATTACATTTTTCAGCCAATTAGCGGATACATATCTCTACAAAACATATATTCGTGCGGCATGGCTGATGTGCATCATATCCTTGTCGTCGACGACAGCCTCGAAATTCGAAATGCGGTCTCACGCTATCTCGTGAAGAACGGGATGCGGGTTACGAAGGCCGAAAATGCGTCTGCAATGGATGCAGAATTGGCGAAGAGTCGGTTTGATCTGATTGTGCTGGATGTCATGATGCCGGGAGAGGACGGTCTGTCGGTCTGCCGACGTCTCTCCTCAAACGGATCAATACCAATCTTGATGCTCACGGCCCTTGGCGAAGAGATGGACCGCATTGTCGGCCTCGAAGTCGGCGCCGATGACTACCTTGCCAAACCCTTTAATCCGCGCGAATTGCTGGCTCGCATTAAGGCTATTGTCAGACGTTCGCCCCGCCCCGAAGTGTTTGGCGGAACATTGACCGGTAAGCGTGTCAGGTTCGGTCACCAGACGCTGGATACCGACACCCGCGTTTTGCTAAATGATGAGGGCGTGGAGGCGCTGCTGTCCGTGTCGGAGTTCAAGCTTCTGACAGTCCTTCTGGAGCGGCCGCGCCTCGTTCTGACGCGCGAACAGCTTCTTGATCTGACCGCTGGGCGAACGCCCGGACTGTTTGACCGGACGATCGACAATCAGGTCAGCAGGCTGCGGCGCAGTGTCGAAAAGGATCCGATGCGCCCCAAGCTGATCACGACCGTGCGGGGCGGGGGGTATTGCCTGTCTGCCGATGTCGAGGACACAGCCTGATGCGCAGATTTCTGAGCAGCTTGCGGGGCCAGTTGGTGCTGCTGATCATCGGTGCGCTCATGCTGGCGCAAGCGCTCAGCCTGTGGCTTTTCGTGGACGAACGCGGCCTTGCGGTTCGCGCGGCACTGGGGGCCGAAGCGGCGGGGCGGGCTGCGAATGTCGCACGTCTGATCGAGGAGGCGCCGCAGGAGTTGCAGGCGGCAATCCTGCGCGCCGCTGACTCGCCTCTGGTGCGGTTTGATGTGTCGTCCCAGCCGACTGTCGATCATTTGAACCATGTCGATGGCGGCAGCGTCGAGGCACGCATGCGCGCGCTTCTGGGCCCAGACGATGATCGCTTGATCCGGGTCGAATTGCACAAGGCCGAGGGCACGCTGACGCCAATGTCCCATATCAATCCGGACGGCAACAATATGCATCTACAAGTGATGCGAGGCGGGCTGTTGACGCTGGAGATGACAGTGTCGGTTGGGTTGCAGGATGGGCGCTGGCTGAACGTCGATACAAGGTTCAATCGACCGCCGCTGCAATGGCCTGTCATCTCAACCCTCAGTTTTGGCATCACCGCCGCTTTGCTACTGATCGGCGTGATATGGTTCCTTCTGAGCCGCCTAACCGGCCCTCTGAGGCGGGTGGCGTCCGCCGCCGAAAGCTTTGGCAGAGGCGAGACGCCGGATGCCTTGCCCGCAACAGGGCCGCACGAGGTGCGCGATCTGACGGTCGCCTTTAATGACATGCAAGGCCGCCTGACGCGACACATCGCAGACCGCACCAGAGTGCTGGCGGCGCTCGGACACGATCTGCGCTCGCCATTGACGGCGCTGCGCGTGCATGCCGAAATCGTCGACGAGGAGGATATTCGGGCCAGCATGATCTCTTCTATCGAAGAGATGCAGGACATGGTCGAAAGGACCCTGGCCTTCGCACATGGCATGGCCACTTCGGAAGAGGCGAAAACGGTGGAGTTGCGCGCCTTTCTCGAAAAGCTGCAGCAGGACATGCACGGAGGTTTCGAGATTGGCGACGTTGACCAGATACATGTCCGGCTGCGCCCAAATGCGATGCGCCGCGCCTTGCGAAACCTCATTGTGAATGCGCAACGATACGGAAATGGCGCGATCGTGTCGGTCAGCGGCGACAGGGACACTGTCACTATCGAAATTTTAGATAACGGCTCCGGCATTCCCGAAGCTGATCTGGAGCGCGTCTTCGAGCCTTTCTTTCGGCTTGAGAAATCACGATCGCGCAATACCGGCGGAACGGGCCTGGGCCTGTCGATCGCCCGGACGATTGCCCGCGCCCACGGTGGCGATGTTCGTCTGGAGAACCGGCCAGAGGGTGGACTGACGGCGGCGCTCGTCCTGCCGAGAAAAGGCAAGGACCAGAGTTAACTGGCTGCATTGCCCCCCGCGGGCAAGTGGCCTGCGGGGGGTCTTTTGGCGCTCGTCAGAACATGATGCGCGTCCCGACAACGATGGAGAACGCATCCTTGTCCTCGCCCGCCGCGCGCAGCATGTCAGACGTATCGCCGAAGGACCGCTCGTAATTGACGCCGATATAGGGCGATACGGCGCGGTCGATCAGATCATAGCTAATGCGCGCACCTATCTCGAAGGTCGGGCCGCCGGCGGCTTGATTTCGGGCAGCATCATCCTTGAGCGGCATATTCATCTCGATGCTGGGCGTCAGGATCAGGCGGTTCGTCAGCAGCGCCTCGTATTCGGCCTCAAACCGAACGAACGGATGGTCCGAGACGTAAAGGTCAGCGTCGATCTCAAACCATTGCGGGGCCAGACCCTTGACGCCAAAGACGGCGTTGTACCTGTCAGGCGCCCCGTCCGGAGTGCTGGCCTGAATGCCTACGACCGAGTCAAAGAAGGTCGAGATCGGCATCTGGAGACGCAGCTGGTTCTCGAGCCCCTCAAAGTCACCCGAGGATTCGCCAACCTCGCCTTCGCTGCGCCAGACGAACCGTAGCTCGTCAGACCCGGCGAGCGCGTCGAAATCCCAAACGAAAGCATCTTCGCCCTCCATGAAACGGTATTCCAGCTGCTCGGCCTGAACGCCCCAGATGATCGGTTCGGCCGCCGCTGCCGTGCCGATCATGGACGCCAGCGTCGCTGCCAATGCGGGCAGGTAAATCGTTTTCATCGGTTCAATCCTTGTTTTGATAACGTCGTTCATGCCGGACCGCCTTCGACGATTACCTTGCGGAACATGCCCGCTTCGGCGTGGTAGGACAGGTGGCAGTGGAAGGCCCATTGGCCCGTCGCATCGACTTCGGTTTCAGTATAAACGGTGGTGCCCGGCGCGATGCTGACCGTGTGCTTGATCGGATCCCATTTGCCCTTGCCGGTGTCGAGGATCGACCACATGCCGTGCAGGTGCATCGGGTGCGACATCATCGTCTCATTGACGAACTTGAAGCGCACACGCTCGCCGTATTTCAGACGGATCGGATCGGCATCGTCCATCTTCACCCCGTTGATGGACCAGATGTAACGCTCCATGTTGCCGGTCAGACGCAGCTCGATCGTGCGGGTCGCCGGGCGATCGCGGTAGAGCGGCCGGAGTGCCTTCAGATCATTGTAGGACAGAAACTTACCGCCGTTCGCCGCGCTGGGGATCAATCCGCTGCCCGGTGCGTAGAATTCGCCGATCTTGCTGTCGCGGGCGCTGTGGTTCATGCTGGCCATCCCGCCGGACATATCCATCTTGCTATGGTCCACGGCCTTCATGTCACCAGACATGTCCATTTTGCTTTCATCCACCTCCTTCGTGGTGCCGGACATATCCATCTTGCTGTGGTCCATGCCTTCCATGTCGCCTGACATGTCCATTTGGCTGTGATCCATGCCCTCGGGCATAGCGCTGCTTTGCGAGGACATCGTCATGGCGCTATGGTCCATTCCGCCCATATCCATGCCGTCCATCATGCCGCCCATGTCAGCCATGGTCAGCAGCGGTTGCGGGCGCATCCGCGGAACGAGACCGGCGTAGCCCTGCGTAGGCGACAGCGATCCACGCACCATGGCCGTGCGGCCCATGGATTCGGCGATGATGCCGTACGCTTTGGCCTCGCGCGGCTGCACGATGACGTCGTAGGTTTCCGCCACCGAGATCCGCAGCTCATCCACCGTCACCGGCTTGACGTCGTTGCCATCGGCCTGAACGACCGTCATTTTAAGCCCGGGTATCCGGACGTCGAAATAAGTCATTGCGGACGAGTTGATCAGCCTCAGCCGCACCTTTTCGCCCGGCTTAAAGAGGCCAGTCCAGTTCTGCTGTGTGCCCATGCCGTTGATTAGGGGCGCAAAGCCTTGGACGTCCTCAATATCGGTCGGCATCATGCGCATCTTGCCCCACATTGCCCTGTTCTGAAGCGCCTGCTTGAAGCCGTCCTCGCGCGAGTCGCGCACCAGATCCTCCAGCGTGCGCTGCGCACGGTTGTAGTAGTCTGCCGACATTTTCAGATTGCGGAAAACCCGGCTGCCGTTGTGCGGATGCTTGTCGGTCAACTGAACGACATAATCGCGGTCGACGCGTACAGTCTCGCCGCCTTTCGGCTCAATTACGATCGCCCCAAAGGCTCCGTCCGGCTCTTGGAATCCGGTATGGCTGTGGAACCAGTAGGTGCCTGCCTGCTTGATCGGGAACTGGTAGGTGAACGTTGTGCCCGGCTTAATCCCGTTAAAGCTGATGCCCGGAACGCCGTCCTGGCGGAACGGCACGATCAACCCGTGCCAGTGGATGGACGTGCTTTCGCGCAGGTTATTCTTGACGTTGATCGTGACCTGCTCGCCTTCCTTAAAGCGCAGGACGGTCGGGATCTGGCTTTGGTTATAGCCGATGCCGGTTTTCTTGAACTCGCCGGTATCGATGCGGATCTTGTCAACGCTGATATTGTAGGTGCCTGCCAGCGTTATGCTGCCAGATACGGCGAGGGCGGCGGCCATAATGGCCGTCTTGATAAGGGGGATGGGTTTCATCTCCGGTCCTTTCAGAACTGAATTGGAAGCAGCGCATATGCGCCACGTAACGTGCCGAGGGGCGCAGTCCTGCAAACTGGTCATGTCGCGTCAAAGCGCGATGGAGTGCTGCAAAAGGCTGCGTGTGGCCGGCTTCGGCCGCCTAACGGGCGGACGCAAAGCGACAGGGATCAGGCTCGTGGGGGAGGCGTTTCGCTGCACGAGGCCAAATTATAGGGCGCGACGACGCCAAAATTGTATTCGACCGAGATCTGCATGCGCATCTGCTTTGGTAGCAGAATTGCCTGTGGCAGAAGCGACGCACAATGCGCGGTCATGGCTGCGCAACCACCCGTCTGCTCATGGGATGACATGGTGAAATCGCAGCCGGTTGAAGCTGCCATAATTTGATGCGCGCCTTCGGAGTGATCCGGCTGGGAACTCGCGAACGACATATGCGGAAGCGCTGCCGTAACCATCACGGTCAGCGCAAGAAGCCATCCCCAGAATATGCTGCGCCGGTGTGTCATGCCGCTCCAATAGTGACGTATGCCGATCAGCGGTAAATCACTCAAATCCGCAAATATTACAAGCTTACACTTGATTACATTAAAAACGCGGTGGATCGATTGACCTCCCGCGCGGGAATGTCTTCGTTTGACGGTGTCGGGGTACGGCCACGCCGCATGTGGCAGCAGTAGCCCATCACGTCGAAAATAAAGTTGAGGAAAAATATATGACACTTATGAAATCTATCGGAGCAGCAACCGCACTTGTCCTGATTGCAGGGTCCGCGATGGCGGGTGCAGGACACGGATCGTCTATCGGCAAGGCGGGTGATCCTGGCAAAGTCGACCGCGTGATCGAGGTCAGCATGGACGAGATGAGATATGAGCCCAGCCAAGTCTCTGTTAAAGAAGGCGAAACCATCAAGTTCGTCGTGCGTAACGACGGAAATCTCGTGCATGAATTCAACCTTGGCACAAAGGAAATGTGGAAAGGCCATCGGAAGGAAATGAAGAACATGCTGAAATCTGGTATGATGACGATGAAAAAGCTCGATCATACCAAGATGATGGAGGGCGGTATGATGCATGACGAAGGCAACAGCGCCCTACTGGAGCCCGGCCAAACCGCCGAGGTGGTCTGGACCTTCTCCGACGCCACCGAAATGGGTTTCGCCTGCAACGTACCTGGCCACCGCGAGGGCGGAATGGTCGGCAAAGTAGCGTTCTCAGGACACTGATTTCGCCCAAGACAGAATGAGGGGCGTCCTGTGCGCCTCTCATCGCTACCAACAAACGTTTTGGCCCACCCACTGGACGTTTCAGCACCCTATGAAGGGGAAAACATGAGATATCTCACGCTTCAAGTAGTTTCCATTTTTCCAATCTTTTACGCAAGTGTTGCGTCTGCAAGCCCCGACGGCGATTGGGGCAGCGGATACGGTCATATGATGTGGAACGGAGGCCATGGGCTGCTTGGTATTCTGATGATGGTCGTCTTTTGGGGGCTGGTCATCGGTTTGATTGTGCTGGGCGTTCGCCGCTTTTCGGGGCGATCCGGCGCGTCGTCTCAATCAAGTGCGCTCGACATCCTGAAGGAGCGCTACGCTCGGGGCGAAATTGAAGAAGACGAATTCGAGCGGCGCAAGGCGAAACTGGAGCACTGAAATTGAGAAATGATCGGGGACGTTAACGAGAATGTGAGGTCCAGACTCAAAAGCTCGGTTGACCTTCCAGCACTGGAAAGCCGTACGCCCTCTTAAAATCAGACACTTGAGATAAAATATGATACCGGAAATCGGGCAATTTGCCCTCGCCCTCGTGCTGATGATTGCGCTGGCTCAAAGCGTTCTGCCCATGCGCGGTGCTTCGCGTGGCAACCTGTTGTGGATGCAAACTGCGCGTGCGTCATCAATCGCACAGCTGGTCTTTATCGGCATCGCGTTCCTGGCCCTGATGCGGTCCTTCATCGTCAGCGACTTCACGGTAGTGAACGTGGTCGAGAATTCGCATTCACTCAAGCCGATGCTGTTCACGATCGCGGGCACCTGGGGGAGCCATGAAGGCTCCCTGTTGCTCTGGGTCTTGATCCTTGCGACCTTCGGTGCGGGTGTCGCGGTTCTGGGATCCAGTATTCCAGACGCGTTAAAGGCGCGAACGCTGTCGCTCCAGGCGTGGATCAGCACCGGATTTCTGTCGTTTCTGCTCCTCACATCTAACCCGTTCGAGCAGGTTTTCCCTCCCCCGGTCGATGGCAATGACCCCAACTCGCTCTTGCAGGATGTTGGGTTGGCCATGCATCCGCCGCTGCTCTATTTCGGCTATGTCGGATTCTCGATCGTTTTCTCCTTCGCCGTCGCCGCGTTGATTGAGGGACGGGTTGATGCCGCTTGGGCCCGGTGGGTCCGACCCTGGACCCTGGCCGCCTGGATGAGTTTGACGGCTGGAATCGCTTTGGGGTCGTGGTGGGCCTATTACCAGCTCGGCTAGGGCGGTTGGTGGTTTCGGGATCCGGTCGAGAACGTCAGCTTTATGCCTTGGCTTTTGGGCACGGCGCTTTTGCATTCAGCCGTCGTGACGGAAAACGCGACGCCTTCAAAAGCTGGACAATCCTTCTGGCGATCCTCACTTTCTCCCTGTCTCTTCTGGGAACGTTCATCGTGCGCTCGGGGCTGCTTACATTCGTTTATGCTTTCGCGGTCGATCCTGAACGCGGCCTTTATATTCTCGGCTTGCTGGGTCTTTCCATCGGCGGGTCGCTCGGGCTTTACGCATGGCGCGCGCCAACAATGGAGGGCGGCGGCCTCTTCGCACCAATCAGCCGCGAGGCGGGGTTGCTCGTCAAAAACCTGCTTCTGGGGGCCGCGACAGGCACGGTTCTCTTTGGCACATTATATCCTCTTTTCATGGAAGCCGTCGCGGGCGAAAAGATTTCGGTCGGGCCGCCCTTTTTCAATGCGGCGTTCATCCCGATGATGTTGCCGCTTGTCGCTGTCATGGGCATTGGCCCGTTTCTGTCCTGGAAACGTGCAGATCTTAAGGGCATCTTTCAGCGCCTTCGCTTTGTCGCGGTGCTTGCAGTGCTTTCGGGCCTCGCCGTCTGGTATCTGACCGAGGGCGGACCGGTCCTTGCCTATCTGTCAGTTGCTATCGCTGTCTGGCTGTTGCTGGCAACGCTGCGCGAATGGATGACCCGCATCAGGCTGTTCGACGTGCCTTTCGCAGATGCAATGCGCCGGGCCCGTAATCTGCCGCGAGCATCGCACGACATGACGTTGGCCCATGCAGGCCTGGCGGTTGCAATGCTTGGTTTCATCGGGTCGAGCGCCTGGAAATCGGAAGAGATCGCTTTCGTTCAGCCCGGAACTGAAATCGCGATTGCCGGCTTCGATGTCCGCTTCGACGGAGTCGAGCGTGTGCAGGGGCCGAACTATATCGCCGACCGCGGCACACTCACGGTGACACGCAAAGGGAATCCGGTGACGACGCTATACCCGGAGCGTCGGGCCTATCCGGTTGCGCAGAGCACAACCACTGAATCCGCCATCCGTTCGACCCTCGCAGGTGATCTTTACGCCTCTCTGACCGAGCCAGCCTCGGAAGTCGCAGCCGCATCCGGTGCCTGGACCCTACGAATCCTTTACGAGCCGCTCGTGAATTTTATCTGGATCGGTGCCGCAATGTTGGTTCTCGGCGGTGGCCTTTCGCTGTCCGACCGACGGCTGCGGGTTGGCGCTCCGCGACGCAGGGTGAAACCTGCCGCACTAGCGACCCCAGCGGAGTGAGACCGTGACACGTATTCTCGCAACCCTGCCGATCCTGATCGCGCCAATCGTTGGCGGATTCTTTCTTTGGGGACTGAACCCCGATCGGGACCCGAACGAGATCCCTTCGGTTCTCATTTCCCAACCGGTCTCTGGGTTCGATTTGGCGCCTGTCGCGGGCGTGAACGTCCCCGGTCTTGCCCGTGCGGATTTGACAGGGAATCCGGAACCGGTGGTGAATGTCTTCGCCTCGTGGTGCGTGCCCTGCCGCGCCGAACACGCGGTTCTGACGCGGATAGTCGAGCGCGACGGCGTGCGGCTCATGGGCATCAACTACGAGGACAAACCCGAGGACGCGCTTGCCTGGCTGGATGAGTTGGGCAACCCCTACGAGCGGAACGGATCAGACCTGAACGGGCGCGCCGGAATTGAATGGGGTATCTCGGGCGTGCCTGAAACCTTCATCATCTCCGGCGCAGGCACGGTTTTATACCGCTATGTTGGCCCGGTCGTCGGACCCGAAGCAGAAGCGGAATTTGCCACGGCGCTGGAACAGGCGCGCGCCACAGGGGCGTCGGCGCATGATACGCAGAACGCTGTTCGCAACCTTAATACTTGCCGCCCTGCCTTTCGCGGTAGCGGCGGTCGAACCGGACGAAATGCTGGACGATCCGGCGCTGGAGGTGCGAGCGCGGGAGATATCGAAAGATCTGCGCTGCGTGGTCTGCCAGAATCAGGATATTGACAGTTCGAATGCGGGCGTTGCTCGCGACCTGCGGCTGTTGGTCCGGGAACGGTTGCTTGCAGACGACACGAACCAGGAAGTGGTCGACTTCATTCAGGCCCACTATGGTGATTTCGCCCTTCTGAAGCCACCCTTCAAGCCGTTCACCTACGCACTCTGGCTTGCCCCCGGCATCTTGCTGCTCTTCGGGGCCGGGGTGACCATCCTTATCTTGGTCAGAGCTCGGACCGGCCGACCGATCGACGGCCTGAGTGACACCGAAGAGAGCGCCGTCGCCGAACTTCTGGCAAAAGAAGGCAGGAAAGAACCATGATGCTCTGGGTTATTTTTTCTGCGCTGGCCGGCGCCGCCGCACTTTTCATGGTACTGCCGCTGATCGGTACGAGAACGGTGACGGTCAACCGTCAGGCCGGCTCGGTCTCGATCCTTGCTGATCAGCTGCGCGAGGTCGACGCCGATCACGAGCGTGGCTTGATTTCCCAAGCCGAAGCCCGGGCCGCTCGTGTCGAGATCAAACGCCGCCTTCCGGCACTCACCCGTCACACGGAAACAAAACGCTCCGATGGCATACAAAGCGGTCGGGCTCTGTTGGTGGTCGCGGCGCTTGCCGTTCCTGCGGCCACTGGCGCGCTTTACGCGTCTCTTGGCACGCCGCAGATGCCCAGCATGGCCTTCGCCGAGCGCCAGGGCGAACGCGCCAAACAGGCCGAAATCGTTGATCTGACGACGCGCCTGCTGGAGCGGTTAAAGAATGATCCGAAGGGCGGTCCCACCGAGGGCTGGATGCTGCTGGCGCATACATACATGCGCATGGGACGCTATTCGGATGCGGCCGCAGCCTTCGCAAACGTCACCGAACGTAGCGATGCGACCTCGGCGATCTTGTCCCAATTTGCCCAGGCGTTGGTTGCGGCGGAGGATGGCATCGTCACCCCCAAGGCTCGCACCGCCGTCGCCCGCGCACGGGAGATGGACCCGTCGAACCCTGCCGCGTCCTATTATGAGGCCATCGCGCTTGATCATGCGGGTGATAGCAGAGAGGCGCATGACCTGCCACTTGCCTGGTTGGATGACGCGACAGGATCGGAACCTTGGGTGGATCTTTTCGTCGCACAGGCCAATAACATCGGCGAAACACTCGGGCGTGCCCCTGTCAGCCCTGCCCCCATTGCGCCAGTAGACGCGCGCCCGGCACCAGCGCCCACCAAGGACAATATGGCGGCGGCGTCCGAGATGAACCAAAGTGAACGTGATGCGTTTATCCGGTCGATGGTTGATCGATTGGCAGACCGACTGGAAGACGCGCCGGATGATCTGGAGGGATGGCGGCGGCTGGCCAATGCCTATCAGGTCTTGGGCGACACGCAAAAAGCGCGGGAAGCTTTTGGTCAGGCTGAGACGTTGGCGCAAACCTTGCCAGAGGATGGTCCTCGCAAGCAAACAATACGGGAGGCCTTGACCAGCCTTGAGTGATGAAATGGAGGCAGCCAGTATGAGACGAAGAGAATTTCTGACAGGACTCGCAACAGTCGGGGCCGCATTCCCAGCAGGGATCGCCGCCGCACATCCGGTGAAGCAAGTGCCAAACTACGCTCTGCCAGCAGAAATGCTGCCGAGGATCGTGCCGATTGCGGGCAGCTTCATGCCGTATGAAATACACGTCAACCCTGACGAATTCGCGCTCTATTGGACGTTGCCTGGCAATAAGGCGCTGCGTTATGTCGTCGGTATCGGACGGGCAGGCCTCTACGAGGCAGGTGAATTCTACGTTGGCGCCAAGAAGGAATGGCCCAGTTGGACGCCAACACCGGGGATGCTACGTCGCGAGCCGGGGCTTTACTCCAAGTGGAAGGACGGTATGCCCGGTGGGCTGAACAATCCGCTTGGCGCCCGGGCCCTCTATCTGTTCACGCCCGAACGCGGCGACACGTTCCTGCGAATTCACGGCACCGACGATCCGTCGACACTGGCACGAAGGGTGTCGAACGGATGTGCCCGGCTGATAAACGACCAGATGATCGATCTCTATGACCAGGTGCCGATGGACACACGGGTTGTTCTCTATCCACCGCTCGTCTGATGCCAGCGCGACACCCTCTCAATTCCAGCTGGAAACCTGTCCGTGCGGTCAAATGAACAGGGATGGCACATTTATGATCATCTCTCTATCTCCTGTCTCCGTGCCTTGGAGCGAGCCAGCACCGCCGCCATAAGCGCCACGGCCAAAGCAGTGCATATCCCGATCGCGAGCGGAGCCCGGCGCTACTGCGCCGTATATCCGCCGTCGATGACAAGCTCAGCGCCGGTCACGAACTTCGCCTCATCCGAGGCGAGGTAGACCACGCCATAAGCGATATGCTCCGGCTCGCCGGCCCAGCCGATCTGATTCAATCTATGGTATAGCCCGGTTTCACAGCCCGTTCAGCCGCTGAAAGCATCGGGGTATGATAATCGAAGTGTAAGAAACGGACCTTGAAAGCGTCTTTAGAATGGAGTGTCGGAAAATCGGCCGATTGTCGGTTGAACCGTTATCAAGGAAAGGATGCTCTCATGCGGCTATCTATCAAAGTTATTCATCTCTGCGACGATCGTTTCAGCGGCTAGCCTCGCATTCGCCGTTCGCGCGGCAGATGTGGAATCGCTTCCGGACGTGGCGGCTCCTGAGGAGCAGGAGATCCTGCAGTGCCAGAGCGACCTCCGGGCGTTCGAAGACGAGTTGGCACAGGCCGGGTTCGGAGTATTGGCGCCAGGCGGCTATGTTGGCGGATATGCCGGTTACAAACCGGGCTACGGCCTAATCGGCACGCCGCGCCAGCAGATGCAGGTGCTGCGCGACGCGGCCGGGGTATATGCGCTCGCCGGCGATGAGAAGGCCTGCCAGATGGTGCTCGCTTCCATGCGGGAAATTAATGAGGCGCATGACGAGCTGGTCGGTTTTGAAACCGACGATCCGGAGGCACGCACGGCGTGGCGGCGAGCTCATCTGGCGAAGGCCGTTCCGGTGACTGAAATGGATCGGCTGATGCGGGCAGATGTGATCATAGGCGTGGAGCTTCGCACCGCCGACGACACGATGCTGGGTGAAATCAAGGACGTCCTACTTGATCCACAACGGCAGACGATCGCATATGTGTTGGCCTCCCGCGGCGGTTTTTGGGGATTGGGCGAGGAGTTGATCGCCGTGCGCTGGACCGATCTGCGTGCCACCGACGACCACGAGATCTATGTACTCGACGCGTCGTCAGAAGCTTTCGCGGCGGCACCGAAGGTGGAGCGGCAGAATTTTGCTGAGAGCTTTGGTGAGGACTGGCGCAATCGTCTCGATCAGTACTGGGACGGCGTCGTCGCCACGCCTTAGATCGGTTGTCGGCCAAGGATGACGCTGCCTATATCAGCTGGCGCACCATCCAGCCCATCGCTTCGAGGCCGCGTGCGCGCCAGCCGCGACGGTGCCAGACGGGAGGGGTAATTTCCTCTGCCTCTGCAAGGTCGTCCAAGTACTGGGCCTGCAGTTGCTGGGTCAGGGTTCGGTCGCGTGCGATCAACACGAGCTCCTGGTTCAGGAACAGGCTCCGGTAGTCAAGATTGGCCGAACCGATGATCGACCAGACTGTGTCGATGGCCGAGGTCTTGGCGTGCAACTGGCGCGGCAAATACTCATAAATCCGTACCCCCGCGGCCAGTAGCGGTGCATAGGCTGCCTTCGTCGCCCAGCCCGCAACCAGCGGATCACCCCTGCGGGGCACCAACAGCCGCACGTCCACGCCGCGGATCGCGGCAGCTTGGAGCGCCTGGTCAACCATGATTCCCGGGCCGAAATAGGGCGACGTCAGATAGACGTGGGTCTGGGCCTGCGCGATCAGTCCGGCATGCAGGCAGGCGAGACGGTGTTGGCAATGACGCGAGTAGCTCGCCACCAGCAACGCCTCCATATTCCTGGGGTCTTCGGGAATGGCGCTTGCCGGAAGCGGGTGTGCATCGTGCCAGAGCCGGTCGAAATGTCCGATTGCAAGCGTTGCGAGTGGGCCAGAAACGCGCACGTGGGTGTCGCGCTGACGCGTCTCTCCGTGCAGCCGACGCGAGTTCAGACGGCGAATGTTGAAGCCACCCAGAAATGCTTCCCGGCCATCCACAACCAGCAGCTTACGATGGTTGCGCTGAAGGTATTGTAGCGGGTGCCGGACGCGAAACGGCCTGAACCAGCGGAATCGGACTCCGCTACATTCGAGCTCGCGCTCAAACTTTTGGAAATTCCGCTGGCCTGCGCCGAAGGAGTCGAGGTGCAGCTGCACGTCACATCCGGCGCGGGCCTTGGCTGTGAGCGCGGCAACAAAGCGAGCACCAATCTCGTGGTTCTGTCGCAAATTTGTAGCTGAGTTGAGTGTAGGCTTGCACTGGACATAATTATGCTGCGAGCTGAGCAAACTGCTGAAATGCGGTCGAGCCGTTGGCATCGAATTGGCCCTTGCGGATCATGTGCGCAGTCTCAATACCTTCAAGGGTAGCGGAGGCGGAATGAAAGGCTTTGAAGCCGAGCATTTGCCCTGTGATGCGCTTGATGAACCGATGGTCCTGCTCAAGGATATTGTTCAAATATTTGACCTGCAAGACTTTGATGGTCTGCCCTGTTCCCGTGAACTTCAGGATCACATTCACGGCTTCCAGCCCCGCCAGATTGGCCCCACTTTTGTCGATGACGACGCGGTCGGGGACGCCATTCGTTCCAATCGCCCGCCTGAAGAAGCGCCGCGCCGCAGCTTTGTCACGACGCTCAGACAGCATGAAATCAAGGGTTTGACCGTCCCGGTCTACGGCGCGATAGTGATACATCCACTTTCCGCGCACCTTGATATAGGTCTCATCCATGCGCCATGAGATGGCGGTCGGACGTTTTTTCGCTTGGGCTTTCGCAGCAATCAATGGCGAGTAGTTTACCACCCAACGATTTAAAGTTGCATGGTCAACATCGACGCCGCGTTCCTCCATTATTTCCTCGAGGTCGCGATAAGATACAGGGTAGCGCAGATAGAAAAATACCGCGAACAGGATCACAGACTTCGGATAATGCGCGCCTTTGAAGTCAACCATCGTACATATCCAATCATCGCTGCGACGTCACCTTCTACGGCGATGCATCATACTGCGCAAACATCAAACCCAAAATCTTTGCGACAGAACCTTCGCCCGCCGGGGCAATGCCGTGATCCTCGCGCTGACGACGCGCACACGCTTCAAGCTTGCGACGATCTGCTTGGGAAGGGAAACCGGAACAGATCATGCTCACAGCTGAATCACGAACCCATCCTGCGTCAACGCTGAACTCAGACCTCCGAGGGTTCGGGATATAACAAGACTTTGCACAAATTCTACGAACTCAATGCATAAAAACCCTCTTATAGAACCAGTGATTATCGAAACTGCGCGAAAGCTAAATAAATGCCTACCAACCATTTTCCAAAGATACTCCAAACCGGTCCGATACCGAACGGCCACTCCTCGTCCGCTGACCTCGTAGATCACGTCATTCCGCTTTGGCTTGACCTGCCGCGAAACGGCGATGCGCGGCCAACGACCCGGATTGGCGGTGAAGTTCTGACCGCCGAAACGGCTGGCTGGTGCACAGGAACGTGGAAGCTGCACCTTTTTTCCTTCGTGTCCGAAGCGCAACAGGCGCAGCAGACGCTGTCCGCCATCGGCATGTCCGATATGTGTGAGGCGGGCGTGCGCGTCACCGGAGAGGGTCTGCTCCTCCTGCGGA
>Ga0306868_1001090_pt1 | contig 15167 bp, 7 predicted proteins | sample AntRauTorckE6832_FD_190411 | JGI IMG/M metagenome (GOLD analysis project Ga0306868, IMG submission 190411) | Saline lake microbial communities from Rauer Islands, Antarctica - Metagenome Torckler E6 #832 (v2) (version 2) | ecosystem: Environmental > Aquatic > Non-marine Saline and Alkaline >... | reverse complement strand
CATTGGCCTATATTGCGGGATGTGGAATAACCGGCGCGAATATGATCCCAACTACATTCAGAAAATGAAAAAACAATGGAAAAAATCTGCTTAACCACTTGATAAAGTCATAGTATTCCAGAGGGGACTTACCCAAAGGGATGCCTTCGGCAAAGGATATTTTGGCGTATCTTGCTTCTATAAGCTATTCCGACCCAAAGGATCGGGGTATTAAACCACTTATAAGAGGGCTTTGCAGAACCTCATAAAAAGTCTTCGACTACATTCGGCCGATGTAAAATCGTCCTTCATTGCGCTCAGACTGACGTCATATTGAGCGCAACAAAGTGAAGTCGAAATAAAGTCAGTAATGCAAAGCCCTCTTATAAAATAAAAACGTATTACCCCGAAAAATAACTCATTGCCCCGGAGCTAAAAAAACAATGTTTTAAATGCATAATCGTTGTATAATTAGTTTTCAGCGTTACATCTGCTTGTTCATAAAATGCGTAGTTAAAGTATTGAGGGAAGTATAAAATTAATGATTGTATCACTTATGGTAAATAACACAGAACGCGCCCCTGTTGCTTCGATCGTGCGGCATTCAGTATTTATCTTAATAGTTGCTTTACTGTTATCGAACTGCACCCCTGAAGCCAACCCTGATATTGAGCGCGGCAGCGGCTATAACTATCAACCCGGCTACCCGGAAGTAAATTTTTCGGCGGTAGGTTTTTTAGATGAATCAAACACCCCCAGTATTAATATTGCCGCCGATATTGTATATGGCAGCCTTATTTTTAAGCAGGTTGATAACATCAGCCAGGCTAAAATGGCGGTTGATATTCGCATTGTACCTATAGAGGGTGATGATAATGTGATAGACCCCTTCCACGATGAAATTACGCTTACCGAAGAAAGCACGGGTGGAATTAATAGCCAAAACTCCTATATTTTTGAAAAAAGCATTACCGTGCCGCCCGGCAGCTATACCGTGTATTTTACCCTTACGGATAGTTATTCCGATAAAGAAATTACCCGCCAAACAACTACTTCCATTCCCGATCCGGCCAGCAGCCTCATTGATTTGACCGACATCCGCATGCTCGCGAAAAATATGGATGCCGAGGATCCACAATGGCGGCCGGTAACGACCTATGATGTAAAAGGAAGAGTTGATTCGCTGATGTTTATTTTTCAAGCCACTAATAATTCATCAAGCCAGCCCCTATCAATCAACGCAAAACTACTTAAATTTGAGGCTGATACTTCCGTAGCCCGTCCTATGTATTATAATAATTACAGCCCGTCATCGGCAAGTTACCGGGGCATTGATTATGATGAGCAGCAAACCGTGCAGCAAAGTGAACGTAAACTGCTGCAGGAAGGAAGCGTATTTATTGAGTTCAAGTTTGCCCAACAAAACCGTGGCAACTACCGTTTTGAGGTGCGCTCTGCCAAAGAAGGGTCGGATTTATTTAAAGCGCGCGATTTTGGCATTAAAAGCACCAATTACCCGGCCCTTAAAACGGCTCGGGAACTGGCCGGCCCGCTGGCCTACCTAATGGACGAAGATGAATATGAAGAGCTGACTTCTATCTCAAACTCCGATTCCCTTAAAAAAGCGATTGACCGTTTTTGGCTTAAACAGCTTGGCAGTGCCTATAAAGCGCGGAACGTTATTCAACTGTACTACCAGCGCGCCGAAGAAGCCAACAAGCAGTTCTCCAATTTTAAAGAAGGCTGGAAAACCGATACCGGTATGATGTATATTTTATTCGGGCCGCCCTGGTACGTTGACCGCCGCCTTGATCAAATGCAGTGGTCGTACTCCTACAACCGAACTGATCCCGAACGCAATTTCTTATTTTTACAGCCCAAGTTAAAATCGGAGTTCTATCCTTTTGAGCACTATATATTACAACGTAATCAGCAATACTATAGCGTGGAGTATCAACAGCGATCGCTCTGGCTTTCGGGCTTAATATTGCAGCGTCGATTGTAACCTATTTTATAAAGGGAGTGTCACGTTTAGAGGGCTTTGCAGAACCATGACTTTGTTTTCGACTTCATTTCGTGGCTCCTCATTGCACCGCAGGTATGCCTTTTGCCATAGGCATCCCTTTGGGAGGCACGCTCAAACTAACGTCATATTGTCCGAAGGACTCCTACGGAGAACGCAGCAGAGTCCCGATGGTTCGGAAAAATGGGCGTCAGTAATAGGCAAAGGCCTCGTTTAATAAACAACCCCGAGGCAAGCCATCGGGGGGCCACTTTGTGGCATTCCACGGGGCCTGCACCCCTGCCCGAATGCTCGGGATTCAGGATGACAGTCCGGTTGCATACCTGCGGTGCAAAAGCCCCTTTTGGTAATTGTACAGAAGTCTTTGCAATACTACCTGTCATCGCGAACGAATGTGCGGCGATCTCCCGATAGAGCCTGCAAGGGGAGATTACTTCGTCCCGACGGTTCGGGACAATGACAGATCAACTTTTCAAGGGTTTTGCAAAGGTCCCTGTATAGTTATCGTAGTGTACCATATGCAAAAAAATTTACAAAAACATTACACTATCACATAAAGATGTTATTGATTATTGTAGTTTGATATATAACTTTGTGTTTAAATCTAATTTTAGGTAGTACTTCTATGCGTTTTCTATATAAACGGTCGTTCTTAAGGGTGATGCTCCCATTCATCAGCGCGCTTATTATTATGAGCTGTGCACGCAGCTCAAACCCCGACGTGGAGCGTGGGTCTACCTATAAATACAGAGCAGGCTACCCCGAGGTACGGTTTTCTGCGGTGGGTTTTTTAAATGAACAGAACCAACCCAGCATAGAAATTTCTGCCGATATTGTATATGGGAGCCTCATTTTTAAAGAGGTTGATGGAAGTCAACAAGCCAACATTGCCATTGACGTTCGGGTTATCAATCAAAATGATGCAGAAGATATCGTCGAAAGCAAGCACTACGAGTTTGATATAGAGAATAGCGACAACAACCTCATTAACAGCCAGCAGTCGTATATTTTTGAAAAACGGCTTGATGTACCCGCAGGAGAGTACAAGGTTTATTTTACGGTTATTGATCTAAATTCTGACAAGGATATTACCCGCGTTGCCAATACCGGTATTCCCAATCCGGAAATCAATAAAATTGATTTGACCGACATCCGCATGCTGGGCAAAGACGTGGATACCGACTCGGCCCAATGGCTACCGGTTAATACTTATAATATTCCGGGCCGGCTCGATTCGTTGATGTTTATATTTCAGGCTACCAACAACAATTCTGATGAACCTCTGACTATAAACAGCCAGCTGGTTCGCTTCTATGCTGATGATTCTATTCCCCGGCCCATGTTTTACAATAATTACAGCCGCTCTACCATTGAATACAACGGAATACGTTACAGCAGCGAAACCCAGGTACAGCAGAGCCAGCGCAAGCTACTGCAGGAAGGAAGCGTATTTATAGAATTTAAGTTCGCTCAGCAAGAGCGAGGCAATTATCGCTTTAGCGTTAAAACAAATAAGGAGGAAAATGAACTGTTTAAAGCCCGCGATTTTGCCGTGAGAAGTGAAAATTATCCGGGCGTCAAGTCAGCCAAAGAACTGGCCCGTCCACTGGTTTACCTAATGGATGAAGATAATTATGAAGATTTAATGGCTCTGGAAGATCCCGAAGCGATAAAAGAAAAAATTGATCGTTTTTGGCTCAAAAATATTGGTGACAAATATGTGACCAAGAATGTAATTGAAAAATATTATAACCGAGTTGTACAGGCCAATAAGCAGTTCTCTAATTTCAAAGAAGGTTGGAAAACCGACCCCGGTCTGGTATATATTCTTTTTGGGCCACCGGTGTATGTCAATCGTCGCACCGATACCATGCTGTGGGCATATTCCAATAACGTAGTAAACTCGCAGTACAACTTCCGGTTCCTGAGGCCAAATGTACGCTCGGAGTTCTTTCCCTTCACCCATTATATACTGAACCGCACACAAGAACACTACCAGGTACAACACCAGCAAAAAGAGCTCTGGCTGTCCGGCCTGATATTACAGCGCAGAAGATAGTACGGCCTACATACTTGCATACCATTAGGCGTTTAGGTGTTGGGGCACATTTTTTATACACGAATGCGTGAGGTTTTAAAAGTCTCTCTTAGAGGCCTTTGGATAACCAACGTCTATTTCTCCCAAAGGGATCCCTTCGGGAGAAGACTCTTGGGTAGTATTTCAAAGGTCTCTCTTAATAAAAAAAGTGGCTTTTGGTTCGTTATAATATAGAGTTTTTACTAAATCAACCTGTCAGAGTCTGTAAGACCTGGCTGCGTTGATTTCACACCCTGACAGGTTTCATAAAACCACCGAAACGCTGACAGGTGGTGTCTAAGTATTCCTTTGGAAGGGAGAATCCTGTTTTAAAAGATAAGGGATCGGGATCCTCGGAATGACAAATCGAGGCCTTTGCATTACTGACGCCATTTTCCCGAACCATCGGGACTCTACTGCGCTCTCCGGGGGAGTCCTACGGACAATATGACGTCAGTTTGAGCGTGCCTCCCGAAGGGATGCCTATGGCAAAAGGCATACCTGCGGTGCAATGAGGAGCCACGACAAATGAAGTCGAAAACAAAGTCATGGTTCTGCAAAGCCCCCAAATCCATTTTTTTAACCCCTCAACGCCTTAATAATAGGTGATATAAAAATGCTGTATCTATTAGTATAACGCTCAGGCATGTCCGCGGAATATCTTTCAGCACGTAATCAAAAAAATCGTTACCCCCACCGGGCGGTGTAAAGAAGGGGCCACAAAAAATAATTTTACTTTTTTTTAACAGACATTTAACTTTGAATACATAGCAACTGACACATGCATTATTTAGTTTGATTTTAATGCTGTGTTATATATTTTAGGTACTGGGTATAAAGGATCAACACACTTTTCCTATCCCCTAATATTTAATTTATACATTTCACACTAATCACTAAACCAACCAGAGGTTAATTATGCTTAGAAAGCTACTAACTCTTTTCCTCTTATGTTTTGTAGGGGTAACCTACAGTTTTGCCCAATCGGGCAGCATACAGGGAACCATAACAGACGCCAACAGCGGAGAACCGCTGCCGGCTACCAACATTTATTTACCAGATTTGGAGCGCGGTGCTTCAACGGATGCCAACGGCGAATACTTAATCGAAGGAATTCCCGCGGGTACATACACAGTACGTGTTACCTATATCGGCTACTCAACCGTTACCCGGCAAGCCGAAGTAGATAATGATGCCACCATCATTAATATTGAACTGCAACGGTCCAGCCAAAACCTCGACGAATTGGTCGTTGTTGGTTTTGGTTCGACATCCCAGCGAAACCTGACCGGTTCGGTCGAGAGTGTTTCTGCAGAAGAAATTGAAGAAGCACATCTTACTACCTTTGAAGGTGCCCTTCAAGGGAACGCAGCCGGTGTACAGGTTACATCTACTTCGGGCGTATTGGGTGCCCCGGTAAGTGTACGGGTACGCGGTACTACATCTATTAGCGCCAGCAGTCAACCGCTCTATGTTGTTGACGGCATACCGCTGACCGACGCCGGCGGAAGTATCGGTTCCGGCTTTGGTGGAACAGCCACCAACCCTTTTCTGAATATTAACCCAAGCAACATCAAATCTATTCAGGTACTGAAAAGTGCAACTTCTGCCGCCGTGTATGGCGCGCGTGGTTCAAACGGGGTAGTACTTATTGAAACCAAGAGCGGAGAGTCCGGCAAAACCCAGATTAACATTGGGACCAGCGTAGGCTTTACCGAGCCAACAGAACAGTATGATATATTAAATGGCCCGCAGTTTCAGGAGATGGCGAATGTTGGTATCCGAAACTTCTTTAGAGATATCGGATTCCCCGATGCTTCTGCTGCATTTATCGAAAGTACCGGCTTTGGTCCTTTTTTCAATGAGAATGTTCAGGAAGTAGCGAGTACCGACTGGGCTGATTTAGTTACCCGAACCGGTACTATCCAAAATTACAACGCCAGTGTTTCCGGCGGTAGCTCTGAAACACAATTTTACTTCTCGGCTAATTACAGTGATGAAGAAGGGTATGCACGGCCCAACCAGCTTGAGCAGTTTAACGTGCTGGCCAAGATTGACCATACCTTCAATGAAAATCTGGACATAGGTATTTCCATCAGTCCCACCCGCAGTGAAAACTCCCGGGTAGCCATTAGTAATGCCGTTGCGGCCCCCTACACCTATGCCGCCCTGGCAGCACCCGTCATTCCACAGTTCTACCCGAACGGTGAAATTAATGACGGTGCGGACTCCCAGCGTGCACCCGGCAATTCATTTTCGGCCTTTAGCGGCACACCTTTTGGAAATGCCGTTGGTATTGAGCTGCTGCAAACCCTTACTCAGGTGAATACATCAGCCTATGCAGATTACAGCTTTACGCCCACGCTGGCCCTCAAAACTGATTTCAGTGTTCAATACCTGCAGAGTGAAGAAGAGCAGCGCAATGCTAATTTTGCCACGGATGGTTTTCCCGTAGGTGTGGCTGACGCCAACAACGAGCAGTATCTGAACTACAACTGGAACAATACCCTTACCTACACCAATGACTGGGATGATCATTCCCTTACTGCGGTCGCAGGTATCACGTTTCAGCGAGAGACCGTTACCTCTATTGCACTGGCCGGTGACACCTTTCTGTCCAACGATTTGACGAACCTGGCTTCAGCAGCCAACATTACATTCGGTTCAGGAACCGGAAGCAGTTTCGCATTCCAGAATAACCTGGGGCGTATAAACTACTCGTTCAAAGATCGTTACCTCTTAACGCTCACTGCCAGCTACAACGGCTCATCCCGTTTCGGTGAAACGGAACAGTACGGATTTTTCCCTGCGGGTTCTGTAGGCTGGATTATCAGCGACGAAGAATTTGCGGAGGCCGATTTCCTGAGCTTCCTGAAACTGCGAGCCGGATATGGAATCATCGGCAATGCTAGTATCGGCAACTTTGCCAACTTGGCCCTTCTTTCCGCCGGCGCTGACTATAACTCACAGCCCGGTATTGTACTGGGGCAGTTATCAAATCCCGGCTTAAAATGGGAGGAGACCGCCCAATTGGACGTAGGGCTTGATTATGGATTCCTTGACAACCGCGTGCGCGGATCCCTCAGTTATTACAACAAGCAAACCAGCGATCTGTTGCTTGCCCGGCCCATCTCGGCCACCAACGGATTCACCGGTTTTACCGAAAACATCGGTGAAATTGAGAACACCGGCTTAGAATTTGACATTGCGGCTGATATACTTACCGGGGATTTTTCCTGGAGTCTCAACGCCAATGTTTCTACCATTAATAACGAGGTAAAATCTTTGCCTGAGGGACAGGATATTATTTTCGGAGAAAGCTTGATACGGGAAGGCGAAGCGCTTGGTTCTTTCTTTGTTCGGGAGTACGCAGGCGTCAATCCTGAAAATGGAGACGCACTGTATTTCTTTAACGGAGATACCGATGTTGCTGAGACTGCAGATGGCGTATTCCAAATTGACAAGTTTGGCGACCGCTTTGTTACCGATAACTTTAGTACTGCTCAGCGCATCATTGGCGGTGATCCTTTCCCCGATATCTTTGGCGGTTTCGGAACCAATGTAGCCTACAAAGGCTTGAGCCTGAATGTGAACTTCAACTACAGCTTAGGAAACGAAATCTACTGGGCTGACGGATCATTCCTGAGAACCAACCTGAGCTCCATATTCAACCAGGATGTGAGCCAGCTTGACTACTGGACCCCGGAGAATACCGATGCTTCGGTACCGGAACCTCGTTTCTTTACCAATAATGGTTCCACAAGCACCGGTAATGGCCGCTATTTGGAAGACGGTTCGTACCTGAGGCTTAAGAGCGCTACGGTGGGATATACTCTCCCCCGGGAATGGGTCAACGGCAACGAAGTGCGCGTGTATGCACAGGGCACCAACCTGCTCACGTTTACGGACTTTCAAGGCCTGGATCCTGAAGTAACACCTGCTTCGGGCGCTAATGCTACGCAAGGAAATGTATTTTTCCAGCCACCGCAGCAGCGTACCATACAGTTCGGTGTTAATCTTGGATTTTAAAATAATTTAAATAGAGGTAACCTTATTATGAAATACTTAAAATATATGTTATCACTCTTGCTGGTTGTTACAATCAGCTCGTGTGATGAATTTTTGACTGAATCGCCGCAGCAATCTCTCCCACTTGAGGGGGGCATTTCTACGGTTGAAGATATAGAGAACCTGCTTAATGGAGCCTATAATGACGTTCAGGACGGAGATATTATTGGCTCTCAAAGCTTGGTCTTCAGCGAAATTACTACCGACAATACGGTCTGGACCGGATCTTTCCCGACCTATGTCAACATTTCAGAGCTGGATATGGACCCCACTAATGGCAGTATCGCTGGCCAGTGGAATGACTACTTCGATGCTACTAACTCACTCAATATTATTCTTGCCAATATTGGGGACATTGATGATCCCAATCTTACCGACCAGCGCGCAGATGCAATACGCGGACAGGCCCTCTTTTTAAGAGGTCTGCTTTACTTCAGCGGCGTCCGCTATTTTGGGCTGCCATGGTCAACCGGCAACAACAGCAGTAATCTGGGGCTTCCCATTCGCACAGAACCCGTAGCCAGCTCGGACGACTTCCAGAACCCAAGCCGCGCCACGGTTGCCGAAACATATGCCCAGGCAGTCGGCGACCTGCAGGAGGCGGCTAATCTGCTGCCCCCCGGAGGACTTGGTGAAGGACGAGCCAACAGCCTCGCAGCTACTGCTCTTCTGTCGCGAATACGGCTGGGGCAAGCACAATACCCGGCGGCCGCTGATTTGGCCGGACAGGTTATTTCCAGCGGTAACTTTTCGCTGGATGAAAGCGTATTACCCTTGTGGCGAACCGAACAGACAGGAGAACAGATTTTCTCCATCATTCATACTCCACAGGACAACCCCGGCATCAATAATTCGCTGCCGGCCTTTTATGCCATTCAGGGGCGTGATGATATACAAATCAGCCAGAGTTTCCTTGATGCGGCTGATGAAATCGTCAATGATCGGCAGCAGGCCACCCTGGATGCAGCCGGGCAAACAGTTGTGGATACCCGCATATCTCTGCTCGTATCCGTTGGAGATGACGGTGTGCCCACGGCCAGTATCGATAACTCGCTGAAGTATGATGACGGAATTAGTACTGCTGATAATGCGGTAGTCATCCGGTACCCGGAAATGCTGCTCACCCGAGCCGAAGGCCTTGCGAGGACGTCAACAACGGTAGCTGATGTACCCCAGGAAGTTTTTAACCTGGTTAACCAGGTACGGCGCCGAGCGCTTGTGGTTAATAATGCCGCCGGCGAAGATGCTTCATCCGAAGCGGCCATCGATTACACACGAGCAGATTTTGCCTCCCTTCAGGAGCTGATTGATGCTATCGTGCTGGAGCGCCGCATAGAGCTGGCATTTGAAGGACAGCGTTTATGGGATCTGCTGCGCCTGCGTATGTCAGTAAAAGGAATGCCGTTTGATTCAGACCGGATTACGTTCCCCATTCCGCAGACAGAAATTGACGCGAATCCTAACATCGAGCAAAACAATGCGTACGATGTAGGCGGTAGTTAATTTCGCTTAGTTCCCATTAATTAGTATTTGGAGCCGTTCCGTTCATTCGGGGCGGCTCTTTTTTTATTATAGAAAGGCGTTGAAACATCCCTAAACCTACTGTTAGTATCGTAACTGCAAGAGGATAATCCTTATCTTTAGGTGGTCATGGGCTATTCTTGTTATGTAAAAATATAGATTCCTCACTCTGCAGGCTTCATCCAAAATAACCATAGGTTCTGCAAAGATTACTATATATAACCTCCATGCATTGTTCTTTGGGATTAACTGCAACTTAGATACACCAACCAAAATATTTTTTTTACTCAGCTACTCACCCACTCTGGTTCCTCTCCCTATTAAGTATAAGAGACCTTTGCACCGTAGGTATGCCTATGGCACAAAACCCACCTGTCATTGCGAACGAAGAGAACGGAGTGTGGCAATCCCCCCAAGTAAAACCCAGCTAAGTTCAATAAAAGGAGATCGCCACGCCCTCCCGAGTACTCTGGACGATGACAGCAATAGATTTAGGGGTATTTCAAAGGCCTCTATAAAAGGTTTTAGGCTACTTATTTTATAATCTATAGGCCTTTGCACTGAAGGTATGCCTATAACCTCAATCTATTCAGTTCCGAAAAATACGGCCATTGAACCTATATGATGTAATGAGCAACCCCGAGGCAGAGCCATCGGGGTATCAAAGCAGGATGATGGTACGCAAAAATAGTTTTTTCTGTAATTACCCACCCCTAAACCCCTCCCCGATGTGTCGGGACAGGCCAGAGGGGATTTAGTGATATTTTTGCGCACCATCAGCTATCTGTTATTCCGACCCAGAGCCATCGGGGAATTAGGCCACTTATCAATAAAATAATGCTTGTCTTATTTGCACAAGCCCCAGCTCCTTTTTTTACACAGAAATACGCTAATAAATACATGTAAATATAACAAATGGCTTAAGGTGGTTGTAAAACCCATCAACAAATAGTACAATTACTGTCTGGTATTTATTATAAATCAATGCTATAATGGTCAGCTCAAAATCTATAACCGGTTTCATATTTACAGGAATACTTTCCGGCCTTCTTTTCTCTTGTTCAGCCACGCTGAAGCCCAATAAATTTACTGACGGAAAAGGTACGCCCAAACAAGGACCCAAAGTATCGGTAACGGCCCTCCGTTCATTAAATAAAAATGGAGAATCATCTATAAATGTCAACATTAGTATTGATGCAGAAAACCTGACGTACCGAATAAAGAAAAGAAAGCTGGTGGCCAAATCCCGCATCCACCTTAAAATAATTGACGAAGCCAATCAAAGGACAGTAATTTCAAAAAATTATAACACCAAGGTAAAACGAAAGCTGACATCAAACATGGATGCAATGGGTATGCTGAAGATAAATAAAAAATTTAACCTTCCTCCGGGTAAATATACGATCCGCATATCAGCAACTGACAAAAACACCGGCAAAAAGTCCATTTCTACCACTACCACCTTCATTCCAGATTCCAATACCAGTATGCCACTGTTAACCGATATTCAATTATCCGGTTTTGGTCCAAATTCAAATCGTTATAAAAGACTTAATACATATAGTTTAAAATCAAAATTTGATACGCTTCGCTTCATCGTTCAGATTTCTCTTCCCGTAGAATTTGATGCCCCCCTGCAAATGACCAGCAGCTTATTCCGATTTGCATCAGACACGATTCCTGCACGTCCTATGGGTGCTGCAAATTATTCTGAATCCAGCCTCCAGTTTAAGGGGGTTAATTATTACAAGAAAACCGAAATTAAAGCCAGCGACCGTAAGTTAACGGGTACCGGCAATATATCCGTTGAATTTAAATATCCTGCACTTGAACGGGGTAATTATCGATTTGAGGTTGAATTGGAAGAATCATCATTGAGTAAAAAAAAGTATAAAAAGCGGGAATTTGGTCTCAGAAGTCAACATTTTCCAATTTTAAAAAGTCCACGCGAAAAAGCTAAACCACTTATTTATCTAATGGACGATGACGAATATGAGAAACTTTTATCTTTGCACAATAGTGATGCCATGCTAAAGGCTATCGATCAATTTTGGTATAGCAATATTGAAAACAAAAGCAAAGCCCAAGAAGTTAAAGAGCAATACTATGAACGGGTTTCTATCGCTAACGAGGAATTCAGTAATTTCAAAGAGGGATGGAAAACCGACCGGGGGATGGTTTTCATACTGTTCGGAAATCCCTGGATTTTAGATAAGGACCTTGGCAAGCAGACCTGGTTTTACTCTTACAATAGATTTGATGAAAGTAAAACATTTACGTTTTTGCGAACGAAGGTTTTTAATGATTCCTACCCATTTCATAACTATCTGCTGCAACGAAAATTTATGTACAATAACGTTTTATATCAGCAAAAAAGATTATGGTTGAGTGGTCAAATTATTGATACCCAAATTTAGCACTCCACAAGCATTGCCTAAGGCATAGCAGCCGGGCTGTTAGTTGGCCGTCCACAGCGGAACGACGGATGGAGGATTATGGTGAAGCGGAACAACACTTTCTCAATCCCAAGCAACCCGTTTTCATTCCAAGGCAACCTTCCCTCATTCCGGTGCTCCGCTCCGGAATGTATAAATTTATCAACCGTAAGGCCCATGTGCGGGAAAGCGACGCATGGAGAAAATTTGGGAGGTTTGCGTGACCGTCCGCAGAAAAGCGGCGGACGGAGAATTGCGTTTTTACAAAGACCTTAATCAATAACAGTACGCGGCAGGCGGGAAGGAATTTGAACCAGCACTTCATAATTCAGGTAATTGGTCATTTCGCTAAATGAATCGACCGACATTTTCTGGTCGCCCTGATGCCCGATAATAACCACTTCATCGCCTTTTTCAACATTGGGTATATCGGTTACGTCAATAGTAAGCAAATTCATGTTTACCAAGCCGGCCACCGGCGCACGCTTCCCGTTCACTAACACAATACCAACATTTGTTAAAGTACGTTTAAAGCCGTGTGCATACCCAATAGGCACCGAGGCTATAAGCTGATCTCTGCTGGTTTGATAGGTGGTGCCATAGCCCACAAATTCTCCGGCCGCCACTTTTTTTGTGCTCATCACTACGCTTGACCATCGTATTATTCGCCTGAGGGGATCTTTATGAGGCTGGTCAATATCGGAGTGTTTTTTGATAAACTTCATATACGTTTCGCGATTCGGCCAAAAACCGTATTGGGCAATCCCAACGCGTACCATATCCATGATGGTTTCCGGATAATTAAGGGTAGCTGCTGAGCACGCCGTATGATTATATTTGGCTTCAATGCCCTGATCAGATAAATACGAACAATATGATTTAAAATTTTCAATCTGCTCGGTAACGCGCACATGGTTACTCACACTTTCGGCCCCGGCATAATGCGTACAAATGCCGTCTATAGTAAGATGATCCTCATTATCATTTATGATACCAACGGCCTCTTTAAGTTTACTGTTATCCAGGCCCAGCCTGTTCATTCCTGTTTCAAGGTGTAAATGAATGCGAGCAGGCTTCTTCAATTCTTTGGCTTTTTTAACGGCTGCCTTCAACCGATCTATTTCAAAAATATAAAAGGATACATCTTGACGGATGGCCCAGTCAATTTCAGCATTGCCAATCATGCCCATAATCATCACATGGCTGTCGGCTTCTTTTTTTGCATGGCAAGCCAATTTTGCTTCATCTGCACTAAAAACTGCAAAATGTTGGATACCACAATCTTCTGCCATAGGCACAAACTCCTCGATACCATGGCCATAAGCATTCCCTTTAATTACCGAGCAAAATTTGACCTCTTTGCCAATGTAATCTTTTAAAAAAGTAATGTTTTGACGAAATGCGGATTGGCTTAATTCTACGTGTGAAGGAGCGAACATTTTTAAGGTTGAAATTTGAGATTAAAATTTAAGGTAAAGGTTGAGTTTAAGGTTTATCTCGTTCCATACCCTCCCACCTACACCAAGGTGTTAATCTGCCGAAGCTTTTAAGCGCAGGCATCGTTTCGAAGGGCAGGCTGGTGCGGAACGAGCCTATTCAATTATTTTATCAATAATACCGATGAACATTTTGACGCCCGTTTCGATGATTTTATCCGGGAAATCATAGTTGGCGGCATGCAAGGCAGGTTGATCTCCCCCCGAGCCCAAACCAAAAAGTGCGCCTTTATATGCTTCGGTGAAATGACCAAAATCTTCTGACCACCCAAATGGTGCTTCTTTATTTATGATTTCAAGACCCTCACTTTCAGCTACTACTCGAACAATATCGACTGCGTGCTCATTATTTACGGTAGCCGGAAATGGCTCCACCCACTTGGTCGCAAGTTCAAGATTATAGGTATCAGCAATACCGTTAGCCAGTTTTTTTGATCGCTCTTTCACTTTCTCAAGCATATCATCACTATAGGTTCGGAGCGTAGCCATCACTTCTCCATTGGCCGGGGATGTTCCAAAGGCTTGCTCCCCAAGGTGTGATTGTATAACCGTGGCTTTAGCTGCCTTGTCCATGGGAGCATAAAATTGAGGCAGCGATGAAACCGACTGAATAAGTTGAGCTACGGCCAACGCCGGGCTCCTTCCCTCTTCGGGGTGTGCCGCATGGGCGGTCTGTCCGCTAAAGCGAGCAATAAACCCCACCGATGCCGCTGCAAAAGGGCCTGATTTAACAACAATAGTGTGCTTCTCAAAACCCGGCACATTGTGGAGCGCAAAAACATAGTCAGGATTGATGTCCTTAAATTGTTGATCATCCAATACCTTTCGGGCCCCTTTTCCGGTTTCTTCCGCCGGTTGAAATAGCAGATATACGCATCCATCAAGTGATGATTGCTTGGAAAGCTTCTGCGCCACACCGCATAGAATGGCCATATGGCCGTCATGCCCGCACTTGTGCCCTATTCCTTCGGTATTTGACGCATACGCTAAATCATTTTCTTCTGCTATGGGCAACGCATCCAGCTCACAGCGAATAAGCACAGACGTATTATTTTCCTGGTCTCCGAAACGTGCCAAAATCCCGTGCCCTCCAAGCCCGGTTGTAATTTCATCGGGGTCACATTTTTGAAGTGTTTCCTTGATAAACTCAGCGGTATCGTTTTCCTCTCCGGAAACTTCTGCAATGGAATGGATGTGATGGCGGAGGCCAACAAGATCGTCGTTGAACATGCATTAAATACTAACTAACATTTATTTTCAATATGCTGTAATTAGCAAAATATTAGTACCAAATTCCAGTCGGAATAGCCCCCCTCTGCGTTGCGAACCAGAGGCCCGCAACGAGAATGAACAACCCCGCGGCAAGCCATCGGGGTATCAACAATAGAAAAAAGGTATGCAAAACTTGGTTTCTATTTATTATTACCCACCCCTGCACCCCTTGTCTAGACCGGGGACATCCTTTACAGGTGTTCCGGGAGATCCTTTACACTTTACAAGGATCAAAAAAAGGGTGTTTTTGCCTTCAAAAAGGAGGCACAAATGTCCTGGAAGGAGGCAACAAAAAT
>Ga0306868_1001089_pt1 | contig 15171 bp, 30 predicted proteins | sample AntRauTorckE6832_FD_190411 | JGI IMG/M metagenome (GOLD analysis project Ga0306868, IMG submission 190411) | Saline lake microbial communities from Rauer Islands, Antarctica - Metagenome Torckler E6 #832 (v2) (version 2) | ecosystem: Environmental > Aquatic > Non-marine Saline and Alkaline >... | reverse complement strand
ACTCGAAACACACAATATAAATAACAAAAATACTCCATAATCACCCATTTAGCCCCACTTTTACCCACAAAAAGCAATAAAAAATACAAACTTTAGAAAAGTTTCCAAAAAAAGCTGAGAAAAAAGCCAGTCTCAATAAAAAAAGCAAAATAACCCCAAAAAAATAGACAAAAACAGCAAAAAAAGGGCAAAATCAAGAAAAATAGGCAAAAAAGCAAAAAAACTTATATAACTGAATAACAACGACTTACAGAATCGGGGGTATAGGTTCAGAGGGGGGTAAGTATAAAAAATACGGGAAAATAGTAATTTTACTTCTTTTTTTTAAAAAAATACAGAAAAAAAGCTTATTGAGACACAAAAAAGCAAAATATCGCGGCGAAATACCTCTTTTTATGCTCCGAAAATAAACTTTATTTACTTTTTTATAGAAAAAAGACTTTTTTTCTGAGAAGTTTGTTTTTTTATTGACTTGTGCGAACTTTTCCTTAAATATACGAATCATGAAAAAAATAACAATACCAGAAAAAACATTTAAAGATTTTAGAATCATTATCGCGAAGGGATTAAATTCCTTGCAATCTTAACTGGTTGGGGTTAAAAAGTAAAGCGGTTCTTTTGTCTGATAGAGAATTAGAAAATTATTTTTCTTAAATAAAACTTGACTTTAGTAACCTTTCGCGCAAAATATACATACAAATGAGAAAATATAAATATCGGGAAACTCTTTTGAACAGAGTAATTCAAAACATATTTCCAAAAAAACTTCTGTTTATCATAATATACTCAGGACGCCATTTGTTTTATTTTATATAATTCTAGGAATTCCTTTTGCTATTTTATTTTACTTTTGTGTTATAATTTTTTTGGAAGGACAAGAATAAAGCTTGACTTTCGCCACTTTTTACTTAAATATGCAACAATCATGAAAAAAGAGCTTACAAATCCGCAAAAAATACTATCTGATTTATTGAAAATCTCTGGACCCATTCCAGTTATTAAAGTTTCTTCCGCAAAGGCGAAAGGAAAAGCTAAACAATATTCTTATTGGGGGATTGCAGAATACGAAATTTGCAATAGAAAAAAAGATGGCATTCCCATCGCGAAGGCTGTTTGCGCCGCCCCATCGCAATTTAGAAGCAAGATTAAAGCGTATAGAATCGCAGAAGAAAAAAGCAAAGAAACAAAGAAACTACTAATAAATTATTCTGGAGAACTTTGCCGAGAAGATATTATTGAAGTTATTATTGATTCTTACACTGATAAAGTTGTAGAAGCGATTTTTGCTCGAAAACTAGAAGAACGAAATATAAAACTAGAGAGGTCATTGAGGCGCATTGTGGACGCAATTATGGATCTTCTTAAAATTGAGGAAGACTATTCTAGTATTTGATAAAATAAAGCTTGACTTGTGCGAACTTTTTCTTAAATATACGAACCATGAAAATACAAGAAGCATTTCAAGTAATCATTCACAACGAGATCCAGCAAAAAGCTATTTATGATTTTGCAATAAAAATATATAATTATGTGTCTTTTCCTAAAGATTGCAGCAATTACCCTGTTAGGGTTTATATGGATTATAATTATTGTAGCTGGGATTATATCCGCAACAATCACAAAAAGCTATTTCCGGTATTATCCTACAAAAAATTTGAGGAAAAATATCTACCAAACAGCAAAAGAAACAAAAACATGAAACAAAAAATCTTTAATATTTTTGAAAACCATATTGTTAAGTTCTCCACTGAGTTTGAACAAAAAGCTTTTCAAGCTTTTTTAATCGAAAATGGTATTGAAAATGAAAAGTGTAGAAATGGTAATGTAAATACTTTAATTCTTTTTTACGAAAATATTAGGCTAGATCATATTATATTGCAGAATGAGCAAATAACAACTAATTATATTGATTATATAGAAAGGCAATATCCATACAGCTCGCGCAAAATAATTAGCTCTGATGAATTTTTAACCCTATTTAATAAGCCTGATGTTTCTATGCCGAAAATTAATGGTTATGAGGGAAAAATTAAAGATCATTTAGTTAAATATGGCTGCGCCGAAATTAGTTTCAAAATGCTAGAAGACGCCTTTAATGTCTCTAGTACTTTTGGAAACAGTAACATCGAAGCTGTAAAACTTGATTCTGGAGTAGAAATTACCCGCAAACATTGGAAACAAATCAACGAATTCGCAAATAACCCTTGACAAAAACAAAAAAACACTATTAATTGTTAACAATGAAAACAATACTATTCTTTTTATCTGCTACTTGGGCTTTTTGTTCTACTTTAGGTCTTGGTTCATTTCCTCATACAAAAGTTGAGGGCGAAACAAGGGTTTGGACCTCAAAAAGCGGACAAACCATTAAGGCAGAAGCAAAAACGCTAGAGGGGAAATCGATTCAAATACTCCGATCTGATGGGAGATTCTTTTGGGTTGATTTTAAAGATTTGAGCGACGAAGATATACTTTATTTAAAAAAAATTCTTCCTGCCCCCTTTACTATTTTCGAGGCTGTTCCTAATGCAAGGTATGACGAATTAAAAATTAGACTAGAAAATCGCGGCAATAGGGATTATTCTTATAAAGTATACGGCTGGAAATTTACAACCAATAATGAAGAAATATATTCTTATAAAGAATTGTTTTCTGGGAATATAGCAATCCAGCAAGAAAAAACAATTAATTTTAATATTGGTAATCTAGATGGAGGGGGAAACACCGTCAAGTTACAAAACTTTGATCGACATAGTAGTTTATCTAAGTGGGTTGTTACTCTTCATGACCATAAGGGTAAAATCATTGAGTACATCGGTGGGAATCGCCGAAACCAAATTAAAATAAAAGGATTCTGGCAGAAAAATTCTAAAAAAATCTTAGATGTGACTACTGATTTGTGATGCCCAGTTTACCATATATTCTTAAATATTAACGATTTTGCATATATTTTAAATATTAATTTCGCCAAATAAACAACTAAATAAACATCATGTCAAAAAAAGCAAAGAGCCCAAAGCCTAAGAATCCAAAATTCAAACAAGCTGGTCGCGCAAGCGGTACAACTGTTGATTCAGTAACTGGAGAAGTTATTTCAAATAAGAAGTTAAAGGCCAGACAAAAGAACAATCCAAGCAAGTACAAAAAAGAGGCTTGACTTTTTTCAAATATTCTTTTTAACTTTAGGCTATGAAAAAACTACTAATCAGTCTAGTTCGATTCTTGGAATCAATATGCGCCGAAAAAGGGGATTTTATTTCTGATATCAACAAACTTCATGATGAAGAGCCGAAATTCTAACCTTATTCCACAATAAAAACTAAATAAACAATCATGAACCAAATAACAAGAGATAACCTTAGAGTATTGCGAAGCGAAATAAATAGAGCCTTGAAGAGCGTGGGCGATAAATATAACGTAGAAATTAACGCAGGGAATGTGAGTTTTACCGATAAAAATGCGAGTTTTAAATTGCAAGTCGCGCTAATAAACGAAGACGGAATAGTAGAAACAAAAGAAGCTCAGGATTTTAAAGCTTATTCTTTTTCTCATGGACTTCCAGAAGACCTATTAAATAAAGAGATCAATGTTTGCGGAAAAACAGTTAAGATTATAGGCTACAAACCTAGATCAACAAAATTTCCCTTTCTTGTTGATGAAGGTAATAGGGTTATGAAGTATCCAGAGTCAGCATTTAAAAAATATAAGTCTTAGAAAAATATTTTTAAAAAAGGGGTTGACATTTTAAGATGAGCCGTCATTGTAGCGATCATGTTTATTTTAACAGCGAAATCTTCCAACCGTAAGACGGGTCCGATCCCTGTAACTACTACAACTCCCGATAGTTGCCCAAACTCTTGTCCATTAAAAGCAAACGGTTGTTATGCCAACAGTGGACCTTTGAGAATAGTATGGGAACGTTCGCGCAACGCATTATCCCAAAGCGAATTCTTCAAAGCAATTAAGGCTTTGCCAGATGGAATTTTGATGAGACACAATCAAGCGGGGGATTTACTCAAGAATAAAGATGAAACAATTAATCTTTCTTTTTTAAAAGGTCTTGTTAAAGCGGCAAAGGACAAAAGGATGTTTACTTATACCCATCATGACGTAAGCAAGAAAAAAAATCGAGATGCCATTAAAATGGCCAACGAAAACGGTTTGACTGTAAATCTTAGCGCCAACAATCTTGACCAAGCGGATGAATACAAAAAGCTTGGTATCGGTCCAGTTGTATCGGTGGCGCCCGAAGATTTTGATGAAAAGTACACGAAACAAGGCAATCGAGTAACGATTTGTCCCGCAACTAAAAGTGAATATGTAAATTGTATGTCTTGTGGATTGTGCCAACGTGCAAAGCGCAAAACAATTATTGCTTTTCCTGTTCATGGGAGTAACAAGAAAAAGGCGGCTGCGGCAACTCAAATAAATATTGACAAAACCTCAAAAATAGTTCACTCTCAAAAACAATGAAATCCAAAAGACACTGTTTTCACACCGATAACCAAATAAATAACTGAAAAATATGAAAAACAAAATCAACACTCTTACAAATGCAAATGGTGAAACTTACTTCTCAAAAGAAGGCGAAAACGGAGAAATGATCTTCTCTTTCTCTGAGAACTTCGAGGGCACTTGGATTCAAGAAGACGAAGACCTTTACGGAAAATCGAATTACGGAAAGAACTAGAAGACTATTGGAAGGTCGAAGAGATCATTTTAGCGACTGGACTGTTTGAACTAAACAAATAAAACTATGGGATATTCACACTACTATGATAACAAACGAGCATTCACAGACGAAGAGTGGATTGAATTTAGGGAAAGAGTTGAAAAACTTTTAACCTCAACAGATATTCCAGTGGGAAATCTACTATCAAGCGATGGTGGTCCAGAAGTGTTTCAAAAATCCAAAGAGGGGGATAAATAATGGGCGGCGGCGAAGTCTTTATTATTGTGTTAATCCTAATATTTGTTTGTGCCAAATAAAACATTAAATAAGATTGTAGACCTCTTATTCGCTACGATAGGAATAACGTTTGGGTTCGTGGTTTGTTGTTGCTATAAACTATATAGTTTTTTTAGCAAGGAAATGGGGTGGCACGAGGATTATAAAGATAAATAAGTATTTTAACTTTTTGTTTGACAAAGCTTATAGTTTTCTATTGTATGATAAGCATGGAAAACGAAAATAGAATCCGCTCATTTGTAGTTTCGGGATTAGACCGAGAAAATAACAAACAGTTTAAGTTTGGGGTATTAGTTAATACCAAGACCTATCCTTTCGATGACGACATGTTAGAAAGGGATATTGTATCTGAAGGCGTGGAGTGGGGCCAGTACCCTTATGCAAATAACATAAGCGCCAACGTTGAAGAAAAAAACATCGACGAAGGAATAGCATTTTATGTATATTGATTTTCGCGGCACTTTAAATTAAATAAAGTAATATGAGAACCACTTGCCCAAAGTGCTTAAATAACCGGTCTTCGAGCGAAAGAACAGTACTTACCAGAAACAGAATTTGTTTTTCTTGTGGGGAAGATACCAGAGCGATTGTATCAGCAAAAGAAATATACGAGTATTCTATTACTGGATCGAGAATAGGAACAAAAGAGGGCCAAAAAGCCATCGCAGAAATTATTTCTAGAAATTTCTCAAATAATCCTTGACTAGGATCTATAAATAGTATTTATTGTAATAATGAAATACTTAGTTCACTCTTCTAACCTCGAAAACCTGAAGCACGAGGAAACTGATTCTTTTACTAGGAATGGTTGGATTTCGCCGAAAGGGGATTTCTATTGTTGCGGCGGGGCAGAGCATAATAGGGTTGCTAAATATATAGGGGTTTTTATTTTAAATAAAGATCAATCTGTTTTAAAGAGTGGAAGATTTTTTAAAGAATTGTTTGACGACTATCTTTTCAAGGTGGGTTGGGCTAGAATAAAAGATGGTTCGTGGATCGGTTATGATGACAACCTAGAACTTTTTTTCACAAAAAAAGAGCTTTCCCAAAAACAAACAGATACTTTGTTTGATTACTGCAATTACTTCAACAAAGATTTAAAAAAACTCTTGACTTCACAACAATAACACTATTGTCTCTTAATCATGAAAGTAATACAGAAAACCATTCGCAAGCAACGCAACAGCGATCTTTATCGCACTAATCTTAAATACGAGAATGGCGGCAAGATTCGCGTTATTTCTTTTTTGGAAGCGGGAAAAGGCAAAGCTAAAAACGTTTTGAATTTCCGCTTGGGGGCATTGACTCAAAAAGCAACTTCTGTCGATATCAGCGAAATGATCGAGAATCGCAGAAAAGTTTCGATTTCTTGAAAAAACTATTGACATTATAGATAACTTCTGAAATACTCTTTTTCATAGTCAAGGATGACTATTTACTAACAACAAAAACTAAGGACAATATAATGAATACCAGAAACATCACCGTTCGCCATAACCGTGAAATCCGCAAGCCATACCATAATGAGCTTGACGAAATGATCGCCGCAACTAAGAAGGGGGGCTTTACTGAAGAAAACACTCCTTCCGTTCAGCTCAAGCCAACTGAGGTTCAGACGGCTCGCAAGTACGCTATCGCTCAAGGCATGAAGGGACTAAAGACCTACCAGTTTGGAGACGAAGAAACGGCGGAAGTCAAGGACACTACGGTTCAAAAGACAACCGCTTGGTTGCCAGAAGCGGAAGAGGTCGCTGCCAAGGAAAAAGCCAAGTTGGAAAAGGAACAAGCCAAGGAACAAACCAAGGCTGAAAAAGTCAAGGTAAAAGCTTAATCCAAAAAGAATGATCGGGGCGGATCCAAAAAGAATGATCGGGGGCGGCAGGGTAAAATCCTGTCGCCTCTTTTGTTAAATAGGGAATTATTTTATTGACTTATAGCAAATAACGTTTAATACTCTGAAAATAATGAAAATATACGCCAGACAAGAGCCGACAACAGATGAGGTATTAAAAGAATACTCGCCAAAAGCTAAGAGGTTTGATACAGTTTTTTATAAGGATAAAAAAGCAACTAAATTTTATTGCCGCTGGCCTTGGCATTATTCCAATAGACCTGTTTCCAGAAAAAGGGTTACTTTGAATTGTTATAATTGGCAAATAGTTTGGATTTGACTCTGGCCACTCATGGACTGAAATAAAGCCAAATAGCAAGCCTGTTTATACTGTTTATGGAGGGGGTCAGTCTTCTACTAAACACCGAAGCATGGAGAAAGCAAAACAAGAAATGAACGATAGAATAAAAACAATCAAAAAATTTCCCCAATATTATATTGATGATTTTGCGAATATAGCTTGACTTTATAACAAAAATATCTTTTTGTACAACCATGAATGAACTAGAAATAATTGCGGGAAACACCGAAGACGCTGTAAAGCAACTAAATAAGACTCGTTTGAATCATAAAAACGAATGGGTTTTTGTTAAGGTCAACGTCAACGGCTTAAATTATAGATTCAAATTCTACAATACTTGGATCCAGATTGCCGAAGACCCGAACGGATCGCGTGGAAGTTCTCTTATGGATATCTCAGTGGGAGAATTTAAGAAATATTTGCTTGACTTTTTGAGGACTTAGAGTTATGGAAAACACTATAAAGATTTAAATTTCGTTGTAAGTATGGGCTTTCTCGCCGCAAATCGAGACAGAATAACAGTGGTCGATATTGTTCGAGACGGCAAAGCTATCTGGGTTGGAGATTTTACAGATGGGGCTATTCAAAGAATTTCTGCAATTAAAGAATTATTTGATTTAAAAGATGACATTTTAGAAGAGTGCGAAAAAATATTAAATAAAAATAAGCCGACTGATTGCCAAAAAGCTTGAACATGGTTGGGGAGTAGTTTTGTGGTGGGGCTATTCCCCTTTTTTGTTTGATTGCGAGATAAACCTTGACATTTAAAGTTAAATATACATTATAACCACCATGAAATTCTATAGAGTAGAGTAAATTATTCAAATTATCATAGGTTTTCACACTCAATACAAAAATTTATTCAAGGATTTAATTGTGATGCATATATCATTCAACATAAACATGAGAGCTTGCCAACTGGAAAGCAAATTATTATTTTGAATATTGATAAATTTGTTGTTGACATTTAACCTACAAATAGAGAGGGTACTAAAAATCTAAAATGCGCCTATAGTTCAATGGTAGAACATTTGGCTTTTAACCAATCAATCTGAGTTCGAATCTCAGTGGGCGCACCATTTTAAATAATGAAATCGTTCCAAAATCGTTCCAAAAAAGACTTGACTTCGCCGCTTTCTTTGTAATACTAAGGGCATGAATAAGAAAATACGGTTTTTTGTTTTAAATAATAATATTCTTGGGTATATGCGCCAAGATAATAAAAGGTTTTTTGGGATTTTGCATTCTTCTGTTTTGCGCGGGGCAACAATACCCACGGAACAAGGTTGGATTTATGTCCCAGAGAAACCGGTTCTTCGATCCGCAACCATAAAAGACTTTAATGATTTTAGAGTATCATACAAAGGATATGAGGGGGATAAAAACTATTTACCATTAGCTGAAAATAATTCTTGACTTTATCAGAAACCTTTGTTTGTATATAAGAATGAAAAATCACTTATTCATTTATATTCACGACAATCGAGTTTCTTTTAAGCTCAACAAAAAAACTAGTTCAAATCCTTATAAGGGTGGATACTTGGCGGCAAAAAAAGAGGCAGAAAAAGAATTTTAATCATTGACTTTCGCGAAATAATAATCAGTATCTTAATCATGAACTTTGAATACCAATTGCTAGCTAGACTACAACAAGATTGCGAATATTTTTTAGGCTTTGGAGATAGAAAAGAAAAGCATCTTTGGGCCTTGAGCGTTGTGGACCAAATTGCTAAGATGAAAGAACTATATAATTTATTGATTCCACTGGGAGAAATAGAATGGATTAACTTAGAAGAAATTTTAGATTTTGAAAAAAGAATGCTTGACTTTTCGTAATATATTATTCTAAATAACGTTATGAAGAGAAAAGAATCATTCCACTCATTAACACTAAGGATCCAAAATGAAACTAGTCCCCGGCCCTCTTACTCTGAAGCTTGCAAGATTGCTAGCAGAAGAAGCGTCGAAGCGCGAAAAAGAAAGAAAGCGCGAATCGACCAACAAAAAACCGACGCCAAAAATCATTTAATTAAACTTGAACAAATGAAACTTTTTTAAAAAAAGAGTTGAATTTATAAGTTCTATCATCATTATCAAAACCATGAAACTAATCAAATTACAAAAAGCCATCGATCTAATCCAAGGGAGTGCCGCTGTTATTGTAACTTCAGAAAAAAACTCTCCTGTTTTGTATGCCCATATAGATAAAGACATTATTTTAGACTTGGGTAGTTCTATGATCGTAATTCCAAAAAATAAAAATGAATTTGTTAAAATTAAAGAAAATTCTCTAGTTTTTATTGGCGATTCGTCAGAGGAATTCGGCGATCTTGTGGCATATAATCTACACAGCCGAATTGATGAATATTTAGTAGAGCTTGAACTTCTATTCAAATCTCAATTAAATTCTTTTTGTCAGGAATCCGATTATGTTCTTAACTAAATCGCAGATTCTTTAATTAGGGGTTGACTTTGCCGCAAAATTATCTTTTTATACAACCATGAACGAGAAACATTTGAATTGGGGCAAGTTACACGATTGGGGGGAGAACTCTTCTCTTGAAAACGGTAAGATCATTATCATAGACTGGAGAGATAACGATAAAAGAATTGTTTTTTCTTCTTTCTCTAAGCTAAAAACTTGGGCGGGATATTAAAAAAACTCTTGACAAACGCCAAAAAACACGCTAGTCTTCGTAAATAATAAGGATTTCTCTCGACAGTCAGAGAAAACTAGAACAAACTAAACCTAAAAAATAGATGAAAAAATAGGAGAAAAAAGCAATGAAGTAAGCATAAAGTAACTAAAAAAATAATAGAAGCTCGCGCCAAATATTCTGTTAAATATGCGGCAATTTATTAGAGAGGTCTTGTAACAGCAGGGAAAATAAATAATAGGGCAAACAAAACAAAAAACTAAGCTCTCGACTTAAAATCTAGAAATAAGTATTTAATTAGTTTTTAGCTCCCAGCGTTAGCAAGCGTTGGGAGTTTTTTTGTACAATTTCGGTGTTGACATTGGGGAAATATTATTTGATACTGTTTTCCATGATTAAAACTGAACTATCTAAATCGCCTTTCCCAAAGGAAAAGCTTTTAACTGATACACTGGGAGCTATTCGCTCTTTTCTAAACCTGTACGGTTTGTCAGATTGGAATGCGAGGTTTCTCCGAACTGGTACTTATCGTTGCTATGGTCTTTGCGAGTACAGAAAGAAGACAATCGCAATCAATAGAGAGTTCTCGGAAATAGGTTCTGATGAGGAAATTCTAGATGTTATTCTCCACGAAATAGCACACGCTCTGACTCCGGGTTCGAAACATGGAATAGCTTGGAAGATTAAATGTTTGGAGATTGGGGCTAAACCAGAAAGGCTTTACGCTGGCGAGTTTAAGACAAAGGGGAACAGAGAGAAGTGCCAAGAAATAAAGTACGTTATGATTGATACCCGCTCAAATAGAGTTGTTAAAAGATACTGCAAAGCACCATCAAGGAAAGTCCTTAACTCGTTGCATAGGCGTTTTCTTAAAAGCGATCCTTCGAGTATGGGACATTTAGCCATCGTAAAAGAGGGGGAAAGTTTTTAAAATAAGGGTTGACTCTTAACAAATATTATCTTTAACTCTAAACCATGATTAAAACACTAAAAGAAACCATAATGGAGCGCGACAATCTCAGCGAAAAAGAAGCTGAAGAAATGATCGAGGAAGCAAGGGAAAGGATCGAGGATGGGGAAGACCCTGAAGAGATTCTTCATGAAGAGTTTGGGCTTGAACCAGATTACCTTTTCGATTTGATTTAATAAAGAAATAAACAAAACGCGGTCTTCTTCGGATGGCCGCGTTTTTTTATTGAAAAGCTACTACAAAAAGGCATCTGTTTTTTGGAATGTCTTTTTGTGCGTATATGTCAAGCTTTATTTAAAATATATTTTTTTAAAAATAGTAGTTGACAATCTAAAAATATTATTCTAGTCTCTTTTCTATGATTATAAGAGAAGTAAAAACCACTTACCGCAAAGTCGGGGAAATGACAGGAAATCTTTCCGATTCAATTATTGATGACCCAGAAAAAGCTTGGAAAGCCGTAAAGTCTTTTATGGAACAAAAAGCCGATAAGGGGGAACTTAATCCAGAAAGAGAACATTTCATGGTTCTTTTCTTGAACATCAAAAATAGGCTTAAAGGAATCGAAATAATTTCTTCGGGGACTCAAGACGCTACTTTAATTTCTCCCACTTGCGTTTTTCAATCGGTAGTTAGGGAAGGGATAAAAACTATTGTTGTCGCTCATAATCATCCAAGTGGCGATCCAACCCCAAGTGAAGCGGATATACGAGTTACAAGACAACTTAGAGAAGCTGCAAATATTCTCAGTGTTAAACTTTTAGATCATGTTGTTTGCGGAGAACAATCAAGCGATCCATCTTCTCTTGCAAACTTTAAAGGTTATTATTCTTTTAGCGATTCTGGGTTGCTTTAGGGGTTGACCACAAAGTGAATATCTGAAACACTCTTAAAAATGAAACCGCAAGTCAGAAAAAACAAAACGGGCCTCATGGGTTCTGCCACACAGCCCCACAAAAATCGCGTGAAGTACACGCGCAAAGCCAAGCACAAAAAGGAGTACTAAAAATGAAAGTAGAAAAAATCATTCAAAAAATCAAGCGGGTCGAAGAAATTAAAATGGGGGATCTACTGAAGGCTGTAGAATCTTTAGGCGGTTATTTTAAACAGGGGCAAGGTTCTTGCTTAAAGGTTTACATTGGGGAAACCGTGACAACTCTTCATTGTAAAGATCGAATTCTAAAATATGGAGTCGTAAGGACTCTTAAAAATACATTAAAGGAAATAGGAGTATAACAAATGGTAGAGCTTTTTTTACTTACAATCGTTCTCGTTTTCGTATTAGCTTAAATACATGAAAAAACTTATTCTATTTATTCTTTCGTCAATTACTTGTTTTGCGGCAAATGAATTTGATTCACTTGTCAAGGCTTTAATACAAGTTGAAAGTGGCGGAGATGCAAGCGCAATAGGCGACAACGGAAAAGCGTACGGAGTCTTGCAAATTCACGATATAATGATTCAAGACTTCAATCGGATTCAAAAAATCAAAGGAAATAAACTTTTCTTGAAACACTCCGACGCCTTTAATCCAGAAATAAGCGTTTTTGTTTGCAAAACTGTACTTTCTTTCTATGGGAAGCGAATCGTAAATACAAAGGGGTATGTCACACTTGAAGACCTTGCAAGAATTTGGAACGGCGGGGCAAGTGCTTGGAAAGACCAAAGCGAAAAGGATCCACAAAAAGAATTGAACTTAAAAAACTATTGGCAAAAGGTGAAAAAGAATATTTGATTTTTTTCTTGGCCTTATAAGGCAAACATGACCAGCAAATTTTTGTTTGACAAAGGGGCACAAACAGAACCACAAAAACTTTTTTAAAATAGGGGTTGACATCAACAGGAAATTATCTTTTACTTTAAAACATGATAACAAAAGAATCAGTTTACATTTGCAAATTCGATCTTGATCTTTCCGTGGAAGCGGAGTGGCGGATCGAAGACATCGGCGAAGACAAACAAAAAATGGGGGTTGTCTTGAATGACTTTTCCATTGTTTGGGGAGATTCAAATTCTTCCAAGAAAGACATCTCACAATTTGAAGTTGAGAATAAAAACCTTGACTTCTCGGAGCTTGTCAGAAACGAATTACTTGAAGAATGTTCAATTGAACTTTCTGACTTTGAAGACGAATCATATAATATTTAATTTGACAACCAACCATAAACCAGCAAAGTAAAGTTATGTTAAATAGAGAAAAGCTAATCCGTCAACGAGCCGAAGCATTCAACGAGTCAAGGAACAATCCGTGCCTTATCGATCCAACTCAAGAGGATATTCTTGAGGAAATCGAAATCGGGGGTCTTCAAGCAGCAAAAGATCAGCGCCTTGAGGATATGTACCTTGAAGAAGCCTTTGAGGGTTTTGGACAAGGGAATTAGCAAATAGGATCCACGGCAACCCTCCACTGGAAACGGTGGGGGGTTTTTTTATAGGTGTCTCAAATGCCTTTTTGCGCTACTTTGTAAAGCTTTTTCGTGTTTTTTTAAAAAAAGATTGATTTCCCTTTCGGGGCATCCATGAACCTCTAGGATTGGAGATCGGGACTTACAGGTGTCTTGACCCTTACAGTATATTCAAACCCCGTCAGGGCGATCCTACGGCTTATTATAAAGGTATCTATTACCTTAGAATAGTAGAATAAAGAACGCCGCTATAAAAACAGCGGTAGAATTACCAAGGCAATTACTTGTCAAAAACTTGTAAAAATTTTCCCGCGCCAACTTGTAAATTTTTTGTAAAAAACTTGTAAATGTAAAAAAGTTGTTAACAGTGCTGCTACTCCAGTGCTGCTACTCCAGTGAGTCAGGGCATAAAAAATCCCCCGCCCGATTAAAGGCGGGGGATTGGTCGGAAAGTTTAGGCTAGTGCTAACAATTCCGTTTGCGCTTTTTCCGCAAGCGAGAATCCATCGGTAAACGCTTTGAAACGGTTTGAATCTGGTGTCTGATTTTCGGTTTGTTTGTAAGTCTTGCCGTGGGTTTCAAACTCAGTGATTCCGTTGAACAAATCCCAAGCGGTTTGGCCTTTATTCCCGATCCCACGAGCGAAACGCGTAAGGATGTCATCAACAGTGTTTTGCGATCTAGTAGAGCGTTCATTTTCAGCATTAAAAGGGAAAAGTTTTGCCATGACTGTATCGACCTGCGAAGGTGTGATTTCCAAACCGTAAAGCTTTTGAAACCTTTCGGAAAGGTCAGCAATGTTCTTTTCCATTTTCGCGGTTACAGTTTTGAAAAGCTCATCATTTTTAATGTCGAAGTTTTTTGAGTGTTTAGCGGATGATTTTCCGAAAACGGTTTTTGAAACCATTCCATTTTTGCAAATTTCACGAATCAAGGTGATGGCGTAAGAGCGAGGGGTAAACCCGTCAAAACCGTCTCGTACAATCATCCCCACATTGATTTTCTCGTTCGCAAATTCAATCGGTTTCATATCAATAAAACCAACAATTTGCGAGCGGGATGCCATGAAGGAAAGGCGGGAGACAGGAAAACCAGAAAATTCCGCTAAACCGTAAAGACTCGAAACGAATTCGCTCGGATCGGTAGGAGTGTAACCCGTTCCAACGTCACCCAGAAAGCGGTCGTCGGAAGTAAACAAGCCTTTTCGGCCCGTTGCTTTGCGTCCAGTGTCTAAACCGCCAAGGGGTTCGGATTCAACTTGCCAGTTTAGGCCAGCGGCGTGTACTGCGTCTTCGACAGACAGGGTTTGGACATTTGGGAGGATAGAGAGGAGATCTGATTTAGTAGTCATTTGATTAACTTATATTTGATTTTTAAACATCGTCAGAATTAACGATAGCAAAATACTAAATGAATAAAGCTGTAGATTGCAAGGTTTATTTTGATTTATTTTTGCCTAGGCCCGAACCGCGTAATTGTAAAAAAAATGTAAAACAGGAAAATGTAAAAAAATTGTAAAACACGGCTTACATGTTAGTGCTACAATGTCAAGTGTTTTTTAAAATGCCCGAGGTTTGGCGTTCATATTTCATGCCAGATTCGTAAGTCACTGTTTTTCAACAACTTACAAAAAGACCTATATAATCACCTGCATCGACTCCTGAAAACCCTTTGTACGGCATTCTCGAAGGCTTTTCTAAAACCTTGATTTCCAACGACTTAGAGAAGTGATTTGAAGCAACTCTCGTGCCAATTTATTGATGAAAAATTTTTTAACAAAAGATTTACAATCGCTATTATGGCTATAAATAATTGTCAAAAAGTTGTAAAAAACCCTGATCCAGTTTCTTGTAAATAATTGTCAAAAAGTTGTAAAAAACCCTGATCCAGTTTCTTGTAAATAATTGTCAAAAAGTTGTAAAAAACCCTGATCCAGTTTCTTGTAAATAATTGTCAAAAAGTTGTAAAAAACCCTGAT
>Ga0306868_1001087_pt1 | contig 15203 bp, 11 predicted proteins | sample AntRauTorckE6832_FD_190411 | JGI IMG/M metagenome (GOLD analysis project Ga0306868, IMG submission 190411) | Saline lake microbial communities from Rauer Islands, Antarctica - Metagenome Torckler E6 #832 (v2) (version 2) | ecosystem: Environmental > Aquatic > Non-marine Saline and Alkaline >... | reverse complement strand
CATCAGGTAGTGCTCTACCGATGATTACACTTAAGGAATAATTTAAATAAGCATCTTTCATTTTATCTTCAATTGCAATTGGATAAATTTCTTCTTTCATTATCTATCTCCTCTCAAATTAATCGTTTTCTGCTAATTTATAATATCATTCTTATCATAGATTTTGCAAATTTAAAGCTAGATTGACTGGCATTCTCTAAATCTCTTTGTTATAATAATGAAATGGAGGATGGTGAAGATCGATGGAAACACTTTTTGATAATGTAGATTATAATGCTGATCAGATACAGGTGCTTAAAGGTCTGGAAGCAGTTCGCAAAAGGCCGGGAATGTATATTGGTAGTACAGGCATTAAAGGCCTGCATCACCTGGTCTGGGAGGTTGTAGATAATAGTATAGATGAATTTTTAGCAGGAAATGGTGACCGGATTAAGGTGACTATTCATGAAGGTGAAGAAATAACTGTAGAAGATTTTGGGCGAGGTATTCCGGCTGACATTCATCAGGATACAGGTCTGCCGGCAGTTCAAGTAGTTTTAACAACTTTACATGCTGGAGGTAAGTTTGATAATAATAGTTATAAAGTTTCTGGGGGGCTTCACGGAGTTGGAGTTTCAGTAGTTAATGCTCTATCTTCAGAACTAACAATTACTACTCACTGGAAGGGTAATCAATATCAGCAGCATTATAAAAAAGGAATTCCTGTTGATAAATTAAAAAAGATAGGGAAGACTGACCACAGTGGTACGGTAATTCGTTTTAAACCAGATCCAGAAATTTTCGATGCTACTGAATTTAAATACGAAAATTTAGCCCACCGCCTGCAGGAATCCGCTTATTTAAATAAAGAACTAACTCTAATTTTAACTGATGAACGAGGAGAAGAGTTAGTAGAAGAAGAATTTCAGTATGATGGTGGGATTAAGGCTTTTGTTGAATTCTTAAATAAAGACCGCAATGTGATTAATAATGATATTATATATTTTGAATCAAAACCTGATGATTATGAAGTCGAAATTGCAATTCAGTACAATGATGGCTATAATGAACGAATTTTTTCTTATGCCAATAATATTAATACTATTGATGGTGGTTATCACCTGACCGGATTTAAAACTGCTTTAACTCGGTCTATAAATAACTTTGCTAAAAATAATAATCAGCTGCCGGCTAAGATTTCATCCTTAAATGGTAAGGATGTTAGAGAGGGAATTACAGCAGTAATCAATGTTAAATTACCGGAGCCCCAGTTTGAGGGGCAGACTAAAACTAAGCTCGGAAACAGTGAGATCCGAAGTATAGTAGAAAGTGAAGTCTATGAATATTTAAGTTTATACTTTGATACAAATCCAGATCTTGCTAAAAAAGTAATTGATAAGGCAGTACAGGCAGTTCGGGCCCGCAAGGCCTCCAAAAAGGCAAGAGAGCTGACTAAAAGAAAAACAGCTCTTTCTTCTAATTCACTGCCCGGTAAACTTGCCGACTGCAGCAGCAAAAAAGCCGAAAAAAGTGAACTTTTTATTGTTGAGGGTGATTCTGCCGGTGGTTCTGCTAAACAAGGGAGAGAGCGCAAATTTCAGGCTATTTTACCGCTTAAGGGTAAAATTTTAAATGTTGAAAGAGCCAGACTTGATAAAATATTAAATAATAATGAGGTTGCTTCAATCATTACTGCTCTGGGAGCAGGGATTGGAGAAGATTTTAATTTAAAAAAACTGCGCTACCACAAAATTATTATTATGACTGATGCTGATGTGGATGGTGCTCATATTGCAACTTTGATTTTAACTCTCTTTTACCGCTATATGCCGCAACTGATTAATAATGGTAATATTTATCTTGCTAAGCCCCCTTTATATAAGGTGACAAAGAGAGGTAAAAGCCATTATTTATACAGTGACCAGGAATTAGAAGAGTTCAAAGCCGAAAATCAAGGCAGTAGTTTTTCTCTGCAGAGATACAAAGGGCTGGGAGAAATGAATCCGGAGCAGCTTTGGGATACAACAATGGATCCTGAAAACAGAGTTCTGCAGAAAGTTGAGATTGATGATGATATTGAGGCTGATGATATTTTTACCCGGCTGATGGGCTCAAATGCTTCTTTAAGAAAAGAATTTATTTTTAATAATGCAGAACTTGCTCAGACAATTGATGTCTAAATTCGTTGTTATTTGAGGTGGTGATTTTTTGTCAGCTAATATCAAATATAAGAATAGATATTTAAAAATAATTTTAGCTTTTTCAATCGGTTTAATAGTAGGTTTTATTGCCTTACTCTATAATAATGTATTAGATTTTTTCACCTTATCTTTGATTGATATCGGAATGGAGCTGACAATTTATAATCGCCTGACATTTTTATTGCTGCCTGCTCTGGGTGGATTAATGGTTGGTTTTATAATTAAATATGGAAGTATGTCTGCCAAAGGGCACGGGATTCCAGCCATTTTAGCTTCAATTGAGAGTAAAGAGCGGCATTTAACTTACCGTGATCTGCTAACAGAAGGTTTTGCTTCTGCAATTACAATTTCTACTGGAGGCTCTGGAGGTAGAATCGGACCGATTGTAGAGATTGGAGCTGGAATGGGAGATTTAATTGCTTATAAACTTGATCTGGAGCTTTTTGACTATCAGACATTTTTAGGCTGTGGAGCTGCTGCAGGTATTGCTGGCTTATTCCACGCTCCTTTAGGTGGAATTATGTTTGTGACCGAAATTTTATTTAATAAATTAGAAAAAGATCGGTTAATTATGGTTGCTATCAGTGCAATTTCTGCAGATATGATAATTCGCTGGAGTGGCAAGGATCTTTTTCTTACTGATCTAAATCTAGGCCAGGTGGGTAGTGCCTATAACTTTCTAACAGCAGCATTAATTGGAATTATTGCAGCTTTTTTCGGAGTAATATTCATTTATACATTACGTAAACTTTCTCAGATATTCGATAATATAGAAATTAATATTATCTTTAAACCTGCTTTAGGGGGTCTGCTGCTGGGGATGATTGCTTTTAAACTGCCTGAAATAATGGGGTCAGGCAATAGAATAATTGTTTCTTTATTTAATCAGACAGAATTCAGCCTCAGCTTTTTATTTGTACTTTTAATTTTTAAAATCATTGCTACAGCTTTGACTTTAGGGTCTGGTGGCTCAGGAGGTATATTTTCTCCATCACTTTTTATTGGGAGTCTGGCTGGTATAATTACTGGCATTTTAGTTCAGCAATATCTACCATTTTTGAGTGGAACTCCCTCTTTATATGCTTTAATCGGAATGGCAGCAGTGATTAGCGCTGTTATTAGAGCCCCTTTAACAGCTACCTTTATAATTTTGGAGTTTACCCATAATTACAGCCTGACTATACCACTCTTGATAGCCTCACTAATTGCTGAGCGTGCAGCAAGCATGAGTGGTTTAAAATCAGCTTATTCACCTGAGTATTTTGAACGACTGTGAATAGTAAAAACTTGACATCTAAACTATTTCTGTTTTATAATTAGTTAAGCAATAAAATATTATAATTAGGAAGGAGCGACTTAATATGCAGAAATATCAGTGCACAGTTTGTATGTACATTTATGATCCAGAAGAAGGGGATCCTGTAGGTGGAATTGAAGCAGGTACTTCCTTTGAAGATCTCCCAGAAGACTGGGTTTGTCCAGAATGTGGTGTAGGTAAAGATATGTTCGAACCATATGATGGCTAATATTACTTATATTTAAATATTTTCTGAAAGCTGGGGGCTTGAACCCCAGTTTTTATTTTACTTTCAAAATTAATTGTAGTATAATAACTTCGAATAAGAAATAAGGGTGGTACAAATGAATTTAAAGAAAAAAAATCTAACACCAGCTCAATATTTAGTGAGCGGCTATTTTGTAATTATTATGCTCGGCTCGTTACTTTTGATGCTGCCAGTTGCCACAACTGACGGCCAGGGTCTGGGGACTATAGATGCAGTTTTTACAGCTACTTCAGCTACCTGTGTAACCGGTCTGATTGTAGTAAATACAAAGGAAGCCTTTACAATTTTTGGGTCGACAGTAATTATGTTTTTAATTCAGATAGGTGGACTCGGAATTATGTCGATGTCTACTTTATTTGCCTTTGTGGTTGGTAAGAAGATCAGTCTTAAAGAAAGATTAATAATTCAGGAAGATTTAAATCAGTATCAGATATCCGGTATGGTGAGGCTGGTTCAATATCTTTTAGGCTTTACTTTTGCCATTGAAGGTACAGCAGCAGCAATTTTATTTCTGCGCTTCAGTCAGGATTATCCTTTCTGGCGTTCAATTTATCTTTCTATTTTTCATGCTGTTTCAGCCTTTAATAATGCAGGTTTTGACCTTTTTGGTAATAGTCTAGAAGGCTTTACGGGTGATATTACTGTTAACTTTGTAATTATGGCCTTAATAATCCTGGGTGGTATTGGATTTGGGGTTATGATGGAAGCTTATAACAGAATAAAATTCAAAAAGACTACTTTACAGACAAAAATAGTGATATTAATGACTCTCGTTTTATTGGTTTTTGGTACTTTAATCTTTTTTATTTTAGAATATAATAATACTCTCGGGGGACTGCCGTTTCTGGATAAAACTCTGGGCGCAATGTTTCTTTCGGTTACTCCCCGGACAGCAGGTTTTAATACAGTTCCAACAGGTGCTTTAAAACAGTCCTCATTATTTTTGATTATTATTTTGATGTTTATTGGTGCTTCTCCAGGTTCAACCGGTGGTGGAATTAAAACAACAACCTTTGGTGTTATTCTAGTAACCATGAAGAATATGATTACCGGTAAAGAAGATATGGAAATTTATAACCGCAGATTTGAAAAACAAATTATTTACAAAGCTTTTACGATTACAATGCTTGCGGCTGGATTAATTATACTTGTTACAACATTATTATTAATTATAGAAGATTTTCAATTTATAGATGCTTTATTTGAAACTGTTTCTGCCTTTGGGACAGTTGGTTTATCTACTGGTATTACAGGACAATTATCAGAAATAAGTAGAGTTTTAATTACAGTAACCATGTTTGCCGGTAGAGTTGGTCCCTTAACTCTCGCAGTGGCTATCGGAGAAAAACAGCGAAAAGGAATATATCATTACCCAACAGAAAAAATTATGGTAGGTTAATTAATATTAGTTTAATTGACAGGAGGAAAATTAGATGAAACAGTTTGTTGTAGTTGGTTTAGGTCGTTTTGGTTCCAGTGTTGCTACAACTTTAGCCGATAATGGTTATGACGTTTTAGCGATAGATCAGGATGAAGAACGAGTACAATCAATATCAAATCAGGTTACCCATGCAGTAGAAGCTGATGCCACAGATGAGGAAGCACTTAAAACTTTAGGAGTCAGAAATTTTGATGTTGCAGTTGTCAGCATTGGTGATAATATTTCTGCCAATATACTCTGTACATTGATTTTAAAAGAATTGGGTGTTCCTTATGTGATTGTTAAAGCTCCAGATAGCCTACACGGAAAGGTTTTCAGTAAAGTTGGAGCAGATAGAGTTGTCTATCCTGAAAGAGATATGGGTGCCAGAATTGCTCATAATCTTATTTCGTCTAATGTATTAGATTATATAGAATTTGCGCCAGAATATGGTGTTATAGAGATTATTGCTACAGATAAAATGATCGGTAAAACCTTAAAAGAATTAGAATTTAGATCAAAGTTTAATGTTAATGTGATGGCAATTAAGCGGGGAGAAAATTTAAATATTTCTCCCGGTGCCGGAGATAAAATACTTGAAGGAGATCGCCTGGTAGTAATGGGTAAAAATGAAAGTTTAGAACAGTTAAAAAATTATGATGAAAAGTAATAGTTTTAATTAACTACAGGAGTGAAATAATGAGTGAAAATAAATATTACAAAATAATAACTTATGGCTGTCAGATGAATGAGCATGATTCAGAAAGACTGGCCGGTATGCTGGAAGAAATGGGTTATCAGCATACAGATAAATTAGGTAGTGCAGATATTATTTTATTAAATACCTGTATTATTAGAGAAAACGCTGAATTAAAAGTATTTGGTAAATTGGGTGAACTCAAGCAGTACAAACGAGAAAATCCTGATTTAATTATTGGTATTGGTGGCTGTATGATGCAGCAGGACCAGCCTGTTGATGAAGTTTATAAAAAATACAGGCATGTGGATTTAATTTTTGGGACTCATAATATTCATCATTTACCCAAATTAATAGAAAAAATAGAAGAAACAAGAGATAGAGTAGTTGAAGTCTGGGATGAAGAAGAGGGTTTAATACCTGATTTACCTTCTCAGCGCGAATCAGAACATTCAGCCTGGATATCAATTATACAGGGCTGTGATAATTTCTGTACTTATTGTATAGTTCCCTATGTGAGAGGTAGGGAGCGCAGCAGACCGGTGACTTCCATAGTAGAAGAAGCCAAAAGACTGACTGCAGATGGAGTAAAAGAAATTACTCTCTTAGGACAGAATGTAAATTCTTATGGTAATGATCTTAAAAAAGAAACTACTTTTCCTAAATTACTGGAAGAGTTGAATAAGGTTAAAAAATTAAAAAGAATCCGTTTTATGACATCTCATCCGAGAGATTTTTCTGATGAATTATTAGAAAAAATAAAAACTCTGCCTAAGGTAGCCAATCATATTCACCTGCCAGTACAGTCAGGAAGTAATAAAGTGCTTAAAGAAATGAACCGCGGTTATACCCGAGAATACTATCTAGAGCGAGTTAAAAAAATTCAGGAAGAAATTCCAGGAGCCGCTGTATCAACTGATTTTATTGTTGGCTTCCCTGGTGAAAGCGAAGAAGATTTTGAAAAAACAATTGAGCTGGTTAAGGAATTAAATTTTGATATGGCCTATACCTTTATCTATTCTCCGCGCAGCGGAACTCCAGCTTCTCGCAGAGATGATCAGGTAGCTGATGAAGTAAAAAAAGAACGTTTAAATCGCTTAATGAACTTACAGAATAAGATTAGTTATGATCAGAATCAAAAACTAATTGGAAGAACAGAGGAGATTTTAGTTACTGGTCCCAGCAGCAGAGATCCGGAAGTATTTGAAGGCCGCACCTCCACTAATAAGATCTGTTTTATCGATAAAAGAGAGGATCTGGTGGGAGAACTTGCAAAAGTAAAAATTGAAGCTGCAAAAAGCTGGACCTTAGAAGGAAGAGTAATAGAATAATTAGGTACCTGGTACAAAACGACGGTTTTGTACCAGGTACAGAAGAAATAATTCACAAAGATAAAACCTGAGGGATAATTTAATAGATCTTTCAGGTTTTATCTTATTTATATTAAAATTTTGGAGGGATTAATTTGGCAGAGCTAACACCAATGATGCAGCAGTATCATGATTTAAAAAACAAATATCAGGATTCCATTCTTTTTTTCCGCCTGGGAGACTTTTACGAAATGTTTGGTGATGATGCTAAAAAGGCTGCTAAAATACTTGAAATCGCCTTAACCTCACGTAATAAAGGTGGAGGCGAGAAAATACCGATGGCGGGGGTTCCCTATCATTCAGCTGCCTCATATATTGAAAAGTTAATTAAAAACGGGATTAAAGTAGCTATCTGTGAGCAGTTAGAAGATCCATCAGAAAGCAGTGGTATTGTAGAAAGAGATGTAATCAGAGTAGTTACACCGGGAACTGTAATTGAAAATGAAATACTGGCTGAAAATGAAAACAATTATCTGGCTGCAGCTTTTCAATTTGGAGATTATTATGGTTTTTCTTATACGGATATTTCAACTGGAGAATTTTATTTAACAGAATTTCCAGCTGCTGATCAGGACAAACTAAAAGATGAAATTAATAGAATTGCTCCCCAGGAGATACTATTAGATCAAAAAGCTGCACAATCTGAATTAATAGGTGAGCTGCAGCAGACTTATAATTTTACTTTAAATATTTTAGATGATCAAAAATATGATCGTCTTTATCAGGGGCTTCTGGATCATTTTAAAGTTAAATCACTTGAGGGTTTCGGTTGTGAAGAAATGAAGGCAGCAGTTTATGCAGCCGGTCAGGTTTTATCTTATCTTAGAGAAACTCAAAAAAGAACCATAAATCAAATAACACTTTTAAAAGCATATCATTTAGAAGATTATATGGTTTTAGATTCTGCCAGCCGCAGAAATTTAGAATTAACCTCTACCATTAGAGATAATCAGCGTTCTGGTTCTCTGCTTTCGATAGTAGATCAGACTGTGACCTCTATGGGCAGCAGAGCGATTAAAAAATGGATTAATCAGCCGCTGATTCAAAAGGATGAGATTGTTAAAAGACATGAGACTATTGCAGAAATAATTGATAATTATATGATTTTGGAAAAACTGCGAGCTGAACTTACAGAAATTTATGATTTAGAGAGAATAATGAGCAAAATAACCTATCAATCAGCTAATGCCAGGGATATGGTAGCTCTAAAAAATTCTCTGGCTAAACTACCGGCGGTAAATGATTTAATGACTGAGTTGGAAAGTGATTTACAGCTTGAGATGCAGCAGGATTTTGATCTTTTAGAAGATATTCATGGTTTGATTGATAATTCAATTAAAGAGGAGCCACCTACAACAATAACTGAGGGTGGAATTATAAAAGATGAATATAACTCTGAACTGGATGATTTAAGAGCTCTGGTTAATAACGGCAAGGACTGGATTACTTCTCTGCAGAAAGAGGAAAGAGAAAAAACCGGGATCAACACTTTAAAAGTTGGTTTTAATAAAGTTTTTGGATATTATTTAGAAGTTACAAACTCTCATACTGATAAAGTTCCAGATCGTTATGAAAGAAAACAGACTTTAAGCAATAGTGAACGTTATATTATTCCAGAATTAAAAGAAAAAGAATCAGAAGTTCTGGGAGCTGAAGAAAAAATTAATGATTTAGAATATAGATTATTTGTAGAAATCAGAGAAAAAATAGCAGCAGAAGTAGAAAGAATTAATCAAACAGCAGCTATAATTGCTCAATTAGATGTTCTACTCTCATTTTCTTATTTAGCAATAGAAAATAATTATAAACGTCCAGAAATTAATAATGGAACCGAAATTAAGATAAAAAATGGGCGCCACCCGGTGGTTGAGAAAATGTTTTCTGAGCAGTTTGTACCTAATGACTGCTATTTAAATCAGAGTGATCAGCGTTTTATTATCATCACCGGTCCCAATATGTCAGGTAAATCAACCTATATGCGTCAGGTTGCCCTGATTGTATTAATGGCACAGATTGGTTCCTATGTACCTGCAGAAGAAGCTTTAATTGGATTGACAGACAGAATATTTACCAGAGTTGGAGCCAGTGATGATCTGACAACAGGTCAGAGTACTTTTATGGTAGAAATGAATGAAGTTGCAAATATAGTTAATAATAGTACTGAAAAAAGTCTGATCATTTTAGATGAGGTTGGACGGGGAACCAGCACCTATGATGGGGTTTCTATTGCCTGGTCTGTCAGCGAGTATCTCAATAATCCAGAGCGTATTGGTGCTAGAACATTGTTTGCAACACACTACCACGAACTGACCAGACTGGAAGATGAATATCAGGGAATTAAAAATTATAATGTATTGGTTAAAGAAGATAGTGATGGGGTACACTTTTTACACCGTATTGTTGAAGGTAGAGCCAGTGATAGTTATGGGATAGAGGTTGCCCGTCTGGCAGGCTTACCTGAAGAAATTATAATTAGTGCTCAGAAAATATTAAAGCGACTGGAAGACAATAATAAGATGCCTATTCGAAAATTAGAAAAAACAGTAACTGATGATAAACATCAGCAGCTGCCTTTATTTAATCAAGAAAAAAGTCCAATTTTAAAGAAATTAGATGAACAGGATATTTTGGAGATGACTCCAATGGACGCTATGAATTTTTTGTATAAATTAAAAAAGGATCTTAACAAAGAGGAGAATTAAAATGGGTGTTATAAAACAGCTTCCTCAAAATGTAGCAAATCAGATTTCAGCCGGAGAGGTTATAGAAAGACCGGCTTCAATAGTAAAGGAATTGATTGAGAATTCAATTGATGCTGGAGCTAAAAATATTGAAATTAAAATTGAAGATGGTGGTCGGGATTTAATTAGAGTTAAAGATGATGGACATGGAATTGAGGCTGATGACATAGAATCGGCTTTTAACCGCTATGCAACAAGTAAAATTGAAGATATCGATGATCTCTACTCTCTCTACAGCCTTGGTTTTAGAGGTGAGGCACTGGCCAGTATCGCTTCTGTTGCTGAAATTGAAATGATCAGCCGCCATCAGGAAAGTGATCAGGCTGTAAAGATTAAACTTAAGGGTGGAGAAATTATTAATAAAAAGCCTGTCGGCTCAACTATCGGTACAGAAATTATTGTAAGAGATTTATTTTATAATACACCTGCCCGTTATAAATATCTTAAAACAACAACAACTGAGTTTTCACATATCAGTAAAATTGTAAGTGCAGAAGCAACAGCCAACAGTGATTTGAGTTTTAAACTCTATCATGACGGCAGGCAGATTTTATCAACTCCCGGTAATGGAAAGCTTAAAGATACTATTTATGCTGTTTACGGCAGTGAAATTGCTGAAAACTTAATTCCAATCGATGTTGAAGACCGCTATATTAAATTAAGTGGTTATCTCTGTCGGCCGGAATTAACACGTTCCAGCAGAAGTCATGAACTCTTTTTTGTTAATGGCAGACCAATTTTTAATAATCTGACTGCAAAAGCTGTAGAAACTGCTTACAATAAATTAATTGATCCTGGTAGAAGACCAATTGTCTTTTTATTTATTAAAGTAAATCCAATTTTAGTCGATGTTAATGTTCATCCGGCAAAACGTGAGGTTAAATTCAGCCGCAGCCAGATTATATTTGATGTAATAAAAAAAGCGGTTCGCAAAACTTTAAAGAAAAATGATCCTACTACCAGAATTAAATTAGAGCAAAATAATGACTCAAATGAAGTAAATAAAGAAGAAGCTGAAGAAAATATCGACAGGTCTCAGCTTTTTTCAGAAAATAATGATCAAAGAAAAGATAATAAATCTGAGCTGCAGAAATCAGAGACTAAAAATCAGCTTTCATCGGAGCAAAAATCTTCAAATAACAACTATAATTCTCAAAGTAGAAATAGTAATAATTATAGGGGCTCTAGCTCAGACAACCATAGTAAAAAGGATTATCAAAAAAATATCAATTATGGTAGTCAGGAGAAACAACATAATAATATTTCAGAGTCGAAAAAAGATTTTAAACAGATAATTGAAGAAAATGAAAATCAGGAATATTCCCTGGCTGAAGTTGAAGCTGAAGAAAGTTATTTTAAGTTTTTAGGCCAAATATTTAACAGCTATTTATTAATAGAAACTGATCAGGGATTAAAAATTATAGATCAGCACAATGCTCAGGAGAGAATTTTATATGAAAAATTTTATGCCGAATTTAACAGCAAAGATCAAGCCTCTCAATCATTACTGCTGCCGGTAAAAATTGAACTCTCTGCGGAAGAGAGAGAGATTGTCCGCCAGTATGAAGATGAAATTAGAGAGATAGGAATTGATTTTAGTGATTTTGGTAATAATACAATTTTAATTCAGGAAGTTCCTGTTTTACTGAAAGATAAATCGACAAGAAATATCATAGAAGAAATGATAGCAGAACTGGCAGAAGCAGGTAAGGCAAAGTCTGCAGCTGAAATTCAAAAAACAATGCTTGAATATTTGGCCTGTAGGTCTTCAATTAAAGCCGGACAGCCACTGACAAAAAAAGAGAGTATTCAGCTGATTAAAGACCTCTATAAAACAGAAAACCCTTATCGCTGCCCCCACAGTCGTCCAGTTATGATTAATATCAGCCGTGAAGAAATCGAAAAAGGACTTGGTAGATAATGAGAGATTTAATTGTTTTAACAGGACCCACAGCAGTTGGTAAAACAGAATTATCACTTGAACTTGCACAAAAAATTGATGCAGAAATAATTTCAGCTGATTCAATGCAGATCTATCAGCAGATGGATATTGGTACAGCTAAAGCTTCTAAAACTGAAAGAGAACTGGTAGAACATTATCTAATTGATTTTTTAACACCAGAGGCAGATTATTCAGTCTCCTGTTTTCAGGATGATTGTGATCAGACAATAGCAGAAATTAAAGCCAGAAATAAAACACCTATGTTGGTTGGCGGAACCCATCTTTATTTAAGAGCTGTGATGGAAGGGTTTATGCTGCCGGATATTGAGCCTGATTATGAGCTGCGCCAGCAATTAGAAAAATTAGCAGAAGCTCAGGGTACAGAAGCTGTACATCAGATTTTAGCAAAAAAAGATAAAATAACAGCAAAAAAACTGCATCCTAATGATCTACGGCGAGTTATCAGAGCGATAGAAATTTATGAACAAACAGGTAAAACTAAAAGTTATTACAAGCGAAAACAGGAAGAAAAACCTCCACGTTATAATGCATTTAAATTTGCATTGATCAGAAGCCGTGAAAATCTTTATCAGCGGATTAATCATAGAGTTGATTTGATGATGGAAGCCGGACTTTTAGAAGAGGTTAAATATCTTGTAAATAACTATGATAATCTTAGTGATACAGCTCAGCAGGCCCTGGGATATAAAGAATTAATCTCTTATCTCAAAGGTGATATCAGCCTGGAAAAAGCTGTCTATGAGATAAAAAAGCGAAGCAGGCACTTTGCCAAAAGACAGTTGACCTGGCTCAGAAAAGAAGAAAATTTAATAGTTTTTAATATTGAAAATGAAAATAAAGATATTATTTTAGAGACTATGCTAAAATTAATAAAAGGAGAAAAAGATTATGAGCAGGAATACAGAAAAAGAAAAGAAATTGATTTCTAATGGAGCTGAATTTGACCGTTTATTAAAAGAAAAGAATGCTATTTTTGTTCTTTTTTCAAATGATGGCTGTGGTTACTGTCAGATAGCAGAAAAAAATATTAATGAAGTTATAGATTCTTTTCCCGAGTTAGAACTTTACCAATTGAAATTAACTGATGCTCCAGAAATTTTTGAACGGTATGGAATTAATTCAGTTCCAGTCTCTAAAGTTTTTAAGGATGGAGAGGCTGTTTATACTGGTTTTGGAGTTCGCTCACCCAACGATATTTACTATCAATTAAAATCATATTTTGGTAGTGGGAACTCTTATTTTCAAGAAATGGCTGATAATAATTAATTAATATTTTAATGGTTAGAACCCAAAAAGCCTAAATAAATATCATTAATAATAAAATTTTTTAAGACAACTAGAAATAAATATCGGTTTAAATCATAAAACTAAATATATATAGTGAAAAAAGGGTGGCCTCCGACTACAGGGTAGCCAGTTCCAGCCCTTTAACCAGCTTTTTGAAGTTTGCAGCTGCAACTTTGAAGCCAAACCAGATTTTTTGACATACTAATCCCATGACGGGCATATCATCGACATTGTATTTGCGTCTGAATACAGATGGTATCCCTTCTACACCTGCTCTCTGGTTGCATTCTTTAATATATTCTTTTTCACCCATTGTTTTTCTCAGTCTGCCGATCTCATATCGTTTCTCAGTAAAACTGACTGAATTATGCTTTTTCCTGTTCTGGATTCTGCATTCACTCTGTTTATCACAGGCAGCACATTTTTCTTTTGGAAATATAGCATAAAAGCTCTGGTTTTCCTGGTTCTTTTCCTGGAATTCAGGCTCTACATCATTTGCACAACTTAGAATATTTCCAAGCTCAGAGTCAAGATTAAAGTTTTCATAATAGGTCATTTTATCAGCAGCAGGCTTTTTGCCTGTCAGTTCACCCGGCATATATTGGATGCCTGAAGATAATGCTTTTTTACCCAGTTCATGCGTATAATAGGCTCCATCCATAAAAAGCTTAAAAGGATTTTCTTCATCATTTACTATTGTGGTATCATCTTTAAGTTTTTCTAGAGTATCACTACTGAATTTCTGATCGGAATATATATTGGGCTTTAAGTCATAAATTTTGATTACAGAATTATTATCATCAAAAACTTCCAGCACATTGGCTGTATAACCAATATTGCCTTCATATTTTTTTCTGTAAGTTGCATCAGGATCACTGGGATTCTGCAGAATATCGGATTCTAAGTCTTTACCGTCTTTAGCTTCAATATTATCAGGATCAAGATTATCAAAATCATTGTCATCATAATCTGTCTGTTCTCCAAGCATTCTTTTTAGAAGCAGAAATTCTTCGGTTTCAGTAACACTGCCGCCGTCAGTAACTGCACTGTCATAAAGAGTTTTAGCATCTTCTAAAAGATTTTTGAGTTTGCTTTTAGTTTCATCATTTTTGGTGCGATAGATAACTTCATTTCTGTGAGATTTTTCAAGATAAACTTTTAGCTCTTCAGGGATAAGCTCTCTAAATGATTGATTCAGCATTTTAATAAACTGTGCATTAACAGAATAAACAAGTTCTATCCGTGATAGTTCTCTGCAGGAAGATGAGACCATAAAGGAATCAATCCTTGCTTTATCACCTTTAATCTCCAGTTTTTCTGCAATTAAATCAGCGAGTTGTTCAACTTCCTGCTGAATGAGATCAATATCGGTTTCTTTATAGTATTTATTAACTCTTTTTCTGAAGTTGGTAAAGGTATTTTTGGATACTGGAGGTCTTTGTTCACTGGTTAATCTAAGAGCATACTGATATTCCATACTTAAATGAATATTAGCTACCAGTCTTTCATCATTAAGATCAAAAAGTTCTTTGATAATGAGAGCACTGATAATTATATTAACAGGAGTATTGGGTCTGGAACCTTTATCACTATAAAGAACGGCAAAGCGTTCTTCATTAATTGCAGGAAAGATAACTTCCTGAAAAGTATCGGCCCAGGAATTAAGAAGATATTCCTGTAGATATTTAGGTAAATCTGTAAATGAATCATACATACTGACCTGTTGATATTTATTGGGAACAAACATTTTATCATCCTTTCAGTGTAATATTCTACTATAATTATATCACATAAACCCCGTCATATAAAGGTTTATGGCGATTTAATTCAACTGATTTAGGATGATTCAAGAGCATTTATAAAGAATTAAATGATGTTATTATTTGGTTATTAAAGAAATTTATTTAGGCTTTTTGGTGTCTAACCAAGATATACGAAAAGATCCTGAATATAGACATAGATCTTCCATTGCTATTCCAC